>Ga0187846_10002295_pt1 | contig 10551 bp, 10 predicted proteins | sample TC_taG_FD_161473 | JGI IMG/M metagenome (GOLD analysis project Ga0187846, IMG submission 161473) | Biofilm microbial communities from the roof of an iron ore cave, State of Minas Gerais, Brazil - TC_06 Biofilm (v2) | ecosystem: Environmental > Terrestrial > Deep subsurface > Cave > Wall biofilm... | reverse complement strand
GGGCAATCTCATGGCCCGGGCCGAACATTACATCGTGGCGACAACTCAGACACCATGCGAGAGGAGGCCGCTCTCATGCTCAAGGTACTACGGGTGATGGGCAATGGCAAGGCGAATCGCGCCATCTAAACCCGGATTTCCAATGTGACGACAGGGCGGAAACTGTGGAGGCGCGTCGAAAGTCTTGATCTATACGGGTTTGCGCGCGATAGCGAGGCAGCGGAGGTCCGCATCCGATGGGTGAGGCACAAGACCAGCACTTTCAGCTGTCGTTCAACCCCAGGCTCCGCATCGAATTTCAAGGTTCGCGGAACGGATGGCGGAGCGGGCGCCGGAGTGGCGCGAACAGCTCCCGATGTTCGCTGCGGAGATCAAGCGGCTCTTTTCTCCTGGGGAGATCCGAGAGTATCTTGATGGCATCCGAAGGATAGGTCCGCTCGGCATATTCTCACCGATGAACAGTTCGAAGAGTTTCGTGGCGCCGATGCGGTCGAAGACGATCCTGTGGGGGGCGCGGAGGACGTGCTTCGAGTAGAGCGCGCACGTACGTTGCTGCTGGCCGAGTGAGGGGCGGGCGCGCAAGGGCTGATGTCCTCGCGGCGAGTCTTATGCGCAAAACCTCAACAGATCGGACCCGCGAGCGCCGCATCACGGCAGAGATCGTTGTCGATGCGTATACTGAGAGCGAACGGGCGATGGGATGGTATTACTATCTTGAAGGGACGATGCGAGTTCCCTTCTTGGCCCGTTGCATCAAACGGCGTGTGATCTCACCTCTGCGGCCGGGCGAGGAGGTTGAAGTTCTCGGAATGGCCCCGGAGGAAGAATGCGAACATGAAATGTTTGTCCTGATTCGGTGGGAGAGATACCGTTTGGCTGTGCCACTATCGCAGTTGGAGGGGATAAGGGCTGATAAGAAAACTCTCCAGGCTATTGGAGATTGGCATTACTGGACAAGGAAAGGGTATGCATAGAAGACTTACCCGGGGGTGATTACCAGGCCAAACTGTCGAATCACGTCGGCGAGCAGCCTGCGGTGACCAATCAGCGGTCCCAGGCCCTTTGCGGTAATCTTTGGTTTGGTGCGCTCGTGGAGCCCAAGTGAGAGAATGTTATGTCCTGCCCGTGAGCTCCAGATGATTCCCTCGGGGGCGCTGGAATTTAGAAACAGAGGCCGCGACCACTGTTTCGAGAGCGAATGCGGAGCCTGCAGCAACCACGGGCCGGCACCGATTTGTGTGAGACCGGACGGCGTCCTCAGGTCAACACACGTCAGGGGTTGTGCGAAGGTAATCGTGGCAAGTGAAAAGGTTTCGAGAGTGGTAGCAGATACGGGGACGCTCGCTGCGTTCGCGACGCTGACGGGTCCCTTGATCAAGCCAGGGGCGAGTAAAAGGCGCTCCGCAAACGCGCCCACGTCCGTATTGGCGGCGTAGAGCACACCGTATTGCTGCTGGGGATCGTTGAAGCGGCCGTCCTGTCGGTTGAAATGTAAGGGACGGTGGTTGCCCGGGTACACACGCCAGGCTGGTCCTTCGATCGCGGTCAGAGGAAGTTGTCGTGTTGCGAGGTCGTCCGGAGGCGTCGTGTCGTCCGGAGCCCTACCCGAGGCCATATGTTGCGTAGGTACGCGCGAGCGCTACGACTTCGTCAATTCGCCCGGCGCGCAGTGCGTTTAAGGGGCTCTCACCCTCGAGATCCGGATGCGGGCTCAGCAAAAAGAACACCTGCTGCCACGGGTCATGCGGAGCCAGGGCCTGGATCACCTGTGGGACCCACGGCCAGATCCCGGCAGGGCCGAGTTGCCAGACGGGGTACCGATATCCGTGTCGGCCCACCGGCAGACCAATGAGGCGATGGTTTCTGCGGCGTAGATCGACAGCCTGCCGGGTCAAATGAAGACGACGAGCCATCTGTTCGGCGCTTAGAGTGCCGCCTTCCGCCTCCAGCACCTGCTGCCGTGCGTCCAAGCCTCGGAGTTGAGCCCTGGCGATGACTTCTTCGTCAGTGGCACTGCGTGGGTCCGGTATGGAGGCTTCCAGGGTAGCCAGCACAGCTGTGACATCCGAATCGGCGCTGGCCGCTTTCGTCAAGGTGCTGGTGCTCGCCGAGCCTATAGCCGATCCAGCTGCGCGAAGAAAGCGTGTCAGGATAGCTCGGCGAAGCGGCTCCTTGGCCTGCTCCACGAGGGTGGCGACAGGAGTGTAAAGCACATCAGATGCCGAGAGCACGAGGGTGGCCTGTCCCGTGCCGCGTCTGCGAGGGGCTCTTGATGCGTTTGTCGATCGCTGACGGTGGGACATGAAAGACCGCCTCCTCCAGACCTTGACAATCTATATGGTACCACAGCCTAGAAAAACCGTCAATTAATTCTTGAGAATGTTCACTTTTTTGGGGCGAGTGCCCGGCAGTGCTGTTTCTCTCGCAGGTGAAAGACCTGCCGGTCCAACTGGGTACGGACCGTAGCCGAGAAGGGTAGGGTGTCCACCGCGAGGTGGGATCTGAAGGACCCGAGGCAAACGACCAGGCCGCAGCCAAGGCCGACGAGGCCGGCGAACCGGTCGGCGCAAACCCCTGGGGACCCGACTTCGCGTCTCAAGGAGGAAGGGGTTACCCAGCGACACCAGGGGGGATCAGTCGTGAGTGCGGGCGGCATGGTCGGATAGAGGGCAGCACGACCCGGGGAGGCCTGATCGCGTCTCACGCTGGCAGGGTTCGGTCCTGTCCAGGTGAGCAGGGGCGGTATAACGCGGAAGCGGAAAGCCAACCCGATGCGCGGTCAGGAGTCGGACGGGTCCGGACGTAGCGATGACGCCCTGGGAAACCGGGGAGGAGCGAAGGGGCCCGCTCCATGCTCGGCGGCCTGAAGGCCGGGGTTCGAAGACAGCGGCGGGGTACGGGGTCTCCCTCGTGAGCAGCTCCCGAGCCGCCTCTGAGAGGATCTCGACCGACAGGACTGTGGTCAGGAAGGAGGGAGCGTGGCAGAAGACGTTCATCTGACCAAAGCCGGCTCGCTGATCGACAAGGTCTGGCATCTGCCGAACCTGCGGCGGGCCTGGACGCTGGTCAAAGCGAATCACGGGACGTGGGGCGTGGATCGCCAGGGCCTTGAGGCATTCGAGGCACACCTGGATGACGAACTGCTGGATATCCTGGCGGCCCTCAAGGCCGATGCCTATGTGCCACTGCCAGGGCGTCGCGTCTACATACCCAAGCCCGATGGGCGGCGTCGAGGGCTGGCGGTACCTGCGGTGCGGGACCGCGTGGTCCAGACGGCGCTGCGCCAGCGTCTGGAGCCACACTTCGAGGCGCGGTTTGCGGAGACCAGTTACGGGTATCGCCCGGGCCGGTCAGCGCATCAGGCCGTTGGTGACGTGATGGCGAGTCTCCACCGCGGGGGCGAGTGGATCGTGGAAGTGGACATCGAGCACTTCTTCGATACCGCGTCCCATGAGCGGCTGATGGCCGCAGTCGCAGGGGTGGTGGCGGATGGGCGGATTCTTCGGTTGGTGCAGGCGTTTCTCTGGGCTGGGGTGATGGAGGAGGGGAAAAGGCGCACGTTGGTGGCGGGGACCCCGCAAGGGTCATGTCTCAGCCCGTTGCTGAGCAACGCCTTCCTCGACACCTTCGATCACCAGATGCGTGCTCACGGTCATCGCGCTGTTCGATACTGCGACGATCTTGTGGTCGTGTGCCGGACACGCGAGGAGGCCGAGGCGGCCCTGGAGCAGGTCCACCAGATTCTGGAAGGGCAACTGGGGTTGCGACTGCATCCAGAGAAGACGCGGGTCGTGCATATCACGGAGGGGTTTGAGTTCTTGGGATTCCGCTTTTGGCGGAACAACCGAGGACTTGACCTGCAGCCCAGGGCCCGAGCCGTGCAGGCGTTACGAGATAAGGTCCGCTCAATCACGCGGCGCAGGCAGCCGCGTCGGACAGACGAACTTGTAGCCCTGCTGAATCCGGTGCTCAGAGGCTGGCGGCGGTACTTCCGGATTGGCGATCTGCGGCGACTGGGGTGGCGGTTGGACCGCTGGGTCCTCCGGAGGCTGCGGGCCTACATGGCCAAACGCTGGCGCACCACGAACTGGCGGCGATACCCTGATCCCTTCTTCTATCGCCGCCTGGGCCTCTGTTCTCTTCAGAGGGGTTCCTGATGACTCACGGGTCGGCATGGGGTAGAGCGGCTTACGGGAGATCCGTACGAGCCGTTCGGCAGAGCGGTCCCAGCGAGTGATCGCTGGTCCGACTCAACTCAGGAGACTCCGCGGAGTGTGGGAGATTCTCATCACCCGGCATTCTCTGGCTCGGTGGGACAGCGGTCCCCTCGGCCAATTCTACGCCTGCAAAGCGCACCAGGTCGGGCCCCGCAAAGCCATGATGGCGTTGGCCCGCAAACTCCTGATCGTGGCGTGGCGCATGCTCCTCACAGGTGAAGTTTACCGGGCGGCCACCCCCACGGCAGTGGCACGCAAGCACCGGAACTAGAGAAGCTGACCTGGTTTCAGCTGCCCGCAACCCTACCGCACAACATCTCGTGCATATCCGAAAGTCAGTCGCACGAGCTAGACGAATGGAGGGTATCATTGAATCGGCGGCGAACACTCGTTCTTGCTTGGCTTCAATCACAGGTGGAAATCCTGACTAATAACTAACGTAAATTCCCACTTAAACGCCGTTCACCGGACGACGAAGGCTTCAAGTGGGAGGGGGCCATGTGGAAGCAATTGACCCTTTTCGTCAGACGGCTGCTACTCCTCGCCGGGTGCGGGGTGCTGATCGTGGGTCAACCGGCGAGCCTGCGCGCAGGCGTCGCCCCCTCAGTCGAAGCCAAGCACGGCCTGGTCGGATCCTATTACGTTGCAAATTTTGGTTGCCCCAGCGGCGAAAATGCGGGAGGCTTCTATCGTTCTCAGGTCTGCCCCGACGAGAACAATTATAACTTGCCGAGGGTGCTCACAGCTCCCGTCGCAACGCGCGTTGATCCGCACGTTGCCTTCGGGCAAGGCGAAGGCTTTCATGCGAAGCCGGAAGGCCCCCCGACGGTTTGGTGGCCAACAGATTGGACTTTTCCCAATTTTCCGACTGACCGAAAAAATAACAAGGACAGCGGGGTTGCCGCGGTGATCTGGAAAGGCTACATTCATCTACCCAAGGCAGGGACCTATTACTTCGCCACCAGCTCCGACGGATCCTCGGCGGTGTACCTGAACCAGTCGCGCGTGGCCCTAAACGGACTTTACGGCGGCGTGCTGATTTCCGACGCTTTCAGTTACGCTAAGGAGCAGGTGCAGGACTGGGTCCAAAATCGCACTAATGCTCCATATGGTCCATTTGGTGATCTCAGGGATAATCCGAAAAGGAATTATGTACTCCCCGTCGCTATCGAAGCACCGCGCGACCTACCCATCGAGGTCCAGTACAATGCCATGCATAGCTGGGAAGGCGAGCATCTGGGGATTGACCTCTTCTGGGTAACGCCGGATTCGCCGCGCGACGCCAGCGGGAAGCCGATCGCGCAGATCGTGCCGAGCGAGGCGCTCTACACGGACGCCCCTGGGCCAATCGAACAACCCCTCGTTCGTGGCACGAATTCAACCATCACTGCCAGCTTCCTTTACTTCCCGATGCAGGGGGACGATTACGTGACGGTCACCGTTCGCCTTGCAGACAAGGACGGGAATCCGGTTGCCGGCAAGCGCATCTACGTCTCCGGCACCGTCAGCGGCGGGGCCTCAGACGACATCGTCCAGCCGGAAAAGCCGACGAACGAAAAGGGCGAGGCCACCGCCAAACTCCGCGCATACGCAGCCAATCCATTCCCACATGATTCGACCATCTTCGTCACCGACACCACTGACTATGTGGATGTGGCGCAAGTTGCTCACGTGACCTTCGAGGACGTCAGCAACTCCTTCTTTCCAAACACCTACGCCCCTTATTACGATGGAAAAGTCTTCTTAGTTGACCCAATGCCATTCCGCGTCGGTCAGCGGACCACGTTTAAAGTTCCGTTGATCAACAAACTCAAGAACGCCGCAGAGCTGGCGGTAAGCCTGAAGGTCCATGGCTTCAACATTGGCGCTCCGGACTGGGAAGAGGTCGGGCGGTCCGAACGCTTCCGCCTGAAACCGGGGGAAAGCCGGGAGGTAAGCATTTTCTGGACGCCAAACAAGGAAAGCGCACACCTGTGTTTCCGCATGGATGTCATCGGGCACCTGGTCACGGCTCACTCGCAATCTGACAAGTACATGGTCGCTTCGTTGCTGCCAACGGCGATGCTTCCCGTAGCATCCGCCGCACAACCGTCCGGCGATCGGCCATTGTCAAGCTTGCAGCGTAATCTTGGGCCAGTGATCGATTGGATCGCCAACAAGATCGGTGCCGACAAGATTCCATGCGGCACGATTCCGGGGTGTTCGATTGACCCTAAGACAGGCAAGGTACATATCGGCGGCGGCGGCAGTGTTTCAATAGGTGGACACGACATTGGCGGCGCTCATGTCGGTGGAAGCTTCGGGGCCGAACAATCGCCGGATCCGCACAAGATCTTTGAGTGGGATTATAAGGGGACCGTGGATATTGGAGGTCACGAGACGACCATTTTTCAAGGCAGCGGAGTCGTTCCGGCGCCCGCGATTAGCAAAGATATAGACCCGAATACTTCTCCTCTTCCTCAATATCGGCAGCTTCAACAATTGGATCTCCCGTGAGCTAACTCAATGAGTGACGTGAGATCGGCAATTGCAAGAATCGTACTGGTTCCGGCGCTGGCCGGAATGGTGCTGTCTGGACTGCCGGGACTCACTGCGGAAGGGCAGGCTCGGGTTCCTCCAAAGAACAATCGCTTGGCCGCACTGCAGGTAACGTTCGAGTTGGCCTCGGACTTCGACTCTGGCGACGCGAAGTACCGCGAGAACATCCTTTCCGTCATCGACGAGCGTGGCAGCGCCTCAGATCAGGAGATAGTTTCCGCGCACGCGGCGTTCAAGGCGCCACCCGACAACGAGTATCATTCTCTGACAGCAGCGGAGGCCTCCGCCCCGTACGCCTATATCCGGGCAATGCGCAGCTCTTACGCCAAATACCAGGGAGCCCTCTCAGCGGGCGATAAGGACTGGGCGGCCAAACAGCTTAAAGCCACCCAACTGTATGCTGAAATGGTGGCAAATTCGATACTGGCCGAGGCCAAACAGGATGACGGGGACGTCACTCGTCTCCAGCGTGTGTCCTTCGCCGTGAGGCGTTCACCAGCCGACCAAGCTGCGTTCCTAGACAGACTCAAGAAGACCGGATTGACTCTCGAGCATCGCAAACTAATGCTTGAGAGCGGCCGAACAGAGGCAGAAATTACTGCGTTTCAGGAGCAATTACTCAAGCTTTCGCCTGATAAGGTCGGCGCCTCACCCGTCGAGGTGCTTTCGCATATTGCGGCGTCGCGGCGTGAACTGGCCGCCGAACTTATCGCGTTCGCGCAGGCGACTCCGGCCGCGCTCACCGGCCCAGTCGCCCAAACGTTCTTGGTGGGCAATCCGCACGACCGGGAAGAGACCGTGGATCTGTTCATTCGTCCCATCTCAATTCCACCAGACTGGATACTGCGAGTAGTGAACGCAGAAGAGCACCCGATGTTCACAGTAAGAGAGGCTGACCCTGGCAAGCATTACGTCGTGACTCTTCCCGCCAAGGGTCAAGTTACAGTGGCATCTGTAGTAATCCCCGTCGGGGACCTAGGGGTGAATACAACGGCGCGCTGGGCGGTGGAGGGTAAGATCGGTGATGAGCTGATTGGCGGCATGGTGCACGAGATTGACGTGCCCTATGCTGTGGCGAGCCTCCAGTTGCCACCGATCGGATCGGCGCCAGTGACAGGGAGCGCCCAGACGAGCTGGCTCATTTACGCTGCCATTGCTGCTCTCTTCCTCATCCTGCTAGCTGGCGCATGGCTCACGCTGACACGCCGCCGAGTCGGTGCGACGCGGTGACTGGACTCCACGTTAGTCCAAATTCTAGCTAATCTACTAATTTATATTTCATTGGGATTTTGAGACTCTGGAGACTCCGCGGGGTGTGGGAGATTCTCATCAGCGGCATTCGTAATGCGCGGGTCAGGGATTCGAATCACCTCCGCCAGCTTAGGTTTTCTTGCCATCGCGCGCTCTGTGCCCGGGCAACTCGAGTGTAGATCGGGGCGCCGGCCTCCAAACGTCTGACGGTCGGCATCTCGACGCGCCCTCCTGCAAATCCCTTGGAGACCAAACCAGCTAGACATCTGAATATTCCACTATCCAATACTCGTTTGCTAATCCTTTGCTAATCCGCGGGGCGAAACTGGGCAGGACTGCGCAGGACAGAGCATGACTGGAACCCGTGCTGGGCAAGGCTGAGCGGGACTCAGGGAGAACAGGCGTGCCCCGTGCGCTCGGCTTCCCAAGCAGAGGGTCGGGGGTTCGAGTCCCCTTTCCCGCTCCAGTAAATCAAGGGTTTTCCGCAGGATGCCTTACCACCTGACCCCTCCCCGCGCTAACATGCACTAACGAACGCCTCCCGGTCCGCCGTCCGTTTCACGCCGCCGTCCCATCAACCGCTCCGCCAGCCGGCCGACGTGCTCTCGCTGAAGGTCGGGCATGGGATGAACGTAGTACCGCAACGTGGTCGACGAGCTGCGGCGCCCGAGCTGGCTCTGGGTCACCGTGACCGGAGCACCCTGCCGTACGCGTCGAGTACAGCCTACTCCGGCACCAGCCCGGGAGTCTATCCTTTGCGGCGGGGCGGCCTGGAGGTCATTTCAACCAGGATTCGCTCAGGGGAGGGTTTGCGGACACGATGTCCCGGGCTACGCTAAGATATATTCATTGAATACCCTCAGTTCTGTACCAAGTTTCACCATCACGGCTGCCAAACTCGATCGCTTATCACGTTTTTCCATGGGAAGCCCCGCACCCGGAGATCATGTTCTAATAAATAGTTTGGGGTAGAGACCAATTAACGAAAATCGGGCGAACACATGCAAGATTGAGTCCTCCATGAGTGGGAAAGGGTGCAGATTTTGGCCTTTCCTTACCTCACCGGGCACAACTGGCAGGTGGGGAAAACTACCTGCTCATTCGGTGAATTCGTCTTGGCGATTGAATGCGTGCCGCTCGGACAGTAGCCTCATCGCCCCGGCCATCACCATCGTTCCGGCGATCGCCAGGGCGGCCGGGGTGCCGAGGGCGGTCGCGAGAATACCGATGCCGAGTCCGCCCAGCTGGTTGAGGCCAGTCGTGGAAAAGTAAAGGCCGAGTATACGGCTCCGCATCTCCGGGCTCACTGCCACCTGTAGGACAGTCGACATCGTCGCGTCGTACGTGCTGCCGAAGTACCCCACGATCGCGACGGCGAGCAGCGAGGCGGCGAACCAAGGAGCGAGCCCAAACAGCGCCACGAACAGGCCGAACCCTATGGCGGCCCCCACCATGACGGTCCCTTTGTCTCGCACATCGCCGCGGGATGCGACAAGCAGCGTGGCTGTTAGTTGTCCAACCCCGCTCATCGCCCTGAGATAGCCCATGCCGATGGCGCCAACTTTGAGGACATCCCGTGCCATCACGGGCATCATCGACGAGTAGGAGAAGCCAAGCGCCTCGATTATCAAGCTCAGCCACAAGAGGGTCTTGATCTGTGGTGTGCGCAGCGCGTACCGGAACCCGGCCGTGATTCCTCGAACGAGCGATTCCCCCGCCCGAACCGCGATCGAAGGGTTCCGCAGTAGCAGGAGCGTCCCCACGCCGATCGCGTAAGCGGCGGAGACGAGGAAGTAGTTCTGTCCTACCCCCACGCGGTCGATTACGACCCCGCCGATGACTGCACCGATAATGTTGACGAGGCTCCCGGCCATGAACTGAAAGGCGTTGGCGTTCAGCAGGCGCCGCTCGCTCACCACGTCATAGACGAGCCCGCTCGTCGCGGGTTTGCCGATCGAGTAGATGGCCCCGGCCATTACGAGGTAGAGGAGGATGTGCCACAGGCGGACCGTGTTAGTCAGGACGAGGAGCGCGATGACGAGCGCTCCAAGCGCCGCCGCGCTCTGCGACACTAGCAGCACGCGGCGCCGGTCGAACCTGTCGGCAACGTAGCCCCCCGGGATGCTGAACAGCGTTTGGCTTGCTCCTCTGACGCCGGCTCCGAGCCCGACCCAGAACGGCGAATTGGTCAGGGAGAGGATCAGCCAGCCCTGGCTGAGTAGTTCGAGGGTCGTCGTCATCGCGGTGCAAAGCGCGTTGAGCCACAGCCAGCGATAGCCTGGGGCCTCGAAGGCCAGAGAGAACCGAGTAGGGCCAGCCGACGTCAGCATACGCGAGCCCCCTGATGCAGGCACAATAGTCTCCCGCAGTGTTCTGAAGGATCCGCAGCGGTGCCTGCGCGTCCGGTGGATATCACCAGCTCTGATATGGACGAGCCGGTCAAGCGGTTTGTCGCTCTGACCACCTCCTCCAAATTTCGAGGGGCTGGGCTGATCCCGGAAGCGAGGCAAATCGCGACGGTGAATCACTCTGATATTCGCGGATT
>Ga0187846_10002294_pt1 | contig 10553 bp, 8 predicted proteins | sample TC_taG_FD_161473 | JGI IMG/M metagenome (GOLD analysis project Ga0187846, IMG submission 161473) | Biofilm microbial communities from the roof of an iron ore cave, State of Minas Gerais, Brazil - TC_06 Biofilm (v2) | ecosystem: Environmental > Terrestrial > Deep subsurface > Cave > Wall biofilm ... | reverse complement strand
CCGGCCCCCTCATTTGTCAATTCTTTGTCAAACTCTGAACACTGTTACGGGCGTAACTGACACGGTTATCTCCAGCTGATCCAATCAGACAATCGCTCGTGTCCTTTCCTGCCTTGTGCGAGCAGGCGACACCGTGCAATTCAATTTGAGGCGATTCGATGAAAAACCTGACGATCGCGGTCGGTCTCCTTCTTTTCGCAGGGTTGGCTATCGCCGCATACCAGTTGATTGAGATACAGAGGGCTTCAGCTCAAACTCAGGACAATGGGGCATCGCTCTCGGGATTCGACGCCGTGGTTCATAGCAGCTCGGACCGGATGATGAAGGAAGGGCAACAGATATTTCGCTTCGACACCTTCGATGATCAAACGTTCTGGGGTGATGCGCTTAGACTCCATCAGGCGATCGAAGGAACGAAGTTTGGAGGTGTCGGCCCCGGCTTGAGCCCAAAGGCCGCGCTAGGCATCGGACTAAAGGTTGACGTAGATGCTCTTCCCGCGTCGCTGATCGAACAACTCAAGCAGGGCAAGGTGAACCTGGATGACCCTGCTGTCACCCTCGCGCTATTGAAACTCAATTCCGTCGTCGGTGTTACAGGTTTCTTTAATGCCGATGGCAGCCTGAAATCGGTGGGAATTCAGTGTGCGCTCTGCCACTCCACGGTCGACAACTCCTTGACCCAAGGGATTGGACACCGCCTCGATGCATGGGCGAACCGGGATCTGAACGTGGGCGATATCGTATCTCTTGCACCCAATCTGCAACCGTTTGCCGACCTGCTCGGTGTTGATCAGGCTACCGTTCGCAAGGTATTGCAGAGTTGGGGCACCGGCCACTTCGATGCGGAACTGGCGCTGGACGGAAAGGCGTTTCGGCCCGACGGCAAGACATCTGCTGTATTGATTCCTCCCGCTTTCGGGCTCGCGGGCGTGAATCTACACACCTGGACGGGATGGGGTTCGGTGACCTATTGGAATGCATTTGTTGCGAACCTTGAAATGCATGGTAAAGGAACCTTTTTCGACCCCCGACTAGACGATGCCAAACAATTCCCTGTTGCGGCTAAGGCTGGATTCGGGCACGTTAAAAATGTTCCCGACGTCGTTACACCGCGATTGGCAGCGCTGCATTTTTATCAGCTTGCCATCCCGGCACCCACACCTCCGAAAGGGAGCTTTGACGAGGACGCAGCGAAGAGAGGCGAGGCTGTCTTCAACGGAAATGCAAAGTGCTCTAGTTGCCACGTTCCTCCCTTATACAGCGAGCCGGGATGGAACATGCATACTCCGAGCGAAGTCTGTGTCGACAGCTTCCAGGCGGACCGTGCTCCCGACAAGCGCTACCGCACTCCACCGCTGAACGGTCTCTGGACGCACACAAAAGGCGGTTTCTACCACGACGGGCGTTTCAATACGCTGCGGGATGTGGTCAATCACTACGACAGCTGCCTCAGCTTGGCGCTGTCGGATCAAGACAAGACTGACCTGGTCGAATTCCTGAAATCGCTGCCGCAACCGAAATGAGGATAGTTCACACACATTCATGATGGAGGCCTACAGGCTTTCGGGAGGCATCACGATGATCCATAACCTCAGAAGTACGCATCTTGTGCGAGTCGCTATTGCACTGCTGGTGGGAACAGTTACGTGGGTAGTGTTGGCTCCCCTGGCAATGGCAAAGCCCAACCCGAGCCGGGAGTCGCGACTGGAATTCAGCGAAGCGATGAGGAAGCTGTGGGAAGACCACATCATGTGGACGCGGCTTTACATTATTAGCGCAGCCGCGAACCTCTCGGACAAAGATGCGACCACGCAGAGGCTGCTTCAAAATCAGGCAGATATCGGCAACGCGGTGGCTGTCTTCTACGGCGCTGAGGCCGGCGCCAAGCTGACCGCGCTTTTGAGGGAGCATATCCTTGGCGCCGCCGCGCTGATCGAGGCGGCCAAGTCCGGCGACAAAGCCAAGACTGATACAGCAGCGGGCCTTTGGTACAAAAATGCGGATGAAATCGCCACGTTCCTGAGCAGCGCGAACCCGAGCCGTTGGCCGCTCGCGGACATGAAGGCCGGAATGAAAATGCATCTGGACCTTACGCTGGCGGAGGCGACCGACCGGCTGCACGGGCAATACGCCGCGGACGTGCAGGACTACGACAAGATTCACGCGCACATATTGGGGCTGGCCGACCTGCTGAGCAACGGCATCATCCAGCAGTTCCCGGATAGGTTCCAAACAGGCAAGTAGCCGAGATGTGAAACATTTAACGATTTCTTAATCGGACTGACACGGTAGGAAGGACATTGGCCCAAAATTATTTGTCCGGAACTCCCCGCGGGTTCGCCTAATTGTCCGCACCACCCGAAGGTCGGGGAGTGACGCGATGAAAGAAGAGAGCAACGGGAAACACGCGCAAGGCTAGTTCTCGGCACCCGAACCGCAGGAGAGCTGCGATCCCTGGGCGTCAATGGTTATCCCGACGTTAGTCATTTTGGATGCGGAGGGTCACCTCGATTTGTTCACAACGGCTACGACGTCTCAGAAAGGCTTGAATCGAATCTCATGCGCGAAATCGGGAACCCGCTCGACCGGCTCAGAGTCAACGGTTGCGGCGTGTCAATTATCGAAAAATTCCGATCACCCATTGACCCCACCCAATTTGAGCGCTCAGACCTGGAACCTGGTCCCCCTTCGCTGGAAAGCACATGGAAACATCGGCGGCACCGCGGACCTGCTTGTAGGGCGTGACCTGGCGCCCGACCTGTCTGCGATGATTTGTAGCAGTATTGCCCGTATCCGTGCACTTGTCTAATGCCACTATTGGCGGGCCTGCACGCATTTTTTTCAATTTCACCGAGATGACGGAAAAATCAAAGTGCGCTATCAACCCGCGTCACAGAACCGATTTCCAGTACCGAAAAAGCTATACCGGGAACTGCTCTTGTGCTAGGCTCTGCGCAAATGAAGGCGAAGTGGCGCTTCCAGGTCGCGAGATTGTTCGCGTACTCCGCACTTCTTTGTAGCGGAACCGCCGCACCAGAAACTCCCGATCGCATCCTATCCTTCGATGCACAGATAACAGTGGATATCCACCGCTCGATGTACGTTGAGGAAAGGGTTGAGATCGTCAACCACAACGGTTTATTTGCAAATGGTTTCCATCGACAATTGCGGATCAAACCCCTAAGCCCACAACGGCTTAGGCAGGGCTCGTTTCAAGCGATCAGCGCAAAGGTTGACGGACTCACTTCCGACCCGCGCACCAGCGAGGCACAGAATGTACTCGACATAGAAATTGCCGCCGGGGACGGTACCCTGCCACGAGGCAACCATCTCATTGAACTGAGCTATGTGGCGAAGCATCAGTTTGCAATCTATGACAGGTTTGAAGATCTCGAACAGGATGTAAGCGGCGAATGGCCAGTCTCAATTGAAAGAGCTTCGGTCACATTGAACCTGCCGCAGGGTCTGCCCAACGCGGCTGGCATAAGCGCCGACACCGGTACCAACTCAGATTTTCAATTTGACTGCGTGCGAACCAATTTGGCGTCTGGCGTGAGATTTGAGACGACACATCCCCTCCCGCCTGGGAGCCGGTTATCCATCTCGCTCAGGTTCCCTCACCCGAGTTACTTTACTTCGGATGTCGGCGAACAAGGCTATCGAGCTGTCCTGCAAAATGGTCCATTTCTCGTACCTGGAGCGGTGTCCCTTGTCGGCCTGATCGTCTTCTTCGCTGCGGGGATTCACCCTTTGGAGACGTGCGCCCCGCAGTGTCGCCGCAATCGCGGCCGGAACCGCCAGCGGGAGTGATGTCCCCATTTTCTGGCGCGAAGTCATAGGTGTTTACTGGTTTCCGATGGCAATGTTTGTCTTGGCTATTGTTCCAGGGCTTAATTTCACGTATTCGGGACATGGAGGACTCAGTTGGTTCTTGATTCCACTCTGTTTTCCATCGGTGATCGTGCGAATCTTCGTCAAAATTGCCAGGGGATCTGAAGCGTCCCACAAATGGTATAAGAGCTTCTTTAAGACGACCGTTCCCTCCTACATTGCGGTTTCGCTTCCCCTTTCTTGGACTGCTGCAACATCGATTCGCATGACTCTCGGTCTCCCAATTTCAACTTGGAGCTTCTATGCGCTTATGGTCTCGCCCTTTCCGTGGTGGTATTTCACGTAATCACATCTAAACATCGGCCCCGGGTAGGGCGACCCCGGCTTTGGCTGTGTTGTCGGGCTTGCTTCCACGAGGCGATTCGTGACGTGAAAGCCCGTTAACCAAGACGTGCACGACTAGTTTTCGAACAGCCGACCCACAGCTACCTCCCACTTGCACTACCGTTTGTGTTCGGCTGAAACAACCGGATAAGCAAAAGTCCCCTAGTCCCTTGAGGAATAATCGTGCATGAGATGCGACCCAAGGTTCTGTTCGACCGCGTAGCCGTCGATGAGTTTATCTGGAATGAACCACCCTTCTGGCCGCTTAGGATCATAGCGGACGAAGACTTTTCGCCCGATCATTTTGCCAATCATTGAGTCCGCCAGTGCTCTTGAGAGATTCGCCCTCAGAGAGAAGCGCCCAGAATAATATTGGTCGGAAGCCTTGTACGAAAACGTAAATGTCGGTAGGACAACTCTGCCACTCTCGTGCGTTCGTTCGAGAGCACCTGATTCGATCGTTGCTTCGACTGGGACCCATTGTTCTGCCTCCAGCGCCAGCCTGCGGTTCTTATATTGAGAGACGAGCCATGCTACGACGGCAAAGGAAACAGCTCCAACAACGATGATGACGACGCCAAGCAACGTTTTATCCATGGCGGGATTATGGCCAATAGATGTTCCAGCCCGCAAGTATTCTGTTCATCGGACAACGTTTGGGCCGCGCCTCATCACTTCGGTTGGTTAGTGATAAATCCGGAATTACGCTGAAAATCCCATGCCAGACAGTGTCCCGTACGTGAAGTCTTGCCACCGCTGTGCGCAAGGTCGAGTGCAAGCTATTGCAGGTTTATCACGCTGGAAATCCTCTTCATGGTCCCTTCCTTCGCCCTCTACTACTGCTCGGTCTACAGCCCGCTGCTCACGCCGGCCTTTCAGCCACCCAGCAACAGTATGGCTGCCAGCTTTCTTCTTGCCTCAGATCCCGACGGAGATTTTCCCGAGCATAGGCGGTTTGACCTTCTTGCTCGGTTGGATGGGATTCATCCTCGTATTTTTCACCTTTACTACGCTAAGTTCAGGTGGCGTGGCGTCGTGAAGGCGGCTTTTACAAGCGTATTCGTCATCCACGGGTTAGGGAATTCCCGTGGCGAGATAACCTGGAAACAACCCCAGGAGGACAGGAACCTCAACAGTTCGAAAGTTCACTTGCCCTTGATAGTAGCTCGCTGAGCAATTAGGCCGAACCCCCTGCGTTGAGCCTCGTCAGCAAGATCGCGCAATTGAACGCGTCCGTGTTCCAGATTCCCCCTTGCGATTTCGATCTCACCGAGTTCCAGCCGCGCCTCCAGCTGACAAGACACGCACCCGAACTGGATTGCCCGCCTGAATGCTCCCCGCAATGCGCGACTCGCGTCGGCAAAGTGATGCTGGGCAGTTCGAAGTCGAGCCGTAGTCAGTGCGACCTCGAACCGGACAGTCGGATCATAGCTCTTTGCCGAGAGCGCAGTTGCCGAGCTAACAATTTTTGCAGCTTCCTCAGTTTCACCCTTCCGGATAAGTTCCTGAGCGATCACAACCTCAGCTTCGATTTCGCCGTCCGTCATTTTCTTGCGCCCTAGCTCCTCTTGAGCAGACCGGAGGACGCTCACATCCGAAGGTTCTCCTTGTTCCAACATAACTTTCGCAAGCGCGATCTGATCCAACACTGCATCGGCTTTGGCATTGATCTCGCGGTCAATCGAAAGCGCGTCGGAAAGCACGCGGGTAGCACTTTGAAAGTCTGCTTGTGCCAAGTATGCCTTTCCTAAGGCTTGCTCAGCAGCCGCGTATTCCGCCTTGTCGCCCGTCTCCTTGAATAGTGCAGCGGCCTTTTGGTACATGCTCAGCGCAGTTGGCAGTTCTCCCTCGGCTTCGGCAATTGAGCCACAGGTTTCCATGGCAGCTCCAAGCAGAGATTTGTTCCCCCCACCGCGAAGATGTTCAAGAAGCGACTCCAGAATGCCTTTTGCTTCGTGAAATCTCCCTTGGCGCTGAAGCAGCGCCGCAAGGTTGTACGATAAAACCTCCCCCTGACTCTTAACGTTAAGTTCTTCGAAGATAATCAGAGCCTCGCGAACGAGACGCTCGGCGTTTGGTAACTCCCCTTGGTCCCGATAGATGTCGGCAAGGTTTGAGAGTGCAGCGCAAAGAAGCGCTTGATCACCCGTCTTCCGGAACACATTCACCGCTTCTTCGATCTTGCGCTGGGCTCCGACAAGATCGCCCTGTTCCCCTAACACAATGCCCACATTCATCGTCGCTTGGGCTGAATGGTCGAAATTGCCGAATTCAGTAAAGATCCGATCGGCAATGGCATAGGCGTCCAATGCGCTGCTGAAATCTCCGAGATCATCAGAAGCGTATCCCTCAACTAGCTTCGCACGTGCTAACAGCAACCGTGCTCTAGCCCTCTCCGATTTCCTAGCGGCAGTCTCCGCTAAGGTTTTTTCTCGTTTGTAGTTCGCAAGCTCGCCGGCGATCCTCGCGTCCGCCAGATCGATCCTTGGATCATCGCGTTCCGGAGACGCAGACTTCCGCAAAGCAGAAAGCGTCGCCACCGCTTCAGTGATGGTTCCCATCGCGTACTGTGTGCGGACAACCTCCAAACCGTAGTCGAGTTCATCAGGGTAAGATTGGTGCAAGCGGAGATAGACGTCGGCCGCCTGAGGCCATTCCTTATTCATCTCGTGGTACTGCCCTTCTAGCTCAAGCCGTTGTCTCTCGGGCAGATTCCCCGCCAGTTCATTTGCTTGTCGAGCCGCCACCGCAGCCGTGGCGTCGTAACCGAGAGCATACAAGGCGGTAGCCAGCGCGGAATACGCGGGCGCGTATCTCGGCTCCAAACGAATGACCTTTTGCATGAGATCGCGCGCCGCGAGGTTGTCCCACAAACGCAACTTGGCAAGTCCTTCAGAGTAGAGTCTCGCAGCTTCAGAAGTGACCGGCAAAGTCGCCCTAACGCCTTCTGACTCCAGCGGAGATAACGCTTCCACACTAAGTTTTGCTCGCAGTCGTTCGCCAGCGCTGGTTGCCAGCTCGAAAATCTGAGACTGCGCGCCGGAGACCGCAACGCTCGCGACGGTCTCTCCGGTGATAGCATCCTGCACGCGGGCATCAAGGCGAAGCCGTCCTTTTCCGCCATGACCCAGTGCGAGATAGGAGCCGACAATAACGTAATCACAGCCGAGGTCCGTATGAATCTTGGTTAAGGTGTCACTGGCATAGCTGTCTTTGTCGGCAAGGGATAGTTCGAGCTTAGCGCGAGTGACGTGCTCCTCGGCGACAGTTCGCAACTGGCCGCCAGCAGACATTTCGGTCGCAAGCATCTCGGTAAACGCGGTCGAGAACCACGCTGACCGTCGATCCCCCGAGACATTCTTGAAACCCATAACCGCAATGGAGCGACGTCTGGAAGATGGAACGACTACAGAAGACTGGTGAGCTTGAGCAGGCGGCTGGTTTCGATGACGACGATATTGATACCAGAGATACGGAACAAGCGCAATCAGACAAAGCGTAGTGAAAGCCGCCAGCGCCCGATATCGCCAATTCCTACGCCGCACCGGTGCAACTGTAATTACCTTCTCGGACGTTTCAGTCGCTGATAAAAGCGCGACCGTACGCTCGGTCGCGGCAGGCTGCGACGGTTCTGACACCGGTAACACCTGCTCCACCGCAGCTACAAAACGATAACCCAGCTTGGGCAACGTCTCGACGTAGCGCGCTTGCTCAGCCGAATCCTGCAACCCGCTGCGTAGCTTCTGTACCGCACTGTTCAGGCCTCGCTCGAAATCGACGAAGATATCGCGTGGCCACAACTCCCGTTTCAGTTCTTCGCGGGTAACCACTTGGCCTGGCTTCTCCAGGAGCATGGCCAGAATCTGGAATGAGTGGTGCGGAACTCTGACCTTGAGGCCTCCCTTGCGCAGCTCACCTGTCGCCAGATCGGCTTCAAAGGCTCCGAAGCGCAAGCGTCGTGAGCCGATCGCGTGGTTGGAGGCCGCCCCTGGAGCACCCTCAGTCATCTCGCCAAGTGTGTCACGTCTATCATTCTTAAGTGTCAAGAAACCGTCAATTGTAAACAGATTGTCAGCCGTTCCCGCGGTTTGTCATACCGCGTACCAATCTCGATCCGCAGAATCCAGTTAAGACATTAAGAATCAATCGATTATGCGGTGGCATAGATATGATCTATAACTAACTTGTTTGGCGGACAGCGACTGTCATCATAGGAGCTGGGTTCATTGGAACGCCCGGTCGGGGAGGTACGACGATATTGACGCGCTGTTTCTGGGGGTTCGGACAACGAAGAAACCAGAAGAGTTTCTGAAGTGGGTCGAGGAACTATGGAAGCCCGCAAAATCGTTTTCACGCTTCTACGTCTGAAAACTTCTCGCCAAAGACTCCAGCTTTTGCACAATCTCATACCACGGAGTAATCCCATGCTTGCCGTAGCGAAAGTGATTTGCATCACGTTTGCATTGTCAGCCGCGATGTCCCCGGTTGCTCTTGGTCAAACCTTTCAGTCTTTGTTTAGTTTCAATGGAACTGACGGCACTTTTCCACACGGCGGATTAATCCAAGGCAGGGACGGGAATTTCTACGGGACAACCGAACTTGGTGGGGCCGACCACCTAGGCACGGTCTATCGAGTCACTCCGCAGGGCAAGCTGACCACGCTACAGAACCTCAACAGACCTGAAGGATGCTTTCCTTTCGCGGGCCTGGTGCAAGGCAGCAATGGGGTCTTATACGACGCAACCCCCGCCGGGGGAGCCAACAATGGAGGCACGGTCTTCGAGATCACCTCAGCGGGCAAGCTGACCACGCTATACAGCTTCAACGGGTACGGTTCTTACGCTGGGCTCGTGCTTGCCGCCGATGGGAATTTCTATGGGACCACTTACAAAGACGGGACGAACGCAGCGGGTACGGTCTTCAAAATCACTCCAGCGGGCAAACTGACCACGCTTTACAACTTTTGTTCGCTCCCCAAGTGCGCAGATGGCGCTTTCCCAGTTGCGGCTCTGGTGCAGGGAGTCGATGGGAGTTTCTATGGAACAACTCTTGGAGACGGCTGCAACTCTAGCTGTGGCACTGTCTATACCATGACTCCTGCGGGGAAGCTAACCACGCTTTACAACTTCTGCGCGCAAACTGGCTGCGCGGATGGCAGTGCCCCTCTCGGCGGGCTAGTGCAAGGTAACGATGGGAATTATTACGGTACGACCTCACAAGGTGGGACAAACGGCCTTGGCACGGTCTACACAATCACTCCACAGGGCAAACTGACCACGCTGCACAGGTTCAACGGGACTGATGGAAAATCTCCAGAGGGTACCCTGGTGCTAGGCACGGATGCAAATTTCTATGGGACAACCGCAAATGGCGGGACTGGCGGACAGTGCATCCCCAGCTGCGGCACGGTCTTCAGCATCACTCCCGCCGGTGCTCTGACCACACTGCATAGCTTTGCAAACGGAACCGATGGCGACACGCCCGACGCAGGGCTGGTGCAAAGAACCGACGGGACTTTCTATGGGACTACTCGCTATGGCGGCGTCGGCAATGGTTCGATCTACAGCCTGTCAACTGGCCTGGGTCCTTTCATTGCCTTTGTGAACCGTTCCGGGAAAGTGGGAAGCAAGGCAGAAATCCTTGGCCAAGGATTCAAGAGTGCTACTGCAGTCTCATTCAACGGCACCGCGGCGCAGTTCGTAGTCGTCACCGACACCTACTTGACGGCCACGGTGCCGAACGGTTCTACCACCGGCTTTGTGACCGTAACAACTTTCCGAGGGGATATGAAGAGCAACATAGAATTTATCGTAGTCCAGTAACTAGGGACGCTTGTGACAACGACCTCAGTGGAGGTAATCCATGAAACTCGGCCAGATCGTTTTTACACTCCTAATGTTGACGGGAGTGGTCGGTCTGTCTTCATTTGCCAACGCCGGTTCGGCGGCGAGTTCGGGCTGTTCTCCTAACGGCAACCGCTTTAACTTGGAACCGCTGGTCAATACCCCTTTCGTAGGTTTTCAGCCGTTCCTGACGCAGGGTAGTGAGTCGCTTGCAGTCCTGCCTCAGCGTGGGGGCAACGGCAACGACCTAGTCGTCGGAGCGGCGCAAGATGCTCGTAGTTTTGGTCAGCAGCTCGTCCAGCCTCCGTTCAGTGCATTCTATGTTCAGCGCGACAATGCGAGCTGCGCGGCAGATTTTGAGGGTCTGGTGCCGCTCCCCTCCCCTATAGGTGAACCAGCAGTAGCCGCAGATCCGGCGCGCGATGCCTTCTTCATCGCAACCATCTTTATCACGCAGAATTTAACCATCGGCATCGTCAAGAGTGCAGCGGCTAC
>Ga0187846_10002293_pt1 | contig 10554 bp, 6 predicted proteins | sample TC_taG_FD_161473 | JGI IMG/M metagenome (GOLD analysis project Ga0187846, IMG submission 161473) | Biofilm microbial communities from the roof of an iron ore cave, State of Minas Gerais, Brazil - TC_06 Biofilm (v2) | ecosystem: Environmental > Terrestrial > Deep subsurface > Cave > Wall biofilm ... | reverse complement strand
CATTGTGGTGCCGAACCTGGTGGCGGGCGGCGCCGCCCGCTAGATGCTCGACCGCCAGCAGCGCCTGGCGGCGTTCTCCGAAGACCGCGCGCTCGCCGCGCGCGTGCTGTTCAAAGCGCGCCACCCGCAACCCTCGCCGCCTTTTCACGTCGCCATCCTGGACGCCTGGCGCTCGTGCGACCCGATCGTGCTGATCGAGGCGGCGCGCGGCTCGGCCAAGTCGACGCTGGCGGAGGAATTCCTGCTGCTGGAAGCGCTGTTCGAGAACATGCACTACGGCTTGATCTTTGGCGAGACCTATACCAAGGCGTGTCAGCGCCTGCAAGCGATGCGCCATCAGGCGCTCACCAACCGCAGCCTGCACGCCCTCTTCGGCGCGGATTTTCTCACCCATCACAACGAGTACGAGCTGTACTTCAAGGGCGGCATCAAGCTGGAGGCGGTCGGCTGGGAGCAGGAGGTGCGCGCCTACAAGCACCTCGATCACCGTCCCGACCGCGCGCTGCTCGACGATGTGGAGAACCGCGAACGGGTGCGCGATGGTGCGGCGGTGGAACGTACCTGGTCGAAGCTCTTTACCGAGCTGATTCCGGCCATGGAGGATGGCGTGGATGGCGCGGGCACGCCGCTGGCGCGTATCCGCATCATCGGCACGCCGCTGGCGCGTGACTGTCTGGTGACGCGCCTGCGCGATTCGCCCGACGTTACCCACCTGTCGTTTGCTGTGTGCGACGGGCCGATCGACCACGCCGAGACCCGAGCGTTGTGGCCCGAGCGCCGGCCGCTCAGCTGGATCCGCGCGCGGCGCGATATCTTCCAGCGCGCCGGCCTGCTGCGCCAGTTCCTGCAGGAGTACATGCTCGAGGCGGCCCCGCGCGCCACCAGCCTGTTCCAGCGCGAGCAGATTCAATACATCACGCACGCGCAGAGCTTCCCCCCGCGCGTCGCCATCATCGACCCGGCGCGCACCGTCGGCGCGCAGTCGGCCGCCACCGGCTGGGTGGTCGTTTCACGTGAAACAGCGGCCATCGTGGTGCATGAATCGGGCGCCGAGCTGTTGCGCCCAAGCGAGGTCATCGCGCTGGCCTTCCGCTTGCAGCGCGAGCACCACCTGGCGCGCTTGGCCATCGAGCGCAATTCGCTCGATGAGTGGCTGCTCGAGCCGCTGCGCGCCGAGATGCTGCGCGCCGGCGAGACACTGCCGCTGCAGCCGCTGCTGGCGCCGCGCGACAAGCTTGCCTTCATCAGCGGGCTGCAGCCGTTCTTCGCTGCCGGCGATGTGCGCCTGGTGGGTGAGCAGGCGCACGCCCGCCTGCAGGAGCAGATCCTCGCCTTTCCCGAGGGCGCGCGCCTGGATGCGCTCAACGCGCTCGCCTATGCGCCGCTGTTGCTGGGCGGTGATCCAGTCTATCCCGACTTCGGTGAAGTGCATGTGCTGCGCGAGCCGCGCACGCCCTCTGCTGCCCAGTGGCTGCTCGCGCTCGGCGCCAGCCATCAGGAAACGGCCGCGGCGCTGCTGTGTGTTGACCCGCCGCGCCTGCTGGTGCTGGCCGACTGGCTGCTGGCGCACGCGCCCATCGAAGGGGTGGCACAGATCGTGCCGGCGGCACGGCTGTGTGCACGCCAGCGTCCGCTCGCCGTGTACGTGCCGGCCGAGCAGATGGATCAGGCGCTCACCCACCCGCTCAGCGGCGCGCTGCGCCGCGCCGGACTCACCGCGCAGCGCGGCGACTATGCCGCGGCCGCGCGTGGCTGCCTGGCGAGCGCCTTGCGCACGACCTATGGCGGCCAGCGTGCCTTCGCTGTGGCCGCCAGCTGCTTTCATACCATTGCCGCATTCAGCCTGGGCTATGCCTGGCCGGCTGGATCGCTCGGCCCGCGCGCGGTGCCGGTGGACAATGCCCAGCGCCGCCTGATCGAGGCGATCGAGTGCGCCTGGAGCGCCTGCACGCGCACCCCGCAAGCGGGCCAGCTGCCGGAGGGCGCGCACGCGGGCGAGAATGCGCAGGGCGTGCCCTACTTGACGGCACTGCCCCGGCGCGGCTAAAGTGGGAATTGATCTCCTTGCTTTGGTGTGTTCAAAGCTTGGCCCCGTCTGCCTTACCCTCCTCCCGCGGCTGACGGGGCCCTTTCCTCGAGGAGCAGTTCGATGGCCGTCGTCCGTTCGCACGCCTCCAAGTCACCCAGCCAGGATCCTTCCAGCTTCTACGTCGCCGAGCAGCAGGGCGGCTGCTACGGCAAGCCCAGCCGCGTGGCGGAGAAGTTCAGCGAGAACCCGAAAGGGATGCGTGAGCAGATCATGGGACGTCCTGCGCTGGGCCGCAGCGGCGATCACAGCACGACCGATTCAAAGCGCCAGCCCACCGGCAAATGAAAAAGCGCAAGGCCGCCGCCGCGAAGGGCGTGCGCCGCCAGCAGATGGACCCGCGCGCCCTGTTCGGCCGCAGCCCGATCAAGCCGGAAGCCGATGACAAGCCCCTTACGGCGACTCGGGCGGCACAGCGGCGTAAGCGCCTAGCCGACGTCCCCCTGTAAGCAGTAGAAAAAGTAGATGAAATAGACCGCGCGGTCGGTTTGCTCTATTCTTGAGCGTCATGGCGCTCGGCCGCAAAACCGGGGGACGCCAGAAGGGTACCCCCAACAAGGCGCGTCTGCCGCTCGCGGAGAGCGCGCGGCTGCTGGCGGTGCCTGAGCGTGAGCGTGATGCCAAGGGGCGTCTGCGTGATAACTGGGCGCGGCCGGAAAAGGGTTCTTCCAGCGATGTGCTGGAGCAGGCCATGCGGCTCTATCCGCTCATCCAGAAGGCCTACGACAACAAGCAGGAGCAGATCGACCAGATCGAGGAGTACTGGAACATCTACAACTGCAAGCCCGACTACAACCAGCAGTACACCGGCAACTCTTCCGGTTACGTCGGCGTGGTGCGCGATGCGGTGAACGCACGCACCAAGCGCGCCCTGCACCAGCTGTTCCCCACCTCGCACCGCCACGTCGAAGCGCTTGGCAGCCAGCCGCACACCCCGTTTGCCCAGCTCGCCCTGCTCGAGCACTACATCCGCCGCGCCAGTCTGCGCGACCTGGTGCGCACCGATCTGGTGGCGGGGGATGTCACCGGCCAGTGGAACCTCTACTGCGACTGGACCAAGAGCTATCGCACCATCACCCAGCTGATCCGTCAGCCCAAGGTGCTGCGTAACGACGAGCTGGCGGGCGGTGTTGACATCGAGATCGATGACGGCGAGGGCGAAGAGGAGGTGGAGGAGGTCGATATCGAGACCGAGGGGCCCGACATCGTGCCCTTTGCCACCGAGGATCTGGCGGTGGTGCCGCCCACGGTGAACAGTTTGGACAAGGCCGACTGTGTGGCGCTGAAATTACGCCTGTCCAAGGATAAGTGCCAGCAGCTGATCGATGAGGGGGTGTTCGTCGGCTTTGATGCCGAAGAGCTGGTGCGCCGCTTTGCCCAGCCCGACGGGGCCAGGGAGAAGAAGAACCCCGACAAGAGCCGTACCAATGATGCCGGCATCCGCACCGAGGGCACCTACAAGTACGCCCTCATCTACGAGGCGTTCGCCTATCTGCGCTTTGCCGCGGGCGAGCGCAAGCGTGCCGCGCTGATCTACTTTGCCGGGCCGCACGAGGTGCTTGGGCTGATCCAGGCACCCTGGTGGGGCGGCCGCTGCCCGCACCTCTCGGCGCCGGTGGATAAGCAGTCCGGCTCGTTCTTCGGCCAGTCGCGTATCGAGCCGGTCAAGTTCAATCAGTGGAATCTGAATGACTACTGGAACATGGGCATGGACAGCGCGCAGTACGCGCTGCTGCCGATTGTGATGACCGATCCGCTCAAGAACCCGGCCTGGCAGACCATGGTGATCGGCCTGGCGGCGATCTGGGCGACCGATCCCAACACCACCAAGTTCCAGCAGTTCCCGGCGTTGTACAAGGACGCCATGCAGCTGGTGGACGGCATCAAACGGCAGATCTGGGAATCGATGGACGTGAACGATCTGATGATGGGCAGGATGCCGGCTGGGCGCAAGAACAACCAGCTGATGGGCCAGCTGCAGCAGGAAGCGATGCAGAACATCATGGATCACGCCGAGCGCTATGAGTCAGCTATGCTCAATCCGCTGCTCGAGCGCATGATGGAATATGACCGGCAGTTCCGTACCGAGACGCTGACGGTGCAGACGCAGGGCGAGCTCGGCACGCGTGCGCGTCTGACCGAGGTGCCGCCGCAGGGGTTCGAAGAGACCTACCAGTACCACTGGACCGGCACGGCGCAGGTCAGCTCGGTGCAGCTGCTGCAGCAGCGCATCGGCGCCATGAACGTGCTGCGCGGCATTCCACCGCAGCAGCTGGGCCGGCGCCGCCTCGACGTCGGTCCGGTGGCGGAGGCGCTGGTGGAAGCGCTGTGGGGGCCGGAGCTGGCGGCGCGCATCCTGGTGGATGAGTCGAACCTATACAGCGTCGAGCCGGACACCGAGAACCAGATGCTCGACCAGAATCTGGCGGTCGAGGTGCACGAGGCGGACAACCATCCGCAGCACCTGCAGTCACACCTGGCGCGGTTGCTGACGACACAGTTTCCGCTCGCCTACCGCGCGCACATTGCTGCGCACCAGCAGGCGCTCATGCAGGCGCGTCTGAAACAGATGGCGCTCATGGCGCAGATGCAAAAAGGGGCGCCCGGGGTGCCCGCCGGGATTCCGCCGCCGGGAGTATCCGGCACGCCGCGGCCGGGGGCGCTGGCGCAGCCGGGACGGCCGGGGCAGAATCCGCCTGGCGCGATCGGACCGGATCAGATGCCGGGCCTGCCCGGGCGCGGTTAGTGAGCGCACATGCAGCCGCTCATTATCTTCCAGGGTAATCCGCAGTTCCCAGTGCTGCCGGCCGGCACTTTGGTCATTCCGGGCGATGCGCTCGATTTCAACTTTGCCCAGCTGCTGAGCGGGATCGGGGCCGTCAGCGGCATCACCCAGCTCACCGGGGACCTGAGCGCCGGTCCCGGCTTCGGCAGTGTCGTCGCGACGCTGGCGGCGGTGAATGGCAACGTCGGCACCTTCAGCGCTGCCACCATTACCGTCAATGCCAAAGGTCTGATCACCGCTGCCTCTTCCGGCTCCGCCGGCTCGATCAACACGGTAGATCTGTCCGGCACCACCATATCGACCAACCGTGCCGGCATCAACCTTATTCCTGGCACCAACGTCAGCATCAGCGCGGTGGACAATGCCGGTGCCAGCCGCACCGATGTAACGATCAGCGCATCAAGTACGGCAGGACCGCCCGGCGCTCCTGGATCAGGTGGCGGCTCCTTATGCCCGCTCAACCCGACTTTCATTTTCTTCCCTCCTGGGCAGACAGTTATCACTGGTAGCGGGACTGGAGCAAGCCCCGGTACAGATACGCTTGGTGGCTTCGTCTATGACGCCTCGGTATCAGGCCAGATCGACCAGTGGAATGACTCAGCAAACTCTCCTCCGGTCACGCTCGTTGCTAACAGTCACGGCAACACGGGACAAACGAGCTATGACAGTACGAACAAGATGTTCGTTCTCCCCGATGGCTGGGATGCTTTTAGCTCTGCAAGCAATATAGAGCTGAATGGAAGTCGCTATACCATCGGGTTTATTTTCAAGCAAGCAACGAACCCTACTAATCAAGCTGGAGGGATAGTCAACTGGGGTGGCCGCACGCTTCATTCGCAGTACGGTTCTGGGACTTCTCTCAATGTTGCGAGTGACAGCTTTAACATTAACGGGACCATTCCCAACGCACAAAATGTTGTAGTAGCCATACTGTTCGATGTTAATGGCTCTACTGCCACAATCTACTACTCCCTATCTCCGTTCACTACGTGGACACAGTTTTACCAGTTCCTCAGTTGGGTAGACACCGCTACATCCGGCTCCATCGGTATTGGTGGGAGCGACGATGGAAGCAGTGTGTATCGCCACAACGAGCGTCATGTCGGCCCGTATGGCTACTGGCCGCGCGGCCTGACCGGCACGATTGCCGGCGGCGCCGCCTCGTTCACCGGCTCTATTGCCGCGACAACGCTTACTGTTACTGCTATCACAAGTGGTCCGATCTCCATCGGGATGACCATCTCAGGTACAGGCGTAACTGGGGGAACCACAATAACAGCCTTCCAGGGCGGGATAAACGGACAGGAAGGAACCTATACGGTAAGCGTTTCTCAGACTGTTTCCTCAACCACGATAACGGGAAGCGGCACGCCGACCGGTGAGTATTTGAATCTCCTAACGATGCTCTCGACGAGCTTACCGCAGATACCTTTCTTATCAGCTCTACAAGGTGATCTGAAGTCCAACCAACTTCTCTACCAGGAAGTCCTTGGTATATCTGCTGGTGGTACGCAAGGAACGTATTTGCCGACCCTTGCTGGGACAGAGGCGACTCCGACAGGAACAGACGTTACTGTTGCGCTCAGGCATGCGTCCGAGAAGTATGGATATTTGCTGTTTGCACCGGGGGACCCGCGCAATCCAATCAGCACAATTACCTACAACGTGAGTTCCCCTATTGGTCTCTCGTTTGTGGGGCAATGGAAGGGAATGAATTCCTGGATTACCGCCAATGATTACGGAACCAATCTGTACGGAGTAACACCGAATAACTTTGCTCTTCCTATTGTCTATCAGCAGCAATTCGCTGCGCAGTGCCAAGGGGTCACCGAGATCACCAATATGCGTGTGAATGGTGTTGGAGGAGCTATCAGCGGAATATCCAATGGATACACCAACAACAATAACATTATCGGGTTCCAGACCACGAACAACAACCGCGTCATGAATACGGACCTGAGCGCATATCGGTGCGCGATCGGCTTCCTGGACGCGGACCCTCAATACGGCTATCGAACGTATCGGCACGCATCGAATTGCTCAGTTGGCTTCCAGTACTGGCAGAGCTACAACGGAGGGGGAGTCGATTTCACCGAGCCGCATGGCATGCATGTGGCGTGGCCTCTAGCACAATTCAGCATCAATGGTGGGCAGGGTCATGTTTGGGCCGGCGATGCTGCCTCTGTTCCTCCTTATACGTTCCGTGGCCTGTGGACGAAAGGTGGCTGCAATCACTTTACGTTCTTGACTAACTATACGATTTTCACGGGGAGTATCTCTGGCAACACGTTGACAGTAACTAACTTCCAGAGTGGCCAGCCTATTCAGCTTGGCCAGGGTATCTCTGCCTACCTGGTGACCGGCACAGCACTCACCGCAGGGACCTCTATTGCGGCGTTTGGAACGGGGACGGGCGGGGTCGGCACATACATCGTCAACAATTCGCAGACGGTTGGGTCTCAACTGATGGTTGGCAGTGTCGGCGGCGGTGGCTGGGTCGAGATAGAGGATGGATCATCTGAATACAATTGGGGAGGGCAGGGCGGCGAAGATGAAACTTTCACTGGATACAATTACCGGGAAGCGACCCCTCTGCAGGTATCAAGCTTCACTGGAACGATCAGCAATGGCTCGGGAGGTTCTGGCTACATCTTGAATGTCACTGCGTTTGCCGGTGGCCCCCACATTGGCGCTGGAGTTGGGCAAGCTACTTTCACCGCAACAATCAGTAATGGCTCTGGAGGGGCCGGCACCGTACTGAATGTTACTGGCGGAGTGAGCGGGACGATTTACGTCGGCCAAGTTGTGACGGGAGCCGGCATTTCGGCCGGTACGCAGATTGTCAACTTCACCAGCGGGACGCTGGGCGGAATCGGTCTATACGTGGTGAACAACTCCCAGAACATCGCTAGTGAGACGATGACTGGCACTGGCTCCCCGTGGACTGGACTGGCTGGACTGGGCATTCCAGGAGGGTGTGCTGTCACTGGGTATGGCACAGGCACTGGAACGACAGGCACTTATTACGTCACGCCAAGTTTGAATATAGCTTCGGAGACAATCAGCGGCACTGCAGTTATTGGGTTTGCAGGTTGGAATGGAAGCCAAACTTATAACTATGGTGATTCCGTGGTAGACGCTAATCTGCAATTGCTCTACTTTTCAATAGCTAATAACAACAAAAACAATCCTCCTACCTCGGTCTCAGGGACTTTCGTGCATGAGACGAACCTGACCTCGTGGATACCATATGCTCTATGGGGGCAGATGCAACCAAGCCTGATTTACGCAGCGCTCGTAGACGTGCAAGCGGGCTGGACGGTTGACATACGGGAGAGCTCCAGCTACGACCAGTACACGAAATTCTTCGCTAAGCTGCAAGATGAATCAAACCTTCGCCTGGGCAACAGCACCCCCGCTGGGAATCAAACCACCATATACGGCTCGCGGGCTTATGGGCCGTCCGCTTATGTGGACTTTATTGGCAAAGCGACGATAACTTTCGGATACGGGCAAGCAACCTATATCTGGGAGAACGTGAGGAAACGGCCCCATTACATCAATTCAGGCTTTGTTGGTGGCTACGAAGGCGGAAACGTGAGCGGCTCTGGTCCTTCCCCGGTCTTGATGTCTTCGTTCGCGGAAGCAACCTACAATGCGGCGTGGGCGCAGCCGATCCCTGGCCAAGCCCTCGTGGCGGGCTCTAGCCCCTGGACGAACAATACCAATGCGCCGGTGAGCGTGACGGTCACTGGCACGAGCACCCTCACGATTGGATCTGCCGCTAGCTTTTCCAATGACGCCCGTCCGTTCGTGCTTCAGCCTAACGTAGCACTGACCTACACAGGATCTCCAACGGTCACGTACGCGCTGCCGCAGGGCGTCATCTACAGCCCGATAAACAGCCAGGGCCTTGCGGTTCCCAATCGCAGTATCCCGCCGATGACGGCCTCCAGCGCGAACGTCACGGTGGGGACGGCGGTCGATGCCGACATGGTGGCCGGCACGAATATCCTGATGACGCTGGCGGGTTCTCCCCCATGGCGAACCTCAGGAGGGACGACCCGTGCAAACCAGGTCGTTGGATCCCTTACCTTTGCCAGCGGCAGTGACCCGGTGCTCGATTACGCCTACACGCCGTTCCTGGCAGGCGGTACGACGTCCGTCCCAGGCGACACGCAGACGCAATTTGGTGACCTGAGCGGCTCTGGATCTGACTTTGGCTACGAGATGCAGATGATGCGCATGCAGTTCAAGCTGGTCAGCGCGGTGCCCTATGATCAGTATGGGAAGCGCTCTGTCCGTATCATCCCCTATGCGCGGGTAGGAGGTAATAGTCCTTACACCGGGAACCTCGCGTACATATACTTTCCAGGTGGGCTCACCGCGGTCGGGGGCAACCCGCTGTGCAACAAGAACACCAAGACGGTTGTCATGCCTGCCTCACCAACGAATTCTGCGTTCACGGCGAACCTGCAGAACAACAGCAGCTCGAACGTCCTGATCGTGACAGTATTCACTAGTGGGAGCCCACTCAACGTCGGCCAGGAGGTTTATCCCAACAGCTTCGGACAGGGCGGCGGGATATCGATCATTGGGATGGCCTCTGGCACGACCGGCGGGGCCGGTACCTACTACCTCAACGGCTTTTTCAGCGGATTGGGTTCCTCGGCGAGCTGGACGGGAGTGCCTAACAGTTTCGTGAACCCGCTTAACGCGTTCCGCGTGGCTGCTTCAACCGTCCTAGTCACGGTCAGTGGCGGAACGAATGTTGTCGTCAGCCCGGCATTGCCCGGGCAGTCCCCACCGTCGTACTACTTGCGCTCCCCCAACGGAGGGTTCCCGCAGGGCGCTAGCTACTTGGCGCCGGCGGGAACAAGCTATACCGTGGGAAGTGGCTCGTTCACGTTCGCGCTGATCTCGGACTATGGAAGTCTGTCCAATGCCCTCTACTTGACTTATACCAATCCACCGACGCTCACCTGGGTCTCAGCCATACCAACCGGGGTCACGCTGTGGCAGGGCATCTGGATGGACGTGTCGATGTTCTGGTTCGATCAAACCGATGCTCAGTACGCGGTGTCTCTGCTTCAGACTCCCAGTCAGAGCATCCAGATCTTGTATCGTAACCTTGGCTACGTACGGAACAGGGAATCCCAAAAAAACAATGTGAATGAAGCGATGTATAACGGATGGTGGTACTGATATGTTTCCTACAAAAGATCCTCATCACCACAAGATCATTCTTCTGGAACGGATGAGAATGCGCCCCAAGGAAGATGGCCGGCCTTTTGAGGACGTATCCCATCCAGACTATAAGCTTATCGCTGGGTTGCACGCCCGCTTCATCAACAAGTTGCTTGATGAACGCGACCGCAGGGAAATTGATCGCCTGTGGGATGGTTACAAGCACCACCTTCGGCCGGGTGAAGAGGGCATCTTGAAGTGTCATCCGTACATCGACGGAACGTGAGGACGACATGGCGAATGTAGCAGTTGCTTACGGATCAGAAGCATCCTTGACGATCAGCGGGCTTGCCACGCTGGCAAACGCGGCGCTGTCTTCGGCCAGTACGACGATCAGTCCGAGCGGGAACGTCCTGGACTACCTGATCTCGGTCAATTGCACGGTGGGAACAATCGTTGCTCCGGCGAGCTATAGTGTCTATGCGTTTTCTTCTCT
>Ga0187846_10002292_pt1 | contig 10558 bp, 12 predicted proteins | sample TC_taG_FD_161473 | JGI IMG/M metagenome (GOLD analysis project Ga0187846, IMG submission 161473) | Biofilm microbial communities from the roof of an iron ore cave, State of Minas Gerais, Brazil - TC_06 Biofilm (v2) | ecosystem: Environmental > Terrestrial > Deep subsurface > Cave > Wall biofilm... | reverse complement strand
CAGAACTGGCCAAGAGCAAGGTTGAGCAAATCTCGATCGAGGCAGCGCAGCCAAACCTCGACTTAACTGTATTAAAGGAACTCTCCGGAAAAAAGATCATCGTTGGCGTCATCAGCATCGAAGACCAGATCTGTGAAACGCCAGAGCAGGTAGCGACTCGCATTCGCCACGCGCTCGAATTTGTTCCAGCGGAAAATCTGATACCAGCGCCAGATTGCGGCATGAAATACATGCCGCGTGAAGTCGCCTTCAGGAAACTCCAGGCCTTAAGCCTGGGCGCCGCAATCGTCAGGTCGGAATTGCAATGAATTGCGGTGAGAAGTAATGCCGCCAACCGCGGTTGTCGACGCATACGCTGTAACTGCGCCGCATTGTTGTCGTCAAGGCGACTCCTGTACGCGCCAGCGTCCAAACCGCGCTTCGACCTGCTTCGTTCAGCTTCGCACGTCAACGGTCGCGAGTCCCTCGCTCTGCGCCGCTACTAGCAGGCGCTCATCGGACGCGATGAACCGCACCGCCTCACCTGTTCGCTGTTGCAACCTTAGCGCGGAAGCAAGGTGAATCGCGTCGAATCCGCGAAGCGGATGACGCATCACCAGTTCGCGCGTCAGTGCGAGCAGCGCGTCGACCAACTCAATTCGAAGGTAGACGCGCCAGTCGGACTCAAAGGAATCTGAAATTGTTTGATGAGACGCCGGCGTAAGAGCGCCCTCGCGAAGCTTGCGGGCGAGGCCAGCATGTACCTCGGCATAAGCTACCTTAGAGGTTGCAAGCGAGGGCTCCGCTATGATTAAAGTTTCGGCCCTCTGCGACCCGGCTTCCTGGATGAGAAGTTTGATCAGAGCGCTAGTGTCGAAGTAGTTCATCGCCGATCCTCAATGATGAGTTCCGACAAAGGGCGACCGGCGATCTTGAACCTGCGGCGGCGACGGCGGAGCTGTCCTTCGGGGAGGATGACCTCGCCTTGAGCAGCGAGCGCGGCGAGACGTGCTTCCAGGCTCCTCGGGGCGCCGGAACCTCCGATCGGCTGGATCAAGGCAATCGGTTTTCCCCGCTCGGTTATGATTACCTCCTGGTCTCCCTTGACCAGCTTCAGGTATGAGGTCAGGCGATTTTTAAGTTCGCGTACGCCGACTGTCACCGCGCCTGCAGATCTCATGCGACCATTGTAGCCACAAATGGTGACGATCCCAAGCTGAGCGGTCCCGGCAAACAGTCCAGCACCATAGCCGAATTGTTCAGTACTCAGGTATGGGCGGCGAACAGTATCGTCTCATTTGTGGTGCGCACCTTGCCGTCGCTTTGCATGTATTTGCGGGCGGCGTCGGTCACGGCGGCGATGATCTGGCGGCGCAATTCAGGCGATTGACGGGCCAGTAGTACGCGAAAGGCGGACGCTACCTCCTCGCGCATTTTGGTGAAGTCTTCCGCTGAATCGAATTCGAAGGTCACCGGCATGCGTTCAATCTTTATGTCTTTAAAGCCGGAGCGCTCAAGTGCACCAGTTAGTATTGAAGCATCGCCCAGCCGCAGCGGGTCCAGCGCACCAGGAGCTGGGGGCGGCAGATTCGCCAGTTTGCGCACGATTTCCGCGCCGATACTAATCATTGGTACCTTGTCCGGAGTCGACCAAACCGACACCGCTAGACGGCCGCCCGAAAGCAGGCGCTGCCGGAAGCCACTAAGCGCACCTTCGAGGTCCGGCATGAACATCAAGCCCCACCGGCACAGCACCGCATCGAAATCGCGCTCATTAATCGCAAGCGCTTCGCCGTCACTTTCGCGGAATTCAACATTGGCGATCCGCAGCGCATCGGCGCGCTCGCGCGCGATCGCCAGCATGCCCGGCGATTGATCGACGGCAATAACGCGACCGTTGGGGGCGATGCGGCGTGCGGCGGTGACCGCCGGCTCCCCGCTGCCGGTTGCAACATCGAGCGCACGCGCACCCGGGCCGATTTGCGCCAACTCGACCAGGCGGTTACTCACCGGCTGTGCGGCCCGTTCCAGCACCGGCCACCATTTTTTCCATCCCGCCGCAGCCGTATCCCAATCACGTTTCTGCTCACTCTTCAGTCGTACAGTGTCAATTGATTGCTCTGCCATCCTTACGCTCCCGGAAGACCTAACGTTCTCGTACGATGACACCACGCAGGCTCATCAGCAAACGGGGCCAGGCGGCGGCGATGTGCGCCGCTGCGGCCGCAGACACACCGGTATCCGCAATGATCGCGACAGTCGCAGAGTTCGCGTAGCCTGCCTCGACTAACCAATCACTGCGCGAGTCGCGCAGATAATAGCGGACGACGTCGGCCGCATACGGCGGAGCGACTGCGATCGTGCGGCCAGTTGTCTCGGTTGCGGCGCGCACGGCCTCGCGCCACTGTACGTCGTGCGCATGGCGCCGATACGAGTAATCGTGCCCCAACGCGAGCAGTACGACGAGCGCCAGAAGCGCGGACTGCGCCAGAAATCCACGCACACTCCAAATGCCGAGGGCCACCAGCACAAAGAATGGCACGAAGCTCGACAGCGTATAACGCTCAACGAACGCCGGACGAATCAGATACGAACCCGCCAACACGAGTAGTGGTGGCACCAGCATCCAAAGCAGCAGAAACACGACCACGTCGCGCCGTTGATGCCAGCCGCGAGCGATGCCCCAAAGTGCCAGAGCCAACACGACGGGGAAGGCAATGCTGCCCGTCGCCTTGTTAAACATCGAGAACGGTGCCCAAAGCGGCGGCGTTGACGCCCACGCATAGGCGAGGAGCGCGGGTGCATGCATGCGTGCATGGAGGTAAGTGATCGCTGGTGCGATCAATAGGACAAGCCCGCTGGTCAGGGCCAAAACCGCAAGTGCAGCACTACGGCGAATTGCTTCGAGCCGAAGACGCGCGAGATACGCCAGCCAGAGGATCTCTGGCGGCAAAATCAGAACCATCGTGAAGGTGCTCGCGATGGCGAGCGCAGTGAACAGCGCCGCCAAAATAAGCACACCCGGCGTTGGACGGTGCAAACTGCGAAGAAAAGATCCGACCTGGATCAGTGCGCACAGCAGCGCAACTGAGTACATCCGGGCTTCCTGAGCATACTTGATGAAAACGAGATTCACTGCGAAGAGCAGGGCCGCGAACGACGCCACGACCATGAATGGCGGTATCTCGGCGCTCTCCTCTTCTTCGTTCACCCGGCCGGGTATCGCGTTGCGCAACCCAAGTAGCTCCCGAACCAGGCAGAATACAGCAACAATGCTGAGCGTTCCGGCCAGTGCGGAGAGCGCTCGCAGGGTGGCCAATCCGTCCCCGAAAAGCCGGATCCATCCATGCAGGACGATTTCATGTATGGCGAACTTGCCGGGATTGAGCCTGGGCTGAAGCTGCAGCACCTCGCTGACCGACGATGCGCTCGCTGCAGCCCAGGACGCGCCCTCATCAGCGGACATTTCAGGCCCGCCAAGATTGGAAAAACGGAGAAGGCCTCCAACCGCAACGGCCAAGATTAGAAGGGCGACAGCACCCCGCGTGCCGATGCTCGGCGCACCAATTCGCGGCGATGCGGAAGACACATCACCTGACGAAGATGCCGTTGCACGAGAGCTAGCACTGTGCAACTCGGCAGTGTCGCTCCGCGGCTTCGGCCGCAGCCGCGTCATAGTCCCTTCTTCAATTCTGGTGCCGGACGAAAGCCAACGGTGCGGGTGGCGGGAATTTTCATCTTCCTGTTGGTGTGCGGATTAAACCCGTTGCGTGCCTTGCGTCGCCTGATAGAGAATGTACCAAAACCCGGCATACAGAAACGCTCGTCTTCATGAATGGCGCGGGCGATCTGTTCGAAGGTCAATTCAATCGTCTCCCCCACCTGCTTCTTTGGCTGCCGCATCGCCGCCGCCACCGTTTCGATAAGCTGAGACTTGGTCATCGCTAATCGCACCATCCGGCAGGTGCCAAACGGACGCCCGCGGGCGAAGACATAAGGGGAATGCAGTGCTCCGTGCAATAAAGCCGCGGGGCCCCACATCACCCTGGTTAGGTGATTGTCGTCTGCGTCGCGACCTCACGCCACATCAATCCCCAGCGCACCCCTTGATCGCTAACGATGACTTCCCCACATCCGAAACACTTCATCACTCGCTCAAGTATCACTGCACCGGCGAAAAGTACGTCGGCTCTACCCGGTTCCATCCCCCGCAATTGCTTACGCTGTTCGAGTGGAATCGAACCCAGCAACTCGATCAGCCGCACAATCTCCGCAGCCGCAAGCCTAGAGCCATGTATCGTCTCGGCCGAATAACGCTCAAGCCCCAGCGCGATCGCGCATAGGGTCGTGACAGTGCCCGCTATCCCGACCGCCTTGGCCGGCCGATAATTCCAGCCAAGCTCGCGCAATGAGTCGTCTACAATCGCGCGCAGCGTCTCTTTTTCGTTCGCGGCTGGTGGGTCATGATGGATAATTCGCTCGGTCAACCTCACCGAGCCGAGTTGCAGACTGACGACTTCCAATGGTTGGTCAGGTTCGGCCCGAATCAACTCGGTCGAACCGCCGCCAATATCCACGATTAACAATTTCTCGGCAGGACTTATTCCCAGCGCCTTTCGGGTCGACAGGTAGGAGAGCTGAGCCTCGGTTTGGCCGCTTATGATTTCGAGGGTGATCCCGGTGCGTGATTTTACGCTTGCCAGAAAATCCGAGCCGTCGGCGGCATCGCGCAGCGCCGCAGTCGCTGCGCCTACGATCTTTTCAACGCCTAGAGCTCGTGCTTTGTCGGCGAATTCGGCAATCGTATCGAGTGTCCGCGCCGCAGACTCCGGGTCGAGGTGCCCACAGGCATCGACGCCGCGGCCGAGACGCGTAATGCGCGCCATATCGCCAAGAACGTGAGGTTTCTCCTCAACGCAGCACTCGACCACCAACATCAGAACCGTATTGGAACCAACATCTAGCGCGGCGAGTTTCATAGGAGCCGCTCATTCTACCGCATCGGAGATGGGCGCAAATGATAGAGCAACATCAGCGGGACCTCCAATTCACCCGGAGATTGCCGAAGCGGATGCGAAAGAAGCACAACCCTCGATGCGGTTGCGGCGAATCCAACTATCCATGGAATGGAGCGCCCGCTCGCCCAGCGCCATTTTCTTTTGACGGCCTCGCAACGAGTTCTTCGCGTCCGGCATCAGGCCGTAATTCGCGTTCATCGGCTGAAACTCGCGACTCGAAGGATTGGTGACGTAGGCGAGCAGCGAGCCTAGCGAAGTTTCCCGCGGGGGCACCACTGGTTCCCAGCCATTAACAATACGCGCCGCGTTGATAGCCGCGAGCAATCCTGCCGCCGCCGATTCGACATAGCCCTCGACTCCGATCATTTGACCCGCCAGCAACAAGTCGTCGCGCGTCTTCAACTGCAGCGTCGGCCGCAACAGCCGGGGGGAGTCGATAAAGGTGTTGCGGTGGAGCGAGCCAAGCCGCACGAACTCCGCCTGTTCAAGTCCGGGGATCATCCGAAAAACACGGCGCTGTTCAGGATAGGTCATCTTGGTCTGGAAACCGACCATGTTAAACAAGTGACCCAGATAGTCGTCCTGGCGCAACTGGACTACGGCAAAGGGCCGCCGTCCGCTCCGCGGATCGATCAAGCCCACAGGTCGCATAGGACCAAAGGCCAACGTCTGAGGACCGCGTCGCGCCATCTCCTCAACGGGCATACAGCCTTCGAAATAGACCGGACGCTCGAATGGATGCAACTCGACTTTGTCAGCCGCAATCATGGCGGTGACGAATGCGTCATATTGCACTTCGTTCATTGGGCAATTGATATAGTCGGCGCCACCTTTGGCGTAGCGCGACGCTTTGAAGGCGGCCGACAGGTCGACCGACTCGGCCGTTATGATCGGCGCGATCGCGTCATAAAAGTACAAGTTGCGCGGGCCGATGAGCCGGCTGAGGGCTTCGCCCAGGGCATCACTGGTGAGCGGGCCGGTGGCAATAATCGTTGGACCATCGGGGATCGTGTTCACCTCGTCACGAACGACCTCGATTAGAGGGTGAGACTCGATGATTCCAGTGATGATGCCGGCAAAATCGTTCCGATCAACCGCCAGCGCCGCCCCGGCCGGAACCCTTGTCCGATCGGCGGCCAAAATAATCAGTGAGCCCAGCCGGCGCATCTCCTCCTTGAGTACTCCGACCGCCGTTTCAAGCGACGCGCTGCGCAAGGAATTCGAACAGACCAGCTCGCTGAAGAGACCGGTTTGATGCGCTTGCGTCTGCCGCGCGGGCCGCATCTCGAACAACCGCACGCGGACACCACGCCGCGCAAGCTGCCATGCTGCCTCGCTGCCGGCCAGGCCCGCTCCGATTACTTGTATAACAGGTCGGTCCAATCAGAACGCTCGTAGAGGTGGCTTACTGATTCGCACAATCATCCTTTCGGCAGTTGGAGGATTCGCTCGCCGATCATGTTCTTCTGCACCGCCGACGTGCCTCCGGCGATCGTCAGTGCTTCGACCTGGAGAGTCCGCCGCATCCAGTCACCGTCGGGGGCGAATGCGGAGTGTCGTTCGAGGGTCGCGAAGTTGCCCAACAATCTTGACGCGAACTTTGTCATGCGCTGCGATAGTTCGGTTGAAACCAGCTTGCCAATAGAAGACTCAGCTCCGGGCGGTTGTCCCTTAAGACGTCTGGTTAATGCGCGCAATCCATTGTACTTTTTCGCCGTCGCTTCGATCGCGAATTGCGCAAGTTGCTGCCTGATTTCGTCGTCTTCGGCAACGCTCGCGCCATTCATCTCGACTCCTTTCGCGACTTCGATCAGTTGCGCCAGGATTACCTCGCTGCCGCCAATCGTCTCGCTGATACCGAACCGCTCATGCATCAGAGTCGATACCAGGACCTGCCATCCCTGGTTCAACGGCCCCAGCAGGTTTTCCTTAGGGACGCGAACCTCCTCGAAGAAAATTTCATTGAATTCGGCATCGCCGCTGATCTGCTGCAATGGTTTCACGCTTACGCCAGGGCTGTGCATATCCACCAGCAAGGCACTCAGGCCGCGATGCTTGGGCACGTTGGGATCAGTGCGCACGAAGAGCTGACAAAAGTCGGAGCGATGGGCAACCGTGGTCCAGACTTTCTGGCCATTGATTACAAAGTAGTCACCCTGCAGCTCCGCCCGTGTCTGAATCGCAGCCAGGTCCGAGCCGGCGCCTGGCTCTGACATGCCTTCACACCAGATCTCATCGGCGGTCAGAATTGGCTTCAGGTATCGTTCTTTCTGCGCCTCAGTACCCCATTGCATCAGCGCCGGCCCAGTCATGATAATGCCGAGCACATTAATACCGATCGGCAGATTTAGCCGGGCCAGTTCTTGCTGAAAAATCAATTGCTCCACGAAGGTGGCACCACGTCCGCCGTATTCACGCGGCCAACTCAGCCCGATCCAACCACCGTCATACAGGCGCTTATGCCATTTCTTATTGCGCTCCCAGAGCAAATCCTCGCTGATCCTCTCTCTTTCCTCGGCGGTCAACGGCGGCGGCTGATTCGCTTCCAGCCATTTCCTCACCTGCATCCGGTAGGCTTCCTGCTCTGGCGTATAGTTGAAATCCATCGATGGACTCGCTCCGGATTCGGTCGCGATGACCGAATAAGAATCGGTGGCGAAATGCTACATAATCCGCAACGAATAAGGTAGCGCCGCATTCGACAGAGCCATCATGCAGAGCCGCTACCACGCAAAAGTGCCCGCCTTGGAAGTCGCCACCAGCAAGGCTCGCATGTGGCTCGCGGTGCTACGCAATGTTTCGATATGTCCGTAAATCTCCGTCTATCTGCGTCGAGGTGCGTGCATCGGGTGCGATGGTCACCTGTCCCCTACAGATCAGGATTTTCAGGACCGAGGCCGATCCACGCGATCGGATCAGTCAATTCAGGCACGCGAATCTTGGCGATGTCCGCTTGTCGGGGATCTTCTCGAATCGGGCGGTGAAACCTTCCCAGTTCGTTAGAGCGATTAGGTAGCTTTTGCCTGTGCCAACGCTGGCTTTCCGGTAAAGTCACTGTGTGCTTGAAGGCGGGCGGTGCCAGCAAGGGGGAAGGATTTGCGACTTGGTTGAGGGCACCTGAGTGAAGGAGCCGTGGGTTCATTGCAACTCTTCCAAATCGATGAAGCCTTCGTTCTTGCCGCGCGTGATCGCATTGTCAATAAGATTCCAGAAGCGCTTGTTCTGTGATAGCGCGAGGGCTTCGAGGTCGGTATCTTCGGTCACCGGCACTAGCGCGGCACAAGGCCGGCCGTTTTTGGTAATGACGACGGCACCGGTCTTGGAAAGGTCTTTTATATAGCGGCTGAAACGAGTTTTGACCTCGCGAATGTTCTCGATTTTCATAGAGTCATCTTCCTGCCACTGATGAAAAGCTGGTTGCCGCTCTTGCGCCCAATGGCATCGACCAGGACCTGGTCGTCTCTGATGCGGTAGAACACGCGCCGCTCGCCGTCGCGGAACTCGAACTCGAATTGCCCCGAGGGTCGGCGTAAGCGGAACCGGGTTTGGTTCTCAATCGCAGCGTCGTCGTCACCGAGTGCCGCCAACATTGCAGCCTTAAGCCGCGCGCGCTCGGCTGCCTTGAGCGCCTTGAACTGTCGAACCGCATCGGGTCCAAGACGGCTGTCTTGGGCACCATGTCAATGTAGTTCAAATTGTGACTACATACAACACACCTGGCCGTTGCCCACGGAGCTCAGAGATGATCAACCGTGAAGAGGGACACGAACAAGCGATTTTTGGCGCCCTACTTTAGTGGACGATAAAGTATGTTGAACTAAGGAGCTGCGCGTCAGTCTGGATCAGTTGAGGGTGCTAACATCGTGCTCGTATGATTTCTAAGGTCGTTCGAAGTGATCGAAGAACGCAGACATAATCCCGGGCAGGATCTCCTTTCACGCGTCGTACATTCGGAAATCGACGGCGGCCAGCTTCGACACGACGAATTACTCGGCTTCTGCACGGTGCTTTTGCCCGGCGGCATCGACAACTCGACCAAACTGAACGCGACTCCTTTGTGGCGTCTGGCGTGGGACTTCCCATTGCGCTATCGGCTGATGCGCGACCGCAAAATGATCCCAACCACGATTGATGAATTCATGCGCTACTACGCTCCGTCCGCAATCGGGCGCCTGATCAAAGTGGAGGTTTCGGTCGGGGGCGTACCGATGAAAGCCCGGCAGCAGGTGCTGCTGATGTTGCCGGTAGCCAATCGCGACCCGCGCACATTTCCATATCCCGACACGCTTATCGCCGATCGGAGCACGAACAAGCACCTGGGCTTTGGGACCGGTGTTCATCGTTGCCTTGGCGCACATATTCTACGAGTCGAAGCCCAGATCGTGATAGAGGAATTTCTGGCTCGCATTCCGGGGTTCGAGCTGGACCGAAGCAGGAAGGCGACATGGGCCCTGGGTCAGGTTGCCGGGATGGGCAGCGTGCCGATCGTCTTTGAGCCCGGAGAACCACTGCATTACGAACCCATCAACAGCGGTGTTCATGCCTGGCTGGAGCACGCGAAGGCTAACGGGAGCAGACTTTCATAATAGTCAGACCCTCGTTTTTCGGTGGGCGGCGGATCGCCCAAAATGCAAGGATTAGGCAACCTGTTTTGGGGAAACACTTAAATGAAACATGATTCGCGTTCGGCGGGCGTCCACTTCCGAGCCAGAGGCAGAATGGCTGTTCATACAATTTGGGACTACATCATTCGCCCGATCGCCCAAAGCATCGACGATGTTCCTTGGTGTGCGGAAGCGATATCGCCTGAGTGGCTCACCGCTGTTCTATGCCGCGGCGTCCAAGGTGCGCGGGTGACTTCCGTGGAAATTTGCGGGGGCGATCAAGGTTCGAGCGTTCGCAGGAATCTCAAGGCGGCGTACAATGAAGAGGGCAAGAATGCCGGTCTGCCGGAAAATCTGTTCTGTAAGACAACTCCGACTGTCTTGACCAGGCTAGCGACTGGCCTGTCCGCCGCCGGAGAGGCGCGCTTCTACCGCCAAATCCGTCCTGAGCTGAACATTGAAGCACCCATCTGTTATCACTCAGCATGGGACCGCAATTCTGGACGTTCGGTGCACCTGTTCAACGATGTGGTTGCGACCAAAGCGGCTCGTTTCTGCAGATGGCAAACGCCAATCTCTCGCCAGCAGGCGGAACAAATAGTAGACACCCTTGCAGCTCTTCACAGCCGCTACTACGACAGTGCGCTTTTCGCCTCAGAGCTGAAATGGGTTCGCACTTTCGAGGATTTCTTTCACGCCGGCGAAAGGGTCGGTCTTCGGGAGTGTCATGAGCGGGCGATGATACAGGCCGAAGCGGTCATCCCTGCAAACGTCAGTCGCCGTCGAGCTGAGATTTGGCCTGCCACGATTAGAGCGCTGGCGCTACACAGCAAAGGGGCACGCACGTTACTCCATTCCGATGTGCACCTCGGAAACTGGTATATCACGGGAGAGGGCCGAATAGGGCTATGTGACTGGCAATGTCTTGGCACCGGCCATTGGGCGCGGGATGTTTCA
>Ga0187846_10002291_pt1 | contig 10563 bp, 12 predicted proteins | sample TC_taG_FD_161473 | JGI IMG/M metagenome (GOLD analysis project Ga0187846, IMG submission 161473) | Biofilm microbial communities from the roof of an iron ore cave, State of Minas Gerais, Brazil - TC_06 Biofilm (v2) | ecosystem: Environmental > Terrestrial > Deep subsurface > Cave > Wall biofilm... | reverse complement strand
AGAGAGCATGGAGAGCCCAGGCTTCTCTGCCGCCAAAGGGTTGTCCGACCACAAACCAGATGGCGGCAAACGTGAGGGTGATAGCACCGGTCAGGCTACCGGCTACTCCCACCGTTTTGGCCTGTGAGGGGTTTCCCGCTTTGGCGCCTGCGCCGATTCCCAGGAGGTAACACGCGTTCACCCACAGCGCGAAGTTGAACCCCGTCATTGCAAACGCCATAGGATTCATTTTTTTGCGCTCCTTTGATGTAGACTCCGCCTCTAGAACTCGAGTAACATTTACTTACGATACCGCGGCCCGCCATCATAGAGATCTCATCTCTTCGGGGGCGGCTTAGGTGTCGGCGGTGTCTGCGAGCCGCCACCAGGGCAGGGGGGTTGATTACGTCCCCCACATTGTTGGGGAGCCGGGCGTCGGGGTGCCGGCGGCTGATACGCGGGCGGAGAAGGCCGCCGAGGCTGGGGTGCCTGGTAGGAAGGGATAGAGGGCCGTTGAGGTGGGGGCGGCTGATAGGCGGGGGGAGAGGGTCGTTGAGGCAGGGGCGGCCGGTAGGCAGGGGTAGGGGGCCGTGGAGGCGCCGGCGGCTGATAAGCCGGCACCGGAGACCGCTCAGGCGTCCGTGGTTGATACGCCGGGGTCGGTGCCGGTTCCCTCACGGGTACCGGCTGTGGGCCCGGCGGTCGATGGCCCGCCACGCTCGCCGGTGCGTCCCAATGCGGTTCACCCTGCCGGACAGGGGCTTTCCGATAGGCTCCTGATGTTACATATGTCCCCTGATACGGACGATACGTCGGCCGGTAATAGACCTGACGGTATGGCCCGTAGTAGGGATAGCGGTATAAATGTCCACCGGAATCGCGTGATAGGACGTACTGGGCATTATCGATGACGACGATTCCGAGCACCAGCCCAGTAATGGCAGGCGCTACCGTAATGATCGAAGCGGACGCTGGATAATATCCGGCGTACGGCCGGTATTCAGCATGGTAGTAGTGCCGGTAATACTCACCGTAGTATGGATACCGGTAGTAGCCACCGTCCGGGGCGTGCACGAGCAGGTAGACGAGCTCGGCGACGACAATCGTGCCGAGAACCACCCCCCAAATGGGCACCGGCGTGACTTCGGCCGTTCCAACAGATGGCGTTGCTACGGTGGCCGGACCGGTCACACTGATCTGCGTCACTGAAAATTGGCTGCCATTGGGTACGAGCCACGCGGTCGCTGTCGCGCCGATGTATGATTCCAAGGTGCAGAACGGCACGCTCGTCGAGTTGACCAGTACTGCGGTATAATCGGCCGCAGAAATCGTGTTCGTCCCGGTGGGCGCACTCAGGACGACCGTCTGCGCCTGACAATCGACGGTTTGGATCGCTCCCTGAATCTGGATAGCCGACTGGGCGTGGCTCACTCCAGCCAATCCAAGGAGCGATACGAAAACACTAACCGCGAGCCCTGTGACGTTTCGCAACGGACCTCCGACCCTCCACTTGCCCGTCCCGGATCTGAATCTCGAATTCCATGTAGATACCGGAACACCTCCCCCGACGGTCGCCCGGGTTAGGCCCATCGACGGGACTCAGCGCTCTGCATGCAACACTCGAGCGTGCGTGAAGTGCGGGCCACGTCTGGCAGGGAGCCCGGCGGGGAATAGGGAATGAGCGGTCGGGCCCACGGAAAGGGGGAACGCTCGGGCCCGACGACGATGCGGGAGGTGAGCGATGCAGCAGCAGGCGCAGACGCAGATGGGATTGTCTACGCGCAGTATCGTAATGTCTGCGGTCCTGGGGGCGATCGCGATTTTCCTGGGCGCCACTCGTCTGGGATTCATCCCCGTCCCCACCGGGACGGCCGTCACCGCGACGATCATGCACATTCCCGCCATCATCGGTGGGATCCTCGAAGGGCCGGTTGTCGGGGCGATCATCGGGACGATCTTTGGGATCTACAGCTTCCTCTACGGGTCGGTGCCAATGCTGAAGGACCCGATCGTGGCCATCGTCCCGCGGATTTTTATCGGCATCTTCGCGGCGTGGACCTACATGGCGTTTCGCAAGGCCGGCGAGGTGTGGGCGATCGTCCTCGCCGCGGTGGTCGGGACGGCCACCAACACCGTCCTTGTCCTGGGGTTCGGTGTGCTGCGGCACTACCTCCCCAAGAGGGTGGCCCTGACGATCGCGCTCGCGAACGGCATCCCCGAGATCATCATCGCGGTCATCATCTGCCTTGCCGTCGTGCTGCCGTGGAAGCGGGTCCAGACGGGCCGGGCGCGCGCGCGTGTGTAGCCGGGGCCCGACCTCGCATGGCCACAGGACCGGGTGACGACCTGGCACGCATGGCCCTTCTCCTGGGCCTGCGCGTGCCGCTCGATGATCTCGAACAGGAAGCACCTCAGATCCGCGCGCTTTTGGCGGACCAGGACAAGCTGCAGGCACTTCCCCTCGATGATCGAGAGCCGGCGTTCATCCCCTGGCTCCCGATCGGCCCTAGCGCAGGAGCATGAGCACCCTGGCCTATGCCTCTGCGGCCGAACTCGCGGCCCGGATCCGCTCCCGCGAGTTGTCATCGGTCGAGATCGTCGAGGACCTCCTCACCCGGCTGGACCGCAGCCTCAGCCTGAACGCCTTCATCACCGTGACCGCTGAAGCGGCCCGGGCGCAGGCTAAGGACGCCGACCGCGAGATCGCCACGGGAAGCTATCGCGGACCCTTGCATGGGATTCCCATCTCGCTCAAAGACCTCATCGACACACGCGGGATCAGAACCACGTGCGGCTCACGCATTCGGGCGGAGCACGTCCCCACCGAGGATGCGGCCGTCACCGCCCGGCTCCGCGACGCGGGAGCCGTTCTCCTCGGGAAGACGGCGCTCCACGAGTTCGCCTACGGCGTCACCACCAATAACCCCCATTTTGGCGCCACCCGCAACCCGTGGGACCCGGAGCGGATCCCCGGCGGGTCCAGCGGAGGATCAGGGGCCGCCGTCGCGGCGGGCCTGGGCCCCGTCTCCATCGGCACCGATACCGGCGGCAGCATCCGCATCCCCGCGGCGCTGTGTGGCGTCGTCGGGTTGAAACCCACCTACGGGCGCATCAGCCGGCACGGCATCTTCCCCCTTGCGTGGTCGCTTGACCACCCCGGCCCACTCACCCGGACCGTTGAAGACGCGGCGCTCGTGCTACAGGCGATCGCCGGGCCCGACGCGCGTGATGCCGCCACACTCGGACACGATCTCCCCGATTTCACGGAAGCGCTCGATCATCCCGTGGCCGGCCTTCGCGTCGGTGTCGTCGCCGACGAATACCATCGGGAGACGACCGGCGACGTGCGCACGGTTTTCGAGGAAGCGCTTCGGGCCTTGGGGGCCCTGGGGCTGCATCTCGAGGATGTGGCGCTCCCGCATGCCGCGGAATCGGGGATTGCGCAGACCACGATCATCATGTCCGAAGCCGCGAGCGTGCACGAGCGATGGCTGCGCGAGCGGCCCGAGGACTACGGGGCCGAAGTCCGCGCGCGCCTCAGGCGAGGGCAGTTTTTCTCCGCCACGCAGTACCTTCGCGCGCAGAAAGTGCGCACGCTGCTCGCGCAAGAAGTGGGCGAGCTCTTCCGCCGCTACGCGGCGCTCGTCCTCCCGGCGACTCCCTGTGTGGCGACCTTGATCACGCAAGACACCGTGGTGATCGGGGACCACACGAGCGACGTGCGGAGTGTGCTCACCCGGATGACGCGCTTCGCCAACTTCACCGGCGTCCCCGCGATCACGGTCCCCTGCGGCTTTGGCGCCGACGGCATGCCGGTGGGCCTGCAGATCGCCGGCCGCCCCTGGGACGAGGCGACCGTGCTGGCGCTCGCGCACGCGTATGAAGGAGCGACGCCGTGGCACACGCGGCGTCCGCCGGAGCCAGCGGAAGCATCTTCGGCGGGGCATTGACAGCTCGCGCATATGACGCGCGCGTCGTTTGTCGTGCAGAACGCGATTGTGGCCGCGCTCTATGCGTCTATCGCGCTGGTCCTTCCTGCCACCGCTGTGGCCAATTATCGACTCACGACCGCTTTGTACGTCCTGGCTACGTTCGACCGCCAGTTGATTCCCGGCCTCGCCGTAGGCAACTCACTCGCCGGAATACCGCAGGGACCAGTTGACATCATCGGAGGATTTGTCATCGGGTTGATCACCGCCGGGGCTTGTGCGCTGCTGCCAGCGCTGGCGACCCCGGTGGCCGTGCTGGCGCTGCCGACCATATTCGTTCCGATCTGGCTCTCATTACTATCACACACACCATATCTTGCGGTCCTTCCAGTCGTGGCTACGGGACAGGCATTGAGTGCCGTTCTGGCGTGGATTGTCGTGATTCCGGCGGGCAGGCGTATCTTTGCGTCTCGACTGCTGAAACAGGCGGCGATGAAAAACCCGTAGGACCCTCTAGGGCTCCGGGCGCGGCCACCGGGCGTGCACGCGGGTGTGAATGCCTCCCCGGACGCGGTAATCGAGCTCCACGTCCATCCACGCCGGGTCGCATACGCGCACGAGGTCCAGGAGGATCCTGTTCGCCGCGTGCTCCTGGTAGATGCCGACGTTCCGGTAGGACGTAAGGTAATACTTCAGCGACCGCAACTCGAGCACGCGCTCGCGGGGCAGGTACCGGACCGTGAGGATTCCGAAGTCCGGCAGGCCGGACCATGGGCACACCGCCGTGAACTCCTCCGTCGAGATCTCCACGATCGCCGCGGAACCGGGATACTCATAGGGGAACGTCTCGAGGAGATCGGCCCGCACCGTCGCGGGGTCGCGGACCTCGAGGGCGACCGGGGCCGGAAGCGGCCCTGCCCGGCGGCGTTCTGGCGCGTCCGTTGCGGTACGGTCCCCGTCCTGGGGGCCGCTAGAAGCGGTTTTTCGGTGGTCGCGCACAGACCTCGCCCTTTCCACTCAATTTGAACGTCGCGCACGCCTATGATACACTAGTATCAGCCGGTAACTCAATTGCGCCGCATGGCGGCCGGGGGGGCCAGCCGTCCTCCCGTCGCGTTTGCACCGGGCATCTCGATCCGACGTGCCTACTGGCGCGCGGCACAGTATTCCAAGGGGCGTGTTATGGCAGTCGAATCCCGCACCGCAGGGTTTTCAGGACTCGTCGATTCTCGTATCCAGCGGGCGATTCAGGAGATGGGGTGGATCGCCCCTACGCCGATCCAACTGCAGGTGATCCCGCACTTAACGACCGGACGGGACCTGGTTGGTCAGGCCGACCCGACTCCGCAGACAACGGCGGCGTTTGGCATTCCCATGCTGCAGCGCCTGGATCCGCGGAGCAAGGCTGTTCAAGGTCTCGTGCTGGCTCCCACGCGCGATCTGGTGCGCCAGGTGGCAGGCGATCTCACCCGTCTTGGCGCGCACACACGTCTCCGCATCGTGGCCCTATACGGCGCAGAGCCGATCGCCAGGCAAATTACGCGTCTAAGGGAGAAGCCGCACATTGTCGTCGGAACTCCGGCGCGCGTGCTGGAGCATTTGGGGCGCGGGACGCTGACGCTCCGCAGCGTCCACATGCTCGTTCTCAACGACGCCGAACGGATGTTGAAGATGGGGCTCAGGTCGGACGTCGAGCAGATTCTCGTGCGCACACCATCGACGCGGCAGACCGCGCTCTTCTCAGCCGAATTCCCGGAGCCGCTTCGGGCGATGGTGGGCCGCTATCTTCGCAACCCCATCTGGGTGACGTCGGGTGCGCATCCTGCCCCGGTCTCGACCGTCGGGCAGATGCCGTATCAGCGTCGGCGCGAACGGTCCGCGCTGCAGTAGGGCAAACAAGCGTTCGCCCAATTGGCCGGCGGCCACGCTTTTTTTGCACCGACCTGTTTTCGGAACTCCGGTCGTTCTACGTCGGCCCTTTCATTCAAAGTAGAACCATTCTGCCTCTTTTCTTTCGGACCGGAGTATGCTATGATATATTCAAATTTCGACCCGCGCATAAAGGCGCGGGTTTTCGTTTTGCAAGCCTCCACTGAGAAAGACCAGCCTCGCCGCTCGGCGGCGGCAAGCAGGTAAACGTGGGATACCTGCGCCATTTGGAGTGCACTGCCTGCGGCGCCCGCTACTCTCCACGCGACGTCCACACGGTGTGTCAGGCGTGCGGGAAGGTTCTGTACGCTCGCTACGACCTCGAGCGCGCCAGATCCGAGGTCCGGCGGGAGGAGGTGGCCATCCGGGCGCCCACGATGTGGCGCTATCGTGAGGTTATGCCAGTTGACAGTCCGGCGAGCATCGTCTCGTTGGGCGAAGGGATGACCCCCATTCTTCCCCTGCCGGCCGTGGGCCGGCGCCTAGGTCTTCGCCACCTGTTCGTCAAAGACGAGGGGCTCAATCCCACCGGCACGTTCAAGGCCCGTGGGCTGTCGGCCGCGGTGAGCAAGGCCAGGGAACTCGGCGTGCGCGCAGTCGCGATGCCCTCCGCCGGGAACGCGGCTTCGGCCGCGGCAGCCTATTGCGCCCGGGCGGGGATGGAGCTGCACCTCGTGATGCCCGCAGACGCACCGCTCTCCAACAAGGCCGAGTGCGTGGTGTACGGAGCGCATACCTACCTGATTCGCGGCCTGATCACTGACGCGGGCCGGGCCATCCGCCAGGCGGGTCAGGGAAAGGGCTGGCTGGACATTTCTACGCTCCGAGAGCCGTACCGCGTGGAAGGCAAGAAGACGCTGGGCTATGAACTGGCCGAGCAATTCGGCTGGAGCCTTCCCGATGTGATCGTATACCCCACAGGCGGAGGGACCGGCCTCGTGGGTATGTGGAAGGCGTTTGGCGAATTGGAGCAACTCGGGTGGATCACGACGCAGCGGCCCCGCATGATCATCGTCCAGGCGGAAGGTTGCGCCCCAATGGTGCGGGCTTATCGCAATGGTCGGGACCGGGCCGACCCCTGGCAGGGCGCGCACACCATCGCCGCCGGGCTCCGGGTGCCGGAGGCCATCGGGGACTACTTGATTCTTCAGGCCGTCCGTGAGAGCGGGGGCATGGCGTACACCGTCACAGACGACGACATCCTCTCCAATATGCACGAGCTCGCGAAGGAAGAAGGCCTCTTCGTTTGCCCGGAAGGAGCGGCTACGTACGGGGCGCTCCAGGCACTGGTGCGAGACGGCGCCGTCGCTCCTGACGAGCGCGTGGTGCTGATCAACACCGGAGCCGGTCTGAAGTACGTGGACCTGCTTCGGCCGGATCTCCCCGTGTTTGACCCGCTCGACGTCCCTGCGCAGCTCCTCGGAGAGATCGGGGAGGATCGCCGGGGCGCTTGAGGCGAAGGACTCTGCCGGCGCACTGCCGAGCGAGGACGGGCAGTGGCGCCAGAGAGCACGCGGAAAGGAGTGGGGCATGGAGCGGTTCAAGTGGGACAACGTGACGCCGGGCGCCGGCACGGATGGAGTTCATCCGTTGCATCCCTACGAAAAAGACTTACGGCGGATCCGTGTCGCTCCCTGATCGTCCCACCCGCATTGGGCGCGCACCGCGAAGGCTCGGCCGCGCCTCCGCGTCCTCGGCAGCCACGGCATGGGAGGCGGCCCGCCGGGGCGCGGCCTCGCTCACCCTGCTGCGGAACGTTCTGGATGATGCGGCCGGCCGCGCGTGGCTCGAGGTGCTGGACGCGGTCACCTCGGAGTCACCCAGCGACGCGCGAGTGGCAGCCGATTACGGGCGGCTGTTCACGCTGCTGGCGGGTGAGGTCGAACTGACTGATGAGCCGCTTGTGGGGGATGCCTGGCAACACCACCTCATCTCGCGCCTGCTCGACGATGAAAACCCCTTCAGCCTGAAGGCCGAGCGGGCCGAGTGGGAGGAGATTGGTCAGGCACTTCTCGCCCAGACCCGGTTGGACCTGGTGGCACTCCAGCGCTGCCATCGATTGAGCGGAAATATGATTGCGCAGGCGGCGGCCCAGATCGCGGGCGTGCCGGTGACACCCTGGGAGGGATTTCAACCCCTGCGGCCAGCTGGCGCCCGGTTGGCACGCCACCGGATGATGGAGCGCTTCCACGCGGCGGACGACTGGTCTGCGCTCGTGCGTGATCTGGCCGGGTATTTCGCCGAAAACGGCGTCGGCCTCTTCGGCCGCCATCGCGCGTTTCGGTGGGTCCACGCGGACGGACAAGGAAGGCTGGAGGGGGTCCGGGCCCCGGATCCGGTCCGGCTGGACGAGCTGATCGGCTACGACCTCGAGCGGGAGGCCGTCGTCGAAAACACGCTGCGCTTCGTCGCGGGAGCCCCGGCCAATAACGTGCTCCTCTACGGCGACCGGGGGACGGGGAAGTCATCGACCGTGAAGGCGCTGCTGAACGAGTATCAGCCGCAGGGCCTGCGCCTGATCGAGGTCGCCAAGGAGCACCTGGGGGACTACCCGGAGATCCTGGCCCTCCTCCGCGGACGGCGGGAGCGGTTCATCCTGTTCGTGGACGATTTGTCGTTCGAAGAGCACGAGACGCAGTACAAGGCGCTGAAGGCCGTGTTGGAGGGAAGCCTCGAAGCCCGGCCCGAGAACGTGGTCCTGTATGCTACCAGCAACCGCCGCCACCTCGTGACGGAGAAGTTTGCCGACCGGCAACATGCCTCCCTCGATGAGGACGTCCACCCCGAGGACGCGGCGCAGGAGAAACTCTCCCTCGCCGATCGGTTTGGCATACACGCGCCGTTCCTGATCCCCGATCGTGATCGGTATCTCCGGATCGTCGAGGGACTGGCGGTCCGGTACGACCTGCACGTACCCCTGGGGGAGCTCCGGCAGCGAGCGCTCCTGTGGTCCCAGTGGCACAACGGGCACTCCTGCCGGACCGCACGCCAGTTCATCGAGGCCCTGCGCGGCGAGGCCGCGCTCGCCGGCCGGCGCGGCGGTGCGGGGACTGAAGGGTAGGCCTACCGCTTGACCATAATCTGCTGCACGAGTTCGATCAGGGTGCCCCCGGTGGCGGCCGGGTCCACGTAGACGCTCAGCACATCTCCGGCGTCCCGGTGCGGACGGGGATCGAGAAAACGCCCTCCCGACGCGGTGAGGGCCGCGATCGCCGCGGGAAGGTCCGCGACCTCCAGCGCAACGTGGTGAGCACTTTCTCCCCGGTCGCGCAGGACGGCCGCCCAGGGCGTGTCCTCCCGAAGGGGCTGGATCAGGTGCAGCATCGTCGCCCCGGCGCGGAGAACGGCCACGCGCGCTTCCCCTCGGAAGTCTTCCACCGCCAGCACGTCGAGCCCAAGGCCGGTGCCATAGGCCTCCGCGGCCGCCTCGGCATTGTGGACGACGATGCCGACGTGATGGATCCGGATCACGCCCGGAATGGCAGCGTGAGCAACCCTAGGCTCGCCCAGCCCGAAAACACCTCCACGTCATGTGACCGCGGGGCCTACACGTGGACGGGAGCGGTGACGCCGGTCAACTTCGCGCTGACCTCCCACAGGCGCTTCTGAGCAGACTCGTCGTGGGACGCCGGGGAGGATGTGATGGGCTGGCGCTTCTCCCAGTAGAGTCCCGTGATCCCCTCGACTTCCGGAGACGAGGCCAGGTACATGATCGTATCCGCGCCTTCCTCCGGGGAGATGGCCCACCGATGGAAGAGTTTCATCCCGAGACCCATCAGCCCGCCGTTGCTCTCGCCGAAGGTCGTGGCGACGGTACCCGGATGGAGCGCGTTTGCGGTCACGCCCGTGCCGGCGAGCCGCCGCGCCAATTCGTAGGTAAACATGATGTTCGCCAGTTTGGACTGGCCGTATGCCCGGCCGCCGCCGATGCCGTAGCGGCGCTGGCCCTGCAAATCATCGAAGTCGATCTTTGCACCAACGTGTGATCCCGACGACACGTTCACGATGCGCGATGGCGCACTGGCCCGGACGACGTCGAGCAGCAGATTGGTCAGCAGGAATTGCCCGAGATGGTTGAGCGCGAATGTTCGCTCGTAGCCGTCTACCGTGACCTGCCGCCGTGCGAAAATGGCCCCGACGTTGTTGATCAATACGTCGAGCCGCGAATAGCGAGTTCGAAAATCGGTCGCCAGGCGTCGGACCTCGGCCATCGACGACAACTCGGCCACCAGTCCACCGACGCTGGAATTGCCACCTTGCTCTTCTATTTCTCTCGCGGTCATCCGTGTCTTCGCGGCGTCGCGCCCGACGATCACGACCGCAGCACCCGTCTTCGCCAGTTCCAGGGCGACGACTTTGCCCAACCCGCTGGTGGCGCCGGTGACCAGAACGACCTTCCGATTGAGTGCATTCATAATCGCGCTCAGTGACTGGCGAGCGCACGCAACCCCCCCAATGCTCTCATTGGGGGTTCCGCCGTGGGATGACAAAGCCCTCCTCTGAGCGAGAACCTGGAAGCAAGGAGGGTCCGTAAGGATCTTGGAGAAGCCGAATTGTACGACTTGGGTTTACGATTTTTCCACAGAGATCCGAGTCTCCTGAGGGGGTCCGAATGAACACGCAGGCACATCGGGGATTCGCGATTGTAGACCCGGAGAAGATCGGGAAGGATGTCACGTACGAGCCTCCGCTGGTCATCGCCTTCGGGGTGGATAAACACAGCGTC
>Ga0187846_10002289_pt1 | contig 10569 bp, 10 predicted proteins | sample TC_taG_FD_161473 | JGI IMG/M metagenome (GOLD analysis project Ga0187846, IMG submission 161473) | Biofilm microbial communities from the roof of an iron ore cave, State of Minas Gerais, Brazil - TC_06 Biofilm (v2) | ecosystem: Environmental > Terrestrial > Deep subsurface > Cave > Wall biofilm... | reverse complement strand
TTAGAGGGCGGAGACCGCGGTACGGTCAGCGGACACGGGTGAGCAGAAGGACCGCGACTCCGCTGGCCAGCAGCTTGCGGAAGGAGTCAGTGAGTCTCGCGAGAATTCCTGTTTAAGTTCTGGGCCCTGGTGAGGGCGTCGGAGTGGGGCGCGGCATGTATCATGGCGTGACCGCTCGGTTCCGAAGGCGGGGAGCCCGGCGGCTCTTCGTCATCGTGGTCGGAGCACTTCTGTATTATTCAGCGGGGATCGAACCCGACGTGCACGCGTTGGCGGCCGCTCCCGCGCTGGGACCAGCGATTACTGCGGGCGCGTACTTGTGGCGCGGATATTTCACGCAGGAGCTCCCTCCGTGTAAGCATGCCGACTGCTGGGCGCCACAAACGCTCCCGGACACGGTCGAAGATCCCGAGTTTGTGCTCTACATTCTTCCAGACCATCGTTATCAATGGGGCACCGACCACGGGCCCTACGTCGTCCGCGCCGCCGGTTCGTCACCGATGACGATCATCTTGTGCGGACGGATCTCGGACGGATCGGTCTTGCCGACGGGCCAGCTCAATTTAATCGCCCCATCGGCGAGCCCCGACGCTCCGGATGCAGAGTACGTCATGGTTCCGAACACGAACTTCGCAAAGCGGCCGCCTTCGCTTGATCCCGCCAACGGACCTCACTCGTGCACGAACGCCGCGCGTTTCCCGCCTGCGGACGATTGGAGGGGCGGCCTTCCGGGGATGCCGCTTTGGGCAAGTCTCCAGACTCCGGGCGATCAGCGTCGAGGGGTCGATGGCGTATTCTACGTGGCCCTGCAATCCACTCCGTCCGAGGACGACCGAACGCTCTGGAGCTGCCTTGTCACCGGCGGTTACCCCCGCGTGAGCTTCCTTCCGGAGGGAGGGAGCCAGGCGGAGGGGGCCTTCATCTGGCCCGATGGCCATTTCCGGCTCGTGCTGGACGGTGGGGTCACGTACAATTGGCGGTTCATGCCATCGACACGGTGCCCCACCTTGCGCCCGCAGGATGATCGCGGAAGCTTCTACGTGCCGCCGCGGCCCGTTGGGAGCACGGAGAAGCTGTTCCTAGCGTGCGTGGTGGCGGCCGGGGGATTCAACGACTGCCAGGCGTGGTGGCTTCATCATCCGTAGCCGCAGATTCCCCGGGCGGGCGGACCAGCCCGACGCTGGGCAAGGCGCTCACCGGCAGCACGGTCATCCCCCGCTCCTGATCATCACCGAGGGCAGATGCCCGGCGCGACAGTCTCAGCCGGTACTCGGCCGCCTGAAGGACGAGGGGAAGGACAACAATGACCCCGAGGCCCGCCAGCGTCAGTAGGAAAATTCGCAGGTGGCTCGTGGACAGGATTCGCTGGTAGCCACGATACCCCCGGTCCAGGGTCTGCATATGGGCAGTAATCCTCGCGAGGAACGCTGCAATCTGACCATCAATCCCCTTCACGACCTTAAGACAGGCGGATGCGCTCACATCGCCGATCTTGGCCTGGCCGGGTGCCTGCCCCATGAGTCCGTAAAAGGCAAGGAGGGAATCGTAGAAGTCTGGATCGGCGAGCAGGTAGTATCGGTCGGAGGGCGTGATGGATTGCCACCGTTCGAAATCCCACAGATGGCCTTTGAACTCGTTGGAGCAGCCATTCGGAGGTGCCGGGGCTTTAGCCAGGATGCTCTCGGTGCGACGCTTCAAGTGCGAGATCTCCTGGGAAAGAGGGATAAGGACCGATCGCTGGCCGCGCAGATCCCGCATTTCGGCATCCCGGCTGGCCCAGACGTTGCCAATGATGAACGCCAGCATGATGACCGTGAAATGAAAGAGGCCGTGGGCGACGGTTTCTGTGTACCGCTCGCCCACCAGATATCGCCAGAGTGCGAGCCTCAGCGGCGGACGGCTCTCCGCCGACTCGGGAACGGCGGCACTCCCGGCGTCTTTGCCGTCGGCCGGGGCGGCAGGGCCGGAGGATTCGACGTCCTCGGCGTTGGTCGCGGCCATCAGGGTTCTTTAGTCGGACCAGCAGGCTTTCTGGGGTTTCATGAACTCGACGCTCTTGACGATCTGGAGGACTTGAGGTTCCATGTCATGGTATTGAGTTTCTGGGATCCACGCCCCCACGACCGCGGACGTTCGGCTCTCTTCTGAGAACCCGCGCGAGGCACCGCTCTCCGTGAGGTAGGCAGTCAAGTGGTAGAACCGACCACCCCCCGAGTCGTTTATGAACTGTTCAAGGTAGATGATCGATATGTGTCCGTTTCGAAGGCGATCGACCCATACCAGGTCGCCGGGAAGGCGTCCCCCGGTCAGCAGGGCCCGGGTAACCTCAGACATTGCCCAGGTTCCTCCTGACGGAGTGGCCCCCGGGTTGCCCTGATTATCCCAAATCCCCACGATATACACGTACGTCCAGAACTGCTCCCCCTCGTGGGGCGCGATCATCTGAAATTGACCTTTGTCGCTCGTGGACTCCGTCCACTCAACGGGGTGTGTGACGCGAAATCCGCATGTTGGATCCTCGTGCACTCCGGGTGTCGGTTGGGCCAAGGCAACTCCGGCGAGGAGAATGGCCCAGGCTAACGCCGCCACAAGGCGACAGGAGGTTCGCATCTCGCCTCGCCCACAATCGGGAATGCTCGGACCGCAATCGCCTGGGTATTCGGTGCGTCTGTCCCAAACCCTCCGCCGGCCATGCGCAGGGTGAAACTGATTTCGTCAGATGGAGACAGAATTGCTAAACGCTCACGAGCCTCTCGAGCGAGAATTAGGCCGAGCGGGTTTTCCGTTGTCTGCAGTGTCAAGAAAGCCGTGGCCGACCCGGTTGGCAGGAAGCGCCCGGTCGCAGCCAGAATCCCGGACACCCTGATGCGTCCGAATCAGGAGACCCGCCCCGACATCGACGGGATGAGCCTTGTGGCCGCCCGGCGGATCGTGCTGAAGGTGGGGACGAGCACCCTCACCGGAGGCAAGACCGTCGTAGATCCGCGCCGGATCACCGCCCTGGCCCAGGATGTGGCCGCGGCGGTCCGCCAGGGGCGGAAGGTCCTCGTGGTCTCGTCTGGGGCAATCGTCACCGGCGGCGGTCTGCTCGGACGGCAGCATCTGGTGCGCAGCCTTCCGCACAAGCAGGCCCTCGCCGCGGTCGGCCAGCCGCTCTTGATGCACGTCTACACCTTGGCTTTCCGGCGGCTCGGCCTGCGCGTCGGCCAGGTGCTCCTCAACCAGCAAGACTTCGCCGACCGCAGACGGTACGTGAACGCTCGGCAGACGCTGGAGGCGTTGCTGGAGTTCGGCATCGTCCCAATCATCAACGAGAACGACACCGTGGCGACGGATGAAATCCGAATCGGCGACAACGACACGCTCTCTGCGCTCGTGGCGAGCCTCATCGGGGCCGACTTGCTGGTGATCCTCTCCGACGTCGAAGGACTGATGACCGCCGATCCTCGCCGCCACCGGGACGCCCGGCTGATTCCGACCGTGACCCGCATCGATGCGACCGTCCTGCGCGCGGCACGCCGCACGGCGACGGCCCAAGGCGTGGGTGGGATGGCCACCAAAATCGGTGCGGCGCGGATCGCCACCGAGTCCGGCGTGGCGACCGTGATCACCACCGGGACGCGGTCGCTCCCCTTGACCGCGCTCCTAGAAGGCGAGCGCCACGGCACCCTCTTCCTCCCCGCGGGTCACCACCCATCGAGCCGCCGGCGCTGGCTGGCGCTAGGCTTCCCGGCGCGCGGCACCGTCATCGTCGACGACGGCGCGCGGGATGCCTTGCGACGCGGGAAGAGCCTGCTCGCGGCGGGGATCCTCGACGTCCTTGGCGCCTTCGAGCCTGGGGAAGCGGTGATGATTCAGGACACGCGAGGAGATGAAATCGGCCGCGGGGTGTCAAACTATCCGAGCGGCCAGCTGGCGCGGATCAAGGGGATCCGCTCGGGCGAGATCGCCCGCCTCCTGGGCGGAGGGACCCCGGGGGAGGTCATCCACCGGGACAACCTGGTGCTGAGGGAACAACAGTGAGGCCGGCGCGATGAGCACCACGCAATCGGAAGTCGAACTCAGGGCGCAGGCGGCACGGCGTGCGGCCGTGGATCTCCACCACGCTTCCGACGCCGCCCGACGCCGGGCGCTGGTGGCCATGGCCGAGGCGATCCAGTCGCGCCGGGCAGAAATCGGGACCGCGAACCTCCGCGACCTCGACGCGCTCGACGGCCGATCGCAGGCGTTTCGGGATCGGTTGACGCTGACGGCCGCGCGGATCGACGGGTTGGCCAAGGCCCTCGTGGCCATCGCCGACCTTCCCGACCCCGTGGGGCAGATGGTCGAGTTCCGCACCCGGCCGAACGGTCTCGAAGTCAAGAGGGTCCGGGTGCCGATCGGCGTTATCGCGATGATCTACGAATCGCGGCCGAACGTGACGGTCGACGCGGCCGGGCTCTGCATTCGCGCCGGCAACGCCGTCATTCTCCGCGGGGGCGCCGAGTCCGTTCATTCCGACCGCGCGTTGGTGGCCGCCATCCACGACGGCCTTCGGGCCGCGGCCCTCCCCGAAACGTCGGTTTCGCTGCTGGAGGGGCGGGACTACGCGGCGATCCGGGATCTCGTTGGGCGGCGGGGTTTCGTGGATTTGGTCATCCCTCGGGGCGGGGAAGCGCTGATCGCGTTTGTGACCGAGCACGCGCGGGTGCCGGTGCTCAGGCACGAGAAAGGCGTGACGCACATCTACGTCGATCGGACCGCCGACGCTGAGATGGCCATCCGCATCGTCGTCAACGCAAAGACTAACCGGCCCAGCACGTGCAACGCCCTCGAGACGCTGCTGGTGGACGAAGGGATCGCGGCGCGGCTGCTCCCTCGGCTGGTCGGGGCACTGCGAGCCGCCAACGTGGAAGTCCGAGGCTGCTCCAAAACCCGCACGCTCGTCCCGGACGTTGCCTTAGCCACGGAGGAAGATTGGGGGACGGAATACCTCGACCTCATCCTGGCGGTGCGGGTCGTGGACGGCCTGGACGCCGCGCTGGCCCACATCCAGGCCCACAGCACCGGTCTCGCCGACGGGATCGTGACCGAGGACCGGGATCAAGCCGACCGGTTCGTACGCGAGGTCGACAGTGCCGCGGTCCTCGTGAACGCTTCCACCCGGCTCGTCGACGGGGGAGAGTTCGGCCTCGGAGCGGAGGTTGGGATCAGCACGAGCCGGCTGCACGCCCGCGGGCCGATGGGCCTGGCCGATCTGACCACGACCAAGTGGGTGGTGAAGGGAACCGGTCAAGTCAGGGACTGACGCGGGCGCCGTTCCGGCCAGATAGGGGCACATAGGTCTCGGCGGCCCCGAGACCGGTGAATTCAAACACCGCCCCGTCCAGCGTTCCGCGGACATCCGCCTCTCCCCGCAATTGGAGGAAGGCGTTAGTCGCGCCCTCGCCCCGGGAGACCCCAGGCCGTCTCGATGGAGCCGTTTGCCCCGCAGTGGCGGCGAGCGCGTCCCGAACGCGGAACCGCACCCGCACCAAATCCCCGCCCCGGCCCGCATTGATCGTCACCGAATCGGGGACTTCGATCTGGCGGCCATCGAGCACCGGCCCAGGATGCCAGCCCGCGTAGTTGATGGACTGCACCGGCAGCGCGGCGAGAAATCCTCCCGTTCGGTCTCCCCCGTCTTGACGGGCGGCCGCCCACAGGAACAGCGCGCGGGGCCGACCGCCTCCCGTGTGGGCCCTGTCCAGGTGCAGGCCTCCGTACAGCACGGCCCCGCCCGCGCCCGAGACCTCTCCCCAGTCCCACGTCACGCCCGTCCAGGTCCCCCAGTTGTGGTCGTGATAGGCGGGCGCCTGGACGAGGTGAAGCGTGGCGTGTGCAGTGCGAATCTCGCCGCTGATCCACCCTCGGACCACGGGGACCACATACCCGGAGACGAGATCTCCCTCCGTGAACTCTCCCGGCGGAAGGTAGTACCCAGCGTCTGGAGTCAGCCAGAGGTTTGCACGCAGCCGGTGGTCGTCTACCGTCACGTGATAGCGCCCATCGTCGACCCGCACGCGCGCGGGGCCAATCCGCTGCTCCGCCCCGTCAAACCGCAGGTCCCCCGCCCGGATCGTCGCCGGGATCGTGAAGTCCTCGGCCGGCCGCCCCTTCCCCCGCAGTCGAACGAGCACGGCGCCGCGGGCCTCTCCCCCCGCCAGAAGGGTGATGTAGCCGTAGGCGCCGGACCCCGGATCCACGAAGTTGAAGTAGTCCCATTCGGCCCACGCGGAGTGTTTCCCGGAAGGCGGCCGGTGAAACCGATCCAGCCGGTCGGCCAGGTCGCGGGGCGCGGGCGACGCCCACGCGCGGTCGGCCGCGCTGTCGCGGGCCTCCGGCACGGCCGCGGTCGCGCGCGCGGCGCGGTCGAGCGACGGAATTCCCGCCGACGCCGACGCGGGGAGGATCGTGCCGCGCGCGCGCACGTACACCTGTCGGCCATCGATCTGCGGCGCCGCCGCGGAGATCTCCGGCCCAAACCGGGGGCCGCGCAACACCTCGCGGGTGACGAACCCGGCTTGCTGGATCGCGAGATACAACCCCGTCACCCCGTTGACCTTGAGCACCGATGGGTCGATGCCTTCGGGCAGGAGGACCAGATCGCCGCCGGCTACGAGGTCGCGGTCCTGGGCTTGGGCCAGAAGCGCTTCACCCACGGAGAGCAGGGCGATCATCACCGCCACGCCGATGCCGTACCCGACCAGCAGCAGCAGCGTCCGGCGCGGCCGGTCGCAGAGGCTCCGCCACGCGAGGAGCCAGGCGACCCAGCTCACGACGTCACCACCCCATCGCGCATCCGAAGCTGCCGGGTGGCGAGCGCGGCCAGCTCCTGGTTGTGCGTCACCAGGACGACCGCGAGACCGTCCCGGCTGAGGTCGCGGAGCAGCTCCCCGATCTCGCGCCCCGTGGCTTCGTCCAGCTCCCCCGTCGGTTCATCAGCGAGGAGAAGCGCTGGGCGGTTGGCGAGCGCGCGCGCGATCGCGACCCGCTGCAGTTCCCCCCCGCTGAGTTGCCCGGGACGGTGCCGCGCGCGATCGACCAATCCCACGCGCTCGAGGAGGGAGCGGACGCGCGCGCGCGGCTCGTCGGTCCGCGCTCCCGCCTCAAGCATCGGCAAGGCGATGTTCTCCTCGGCGGTCAGCATCGGGAGCAGGAAGAAGCGCTGAAACACGAACCCGACGTGGCGCAGCCGGGTGCGCGCGAGCGCGGATTCACCGAGCGCGGATGTGGAACGGCCGAGGAGAGAGACCTCCCCGGTGGTCGGCCGGTCCACCCCGCCCAGGAGGTGGAGCAGCGTGGACTTCCCGCACCCGGATGGACCGGCGATGGAGAGAAAGGTGCCGCGCTCGACCGTCAGGGTGACGCCACGGAGCGCGTGGACCGGACCTCCAGGCATCGGATACATCTTCGTCACCGCCGCTGCGGTGACAACGGCGCCGGGCTCCTGAGCCGTCACGATAGGACCTCCCGGTGGAGGGTCGCCGCGATACCCTGCCGGGCCGCCATCATGGCCGGGTAGACCCCTCCCAGCGCGCCGGTTCCGAGGAGGAGGAGCGCCGTGCGCGTCACCGCGCCGGCCGTCAGGGTGAAGAAGTGCAGACCCTGCGGCACCCCCGGCGCCGAGCGGAGGATCCCGTCCAAGTAGCCGGCGATGGCCACGCCCAGGATGAAGGCCCCGGGGAGGGCCGCGGCCGCGAGCACGATGCCTTCCGCAAGCACGAGCGTCCCGATGCGGGCGCGGGAAAACCCCAGCGCGCGAAGCATCGCGATCTCCCCCAGGCGCTCGCCGACCGAGAGCGTGACGATCGTGGTGATCAACAGAAACGATACCGCGACGCTGATCGTCCCCAGGACCAGCGAGAACTGGTTGAAGTAGGTGAGGCGTCTTCCCGCGCGGGCCAGGAATCCTGGGATGCTGAACGCGTCGACCCGGGGATCGCGCGCGGCGATCCAGCGCGCCAGGGCCTCGGCCCCTCTGGGCTGCGTCATCCGCACGAGGATCACCGAGGCGCTTCCGTCGCGCGCGTCCCGCAGCCGGCGCAAGAACGGGGTCGGGATCGCCAGCGAGCGCTGGCCCGACAGGTCGAAGTAAAAATCGGCGATGCCGATCACGTGCACGGGTTGGAGGGCAGCGAACGTCTGCAGGTACGGACCTGGGACCCCTGAAAGCACCAAGGTGTCGCCGAGCTTGACGCCGTCGAGTTGCGCCATCGTCCGGTTGATCACGACCGGCGGGTCGCCGGGGCGCGCCGCGGGGAGGTCGGATCCTTCGAAGACCGCGTACATGCCCGGGGTGCCACCGGGAACCCCGAGGGCGAAGGACGGGAACCGGCTGGGCCCTCGGCGGACGTACACGTTCGTTCCGAGGATCGGCACCGCGGCCGCAACCCCCGGCTGAGCGGCGATGGCCGCCGCGAGGTGGTCGCCGTCGACGATCTCCGCATCGCCCTCGAACGGAAGCGTCCCGTGCGGGACCACGCGCACGGCGAACCCGAGGCGGGTCATGATGGCTCCAAGGCTCGCCTCGAGACCGCCGGCGAGCATCGTCATGTCCAGCAGGAGCGCTCCCGTGACGCTCAATCCCAGGACGACCAGCAGGCTGCGTGCCGCGGAGCGCGCAAGGGTGCGGGTGGCCAGAAACGCGATCGGTCCCATCAGTAATGTACCGCTATCGTCCAACCTGCTCCAGCGGCGTTCGCCGCAGCAGCCGCCACACGCTGACCCCTCCCGCGGCGATGCCGAGGATCGCGGAAAGGATGGCGGCGAGGACGACGAGGTGCGGCGTGACGCGCGAGAACAGCAGATCGGTGTCGAACACCCGCCGGTAGTGCACGTTGATCGCGGCCGAGAGCAGGTACCCGCCCGCGATCCCGATCGCGGTGCCCGCCAGGGTGATGCCGGCGGCGATCAGCAGCACGGCCGCGGAGACGGTGCGTCGGGAGATGCCGATCAGGCGCATGAGACCGACCTGCCGGCGCATCTCCTCACCCTTGAGCGTCATGATCGTCACCAAGAAAACGCTGCTGGCGAGAATCGTGACCACCCCGATCGCCCGGTGAAAGCGGGTGATCACCTCGAACGTGCTGGAACTCCGCTGGGCGAGGTCGGCCGAGGTGTACGCTCGGAATCCGAGCCCCAGGGCATTCAGCCGTGACGCGACGCGGTCCGCGCGCGCCGGGTCGTGGAGCCGAACGATGACGCTGTCCACCTCGTCGCCTCGGCCGATCAGCGCCTGCAGGTCGGGCAGGTGCATGCGGATCACGGGCTGCCCCTGGGCGACCTCGGTGGGGTACTGGCGTGGACGGTACACTCGCGCCACGCGTCCCGTCCGCCACGGGCCGGTGGGATGGATTGAGACGTCGAGAGGGTCCCCCGCCCCGATGCCCAAACGCTGGGCCGCCCGGTCACTCACGAATATCTCCCAGGCTCCCCCCGCGCCCGGCCGGGTCGAGGGCGATCCAGGCGAGGCCGCGATCGCGACTCCGATGCCCAGGCTCAGGGCGACCGCGGCGCCGCCAATGACCATCCGCATCATCCTGCCCTCATCATAGCAACTCGATACTGCCGTGAACATTGTCCGGTTCCCGCGCGGCGCGTGCCGGCTCGCGTGTGAGATACTTCATAGCCTGCGGGGCGGCGACGTGAGATAAGGAGGCCGAGACACAGAGGGAGGTGCGAGCATGCGTGCGATGAGGGTCCTTCAACGGGGCAAGCTCGGGTGGGCGAGTGGGGCGGCCGTGGCCGCGATGCTGTCGTTGAGCACGGCGGCGCTGGCGATTTCTGTCCTTCTGCCGCCGGGCGGGACCGTCGCGGTTCCGTCAACGACCGCCGCGCTGGAGCCAGACCTCGCCGGGGTCGTGATTCACGACGCGGTGCTGCCGTTTACGATCAAGAATCCTGCCGGCGGGATGGTGTGCGCGGGTCAGCTGCAGGATCGGGTGGTGCGATCGAGCAAGACCGGGCTTCTCCATTTCTACTACCGCATTCGGGCCACATCTGGCCCCGGCGCGATCAGCCAGCTCACCACGGCCGGGTTCCCCAATCTGGCGCTCCGGGTCGCCTACCGGGCCGATGGATTGGGCACGGTCCCGCCACGGCGAGCGCATCGCACATCCGCGCCGGGAGCCCAGGTCATGTTCACGCTGCCCGATCCCACCGTGTCCTGTGCGAAGCACGAGGAGTCGCGCTTCATCTTCATCAAGACTCCGGCGAAGGCCTTCCGTCCCGGCGGCGTGACCCGGGTGATCGCGACGACGGGCGCCGTCGCCTCGGTGCCGACCGTCATGCCGTGATCGCGGCGTTCGGGTCGAGTCCGCGGGAGAAGGTGCGCGAGATCTTGGCCGCGTGCGCCTTACTGCGTTGGGCGGCGAGCCAGAACGTTCTTGAATGCTTCCGCGAGTCTGTCGCGGGTCACCGTGAGATCTTCGGGGATGACTTTGACCTCGCCCAGCACCGGCATGAAGTTGGTGTCCCCCACCCACCGCGGCACGACGTGCACGTGCAGGTGGTCGACGATCCCGGCCCCGGCGGCGCGCCCGAGGTTCA
>Ga0187846_10002288_pt1 | contig 10574 bp, 8 predicted proteins | sample TC_taG_FD_161473 | JGI IMG/M metagenome (GOLD analysis project Ga0187846, IMG submission 161473) | Biofilm microbial communities from the roof of an iron ore cave, State of Minas Gerais, Brazil - TC_06 Biofilm (v2) | ecosystem: Environmental > Terrestrial > Deep subsurface > Cave > Wall biofilm ... | reverse complement strand
TTTTGTGCTTCTTCCGGTGGTGCTGTGATCAGACCGGAGTCCGGGGAGTCTGAGCAGGCTCATCTTCCAATGGCTCTGACCCGTTAATTGGTGCGCGCGCCTGCAAGTTGCCGGGCTTCGCCGGGGAGCGTGCTTTGCCGGGCAGGCCTTTGGCATCGGCATTGGCGGCCTGGGCGTGCACCCGTTCATAGGCGGCCACCCCGGCCCGCAGGAATTCGATGCCGTCGCGGACCTGCTGATCGGGCAGTTGCTCCACTACCCTTTGCAGGAAATCCTGCCCGCGCGTGATCATGCCGAGAACGAAACGTTGTCCCTGAGGCGTGAGGCGCACACGCTTCTCGCGGCCCGACGCGGCATCTTCCACCAGCCGAACCAGACTCAGCGGAGGACGAGCCATGTGGCGTAAGGCTTTGGTGACGGCCGGACTGCTGACGTCAAACCAGTCCTGGAGCCGCGCCACAATTTCCTTGCGGCGCATTTCGATCCCCTCCTCCCCGGCTGAACGAATCAGCCATATAATCGCGGCTTCTTTGCGCGTCAGCTTGGCGCGCATGGCGTCCTCAACCGCCATGTTGCCGCGATAATGGATAGGGTAAAACAGTTCGAGCAGCTCCGCGGCGTGCTGCTCGACCTGTTTGTCTTCTTTTTCTGCCATCTTTCCAATGGGCCGGGTTTGTTGCGGGCAAACCTCGCTCGCGACGCGGGCCATATCAATTAGACGCACAAGTGTGAGACTTGACAATAGACCCGTTTGCGGGTTAATGCTGTCGAGGCAAAACCGTTAACCAAGCTAACAGTTTACGCCTATCGGCCGGCGAAAACAGCTTCGACGCCTTGGTGAATGCCGGCTCGATCGATTCTCGAGTGGCTTGGGGGACCAGCAATCAATCCAGTCGGAGGATCTAATGGCAGAGTTTGACCTTATCATCAGGGGTGGCACGGTTATCGACGGCACGCGGATGCCGCGTTACCGGGCAGATGTCGCCATCAAAGACGGCAAGATCGCCAAGCTTGGCAATCTGAAGTCTCATGAGGCTAAAAAAGTGATCGACGCCGGCGGCCTTAATGTCGCTCCCGGCTTTGTCGATCTCCACACTCATTACGATGCTCAACTGTTCTGGGATCCTTATTGCACCATGTCGAGCTGGCACGGCATTACCTCGCTCGTCATCGGCAATTGCGGCTTCGGCTTCGCCCCGGTAAAGCCTGAATTGCGTGAGCGTTCGATGCTGACGATGACGCGGACCGAAGCAATTCCGTATGCTTCGATGAAGGCTGGCCTGCCATGGGACTGGATTACCTATCCCGAATTCCTCGATAGCGTTGACCGTCACCCCAAGGGCGTCAATTTGCTGCCGTTCGTGCCGCTGGCGCCAGTAATGACCTGGACGATGGGTCTCGAAGATGCCAAATCGGGCCGATTGCCGACCGAAGCCGAAACCAACGAGATGCGCCGCATCCTCCATCAAGCGATGGATCACGGCGCCTGCGGATGGTCAGCACAACGGCTCGGCCGCAGGAGCGTGCAGGCCGATTTCGACGGCACGCCGATGGTGACCGATATCATGCATGACGAAACCGCTCTCGCCCTCGCCCGCGTATTGGGCGAGCGCAATGAGGGTTTCATCCAGATGACTTATCTGCCCGAGCCTGGTGATTTGGAAGGCGATCCCGAAGCTCATGCGGAACGCCATTACGAGGAACTTGCGTTGGCCGCGGGCCGTCCGATTTTATATAACGCCGTCGCGGTTAATGATGTGTACCCTGAGCGCTTCCGTCATCAACTCAAATGGCTGGAAAGCTGCGTCCGGCGTGGTATCCGTGTTCTCGGTCAGGGCGCAACGCTTGAGGTGGGTTTTGCATTTACCTTCAAGGATTGGAACCTGTACGACGATATGCCGGCGTGGAACGAAGCCACCACGGGCCCGCTCGAGGATCGGCTGATGAAAATGTCGGACCCGCAGCGGCGGCCGGCGTTGCGCAATGAGCGTAACGTGGGACTGATCACGAACAACTATGAAGACATTTTCGTGCTCGAATGCCAGGAGCCCAGCCTGAAGAAGTACGAGAATATGACTATCGGCGAAATCGCCAAAAGGGAGAATAAGCATCCGATCGATGCGATGCTCGATATCGCGTGCGCCGACGGCCTCAATACTGAATTTTATTCACCACCGATCAACGTTCGCGTCGACTATTTGAAGGAAATGATTTCTTCAGATGCGATACCCATCTTCGGCGTATCGGACGGCGGCGCCCACACCAAGTTCTTCACTGGCGGACGCTACTCGACCGAGGCCCTGATCAAAATCGGGCGCGACAACAATCTGATGAGCCTGGAGGAATTGCATTGGCGCCTTAGCGCCCATCCCGCCATGTGCGCAGGTTTCAAGAACCGTGGCACCCTGGTGGAAGGCGCTTGGGCGGACATCGTTGTCTACGACCTCAACAAGCTTGCCATCAAGCCGATGGAGATCGTGCACGACTTCCCCGGTGGCGAATGGCGTCGAGTGCAGCAGGCCGAGGGCTACCACGCGATCGCTGTCAACGGCGAAGTAACCTTCGAGGATGGGCGCTGCACCAATGCGACGCCCGGCCGTTTACTACGCCACGGCGGCTGAGAAGTAGCTCTTTTTTCTCTCCTCCCCCGTACCAAACTACGGGGGAGGAGAAGGGCAAGAGCAGCGCCTAAGGCTGCCGCGGCTCAAAGGATAAAGCTGATTTTGCCTTGCGGGCGAAGGGTTTCGTTATCCAGGATCGCTCGGCGCTCGCGTATTCTCAGTTCATTACCGACGCGGATTAGTTTGTAGTCATAATGGCCGACATAGGTATCTACCGATTCGTAGCGCATTCGATACACAACGAAGTTTGCAGTTACCAGTATCCCGTCGCCGTCGCTCCCGAGAATGCGCACGTTGCTTATAATCCGCCGGGTGCGCGAATGGGGATTCTCAGCCCAAGCCGACTTGCCGAGCAATTGCTTTACCCGTGATCGTATCCGGAAGACATCGTCGGCGATGATAAACAACGTATTGCGTGGATCGCCTTGGGGAACATCGGTCGGCGGAACCTGATAAATCGCGTCGTCGGTCAGCAGCGCAAGCCATTCTTCGAGCCGCCATTCGTCGAGCAGCGCGGCTTCCTTGTAAAAAAGATCCTCCACTTCCCCACGACCAGGAAGTTCAATATTATCCATGCCGCTTTCCTTGCGCACTGGAGCTGGGCCTGCAGCGTGCTGTCATGTGCTTCGTTCAGCGTAACGTGCAAATAGCGCCAAGCTTACACGGCCTCGGCCTGGATCCGGAACACGAAGAGGTTTCCTTCGCCATGATGTGCTTCCGCAGCGCGAAGGACTCAAACGTTACAACCATCCTCTGGTGGGCCGGCTTCAACTACAACATGTCAGTTTCTCGGTGATGGACGATCCTGAATTGATTACTGACTATTCTGGCACCCGCGCGCACTGCCGACTCGCGGAGCAAGTTCCAGCAGATAATCAATCACTTCAAATCGTCACACGCTTCCTTGGTCGGCTCAGACGGCCATCCCGAGTCGGTCGTGTATCTGGAAGCAAAAGCGCGGAATGACAGTTAAGCTGCAGGACATCCATTTAGACCACGCTCTAGAGTCGTGTCTCCGGCGCGGTTGTTCTCTGTCATCGTGAGCGCAGCGAAGGAATCGGAGTTTACCTAAGCGCGCTTGGCCCGTAGGGCGGAGCGATTCCCATGCAGCGTCGCTGTTCAAATGGGAATTCGCCGTCCCCGGCTTCTCGGAATGACTGAACAAGGCCCAATCAATTAACGTTTTGCTACCGCGATCTATTATTTCCCTTGCACGATTGGCTCTATTGTTAGTTTTGATTGCAGGTTATCGAGCGCACTGTTGATGCCTTCGACGGCAATATCGTGGGCGCGGACCCAGCGCGCGCCATGGGACACGAAATTGGGGAGGTCGAGAATATTTTGCGATAGAGCTTTTTGCTCGCGTGCGAACTTCGCCGTCCACACTACCTGCTTCGAGTTCTCATCGACGAAATTGAGCACGAAAGCGACTGCCGCGGGACTCTGCGCCGCATAATCAAATCCAACTCGCTCGCGATAGCGATTTACCGCACCATAAATCACTCCGCCGGCCGCGACCTTGCGGCCCAACGCGAGCGCGTTCTGATCGAGGTCCGCCATAGTCAGCGGCGGAAACTGTTGGAGCGCCGCATCGACATCGTCCTGCGGGACGACTTCCCAGCCTCCTAATTCGTTGGCCCGCGCGTAGATTGCCGCGGTAATTGATTGTGCAGCATCAGAAGGTAAAGTCTTGTCAATCTGGTCGGGTTGATCGAGCAGCGGCATCACAACAATCTTGTGAATTATGACCGTTTTGATCGAACGTACCGCATGAATTTCGAGCCCGCTAGTACCATGAAGGCCGGGTAACGCATACACGGTGTCGCTCATCGCGTTGAAGACCGGGGTGTTGCTCACGTCATGGGCCATTTCCTGGCATCCCGCCGCGACTAACAGCAGCGCGGCAAGGACAATAGGCTGGAAGCCTATGCCACCGGGCCTGCAGCCCCTCACAACGCCACCTTGATGGAAAGCTCCCGGAGCTGCTGCGTATCGATTTCTGAAGGCGCTCCGCTCATCAGGTCGACAGCCTTCTGAGTTTTGGGGAAGGCCATCACATCGCGCAGCGAATCGGTCCCGCACACCATCATCGCCATCCGGTCAACCCCGAATGCAATTCCGCCATGGGGCGGCGCGCCATAACTGAGGGCGTCGAGCAGGAAGCCGAATTTTCTGAGGGCTTCTTCACGGTCGATCCCGAGCAGGCTAAAGATTTTGAGCTGAAATTGCGGGTCATGGATACGAATTGAGCCGCCACCCATTTCCTGTCCGTTCAGCACCATATCGTAGGCCAGCGCGCGTACCTTGAGCGGACTGCGGTCAACTAACTCGAGATCGCCTGGATGTGGAGCAGTGAAAGGATGGTGAACGGAGACGAGCCGTCCTTCTTCCTCACTGTATTCGAACAGCGGAAAATCGGCTACCCATAGGAAGCGCAGTTCTTCGGCGCGCCGGAGATTAAACTTCGCCGCAAGCTGAAGCCGCAGATCCCCCATCAGCGGCCGGATCTGATTGCGTGGGCCAGCCATCATCAGCAGCGTGTCCCCCTGATGAAGTGCGGCGACTTCTGCCGCGCACACTCTCTCGGCTTCACCGAGATGACGGCCTATCGGCCCTTGCCAGTAACCATCAGCTAGCTTTGCCCAGGCAAGTCCCAGGCTTTTTTGCGAACGCATCGCTTCCGCCATTTCGTCCAGCTCGCGACGGCTCAACTGATACTCGGCGGGCAGAGCCAAGCCATAGATCGCTTCGCCGCGTCCGAGTACCTCGGCAAAAACCTTGAACAAAGTGCCGGCGAACGCACCGGTAAGATTTTTTATTTCCAGGCCGAAGCGGAGGTCGGGTTTGTCGGAACCGAACCGCTCCATAGCTTCTTCGTACGACATTCGCGGGAACGGCCGGACAATCGCAATGCCGAGGGCATATTCGTAGATGGAAGCCATCATGCCCTCGGCAATGGCCATGATATCGTCGGGCCGCGGCCCCGTCATCTCGATATCGATCTGGCTAAACTCCGGTTGACGGTTGGCGCGCAGGTCTTCGTCGCGAAAGCATCGTGCTATCTGGTAATAGCGATCGAAGCCGGAGACCATTAGTAATTGCTTCAGCAACTGGGGCGATTGCGGCAGCGCGTAGAACTTGCCTGGATTGACACGGCTCGGCACCAGGTAATCGCGCGCACCCTCGGGTGTTGCGCGCCAGAGAATCGGGGTCTCGATTTCGACGAATCCCTGCGAATCGAGCCATGCGCGCACGCCGCGGAGCGCTTGATGGCGCTTCGTCAGGTTGCGCTGCATTTCCGCCCGGCGCAGGTCAAGGTAGCGGTACTTAAGACGGATCTCTTCGGCGGCGTTTTCCCCACCGGCACTGATTGGGAATGGCGGCGGCTGCGAGATACCAAGAATCTCGGCCGCATTGATTAAAATTTCGATCTCCCCAGTTGGTAGCTCGCGGTTAATCGTCCCTTCGGTGCGGCTGACGACTTTGCCCCTGGCGGCAAGGTAGTATTCTAAGCGCGCCGCACCAGCAACCTGATGAGCAGCTGAGTTGTGCTCGGGATTGAACACGAGTTGGACCACGCCTTCGCGGTCGCGCAAATCAATAAAGATTAGACCGCCATGGTCACGGCGCGACGCAACCCATCCCCACAGCGCAACTTCGCGGCCGGCGTCGGCGGCGCGCAGGTTGCCGCAGTAGTCGGTGCGCGGCCACGGCGGCAATGGTGAATATTCAGTCTTTTTGGTCATTTTTTCTCGGTCCCATTCGCCGCGGGCTCATCAGGGCTGGCTCCGCATGGGCCGCCGCGGAGCCTGCCCTCATGAGGGTTGTCGCGGCTCTGCTTCGCCATGGCGCACGTTTGAGCGAAGCGCTCGACCCGATCGGTCGACAAAAAATAGCCGCGCCCATCGCGGCAAAAATAATCTGGCGCCGTATCATCAGGAGCCAGGCTCGTGGTCGCTGGTTTCGCGGGATTCCGCGACAATTACTTGAGCGGCGTCAGCGCAAGCTATTTCCCGTTGTGTACTCAGCCGCAGGTCGCGGAGTTGCGCTGTGCCGCGCGCTATTTCGTCCTCACCGATGATAAGCGCGTAACGCGCGCCGATCTTGTCGGCCTTGCGAAGCAATGCCTTCAGCCCGCGTTCTGGAGAGAGTAGCTCAACGCGGAGTCCTGCCGCGCGCATCTCGCCGGAGAGGCGCATCGCAACGGGCACCGCTGAATCACCTAAGGCGATCAACGTGGCATCTGGCCGCAGCTCAAATTTGCGGGCATCCAGTACAAGCGCCAGACGATCGATCCCGATGGCGAAACCGGTCCCGGCAACTGGGGCACCACCCAAAGTCTCGACCAAACCGTCATATCGTCCGCCTGCGGCCACTGCGCTTTGCGCCCCGATCCTGGTTGATATGACCTCGAAAGCCGTTCGCGAATAGTAATCCAGCCCCCTCACCAGGCGAGGATTGAGCTTGTACGGAACGCCGGCGTCGGTGAGCAGGTCTCGAACGGAATCAAAATGCGCCCGACACGGCTCGCATAGAAAGTCACCGCTCTTCGGAGCGGTTGCCGTCAACTTCACATCGATTTTGCAATCAAGCAAGCGAAGCGGGTTGCGTTCAAGTCGTTGATGGCAATCATCGCATAATTCGGCAAGATGCTTGCGTCCCCACTCCAGCAGTTGCTGACGAAAGATAGGTCGACACTGTGCGTCACCCAGTGAGTTGATCTCGAAAGTCAGTTCCAGGCGAAGCGCGTGACGTAACTCGTCGATCATCACCATCAGTTCAGCGTCCGCAGCAGCATCGGGACGACCAAAGAACTCCACGCCAAACTGATAAAATTCTCGGTAGCGTCCTTTCTGCGGTCGCTCGTAACGGAACATGGGACCACAGTAAAAATAGCGCTGGTCGGGGTCACTGCGGTCCAGACCAGCTTCGATATAAGCGCGAACGACGCCTGGGGTACCCTCTGGACGCAGTACATGATCATGCACACCAAGGCTGTCAGGGGACCGTTGAACCACATAAAGTTGTTTCTCGACGATGTCCGACGTTTCTCCTGTCGAGCGCGCGTACAGGTCAAGACGCTCGAGCACAGGAACCCTGATCTCGGCCACATTGTGTTGGCGGGCGATTAAGCGAGCCTGCTCCTCGATTACGCTCATAAGGCGCACGTCAGGGCCAATCAGGTCGCGAAATCCTCTAAGCTTTGTCAGTTGCACGTTATCAGCGCCGCGCTCACATCGGTGGGAACGTCAGAAAAAATTTATCCGGGCGAACCATAAATAAAAAGGGGCCACTCGCCGGTGGCCCCTGAGACAAAGTCAGACCAAGACCCGGAAGATCAGACCGTCAGAATATGTACGGTGCAGGCCGAGCCGAGCCCAATTACATGCGCCATCCCGACTTTGGCATTGGGCACCTGGCGTTGCTTGGCGCGCTCATCCCCTGTCAGATGCCATACGACCTCGCAGATATTCGCGACGCCGGTAGCGCCCAGCGGATGACCTTTCGAGAGCAACCCTCCGGAGACGTTCACCGGCGATTTGCCGCCGAGGTCCGGATGTTTGCCGCCGCCCTCATCAATGAACTTGGCTGCTTCGCCTTCGCCGCAGAGTCCCAGATTCTCATAATGGATCAGTTCAGCGGTCGCGAAACAGTCGTGTAGTTCAGTGAGCGATACGTCCTTGGGGGCGACGCCTGCCATGTCAAAGGCTTTCTGCGCTGCGCGGCGCGTGAGCGTATTGACGTCGGGCAGTGTGAGGTCGCGCTCGGTGTAGGGATCAGAGGTCAGGATCGACGCAGCAACTCGCGCGCGCTTGCGCCCGCCGGCCAACTGCTTCAGCTTGTCTTCTGAAACCAGGATTGCCGCAGCAGCACCGTCGCCGGTCGGGCAGCACATGTAAAGCGTATTCGGATACGCGACCATGCGGGCATTCATTACATCTTCCAGCGAAACTTCGTTCTGGTATTGCGAGAAGGGATTGCGGGTCGCGTGTTTATGAGACTTGACCGAGATTTTGGCGAAGTGCTCAAGCTTGGTGCCGTACTTGCGCATGTGCTCCATACCGGCTTGGCCGAACACCGCCGGCATCAACCCGGAACCGATACGTCCTTCGGTGGAGTACGCAGGGTCACTGCCCCCACCGCCGCCACCGAGCAGGCCCTGCTTGCCCATTTGCTCAACACCGACCGCCATCGCCACGTCGTACATGCCTGACGTTACCGCCATGAAGGCTTCGCGAAAAGCCGTTGAACCAGTCGCACATGCATTGGACACGTTGATGACAGGCACGCCAGTCTGGCCTATCTGCTGCAGAATTCGCTGACCGATCATCGCGTTGGCCTGGTAGAGATTGCCCGACGCGAACAGTTCCACATCCTTTATGTTGATGCCGGCGTCCTTCAGCGCCATCAACGCCGCTTCGGCACCAAGCTCCGGCACTGTCTTCTCCGGGTAGCGCCCGAACTTAATCATCCCCGTGCCCAGCACGTAAACATTTCGCATTGGAAGATCCTCCTGAAGCTTTTTTTCACCGACCTGGCATGCGCGCTGCCCGGTTGTCGCACCTCTGACTCACCTGTCGAGCGAGTCGCTGTACTGGACGTTGTTTCTCTCCCTCGGCCACTTGGCCTGCTCCTCACCCGCTCCTCTGCGGAGAGGACAGGGTGAGAGTGCTGTCAGTTCTTGCTCGGACGAAACTGGAAGGCCATCACCGGATTACCTTGCCGATCCATAGCGACCTGATTGACGACAAGTTCGACCGGCATCCCGAAGGCCTTCTGCGGATTTTTTTCCAGATCATCCGGATCCACATCGACCAGATTTGATTTTACGCTTACGCCCTCAGGCAAATCCACGACCGCGGTGACGTACGGGGTCTTAATACCGGGAAAAGACTGATGGATCACGGAGAAGACCCAAACCTTGCCTTTGTCTGAGAGCTGAATCTGCTGGAGATTGCCGGCCGCGCCGCATCTGGAACAAGCCGCACGTTTGACGTCGAGGAAGATCGCACCGCAGCTCGCACATTTTGAACCCACCAGGTGAGGCTTCGGTTGAAGTTTCAGGATCGGCAGGATCGGGCGCGGGCCCGTTTCAGCCGGCGACGTCTGCTGCTCAGCCATGACCTCTCTCCCATATCCGAAAGCACAAAGAAGTGCGAAACGGCAACGTAAACGGATAACCTCGCCAAGGAGTGTTTCACAGCAAGCCCGCGACCGTCAATCCAATGATTTTATCGGCGCGGGTCATTGGGCAGCGCCTGCTCGGTGAAACCCAGTACCATTCCGAACGCGTCGTCGCGATTAATCGTTAATGAATGATCGCTATGTTCGAACCGGACATCATTCACGCGCAGATGTTCAGCTACGCGATCTAAATTGCGAGTTTTGAACGTCACTGCGAAAATGCCTTCTCCTGTCCGCTCCAACTCGCGGCCTTCAGGGCTCGAATTTGAAAGCGGCTGCGCAGCTTCGACAACCGTGTCCTCGCCGACAACAAAAAAAGCCGACTGTTTGCCTCCGAATTCCTGTTCGTGAATAAGCTTTGCTCCAAGCGCATCCTGATAAACCCGCCGCGCGTTCTTCAAATCCTTGAACAACATTGTGATATGCGAAGCGCGCTCGATTCCCAATGGATGCTGGTCGCGCGGAAATTCCATCGACCAACCTGGCTGCAATCGTGGGTCAACAAAGAATTGCGGCGCTACCGCGAATTCGAAGGCGGCGTGCGTATCCTGCGGATGAGTCCAAACAGCATCTCCTCGGCCCGGGTCGGTGACCGGTTTGCCGACCATGTCGAATAGGCGAATTTTGTGCTCACTGAGTAACCGGCAGGTTTCCCGCAGGTCATCGACGTACCAGGCGAGCGAATGGAAATGCTGGCCGAAACGCGAGTAAAACTTGCCGAGCGCTGACTTTTCCCATCCGGGCTTCTGCACGGGTTGCGCCGGCTCC
>Ga0187846_10002287_pt1 | contig 10576 bp, 7 predicted proteins | sample TC_taG_FD_161473 | JGI IMG/M metagenome (GOLD analysis project Ga0187846, IMG submission 161473) | Biofilm microbial communities from the roof of an iron ore cave, State of Minas Gerais, Brazil - TC_06 Biofilm (v2) | ecosystem: Environmental > Terrestrial > Deep subsurface > Cave > Wall biofilm ... | reverse complement strand
AGGCATATCGGCGGGTTGACTTCTCCCCGCGCGCGTGGTATAAATCCTGTCGAGTACTAAGCCGTACTGGGGGGCCGTGACGCTCCTTGGGTGCCAGCAGCACTCAGGGGGCGTTTTTGTGTGCCGTCGAGCACGGAATATCTCTCAACCGGGACGCGGAGGTGGAGCATGGCTGGGAAGGAAATGACCGCTCGCGAAGTCGTCGCCTACATCAAAGACCACGGGATCAAAATGGTCGACCTCAAGTTCGTGGACGTCCCGGGCACGTGGCAGCACGCAACGCTCCCGGCCAGCCAGGTGGACGAGAAGACTTTTTCCCGGGGGATCGGGTTCGACGGCAGCAGCATCCGCGGCTTCCAGGCCATCGAGGAGAGCGACATGCTCCTGATGCCTGACCCCTCCACCGCGCGCCCCGATCCGTTCACGGAGATCCCGACGCTCTCGGTCATCTGCAACGTCAACGACCCGGTGACAGGAAAGCCGTACAGCCGCGACCCCCGGTACGTGGCCCAGAAGGCCGAGGAGTACCTCAAGGCGTCGGGCGTCGCCGACCTGAGCTACTGGGGACCCGAGGCGGAGTTCTTCATTTTCAGCAACGTGCAGTACGAGGTGCTCCCCCACCGGATGGGCTACAGCATCGACTCGGTGGAGGCCACGTGGAACGCCGGCCAGCCCGGGCTGGGCCACCGGATGCGCGTGAAGGAGGGGTACTTCCCCGTGCCGCCGATGGACACGCAGCTGGACATCCGCAGCGAGATGACCCTGGAGCTTGAGAAGTGGGGCATCGAGGTCGAGATGCAGCATCACGAGGTCGGCCACGCGGGGCAGGCGGAGATCGACATGAAGTACGCCCCCCTCACCCGCATGGCGGACAGCCTGCTGTGCTACAAATACATCACCAAGAACATCGCCCGGCGCCACGGGTTGACCGTCACGTTCATGCCGAAGCCCCTGTTCGGCGACAACGGGACCGGCATGCACACCCATCAGAGCCTCTGGAAGGGCGGCGCGAACATCTTCTACAGCGAAGGGGGATACGCGGAACTCAGCCAGGAGGCCCTGTACTACGTCGGGGGCCTGCTGACCCACGTGGATGCCCTCCTGGGCCTGTGCGCGTGCACCACCAACTCGTACCGGCGGCTCGTGCCGCACTACGAGGCCCCGGTGAACATCGCGTTCAGCAAGCGCAACCGGAGCGCCGCGGTGCGGATCCCGATGTACTTCTCCGGCCCTTCGGCGGCTCCCAGCAAGCGGGTGGAGTTCCGGTGCCCGGACGCCACCTGCAACCCCTATCTGGCGTTCGCCGCGATGCTCATGGCCGGGCTCGACGGGATCAAGCGGAAGATCGACCCGCGGCAGGCGGGGTTCGGTCCCATGGACAAGAACACGTACGAGCTGGAGCCCGAGGAAGCCGCCAAGATCAAAAGCGTCCCCGGGTCCCTCGGCGCGGCGCTCGACGCGCTCGAGGGCGACCACGAGTTCCTGCTGGAAGGCGACGTCTTTACCCGGGACCTGCTGGACACCTGGCTCGAGTACAAGCGCACGCGGGAACTCCACGAGGTGAACATCCGGCCGGTGCCGTACGAGTTCTTCCTGTATTACGATATCTAGCGTCCCCGCGAGGGGAGGATCCGGGGGCTCCGCCGCACGGCGGGGCCCCCGTATGTTATGGATGTTATAATGGACCCGGTGAGCGAACGGTCGGCGGAAGGAGCGCACGCGATGACCCCCCGGTTTCGGATCGGCATGGCCCAGATCAACACCACGGTCGGAGACTTCGAGGGGAACACGCGCAAGATCATCGAGCGCATCGATGAGGCGGAAGCCCACGGGGCGGACATGGTGGCGTTCCCGGAGCTCACGGTGACGGGCTATCCTCCCGAAGACCTGCTGATCAAGGCCGACTTCGTGCGCGAGAACCTCGCCTGTCTCGCCGAGATCGCCCGGCACACCACGCGGACCGCGGCGGTCGTGGGCTTCGTCGAATCGGGGGATCATCTCTACAACGCGGCTGCGGTGCTTCACGAGGGGCGGATCGCCGGCGTCTACCGGAAGATGCGGCTGCCGAACTACGCGGTCTTCGACGAGAAGCGCTACTTCCAGCCCGGGACCGAAGCGCCGGTGTTCATCGTGCACGGCGTGCCGGTCGGCGTGAACATCTGCGAGGATGTCTGGGCTCCCGGGGATCCCCTGCTGGCCCAATCGCTGGCCGGGGCGCTGGTCAGCGTCACGCTGAACGCCTCCCCGTATTTTGCGCGCAAGTGGCGCCTGCGGGAGGAAATGCTGCAGACGCGCGCGCGCGATTACTCGGTGGCGCTGGTGTTCACCAACCTGGTGGGCGGGCAGGACGAACTCCTTTTCGACGGCCTGAGCGTCCTCCTCGACCCGACGGGGCGTGTGGTCGCCCGCGGCCCGGCGTTCGAAGAAGCGCTCGTCCTCGCGGATCTCGACATCGAAGCGATCCGGGGAATCCGGCGGTACAATCCGGTCAAAACGGCGGACCCCCTGCGCAGCGACGGCGTGCGGGCGCCCGCGTACACGCTGTCGCGCGACGTGCCCGAGATCACCCGGGCGCCGCTTCCCGGCGGGGCGATCACGGAGCCGCCGGGTGAGCTTGAAGAGGTCTACCGCGCGCTCGTCCTCGGCACGCGGGACTACGTGCGGAAGAACGGACTCCGCACCGTGGTTCTCGGCCTGAGCGGCGGGGTCGACTCCTCCCTGGTCGCCTGCGTCGCGGCGGACGCCCTGGGGCGGGACTCTGTGAAGGGGGTCGCGCTCCCATCCCGGTTTACCTCGGACGCCAGCCGGCGGTACGCGCGCGAGGTCGCTAGCGCCCTGGGGATCGACCTTCTCGAGCTCCCGATCGACCCGGTGGTCGCGGCCTACGAGGTGGTCCTCGCGGAGCCGTTCGCCGGCCGCGCCCGGGACGTGACCGAGGAGAACCTGCAGGCCCGCGCCCGGGGGAACCTGCTCATGGCGCTGTCCAACAAGCTGGGATGGCTCGTGCTCACCACGGGGAACAAGAGCGAAATGAGCGTGGGGTACGCCACGCTGTACGGCGACATGGCCGGAGGGTTCGCGGTCATCAAGGACGTGCCGAAGACGTTCGTGTACCGCCTCGCCCGGTGGCGGAACGCGCAGGCGGGAGGCCCCGTGATTCCGCAGGGCGTCCTCGAGCGGGTGCCGACGGCCGAGCTGCGCGAGAATCAAACGGACCAGGACACCCTGCCGCCGTACGAGGTGCTGGATCCGATCCTCAAGCTCTACGTTGAGGACGACCGGTCGGCCGAAGAGATCGTGGAGGAGGGTTTCGACCGCAGGGTCGTGGCCCGGGTCATCGCGATGGTGGATCACAGCGAGTACAAGCGCCGCCAGGCGCCGCCCGGGATCAAGATCACCCCCAAGGCGTTCGGCAAGGACCGACGGCTGCCGATCACCAACTGGTATCGCGCACACCGCACGGCGGAGACCCCGACCCGCCAGGCCGCCCCGTAGCCCCGTTGGTTGACGCGTTTTCTCTTCCTCCCGTACAATAAACGGGCGGAGGTTCCTGCTATGGCATTGTCCGGGATACTCCCGCTTCTGCTGCGCAGACGGGAGTTTCTCTTCGTGTGCGAACAAATTGAGCACCACGCGAGTCCCTGGGTGACCGGCCCCGCGGGCGCGGCGAAAGCCTACGTCATCGCCGGGCTGGCCGCGCGCTTCGCCGAACAGGCCCCCACGTGGCTGATCCTCACCACCGAGCGCGAACAGGCCGAGAAGCTCGCGGACGGCCTGGGGGCGTTCCTGCCGGGTTCCGCGGGCCGCGTGCATCTCCTCACGCCGCGCGAGACCGTCGCCCCCGAGGAGCCGATCCCGGTCGGCGATGAGGGTGCGCGGCAGCGGGTTCTGGACGCGCTGCGCAAGGCCGAACCGCAGATCGTCGTCGCGTCGGTGGCCGGAGCCCTGCGCCCGTTCTCCGACCCGGAGTGGGTGGACAGCGTCCGCGTCGACCTGGCACCCGGCCCCGCGCCCAGCCTCGGAGAGGTTGTCCGGCGACTCACCGCGGCGGGGTACGACCGGACCGAGCTCGTGCGGGTGCCCGGTGAGATGGCCGTGCGCGGAGGCCTGATCGACCTCTATCCTTCCACGTTGGATCACCCGGTGAGGGTTGAGTGGTCCGGGGACGAGATCGAATCCGTGCGGGTGTTTGACCCGGAGACGCAGCGGGCCGTGACGGAGATCCCGGGGATCAGGGTCCTTCCGGCCCGGGCCGGGGACCGCCTCGGGCCCCTGCTGCCCGAACTCCTCCCCGGGGCGATCTGCGTCCTCGACGAACCGGACGCCCTGGAATACCAGGCGCGGAGCGTGCGCGAGCAGGGCGAGGCGGCGTACCGGCGCGCGATCGAGACGGACCGGATCCCGCCGGGTTCGACCATCCCGCTGGCCGAGTGGGATCGGCTCGCGGCGGCACTCCGGGGACACCGGACGGTGACGCTCTCGACGCTGCACCGGCCTCCGCACGGCGACGCCGTTGAGATCCCGTTCGGCGCGGTCGAGTCGTTCGCGGGACAGGTAGAGGCGCTCGCGCAACAGCTGCGCCGTTGGGCCGACGCCGGGCGAAGGGTCGTCGTCGCGAGCAGGCAGGCTCACCGGATGGCGGAGGTGTTCGCCGAGCACGGGTTGACCGTCCCGGTGGCGGAGACCCTGAGCGACCTTCCGTCCGAGGGGAGCGTGCTCGCGGTCCCCCAGGCTGTCACCGACGGGTTCACCATGGATGGCCTGGTCGTCGTGACCGACGCGGAGATCCTCGGCTGGCGCCAGCGGCGGCGGCACATCCGGTGGCTGCGCGACAGCGCCCGGCTGGCCAGCTGGACGGAGCTGGCACCCGGCGATCTCGTCGTGCACATTCACCACGGCATCGGCCGGTACCGTGGCCTGGAGCGCCTCGCCATCGGCGGAGGAGAGCGCGACTACCTCAGCCTGGAATACGCCCAGGGGGACGCCCTGTACGTGCCCATCGATCAGATCAACCTCGTGCAGCGGTACGTGGGCGTGGAGGGCCAGACGCCGCAGATCCACCGGCTCGGCGGGACCGAGTGGGAACGGGAGAAACGCAGGGTCCGCGAGCGGACGCAGGAGATGGCGCGCGAGCTGCTGGAGCTGTACGCGGCGCGGGAGACCCGATCCGGGCACGCGTTTGCGGCCGACACGCCGTGGCAGCGGGAAATGGAGGAGGCGTTCGCCTACGAGGAAACCCCCGATCAGTGGCAGGCGATCCAGGATGTGAAGCACGACATGGAGTCCCCGCGGCCGATGGATCGGCTCGTCAGCGGCGACGTCGGCTACGGCAAGACCGAGGTGGCGGTCCGGGCGGCGTTCAAAGCCGTGATGGACGGCAAGCAGGTGGCCGTGCTCGTTCCGACGACGATCCTGGCGCAGCAGCATTACGCGGTGTTCCGCGAGCGCTTCGCCGCCTTCCCCATCAGGGTGGAGATGCTCAGCCGGTTTCGGACGCCCCGGGAGCAGCGGGCGATCGTGGACGCGGTCCGGGCGGGGACCGTGGACGTCGTCATCGGGACCCACCGGCTGCTCAGCAAGTCGGTGCAGTTCCGCCACCTCGGGCTCGTCATCATCGACGAGGAACAGCGGTTCGGCGTGGTCCACAAGGAACGGCTGAAGCAGTTCCGGTCCCAGGTGGACGTCCTGACGCTGACGGCGACGCCGATCCCGCGGACGCTGCACATGTCCCTCGCCGGGCTGCGGGACCTGTCGGTGATGGAGACGCCGCCGGAGGCCCGCCAGCCGATCCGCACCGAGATCCGCGAGGAGGACCCCGGCCTGATCCGGGAGGCGATCCAGCGCGAGCTCGAGCGCGGAGGGCAGGTCTACGTCGTCCACAACCGCGTGGAGACGATCGAGCGGGCCGCGGCGAGGATCCGACGGCTGGTGCCGGAGGCGCGGGTGGCCATCGCCCACGGCCAGATGGCCGAGGAGCGCCTCGAGCAGGTGATGCTCGACTTTCTCGGGGGTCGGTACGACGTGCTGGTCAGCACCACGATCGTGGAAATCGGCCTCGACATCCCGCGGGTCAACACGATCATCATCGAGGACGCGCACACGCTGGGCCTCGCGCAGTTGTACCAGCTCCGCGGGCGCGTCGGGCGCGCGGAACGGCAGGCGTACGCGTACCTCCTCCATCCCCGGCACACGCGCCTCACCCCGGAGGCCGAGCAGCGCCTTCTGGCGATGCGCGAGTTCGTGGAGCTCGGATCCGGGCTCCGCCTGGCGATGCGGGATCTGGAAATCCGGGGGGCGGGCAACCTGCTCGGTCCGGAGCAGCACGGCCACCTCGCCGCCGTCGGCTTCGATCTGTACATGCGCCTGCTGGAGGAAGCGATCAGGGAGACGCGGGGGGAGATCGTCGAAGAGCCGGCCGAGGTGCCCGTGGATCTGGACATCGGCGCGTTCCTCCCCGACGAGTACATCCCTTCACCGGCGCAGCGCATGGCCGCGTACCGCCGGCTGGCGGCCTCGCAGACCGTCGAAGAGGCTCGCGCCGCGGTGGAGGAACTCCGCGACCGGTACGGTCCGCTGCCGGAGCCGGCCCGGAATCTCGCCGAGGTCGTCCGGCTGCGCGCCCTCGCGCGGAGGGCGGGGGTCTCGGCGATCGCCCGGGAGCGCGGCGGCGTGCTCCTCAGGCTCGCAGACGATCCGGCGGTGGGGGCCCGCGTGCACGCGCTCCTCGAGGCGTCCCGTGACGGCATCCAGCTCACCGGGGAAGGGATCTGGGTGCGGACCGACGGGGAACTGCGAGCGGCGGTAGGACGGATCGGCGAGATTTTGGAAGCGCTTGCGATACCGGCGCGCGCCGGAGCCCGGGAAGCGGCGGCCCCCGAGCGCGTGACGAGTTAACGCTCGGAGGAACGACGATGAATGCACGCCGGCCGACGTTCGATGACCTCGTCGCGACGATGGCGCGCCTCCGCGGGCCGGGGGGATGCCCGTGGGACCGTGAGCAAACGCACCAGTCCCTTCGCCCGTACCTCGTCGAGGAAGCGTACGAAACCGTGGAGGCGATCGACGCAGGAAACCCCGACCAGCTGCGGGCGGAACTGGGGGACCTGCTGCTGCAGGTGGCATTCCACGCCCAGCTCGCCGCGGAGGCGGGGGCCTTTACCGCCGGGGACGTCGTCGCCGGACTCGTCGAAAAGCTCATCCGGCGCCATCCCCACGTGTTCGGCGACGTTCGGGTCGGGGGCGCCGACGACGTCCTGGTCAACTGGGAGGCCATCAAGGCGCGCGAGCGGGCGGGGGAGCCCGCGCGCGCGGAAGGCTCCGCGGATGGGGAGCCTGGCGGAAGCGCGCTCGACGGCCTTCCCCACACGCTCCCGGCGCTGATGCTTGCGCAGCGCATGCAGGAGCGGGCGGCGCGGGTTGGCTTCACGTGGCCCGGTGCGGAGGAAGCGCTCGACAAGGTGCGCGAAGAACTGGGAGAGCTCGAGACCGCGGCCCGCGGGGCCGATCGCGACCGCGCCGCCGAGGAGCTGGGCGACCTGCTGTTCAGCGTCGCGAACCTTTCCCGGTACTTGGGCGTGGATGGGGAACAAGCGCTGCGGGACGCGTGTGCGAAGTTCCGGGAACAGTTCGTCCGCGTGGAGCGGACGGCCCGGGCCGCGGGCCGTCCGCTCACGGACTGCACGCCCGCAGAGTTGCTCGCCCTCTGGCGTGCGGCTCGATAAGTTCCTGCAAGCCAGCCGCCTGGTGCGGCGTAGGACGCTCGCCAACACCCTCTGCCACGCGGGCCGGGTGACCCTGAACGGCCGGCCTGCCCTTCCGGCCGCGGCCGTGCGTCCGGGCGACATCCTGACGGTCGAGTTCGGAGCCCGGCGCCTGCGCGCCCGGGTGCGGGCGATCCCGACCGGACGCGGCGATGGGAGCGAGTCTGTCGAAGTGATCGAAGACCAGGCGCTGGAGTGACCGCGACCCCATCACGGATGGTTCGAGGAGGCGAGACGTGTCGGCGATCGGAGCGGTGACGGCCCGGGAGATCCTCGACTCGCGCGGCAACCCCACGGTGGAAGTGGACGTCATCCTCGCGTCGGGGGCGTCGGGGCGTGCCGCGGTGCCGTCGGGGGCCAGCACCGGGGCGCACGAGGCGGTGGAACTCCGGGACGGCGATCCGAAACGGTACCGGGGGCTCGGCGTCCGGACGGCCGTCAGGCACGTGCGCGAGACGATCGGCCCCGCGCTCTCCGGCCTCGACGGGCTCGACCAGGAAGGCGTGGATCGCGCGCTGATCGCCCTCGACGGCACGCCCAACAAGAGCCGGCTCGGCGCCAACGCGATCCTCGGCGTGTCGCTCGCGACGGCGCGCGCGGCCGCGGCCGAGCGCGGGACCCCGCTCTTCCGGTCCCTCGGCGCAGGGGGCGGCACCCTCCTTCCTGTCCCCCTGATGAACATCCTCAACGGAGGGAAGCACGCCGACAACGGCCTCGACTTCCAGGAGTTTATGGTCGTCCCCGTGGGGGCTCCCACGTTTTCCGAGGCGCTGCGGATGGGCACCGAGACGTACCACGCCCTCCACAGCATCCTGCGGGAGCTGAAGCTCGGCACGGGGGTCGGAGACGAGGGAGGGTTCGCCCCGCGCCTGGCCGGCAACGAGGAAGCGCTCCGCCTGCTCGTGCTCGCGATCGAGCGGGCTGGTTTCGCGCCCGCCCGGGAGGTCGCGTTGGCCATCGATCCGGCCGCCACCACGTTCTACCGCGACGGGCGGTACTCGCTCCAGCAGGGCGAGGACGTGAGGTCGTCCGGGGCGTTGATCGACTACTACGCGGATCTGGTGTCCCGGTTCCCGATCGTCTCCATCGAGGACGGCCTCGCAGAGGATGACTGGGACGGCTGGACCGCGCTCACGGGGCGGTTGGGCGGCCGCGTGCAGCTGGTCGGGGACGACCTGTACGTGACCAACGGCGCCCGAATCGAGCAGGGGATCGCCCGAGGGTCAAGCAACGCGGTGCTGATCAAGCTCAACCAGGTCGGCACCCTCACCGAGACGCTGCAGGCGATCCGCGCGACCCAGCGCGCGGGGTGGGCCGCGGTGATCTCCCACCGGTCGGGAGAAACCGAGGACACGACGATCGCCGACCTCGCCGTGGCCACGGAGGCAGGACAGATCAAGACGGGAGCCCCCGCACGGTCCGAACGCGTCTGCAAGTACAATCAACTTCTCCGGATCGAAGAGGCGTTGGGCACACGCGCGCGTTACGCGGGCGCGGGAGTGTTCGCGCGCGGGGCTGGCGCACCGTAAGCCGACGGATCGGTCTGGCCGGGGAGGAATTCTCCGCCCGCCCCAGAACTCCGTGAGCACCATGGCCATCGGTCGCCGCCTGGGAGGGGCGCCGCGATGGGTACGCGCGTACCTGACGGTTTGCCTGGCGACCCTCCTGCTCGCAGCAACGGTCCTCTACCTGACGACGGTCCACGTCTCGAGCGCCCTCGTACGCCTCTCGCGCGATGCGGCGGCGGCCCGCCCCGTCCACGGGATCCCCTACGCCGAGCTCATTAACGAGGCCGCGACCGCGCATCATCTGAACCCCGCGCTGGTCGCCGCCGTGGTCGCGGCCGAGAGCGGGTTCAACGCGCGGGCGCGGTCGAGCCGCGGGGCGCACGGTCTCATGCAGGTGCTGCCCGAAACCTGGCGCGAGCTCGCCGCCGCGCGGACGTGCACGCCCGAGATTGCCCGGCTCACCGATCCCCCCTGTATGGAGGATCCCGCCGCCAACTTAGAGGCCGGCACCGCCTATCTCCGCCGCCTCGTGGTCCGCTTTCGGGGAAACTATCCACTGGCCCTTGCCGCGTACAACGCCGGCGCCGAGACCATCGTGCAACACGAGGGCATTCCGCCGTTTCCAGAGACGACGCGGTACCTGCGTCAGGTGGCCCTGGCGTGGTTTCATCTTCAGCAGGAGGGGACCCTGACCCCGTTCTGGGGCACCTTCATTCGCTCGATAGACCTCCTGCGGTATGCTCCCGCTGCCGCGCTCGCCGGCCTCGGCGGGCTCTCGCTTCCGCTGTGGCTCGTCGCGCACCAACACGGGAAAGAGGCGGCACGCCGGTGACCCGCCCAGGCGCGCCATCACGCCGGAGGGGATCCGGACAGCGGGCCGTCCGGCCGCTCAGGAGAGGCCTGCTCGTCGCGGCCGCCGGATGCGCGGCGGCCGGGATGCTCGTGGCGCTGGGGATCCAGTACGCCCGCGACTACACGCTGGCCCGCATGGCGACGCAGCTCGAGCGCCGCCGTCACGATCTGCTGGTCCAGAATCAACGGCTGCGAGGGGAAATTCAGCGACTCCTCACGGACGATCGGTACATCGAGCGCCTTGCCCGCGAGCAGCTCGGGCTCGTACGTCCCGGCGAAGTGGAACTCGTGATCGTGCCCCCCGAACCCGCCCACCCCGAGTCCGGCGCCCGTGGGGCAGGATCCCGGGCGGACCCGCAGGTCGCCCGCGCACAGGGGCCGGAGCGCACTCCGACGGCCGCCCGCGTGATCGCCACGTTCCTGGCGCACCTCCGCGACGCGATCGAGCGCGCGGTG
>Ga0187846_10002286_pt1 | contig 10587 bp, 12 predicted proteins | sample TC_taG_FD_161473 | JGI IMG/M metagenome (GOLD analysis project Ga0187846, IMG submission 161473) | Biofilm microbial communities from the roof of an iron ore cave, State of Minas Gerais, Brazil - TC_06 Biofilm (v2) | ecosystem: Environmental > Terrestrial > Deep subsurface > Cave > Wall biofilm... | reverse complement strand
ATGCACTGGGCCTCAACGTCTATCGGCTCCGATGGGAGGCGCTGTTGATTGCAGGTGTACTGACCGGCCTCGCTGGCGCATATCTGACCCTCGCCTATACCAACACTTTTGTTGAAGGGATTTCGGCTGGGCGCGGCTTTGTCGCGCTCGCAGTTGTGATTGTTGGCCGCTGGAACGCTTACGGAGTTGCGGCCGCATCGCTTCTGTTCGGGGCGGCGATGGGCTTGCAGTTCGAACTGCAGGCATCCGGCGCCACGCTGCCCTATCAGCTCTTCCTAGCTCTGCCGTACGTACTTACCCTGATCGTGCTCGCAGGGGTTGGCGGTCAAGCCCAAGCGCCGAGCGCACTGGGCGAGCGCTATGTCCGCCCGTGACTTTTGGCATTCGATTCGATGAGCGGCACAGCCCTCCAGCCTGTGTGGACTTCCTACATCTGACAGTCCAGCCAACAGAGCGACGATCAAGCAAAACGCATACGGATGATCGATGTAGCTCTGAAGTGGGACAGGCTTTCGTGCCTGTCGGCTTTAACTTCAAGGTCGTGGCTGGCCCCAAAGGTACACGGCGGGTGGGACGGAGCGAGCATCGGTGGATTGGAAGAAGAATGACAGGCTCGAAAGCTTGTCTCACATCCGCCCTCAATCGCACAGCACATCCGCACAATTGTGTCCTGAAAAGTAGAAAGTCACGGCACGGGCTTCCACCCGGTCTCGCGATGATGAGGTTCCCGCATTGCCTAGCGGAGCTTTTTCTCGGGCATACACAATCGTCAGTCGGTAGGGCCGCCGAATTCATTCAACAAAGAGCGTGCGCGGTCCTGAGCTCGGGCGATGAGCGCGGAGTCTTCAGCATTTTCGGGCAGCGGCCGCTGAAGGAATTGCTTCAACTCCTCGAGATTGGAGCGCAAGGCCTCCTCCGCAGCAGCGGCATTGGGTGACTTGTTGGCTTGAAGCTTGCGCGGGCCCTCATGGCCCCCTTCGGAGATATACCAATCTTTAAAGTGGCCGCGGAATCCCGCGCCGAACATCAGTGCTCCCAGATGGGTTGCGGCCGGTGGCACTCGCAGCAGCAGTTCGCGATGGGTCTCGTTCTGAGGCGGACTCTCGTACTCAATCATCAGATGGCCGCCAGCCGGCACCAGAGTACCGATTAGGTTTATGATTCCCGCTTCGAGTCCGATCACGCGCCCGTCGAGCCGCTCGCCGTCGGCGAATTCGAGCCACGGATTGATGCGGCCCTCAAACCACGGCATCACGCCGCGGCCTCCGCCGCTTATAATCCCTGTCATCAATGGTGTCTGCGCCTGAAGCCCATTCTCGTCGCGCACTGTTAGCGCGAACTGCAGCCATCCGGCGCGAAGCCGAACCTCCCGCAGTTCAGTGATCATCAGCTCAAACGCCCGTCCGCCTTGTACATGCAGACGCCTGCTGCGGAGTCGTTTCGCAATTTGTTTAGCGACAGGTTCCGAGGTCATTATTATGCACACCTCGCAGACTCGTTTCCTTTCGGCACCGCTCAGGGCTTCGGCCCCGGCTGTGCCGGTCCTTGGCTCACCGCTCCGCCTCAGAAGGCTCGGCTGGTGTATTGTGCGCCAATTGCGGGGAAACCCACCGTCAGCACCTTAGCCCTATTTGATTTTGCTTGCTGATACCTGATTAATATAAGAAAATCTAAATATGGTGGAGCCTGCGACCAACTCTTCTAGCTTTCCGACGGCACGCTGCGATACGTGCGACAAGAACGTACTTACCTACATTTCACTCGCGGGTGAAGCAGAGGGTCAGCGAGCATGTGTCCATTGCGATACCCCCGTCGGTGACAATCTGCGTTGGGTCTCGGCTGACGAGCTGGCCGCTGATGGTTACCAGATAGGTGCGTCGCCGCCACGCGCGCGTGGGTCATGTGGTGGTGGTGGCTGCGCATGTTCGGCGCGCGGCCATTAAGCCGCGTTCAGTTGACACCACGAGTGTAACGCAATGCAGATTCCTGGCTAGGAGGCAGAAGCTATGGAGACAACGCTGTCCGTAATCAAGGCCGACGTGGGCTCAATCGGCGGCCATATCAAACCGAGTGCCCGCCTGAAGCAGACAATCGAGGAATTCGTCCGTGACAGAGGCAAGAGCCTGCTGATGGACCTCTACGTCAGTTCCACCGGTGACGATGTGGCTTTGCTGATGGCGCATGACCGCGGCGTCGACGATTCCAAGATCCATGAGCTGGCGTGGGACGCCTTCATGGCGGGCACCAAGGCGGCGCGCGAACAGGGCCTGTACGGTGCCGGTCAGGACCTGCTTAAGGACTCTTTTTCGGGTAACGTACGAGGGCTGGGCCCGGCCTCCTGTGAAATGGAGTTCCAGGAGCGGCCCAATGAGCCGTTCATTTTCTTTGCCGCCGACAAGACCGACCCAGGGGCCTACAATCTGCCATTTTATCTCGCGTTCGCGGATCCGATGCATAACGCCGGGTTGTTGCTGTCGCCCAAAATGGCGAAGGGCTTCACCTTCACTATCATGGACGTCAATTACACCGAGGGCGATCGGATTATTGAGCTTAATGCACCCGAAGACCTGTACGATATCGCCTGTCTCCTGCGGGATAACGAGCGATTTGTGATTGAGTCGATTCGCAACCGCGCCACTGGCGAGATCGCCTGCGTGGTTTCGACCTCGCGGCTGCACAATATCGCCGGCACCTACACCGGTAAGGACGACCCGGTAGCGTTGGTCCGCTCACAGGGCAATTTCCCGGCGACCGGCGAGATTCTGTCACCCTTCCGCATTGGCCATTACGTCGCCGGAACGATGCGCGGCAGTCATCATGGACCCTTGATGCCGGTCAAGCTGAACTCAACCATCAGCTTCTTTGACGGACCTGCCGTCGTCAGCGGGGCGGCGTTTTGCGTGCATGAGGGCAAGTTCACCGAAGCCGTCGACGTCTTCGATCATCCGTTCTGGGACTGGGTTCGCAATAATGTCTCAGCCAAAGCGGCGGAGATTCGAGCCCAAGGATTCTCGGGACCGGCTATGCTCCCGATGAGCGAGCTTGAATATGGCGGGGTAGTGGAGAAATTGGGGCAGCTCGATACGCGCTTCGCGGTCCGCAAGGAGGAGCACTCGGCGCCAGATGGCGGCAGCGGGCGTAAGAAAAAAGCAGCCTGATGGTCCCGGCGGCGTCAGAGGAGCCGGTTGCATGACCGGCTCTTTTTTTTGGCTCGACTGCTGGAACGTTCGGATGCACTTCAAAAGGAAAAATGATCCAAATCGCGCCATCGCTCTTGCCAACGTCACAAGGGGTGCACTTTTGCGCACTCATGACTGCGGCATGTATCATGCTCAAGCCGGACGGCTATAGCCTACGGAGGAAGGCGCATGAATCGCGATTTTGAGATACGTCAACTGCTGCGCGCTTATCGAAGCGGACTCTTGAGCGAGGCTGCTTTTGAAGAGGAAATGACCCGGCTTGAACAGGGACATGGCGAGCAGACGCAAGCTCAGCCGGGTTTCGAAGCTTTTGGACGCGTGTATCGGACAGAGCGCGAGGCTGTCATCAACTTCCTCGACGAACTTCATGCTACCCAGATGGAGACCGCGATCGGCTTCGCAAAATGGGCGGCAGTTTGCCGCACCAATGGTCTGCGGACCGGTCTCCTGATGATCGCCGAACGTGACGGCTATCATGCGCGAGTGCTCGAACGCCGCGTGCGTGAACTTGGCGGAGAACTACATGGTTCGCCGACCGAACAAGGCTCCAAGCTCGTTGAATTGCTGGCGAATCGGGAAACTACCGAGCTGGAAAAGTTGCTCGCGCTAATCTCGTTTATCCGGGACCCGCAGGAGGCAGTTGCGCCCATTCTCCAATTTGCGTCGCTGTTACGCGCCGATATTGAAACCAGGCAGGCGCTGCGGCTTCTCGCCGAAGATGAACTATCGAGCGCGACCTGGTTGCATGAGATCTGTGCCGTCCTGAGTTCCCAGGCTTCCAAAGATCCGGCGCCACCGGCAACGGTCCAATCGAATCCACAGCGCGAGCCCGAGCCCACTCCGCGCGGATAGCGCGCGGATGGTCATTTACGCCGGTCATCGTGCACGGCCTGCGGCGAAACAGATGAGAGTAAAGTTTCACAAAATCCTGTGCCCGGTGCAGTTCGAGCAAAATTCGGCAGTGGCCCTGCACCTTGCCTTTGAACTAGCGCAGCCCAACAGCAGAATCTATCTTTTGCATGTGATTCCTGAAGGAGATGCCGAGTCACATGCATCAACCCAGGAGCTTGCCCGCGAGTGCCTGGAAGACTTCGCGCGAGAACAGCCGGCGAGCGATATCAAACCGGATTTACTCGTCCGCAGTGGCGACCCGGCCGAGGTTATCGTAAACCTCGCAAATGAGCTGCAGGTCGATATAATCGTGATGGCGACGCACGGGCACAAGGGGTTCACGCGTCTTTTGCTCGGGAGCGTTGCCGAGCGGGTGCTGCGCGAAGCTCGACAGCCGGTGCTCACGCTGCGTCCCGAGATCCAAGTCCAGCCAAGGTCTGCTTAACAAAATTGGTAAAGAATCCGTCTCGGCAATTCTCGGAGGCTTTTATGAGACGCTGCAGTTCGGTCTTAGCCGGGATTGTGCTGTCCATTGGCTTGGCCGGTTTGGGAGCGGCCCAGGTCGCACCTGAACCATCGGAAGCTCCAGCAGGTGGAGGCGTCCTGGGCTCGGTCACGAATGGCAACACTACCGTCGTGTTTGAAGCTGCCAACACCAGCGATATTAATACGCAGGCCTTGACGACATGGGGTGGCTTCGCTGAAGAGCATCCAGGAATCGCTCGCGCGCTGGAGTACAAGCCATCACTCATGAATGATCCGGGCTATCTCAAGAAACATCCCGAACTGAATGATTTCTTCCAGGCGCACCCCGAAGTCCGCAGCGCGATGGCGGCCGATCCAGGAAATTTCAACGCGATTCCCCCTCGCCCAGGCGAATGACGGCAGTACTAGTCACAGCGGGCGTGAGACGCATTATATCCTGTTGCTCGACCAATATCGTCGAACGTGGAAACAAAAGATTACCGTCGCGAGCTTGCAATGACCACGAGTGAGCAAATTTGCGCAGAATTGGAAGCCTTCTACAAAGCATACATAGCCGCCTTCAACCGCGGAGATATCGACGCGTTTACCCAATCGTTCGCGTATCCGTACGCATGGATCACGGGCGCCCGCGGCCTTGGTCAATGCACCACTGAAAGCGACCATCAGCATAGCTTCACCAGGATCATTGCCGACCTCAAAGGACGGGGATGGGTGCGCTCAGGGATCGACCAACTCAAAGCTTGGCCGCTGGCCGAGGATCTTGCGATGATTCTAGCGGACGTGACCCGCTACAAGGCTGACGGCTCAGTGCTGGAGCGGGTGCGGGCCTGCTATACCGCCCGGCGGGACACGAAAAATTGGAAGATTGTCACCCTGTCCGAAGTCAAGCCGCCGTTTCTGGGCCCCGGAGATATCGCACGCTAGCCTCTCTGCCCCTCGCCCGCTTTTTGCGGGAGAGGGCAGGGTGAGGGTGCCGCCGCTCTGGCCGCTGGTTGTGTTCTTGGGAAAATCTATTGTTACAGCGCTGGCAGATCGAGGGCGGCGCGCAGTTTCGGCTTCAGTAGTTGAACCAACCCAGCTTCCCAACAGATATAATTGTCGGGGATATCGAGCACAATAACTTTGCCCGCGTGCCCTTCACCGAAGCGATCGCGGATAAGCCGGTGATGGGCTTGCTCCATCACACAAATGATGTCAGCCTCCTCGACCAGCTCCAGTGTGACTTGATTCTTGGCCCACGGCTCGGTGCCTGCCGACGCGACCCACATCGGCGCACACATCTCGGCCAACAACATGGCGGCCGTAGGACTTCGATCCAGGTTGCCGGTACAAACCATAAGAACTTTCTTCATGGGGGGCGATGTGATCAACGGGTAGCGCGGCGCTGCTCGAGTTTCCGGAGCCGCTGATCCTGGTCTTTAGTTTGGATCGTGACGCGATCATCGAAGCGATCGAATTTGCGTGCCAGGCTCGCCAGCGCCTTACTCGTTTGCTTCAACTCGGCATCGAGATGCTTTATCAACATGTCGGATGACGACGAGATTTGCTCACGTACTCCCACGGCGGCAGCCGGAAGCTCGCGGCCGAGCTTATCGCGCGCCGCGGCGATTTCGCCGCGGGTCGACGCGGCGAGCTCAGCAATCTCGTTACTTACCTGCGTACGTAAATCGCTGGTTGCTGCCACAACTTCCTGCCGCAGATGTTGGCTCGTCTGCGCCGCGACGGCCTCGACTCCTTGTTCAAACTGACCCCGTGTGGAGGCCAACTGCTCACGCAATTCCACGCGAGTGGCGCCGATCATCTCGCCGAGTCGCACCATTTCAGCCCCGAGGTCGGCCCGGTTGGCTGCGCTAGCCGCGCGATTTTCTGCGATCCGATCCGACAGGAATCGAATCTGACGGCCGACTTCGGTGAATTGTCCGACCATCTCCTGGCGCAGTGCGTCGATTCTGCCGCCGAAACCGGTGACGGCTTCGAGCACCAATTCGAAGCGCGCCGCTAGTTGTTCGAGCAACGCTCCCATCCTCGCATCCGCTTCGTCAGCCACCGCATCCTCCATAGGCTCGTACCGGTCGCCTCGCGTTTCGTCACCTAATGCACCAGGTCGAAAATTCTGGACCAGCGGACATTGTAAAAGCAGCTCAACGCGGAAAGCTCGTCGGCGCACGACCAGTAAATAAACATGGCGCGGCCTTCAATGGCGTCGCGCGTAATCGGTCCCCAAAAACGGCTATCGTAACTATGGTCGCGATTATCACCCATCATGAAGTACTGATTGGGCCCCAATTTAAGCGGTTGCATATAATCCGCTTGCGAGCCAGGTAGCCGTTCAGCCGTCAATTTTTCCAAATGGGCATGCGGATCTGGGACGCGCACGCCGTTCAGATAGATCGTGCCGGCCCTAACCTCGACGGTGTCACCCGGAATCGCCACTACGCGCTTGATGAAGTCCTTGGTGCGGTCCTCCGGAAACACGAATACGACGACATCGCCCCGCCGCACGGGCTCCACCGGGAAAAGGTATTTGCCATACGGAATTGCGCTGGAAAAAGGTGTGAGCCCGAAAAAAGAATCCGGCAATCTGAAACCATAGTCGAGCTTGTTGACGATGATGTGATCGCCAATAAGTAGCGTCGGCTCCATCGAGCCCGAGGGAATTTTGTAGGCCTGGATGAAGAATGTGCGCAGAACAATGGCTAGAATAAGGGCAACGCCGAATGCCTCGGCATATTCACGTAGCGCCGACTTCTGCGATTCAAGGGCGGGCGAGGGTGCAGCCGGCTGCGGCTTGGCAATTTTGCGGACTGGCTGGGCCACGCGTGCGGCTACTCCCCAACCTTCAGCAGGGCGAGAAACGCCTCCTGCGGGATTTCGACCCGTCCGACCTGCTTCATGCGTTTCTTACCTTCCTTCTGCTTTTCGAGGAGCTTGCGTTTGCGTGTGATGTCGCCGCCATAGCACTTTGCGGTAACGTTCTTTCTTAACGGCTTCACACTCTCCCGCGCAATAATTTTCGCCCCAATCGCGGCCTGAATCGCCACTTCAAACATTTGGCGGGGTATCAGCTGTCGCATTTTCTCACACAACCCCCGGCCACGTTCGTAGGCCTTGTCGCGATGGACGATCATTGAGAGGGCGTCCACCACCTCGCCGTTGATGCGGACATCCAATTTAACCAGATGCTCCGGACGGAAGTCCAGAAACTCATAATCCAACGAAGCATAGCCGCGTGAAACGGATTTGAGGCGGTCGTAGAAGTCGAATACAATTTCCGCTAGCGGCATTTCGTAACGCAGAATCACACGCTGATGGCCAGCGTAGCGTAATTCGCGCTGGACCCCGCGCCGCTCCTCACACAGCCGCATCACCGCTCCCAGGTAGGACTCCGGCAAATGAATCTCGGACAGGATGAACGGCTCTTCAATCGCCTCGACTTCATTCTCGGGCGGCAAGCGGGTGGGATTGTCGACGATCATTGATTCGCCCGAAGTGGTGCGTACGCGGTAGGCCACTGTTGGAGCTGTCACCACCAGGTTCAAGCCGAACTCTCGCTCTAGCCGCTCCTGCGCGATTTCCATATGTAACAGGCCAAGAAAGCCAGCCCTGAAGCCGAAACCCAGCGCTTGCGACGTTTCCGGCTCGCAGACCAGGCTGGCGTCGTTCAACCTGAGCTTCTCTATCGCATCGCGCAGTGCGCCATACTGGTTGGCTTCGGTTGGATAAAGACCGGCGAAGACCATTGGCTTTAATTCCTTAAAACCGGCCAGCGGCTCGCTCGCAGGACACTCGGCATCGGTCACCGTATCGCCGACACGCATGTCAGCAACGTCTTTGATCCCGGCTACGATAAAGCCAACCTCGCCCGGCCCAAGTGTGTCTGTGGACTGTTCATGAGGGGTGAAAAAGCCCAAGCGCATCGACTCGCCGAGTTTCCCGGTTCCCAACAGTCGAAGCTTCATCCCCCGGTGCAGCTCGCCGTCAAACACCCGCACCAGGCTGATGACACCTTCATATGCGTCGTACCAACTGTCGAAGATTAGCGCGCGCAAGGCTTTGGCAGCATTGGCTGGCGGTGCTCCGATGCGCGCGACCACGGCTTCGAGCACCTCATCAATTCCGATGCCCTCTTTGGCGCTGGTTAGCACGGCATTCGAGGCGTCGAGGCCGACTATCTGTTCGATGTCGTTGCGAGTGCGCTCGATATCTGCACCAGGCAGATCAATCTTGTTGATAACAGGCACGATTTCGAGCCCGTGGTCGAGCGCCATGTAGACGTTGGCCAGAGTTTGTGCCTCCACCCCCTGGCTGGCGTCAACCACCAGCAATGCACCTTCGCATGCCGCCAGGCTGCGCGAAACTTCGTAAGCGAAATCGACGTGGCCGGGGGTATCAATCAGGTTCAAGACGTAGCTTTTGCCGTCGCGGGCGTTGTAGTTGAGCCGCACCGAGCGCGCCTTGATGGTAATGCCGCGTTCGCGCTCGAGTTCCATCGAATCGAGGAATTGTTCCTTGAGTTCGCGCTTGCTGACTGCGCCGGTTCGCTCCAGCAAGCGATCGGCAAGGGTCGACTTGCCATGATCGATATGCGCGATGATGGAGAAATTGCGAATCAGCTGCGATGAAGTCATTTGGTCATCAGGCGCCGCGCCGCCAATGCGCGATTATCATAGCATCCAGCCAAACCATGAATGTACTCCCTATCTCCAATTGGCGCTTCGCAACTCGGCGGACATACGATTGCCCTATGTGTACACGGCTGCACCCCCCGCTACACGCAGAGGCAATCCATGTTCGCGCGGCCCTTGTGATGAGGTTAGGATTCAGAATTCGATTTGAAGGACTCAAAGGTCCGCTCTAATCCCTCTGCCAGCGTGACCTCGGGGCGCCAGCCCAGTTCGGTTGCGGCGCGCACCGGCGAGATCACCGAGCGGCGTTGTTCCCCGGGCCTCATCGCCGCGATTATCGGCGGGTCACTGGCACCTGCAATCCTGGCCAGTGAACGATAGAGCAGGTTGACGCTGGTTTCGATTCCTGTGCCGATATTGAATGCGCCTGAAGCCGTCATGTTCAACGCAGCTAAGTTGGCGCGCGCGACGTCACCGACATAAACATAATCGCGCGTCTGCTCCCCGTCGCCGTAGATCGTGCAGGGCTGCCGGGCAAGCAAACGTCCACAGAAAATTGCCACAACCCCCGCTTCGCCGTGAGGATCCTGCCGGGGGCCGTAGACGTTGCTGTAGCGCAGGGCAACATAATCGATTCCGTACTGCATCTTGTAAAAGAACAGGTACGCCTCGGTCGAGAGCTTGGAGACCCCGTAAGGGCTAAGGGGTCGGCAGCGATGGTGTTCGTCGCAGGGAAAGTCTTCCTGTTCGCCGTAAATCGCCCCGCCGGTCGAGGCGAAGATAACTCGTTTCAATCCCTTCTCGCGCGCCGCTTCCATCAGGTTGAGAAATCCGCTGATGTTCACTTCGGCGTCGAATGGGGGCTCGGCTACTGATTTGCGCACGTCCATCTGCGCCGCCAGATGGATCAGCACCTCGGGGCGCTCCCGATCAATGACTAGACGCACCTCCTCCGCATTGCGGATGTCGGCATGATGAAAACGAATGCCAGGGCCGAGCCGCTCGCGCTTACCGCTCGAAAGATCGTCGATCACCGCAAGGTCATACGAGTTCGTGGCGACCAGCGCATCGATCGTATGAGAGCCAATAAAGCCGGCGCCGCCGGTTACCAGGATTCGCACGATTTCTTCACCTCAGGATTAATGATAGCAAAAGAGCGAACGATACTAACTGAGTAATCAGTCAGATGAACCAGCGTTCGAATTATCCCGTAGCAGGTCACTGCATCTGTTGCTCCGCCTGAACCCAGACGGTCGATTCTTTCCGTCAGGACGCCCCCGCGCTGTCATTCCGAGCAATTCACGTGGAGGAAGGCGCGACACAATATGGATGTAATTGAGCACGAGTTGGTGTGAATAAAAGTGGCGGAAGCTTCTGAGGGCCGC
>Ga0187846_10002285_pt1 | contig 10587 bp, 15 predicted proteins | sample TC_taG_FD_161473 | JGI IMG/M metagenome (GOLD analysis project Ga0187846, IMG submission 161473) | Biofilm microbial communities from the roof of an iron ore cave, State of Minas Gerais, Brazil - TC_06 Biofilm (v2) | ecosystem: Environmental > Terrestrial > Deep subsurface > Cave > Wall biofilm... | reverse complement strand
AGTCAAGGTGAGAACGGCTCGTTCTGGTGGTGCTAGATCAATCCGCAGGCCATACGCCGCGCGCCGCGAAACAGGTCGGAGGAGTCCCGCGACGGATGACAGTCCAATCGTGCCAGGCTCGGCAAAGGTCACGAAAATCTGATCCAAGGTTTCGGGGCGCCACAGGGCTTTCGATCCCACCCAGTGATGATCACACACTGAGATGTCCACCACCGCCACATCTTGGGGAACGCCGTTAATTTCCAGGCGAAGCACTTTGTTCCGTAGGGTGGCTCCTTTGGCAGGTACTTGACCGGTCGCTACCAGGCCGGTTGCCAAGCCCGCAATGGTGGGCTCACGCAATTGCGGAAAAACATTGTTGGTGCCTGTGGAGAGCGCCATAAGGGGAACGTCCCCACAAGCGCTTGCCGCCAAGCGCTGGGTCCCATCCCCGCCGAGAACCACAAGGGCTCCAACCCCCACAGCGCACATCACTTCTGTACCCCGCGCTGTGTCAACGGGGCCATCTTCAACCGGCATATCAAGAAAGTCGATTTTCGGCCACTGTTCCTGCGAACTTTGCGTGGCAACAATCCTCCGCACACGCTCGCTGATTCCGCCTCGATCCGGTACGAGCAGGACCTGCTCCACACCCGTTGCGCCCAATGCCGACAACAGCCGAACAATAATGCTGCACTTTTCCGCTATTGGAAAAACCGTGCCCAGGGCGACGAGACGGCGAATATCGCGCCCTGACGCGGGGTTCGCCAGAATTCCAACTACGCTCCCGTAGACCGAACGTTTTCTTGCCGAAATTGCCCTCACTGGCCCCAACTCCCTTTACAACGGGACCTCACACCGCACTCGCGCCTCAAAGAACGACCGAACCAAGCCAGGCTCGCGCGCCACGACCCTTTATGTGGTTCTGCCCAGATGCTTGCCCGCGAGAATGATGAGCCGTTAAATAGATTGACGTCAAGTGGTCCGCTTCTAGATTCTTACCACGATTCACTGAAGTCAAGTATAACCGGCTTCAATTGGAATAGAACTTTTCGCTTCGGAGTGTCCGCGTAGGGCGCGGTAATGGAATCGAAGCCGATGTAGGTTCGTCTAGGACGCTGAAGGCATGCCCTATGGCTACCGAGACTGGGTCGCCATTTCTACCTACGGAGTTAGGATCCTGGCGTGTTCGCGGGATGTTGAGGTGTTTGAGGTGTTGCCCCATTTTGGGCTTTTAACCAGTCGGCGGCAACGCGCTCGCCCAAGTCGGCAGTTGACGTGAAGCGGACATTGCGCCCGCTCCGTCAACTCGGCTGGCGGTCAGCAATGATCCGACGCCAAAGAAGCTGCTCAGCGGGCAGCTTCCTAACCGCTCGGTCGTTAGCCTCTTGGCCTCTGGTCCTCACGTGTCGGACTTTTCGCTTTTTTCTCGTCACATCAGCGGGGTAAGGCGCACTTTCCGAAACTGTACCCGGCCGTGGTCACCCTGGAGCATAATCGGGCCGGCATCCTTTTCATTGGCGTCCAGTGCGCCACCCGTTATACCCGGCACTTCGCCGTTGTCGATGATCTTGGTTCCGTTCAGGATCACCGTCACGCGATTGGCCATAAGGGTTATCTGGTAGGTCTGCCACTCGCCCGCAGGCTTGTCGGCGTTCACGGTGGGAACGATAAATCCATAGAGAGCTCCCTGGCTATGGACATCTAACGGCCGACCGTAGCCATCCAGCACCTGGATCTCATAACGGCCGCGGAGATAGACGCCGCTATTGCTCTTCCGGTCCACGTTGAACTCGACTTCGACCTTGAAGTCGTTGAACTTCTGGCGAGTATAGATGTTGTTAGCCTCCTTATTCTGGTTCATCAGGATGCCGTCTTTGACGAACCAGCCGAACGGGCGGCCCGGATCCTGACCCAGCCAGCCGGAAAGGTCCTTGCCGTTGAATAGATCGATCGTTTTGCCAGGCTTTCGACTCGGTGGACTTGATGGCCAGACCGGCCCGCGAACACCGGTCCAGGCAAGCATCTGGCCATTGGCCGCCTGTGCCGTTCCGACCAAAAGTGCTCCCTTCACAGTGCCTCGCCATGCTTGCTGAATGACATTCGGCGGGCTGCCCCGTGGGTATTGGAATCTCAGCTCGCCTCTTTCGATGGCGACTTCAGGCAAGTCGAAAACCGCCCCGCCGCCAGCATTGAATCGCCCTTTGAGGACTCCTTGGTCACGTCTCAGCTCCAGCCAGCAGAATCTCCGCAGTCCTTGTTTGGGGCCCGTAGCGGTAATATCCCACCGGCCCAGGAAGGGATCGGCATCCGCCGGGTTTCCACATACGCCAATCTGGGACGCGGTCGCGACGACCGCCAACAGCAGGAGTACTTTGAACCCCAATGAACGCATATCTATCACCTCCCCGTCTCATCTCCCGCCAACGAGGAAGCCGTGGGCTCCCCGACACGGTGCGGCCTAAAGCCTAACCAAAGCAGATCCTTCGCTGCGCTTAGGATGACATGTCATTCCGACCTTCGGGCACCACGTGATCCGTTACGGGGTAGAGAAGAATGGGACCAGCTTGCGAATCTCAGCTTCATCGGGCTGGCGTCCATACTCGGTGATCTCAAACGCTTCAGCATGCTGGACCGAAGCCGCTTGTCTGCCATACCATCTCCCAGAGCCTGCTTCCAGTCAGGCAGCACGCGGCTGGAACGCTGTTCGGCGAGCCATTTTGTGCGTGCCGCCGGATCTTTCGGGACCTGATCGAGTGTTCCGTCGAGCCAGGGGAGCCATTCATACATTTGCCAGACGTGTGCATCGAGCATTGCAGTCTACTACCTGCCGAGCTTGTCGTCGAAGAACTTCGCCATGATATCGAGCGCTTCCTTCGTCTCGGGCAAGTGATAGTCATACCAAAATGCGTGCGGCAGCGCTTCGAAGACTACGAGCTGCGCATCCACGCCGGCACGGAGGAAGGCACGGTGCAGGATGGTTGTTCCGCTCAGCAGCAGGTCGCGTGTGCTGGTGACGAAGAGCGTTGGGGGGAATCCGCTCAGATCGGCGTAGAGCGGCGAAAGCAAGGGATCCTTGGGATTGGTCTTACCGATATAGGGATCGTCCTGAGTCCGTTTCGACTGCGGCTTAAGGGGTCCGCCGAATCCGGAGACGGTGTAGAGCGCTTCCGAATCCCCCGGCTGGCTCATGTCTCCGGTCCCGTAGAAAACACCCAGGGCGGCAGGGAGCGGCAGCCCGTCACGCCGCAACCGAACGGCGGCTTCGGCGGTGAGAATGGCTCCGGCGGAGGTGCCGAACAGGCCCATATTTTCCGGCTTGTAGGTGTTCGACAACTCCTTGTAGACCGCCTCCGTGTCATCAACCGCTGCAGGAAACGGATGCTCCGGCGCGAGCCGGTAGTAGACCGAAACTACTGTGGTCTGGGTAAGGTTGGAGATGGGGATGCCTTCGACGAGCGAGCCCGAATCCGAATTGAATCCTCCGCCGTGAACGTTGATCAACACACGGTTTCGCTTCTCCGGGGGTATCATCAGGGGCGTGATCACGTCACAACGCACACCGCCGATCATCTTCTCCTCAACGTTCACTGGATAAAGCTTGTGCGCTTCCTCCGCCCTGCCCTTCCGGAACACGTCCGTCCTGGTACGCCGTTCCGCCAGTGAAGGCTCGGGACCCGCAGGGCCCGGCCGCGAAATGAACTTTTGCGCTTCAGGGCTGATCGTCCATGGTACAGGAACCACGCGGGTGACGTGTGCAGTACCATCCACATCGACCGTGCAAGTGTCGGATTGCGGAGCCGTCCCTGGTTGGTTCTGTTGGGCCTGCGCGCCTAGCAGCAATGTCCAAAGCACCCCTACGATCGGTGCGATCATGATCATCCTGCTTCCCTGTCTGCTGACTCCCATGAGTTTCTCCTGTGGGCCAGCGGGTCAACCAACCGGGCGAGGAGAATACCGTGAAGTTCTACCAGACGGATGTCACGACTGGCGTTCAACCTGCTCCCCGCTCACTGCTGGCGCACGTCTGAACACCAGCACCTTCGCCGTGAACACGTGCACCGGTTCTCCGTTCTGGTTCAACGTAGTGCTCCTTACGGCTACGATGCCCTGGTTCGGCTTCGAGCGGGAAGGTCGGATTTCGAGAATCTCGCTTTCCACCCGTAATGTGTCACCAGGCCTTGTGGGCTTTGGCCACGCGATCTCGCCACCCATACCGATAATACCATTCGCCAAAGGCAAACCGCCGGTCACCATGAGGCGCATGGCTACAGCGGCAGTGTGCCAACCGCTGGCAGCCAACCCTTGAAAAATAGTGCCCTCGGCGGCCGATTCGTCCAGGTGAAAGGGTTGCGGGTCAAAATCCGCGGCAAATGCTTTGATCCGGGTCTCATCCATGTGATACGACGCAGAGGTAAACTGTTGGCCGACCCGCAAGTCCTCCAAATAGAGCCGCTCAACGGTTACGTGTCTCTCATTCGTCATGCCCTCTCCGTCGCCTCGATCTGCCACTAACACCGCAACCTCTTTATCGGAGAGTGGTTCAGATGTTGCCCGAGCCAATCGCCGTGGCATTTGGCGTGGCTCTCCACAAGCCTGCCTTCGCGCGTAGCCAAAATCAACGTGCCGCGATTTTCCCGAGTCTGCTTTCAGTCATGAAACTCGCCGGAATCAACCGCCGAGACCGCATGGCTCATAGTTATGATGGCATCGGAAGGAAAAAGATGCAGACCGGCATTTACAGTCTTTGTCCCTGGTCGTATAATCGGCGGCTCATATCGAACCTCAGAAGTCGAGACGGCTGACTCAAGTTTCGCTCCCTCGAAAGTCAACCAGCCCTGTCGTTCTGAGGAGTGAAGTAACGAAGAATCTGCTTCTTGGCAGAGGAACGGAAAAGCAGATTCCTCGCTCCGACAGGTGAAGGGGACTTTCATGTCGAGCCGTAGGCCCATGTGACTCTCAGCAGGACAACCCTTTGGTTGCTGCGGTCCATGGCTTGCCATCTCTGGGGTTGTGTACGGAGCAGAAAGCGCCGCATAAAAGAAAGGTGAAGGGGTTGCTGACATGGTCAGAAGAAAGTCGTTTGAACTTACGCTTCCATTTTGCGCTTTCGTTTGTCAGCTCTGCATTGCCAATGCCCCTGTTGCAGCACAAACAGAGACCTGGTACCTGGATCCCCCACACTCCGCCGCGCAGTTTTCGGTGCGGCATATGGGAATTTCAACCGTACGAGGGACATTCACGAAAGTCAGCGGCGATGTGAAGTATTCTCCTTCGGATCCCAGTAAGTCTTCCGTCGAGGTCACGATCGATGCCAATTCTGTTGATACGCGCGTGGAGAGGCGCGACAACGACCTGCGCAGCCCGCATTTCCTGGATGTAGCGAAATATCCGACCATTACATTCAAGTCGAAGCGCGTTGAGGCGGCTGGTGCCGGGAAGCTGAAAGTGACGGGCGATCTTACGATACATGGCGTTGCCAAAGAGGTGATGCTCGATGTGGATGGCCCGACTCCCCCCATAAAGGATCCGAGAGGCAACCTGCACATGGGCGCTTCAGCGACCGCCAAAATCAATCGCCAGGATTTTGGAATGACGGGTATGTCAGGCATGGTAGGGGACGAAGTGGCCATCGTGATTGATGTCGAACTGGTCCAGTACCTCGTCGGTCCGCCGCCGGGGGCAAGCGCCTCCTGCAGGGCAAGCGCCACCTTCTTCGCCGGGACCGTAGGGAGGCCTCTTTTTGATAGAAGCAAGAAGGGGCCCGTGGGGCCGTGGCCCACGGCGACCTTCAGTGGTAGGATGGAATCGATGAAAATCGAGTACACCGTTCATATCTGGAAGGAACGCGGTCAGTTCGTGGCTCACGCCATGCCGCTCGATGTCGTGAGCTCGGGTCGAACGACTGACGAAGCCCGTGCAGCCCTCGACGAGGCCGTCCATCTTTTCCTGGCGACGGCAGCAGCTGAAGGCTCTCTCGAGGAAATCCTCCACGAGGCTGGCTACGAGTTGCGGGACGGAGAGTGGATCAGCCCTTCCTGGGTGGCGATAGAGAAGCATTCTACAGCAGTTCCTGCCTGACCACGCCCCGCATAACTCCTGTTCACTGGCAAGCCCTGGAGAGAGTGTTTCTAGTGGCGGGCTTTCGCTTCGCCCCGCAGGAGGGAAGCCATCGCTCTTACGTAAAACCGGGGATACTTCGGCCCATCGTCATTCCTGCTTACCAAGAGGTTCCTGTGTCCATCATCAGGACCAATCTGAAGACCGCTGGGATTTTCAGACACGTGTATTTCCGTCTCCTTGAAGAGCAGGCATAGCCGGTAGCACATTCGGGCTCTATTTGAAAGGAAGAGCAACCTCGACATGCCGACCCGGCGCGGCGAACATGCTGAAGCTGAATCTGCCCTACCGCGCTGGATATTTCCGATTGAAGGTCTCTTCAAGTAAACTGGCAGAAAAGACTCCTAACCGATTGGAGGATGGACGGTTACAAAGTTAGCGCCATCCAGAAAATCCCTCGACTTCGAGTACCGCCAGCATCTCCGCAATACCTTCCATAACATCTCGGCGGCCGAGGATCGTAGACCAGGACTCCACGAACTCAGACAACATTTGCCATCCCGAATCGCTTCCACAAGCTCCGCCGTGATTCGAGACAGCAGCTTTTGACATACACACAAATGATGTGTATCATGAAACGTATGAGAGCAGAAACCCAAGCAGGATCCTGCCGCATTAATATCACCCTTCCTGCAGAAACGGTCAAGCTTCTTGATCGCGTAGCGAGGAAAGGGGACCGCAGCCGCCTCATTAACGCAGCAGTGCGAAGCTACGTGCGGGAGGTCGGCCGGGCACGGCTGAGAGAGCAACTGAAGGCAGGCTACCTACACACAGCGGAGCGTGATCGCCGTTTGGCCCAAGACTGGTTCCTGGTTGATGAGGAAGTGTGGCAGGACGACGCGCGCTAAGCTACCCCTTACGAGGTGAGGTCTATCTCGTGGGTTTCGACCCTACCATCGGGGCTGAAATCAAAAAGACTCGCCCGGCGCTAATACTCCAGAACGACATCGGCAACCGATACAGTCCGCTCACTATCGTCGCAGCGATCACATCTCACTATGAGGAACGTCTTTATCCCCACCAAGTTTCGGTCCCTGCCCCGGAAGGCGGCATGCACGTGAATTCGACCGTGCTTCTGAATCAGCTTCGGTCTGTGGACAAGAGGAGGCTCGTAAAGCGATTGGGAACACTCAAACCAGACACGATGCTGAGGGTGGACAGAGCACTCCAAATCAGCCTGGGACTAGTGCCTTTATAGAGGTGGCGCAGCCAGAGGGCTGCTGCTTTGTGGCGTCGGTCCACAACGACATCGCGGCAGGCAATCCTAGGCCGCCCCTCATCCGCGACCGGTACGGCTTGGGCACCGCATCTTCGATGTGGCATTAATATTGTGGGCTTGTACAGCTCGTCGTCGACCTCCCGGGGATGAAGGTATCCAAACACCGTAGGTCTTCTCGTTGGATCGTCCTTTATGGCTTTGGTGTACCTGCCTCTGGCGTTGCAGCTTCATGAAAGGCCGAGAGGATAGCATGTCTTTACGAGTGCGCCTTCGCTTCTGCTACTGGCTCCTTGGTTGTGACTTCTGCTCTCGCCACTCGCCACTTGTCTACCGGGGCGCAGACATGCATTTCCTTCCTACTGTTTTACCCCAGGCGCCGGCCACGGGACGTGGTCATCTCAAACTTCCGGTTCAAGTCGGGCAAGCTGCTTTAAATTAAATTAGGATTGGAGACTGCAAGTTCACGCCTTCCCGCCCGAGGCGCTGTGGCCGGAGGCCACGTCCGCGTACATCCCCACGATGCGATGGAGATTCGTCAGCTCGAGCAGCTTCTTCACCCGGCCCGTGGCGCCCGTAACGACGATCGTTCCGCCCTCCCGCTCCATCGAGCCGACCCAAACGGCCAGCCCGCCCACCCCGGCGCTGTCGATGAAGTCCACGCCACTGAAATCCAGCACCAGCTTTCTCGACCCCTGCCGGATTCGCTCCCGGATGGCGTGCTCAACTTCGCTCAGCCGGTTACCAAGAACGAGGCGTCCCGTGAAGGTGATCGGCGTGATGCCGGGCGAAAGCTGGCGAGTTACTAATGTCACGACCATATCAAAAACCCTCAAGCATCCACACGTTGCTGTCCCATGTCTGAGACTGGAAGGCCAGGTATTTGCCGTCGGGAGACGGCAGAGGGTTAATCATCCATTGGCGATGGCCATTGCGGAGGAGCGGTTTCACCTTGCCGGTGAGTGCGACATACAGCAGGTTGAACGAGTCTGGCAGCCAGGAGGTGACGAAGAAGCCGTTCCCCTCTGCCGCCCAGGCTATCGACTGAAACTCGCCCCATCCCGGCTCGCCCGACACCTCATGCCAGGCCCGGTCTCGAAGGGTCAGCATTTCGATTCGTGCATTGTATTTATGGGAGTCGACCAACGCCAGGCGTGAACCGTCGGGCGAGACGTTCCAGCCAATAAACCCGATCGAGGAAACTTCTGTCTTTCCCAACTGCTCGCCTTTGCCCCGGACCGGATCGAGCGAGTAGAAAACATAGTCCTTTCCTTCTTTCTGGCTGAGGACGCACTGAGAGCCAGCCTTTAGCGGGCACCGGTAATCCCACTCCGTGGCTGCAGGCTGTTCCAGTACCATTTCGGGCGATCCGCCCGCAACCGGCCGGCGCATGAGCCTGCTTGGAGAAGGAGGCATTCCAGGCACTCCGGAGATCCATTCCCCATATAGCATCCAGGCCCCGTCGGGACTCAGCGAAGCGCCACGGTAGTCCCCAGGACCTTGCACTGCGGCTTCGCCAACACTTTCGTTCAGGCCCTGTCTGAAGATCTCCCATTTCCCGTTTCGGTCGGAGTGAAACAGGATGGCTTGGCTGTCCGGCGTCCAGCTCGAAGGGTAGCTTCCCCGATTGTCGAGGGTGAAACGGCGGGGCGGCCTCACACTGGCGCCGTCCGCCCCGAGCTCGGCCAGGTACACATCCTGCCAGAAGCGAGTCTTCAGGAAGGACAAGCGCTTTCCGTCCGCCGTGAATGCGAGGGGATGCGGCACCAACTCATTCCACTGCGCCCGCCGTTCAGGTTTGCTTGTGGTTTCAGCGGTGCGCGGCTCTACCGCAACCTCCCACAGGCCATACGTTCTCTGGGCCGAAGGTGATTCCGCAGTTTGACTGGCGGAAAACACCAAGCGCCAGTCGGGCGACCAGCACAAGCATCCTCCATACTCGCACGCCTCAGACAAGGAGCTCGATTTGGGCAAGCTCGATTCGGATAGAAGGGTTTTCGTGGGTCCGCCGCCGGCAGGCCGGGCTTCGATTGCAGAGGTCTCGGAACCCTGTGCGGTCTTCCATTTCCTGACGTAAGCGATCCAATGGCCGTCGGGCGACCAAACCGGGCTCCGCACGCTTGAGGGCTCTTCCGTTGTTACCAGCTTGCGTGGCGTCTCGCCGTTGATCCCACCCACCCACAGTTCCTGGAAGCCCCAACCCGCGAAGGCAACGGATTGGCCGTCCGGGGAGATTGCTGGGGCCCCACCATGCCGGTACAGTAGGTGCGGGACCGCTTCGCCCAGGATCGTGATCACCCAGAGGTCGAAATCCTCGGGGCTAGTCGCGTCTACGAGCAACTTCCCGCCGTTCGGGAACCATTTGACTTCCCAGATCCGGTTCCGAAGCTCCGCGGGAAGGGATACGGCGTGAGTTTCTCCCGAATCGATGGAGCGGAGATAGAGTCCGGTCTGGTCATGGTAAGCGATATGCTCGCCATCCGGCGAGATGGCTGCGCCCGTCACCCAGTCTTCAAACGGATTAGCGGTAAGCTGGCGCTCGGCGAGTTGCGTTTGCGTGTGGTGGTGTGTCAAAAACCATGCGATGCCGGCACACGCCACCAAAACGAAAGCCGCCGCAGCGAGCATGAACGGCCACCGCCACCAGCGCCGTAGGGGCACCCCTTGTGGGTGCCCTGTTGCACCGGACACGTCACCTGAAATGGCTGGCACCCCACCGCTCGGTGACAGGGCGGGCACAAGGCCCGCCCCTACTGACGACGGTCCGGAATCCGTATCACGCTTCAGGCGCTTCAAGTCCGAGCGCACGTCACCGGCGCTGTCGTAGCGCAGATCACGATCTTTCTCCAGCACCTTGTTGATGATCTCTTCTAACCTGGGCGGCAAGCTCGGATTGAGCTTGATCGGCGGCTCAGGAGCTTCGGCGAGGATTCGGTGAAAGATGACGGCGCTCGTGGCTCCATCGAAGGCCGGGCGCCCGGTCGCCATTTCATACAGCACCGCCCCGAAGCTGAACAGGTCGGTACGCGCGTCCAGCTTCTCACCCCGCGCCTGCTCCGGCGACATATACGCCACCGTGCCGAGGGCTGTGCCGGGGCTTGTCAGGTGTTCGGGATCGATCGAGGCTGTGGGCGTGTCCTGGCGCGACACCCCCTCACCCGCCCCGATACTCGGGGCACCCTTATAGTTTAAATGGAGCACCAATAGCCGTCAGGCGATTGAGTGCTCATCAACTCAGCCGCCCCCAGCAAAAGCTGGTGGCAACCGAGGGA
>Ga0187846_10002284_pt1 | contig 10589 bp, 14 predicted proteins | sample TC_taG_FD_161473 | JGI IMG/M metagenome (GOLD analysis project Ga0187846, IMG submission 161473) | Biofilm microbial communities from the roof of an iron ore cave, State of Minas Gerais, Brazil - TC_06 Biofilm (v2) | ecosystem: Environmental > Terrestrial > Deep subsurface > Cave > Wall biofilm... | reverse complement strand
CTGGAACTGGCACGCGCCCGCCATCAAGCACACCGTCGCCGCGTAAAATCCCTCGCTGTTGTTCTTGCAGACGGCCCTGCAGATTACACGCCGTTAGCCCGCGGCCTCTGCCGGATGCTTACGCATCCCAAGCCGACCCCTCACCGCCGGAGCCGACAATGCGTCAGGAACGCACCGTCCAAACCACTATATTCGAAGTGTTTGCGCAGCACGAGATTGGCTGCGAGTTCAAGGCGATGTCGCAGTGGCTGGACGGGCAACCGGCGCTGATCAGCCTGGTGGCATGCGATCTCCTGGCCGGAGGGGATTACCGGCGGAACGCGTGCTGTGCTGTGCACCGCTCAAGCAGCAGCGCCAGTTGAGTTGCGAAAAGCTGGCCTTTCACCTTGGAGAATTCGGCCTCGTTTCGCGCCTTTCCCCGCCTGCCCTTGGTGTGGTCGCCGAAGAAGTCAGTGCTGCACCAGACGATCGGCGCCGTGCACGCCGAAACCTGGGAGCAGTTAACCAGGCCCTGTTGGTGAGCACCCAACAAGATCGGCTGGAAAATGGCGCCACGGTGCGTCTCGACAGCACGGTCAGCGCGGCGATGATGCACGAGCCCAGCGACAGCACGGTGTTATGGGACGCGGTGCGGGTCATGATGCGCCTGCTGCGCCGGGCCCAGATTCTGCCCAGAGCGGCGGCAGTCGGCTGGCGCGATCGCCGGCGCCTGGCCGAGAAGCGGGCGCGCAATCGAGTACAGCCGCCGGTCGGACAACAAGCGCAGGCTCTATGGCGGGCTGATCGTCGCTACTCGGGCCAGCCGCGCCGAACTGCAAGCGCTCGCTGCCGACCTGGCCGATATCGCCGGGATGGCCGCCAAACGCTGGCGCGCCCAATACGGCCACAAGCTCAACCTGTTTACCGGCCAAATAGCCACCTGATCCTCGATGTCGCTGTTGAGAGCGACAACGCCGCCGATGCCGAGTGTAAGAAGCTCGGCTCATGTCTTGTGCTGCCTCTGATTCGAGTCGCGCTCTGAGAGCCGCAGCCTATCGCGATGGATGGAAAAGCGTTCGCGCTTTAAGTGAGCTAATCTCCCGCCAATGACCAAGAGACCACGCAATCTGCATTACGATGGCAGCGTATCCGGACGCCAAAGCGCAGATGTCTTTTTCTCTTATCCCGAGAACCAGACCATACGAAAGGCAAGTGAATAACCATGCCAACGCGGGAACGGCTAGCGGCCAGCAGAGCGGCGCGAGTAATCCAAACATTATGATCGGTGCAATAGCCGGTAGAATAAAGTGTCTGATATGCTTTCTGTCTCCATGCCTGATGAAGCCAAGGGCCCGGCCCCGACCGTGCCTAACGTATTGCCGAAACAACGAGATGGTATTCGTGCGTGGAAAGTACGTAATGACTAGATCATCCGCCAGCCAAATTTTCCCGCCGCGTTGGATCAGTCGTCGGTCAAACTCTGGATCCTCGCCGATATCCGATTGATACCCGCCGAGTTTGCGAAACCATCTTAAATCAATCAGCGCATGATGGCCGTGTTCCACCCAGCCACCCCGGTTGAGAAGGCGGTGGGCGGAGCCCCCGGTTCCGAGGAAAGAGTTCTGCGCTGCAGCTGCAGCGCGCTGGAAGCAGGTATGCCCGCGAGTGAACATCGGCGTGACGACGGAGTTCGCCCCCATTTCTATCGCCTTCGCTACCAAGCGCGATGCGTAGTCCCTCGGGTAGCCCGCATGTGCATCAACCCTTACGAGCCAGGTCCGGCCTTGTCCAAAGCACTGAACGGCGCGATTGATGGAACCACCAGTACTCAAGCGCTCAACCGTCGTGAGTACACGGACGCGATGATCGGAGACTCCGATGCGCTCTACAAGAGCCACCGTCTGGTCCGCGCTTCCCCCGTCGCTGACCACAATGAGGGCTTCGCTACAGCGGCGGTCCGTCTGTAGGGCAGCAATAACGCTCTCGATTTGAGCCGCTTCGTTCAGCGTGGGGATGACGATCAGGACGTCCCCGCCCATTCTCGTGTTGGGTCGATCAATAGCCAGCGGTTCATCAGTTTCGTTTTCGTTATCACACGGTGTGGCCTTTCGAGCGCCAATACCTTCGATCTCCAACCTACCACATGTGGGTTTCCGGCAGCTGCGCATGAGCCCTGCTGCGGCTGCCCGCCACGGGCGGTGGGCTTGGCAGTATTGAGATGCACGCATGCGGTAGCTGCCTCTGAAATAAGCGGACGCAGTTTGGTTCTGGATGGGTAATTCGCGCCTGCGCGTACGTCAAGCCAGTCTTTTGACGCCTGAGCCACTGCAGCTGAACGTACGTGGTTCATACACAGGGCGCCAATTCGGCACGACTTGGCCCGGTTAAAGGCGCGATGTCCATCGGATCCGATCGTCCGACGATTATTAGCAACAGGAGGTTAGCGTCCATGCTTGTGGTGGAGTTTCAGGATCTCCGCAGTGTAGGGCTGCGGCGTAGTTGAGGTGGCCATCGGCCCGGTCCGCTAAGGTGGAGTTGCAACGACTTCAACCTGAGCGCGCGAGAGGACCGATGACCGAAGAGAGATTGGTGCTGACCGAGCTGTTGGAGAAGGCTGGCGAGGGCGATTTTCTGCGAGCGGTGGCCGAGGCGGTGCTGCAATTGCTGATGGAAACTGATGTCGAGGGCTGATCGGTGCCGGGCGCTACGAGCGCAGTGGCGAGCGCACGACCTGGCGCAACGGCTACCGCGATCGCACCTTCGATACCCGCGTCGGGGCATTGCAATTGCGCATCCCCAAACTCCGCCAGCGGCAGCCACTTCCCGCCGTTTTTGGAGGCCCGCAAGAGTTGTGAGAAAGCGCTGATCGCGGTGATCCAGGAGGCGTGGATCGGCGGCGTGTCGACCCGCCGGGTCGACGATCTGGTGCAGGCGCTGGGGCTGTCCGGGATCAGCAAGTCGCAGGTCTCCAAGCTGTGCAAGGAGATCGACGAGCGGGTGCACGCCTTCCTCGACCGGCCGCTCGCCGGCGAATGGCCGTATCTGTGGTTCGACGCCACTTACCTGAAGCAGCGGGAGGGCGGCCGCATCGTTTCGGTCGCGGCAATAATCGCGGTGGCGGCCAACACCGATGGCAGGCGCGAGATCGTCGGGCTGCACATCGGTCCCTCGGAGGCCGAGACGTTCTGGTCGAGCTTTCTCAAGAGCCTGGCGCGGCGCGGGCTGCGCGGCGTCAAGCTGGTCGTATCGAATGCTCATGAGGGGCTCAAAGCGGCGGTCCGCCGGGTGTTTGGCGCCGGCTGGCAGCGCTGCCGCGTGCGTTGGATGCGCAACACCCTGGCCTATGTGCCGAAGACCCAGCAGAGCATCGTGGCCGCCGCGCTGCGCCAGGCCTTCCTGCAGCCCGACCGGGCCCAGGCGAGCGCGATGCTGCGCTACCTCGCCGACCAATTCCGGCAGAAATGGCCAAAGCTCGCCGCCTTCATCGACCACAGCGAGACCGAGGTGCTGTCCCTCTCTCGACTTTCCCGAGCCACACCGCAGCAAATTGCACAGCACCAACCCGCTCGAACGGCTCAATAATTAGGGTCAAGCGCCGCGCCGACGTCGTCGGTATCTTCCCCAACGAGGCCGCGATCATCCGGCTGCTTGGCGCGTGCTACTCGAGCAAAACAACGAGTGGAAACTCCAGCACCGCTACATGCAGGTCGAAGTCATGGCCGGGGCTGGCCGCGGCGGCAGAGGCAACCGATCCCCGGCAGATCCCATGCGCGGCCTAGCCCTTTCAAGCGATCCACTGCGGCGTCGAAGGCATGGATGCCAAACGCGCGGCCGCGGTGCCGCTGTCAACCCCCAACGCCGCGCAGCGGTGCGCCTTCAGGCGCAGAGCTTGATAGCGGCGCTGTGGCCACAGCACAATCCGCCATGCCGGCGATCGCTGCTGCCCGCCCCGCACTCACCGCCGACACCGTTCCACGGCGCCGGCTGCACTTTGCCGCCTCAGCTACAGTGCCGAATTTGCACCAGCTTGACGGACGTGACCCAACAGGAGCCAACCAAGCGGGGATAAGGACCTATCGGACTCCATATTCAAAAACGGAATTTCGCCCCCACCTAGGACCGCCTGAAATCCGCAGGACAACCGTGCCGAGGTCGGCCTTGCAGGCAGTAGAGCAGATCAAAACCCGGAACACAGTCGGCGAGTGGGGGGCCCCGACAGACAGCGCGATTTTCGACCTAGCGAATGGTTAAGCTCGCCCGCGAGAGTCGATCGAAGGACCGGTGACGCCCTACACCGGAGCGGTTGGAAACCGGTCATAAATGCTTTACCGTGGCAGCAAGTGTACCAAGGTGACAGGCCTCGAAATGTGGCGCATTGCTCCACTGCACCGATGCCGACAGACATTGACCTGACCGCCAGCCATACGAAGCATCTCAATCTGGTGAACCGGCCGCTCGAACGGACGTTCTTCGTGCCCACTTGGCAAGAAGGCCAACAACTGTATAGCCTTACGTCCTTTGCGGTGGTAAGCAGGCCACTCTTGCGGCTTGGTGGTGTTGAACAGTGCGAATTTTGGTCACCGGAGGCGCCGGCTTTGTTGGCTCACACGTCGCCTTATTTTTCAAACGCGAGGAACCGGGAAGCACGGTGATGGCGCTTGATAACCTGAAGCGGCGAGGTAGCGAATTAGCGCTGCGAAGGCTAGCATCCGGCGGTGTTGAGTTTCGGCACGGTGATGTCCGCAACTCAGAGGACCTTGCCGACATAGGCAGTCTCGATCTGCTTGTCGAGTGCTCAGCCGAGCCGTCATCTCAAGCCGGCCTATATGGGGGAGAACGCTACCTCATCAACACAAATCTCATTGGCACAATCAATTGTCTTGACCACGCGCGCCGCCACGACGCGACGGTCATTTTTTTGTCAACGAGCAGAGTCTATCCGATCGCACATTTGCGCGCACTCCCGCTGGTCCCCAGCGAAACGCGGTTCGTAGTCCCAGCAGCTAGTACGGGGCCGGGATGGTCGGCCCGCGGAATTACGGAGGAGTTCCCTCTTCCCGGGAGCCGATCACTTTACGGGGCGACCAAACTTTGCTCGGAGCTAATCATTGCAGAGTATGTGGAGTTTCATGGACTGCGTGCCGTCATCAATCGCTGTGGTGTTCTCGCTGGGCCGTGGCAAATGGGTAGGATCGACCAGGGTTTTGTCGGCCTTTGGGCGGCGCGACACCTTTTTGGGGGAGCGTTGTCTTATAATGGCTTTGGCGGCACTGGTTTGCAGGTTCGCGATGTGCTTCATGTCGATGACCTCTATCGTCTGATCCGAGAACAAGTTGGACAGATCGAAATACATAATGGGAAAATATACAACGTAGGAGGCGGCGCGGACTGTAGCGTGTCCCTCAAGGAGCTCACGGAAAAATGCGCGGAACGCGCTGGCCAGCGACTGGCGATAGTATCTCGACCGGAGACCGATCCAGTAGACATCCCGTTTTATGTCACGGATAACACGGCTGTGGCTGCGGCTACCGGCTGGCGTCCTCACCTCTCGGTGGGCCACATACTTGACGACGTTTTCGGATGGCTACGTGACCATCGCACCGAAGTGGAGGCGATACTTAAATGAGGAGAGGTCGATCATGGCTGTTGCGGTAGTCACGGGATCGGCGGGTTTGATCGGGGCCGAGGCAGCGCGTTTCTTTGCTAGCAAGGGATTGGATATCGTAGGCATTGACAACGACATGCGTCGGGTGTTTTTCGGCCAGGAAGCCAGCACGATCTGGAGCCGGCGACAGCTGGAGGCGGAACTTACGGGGTACCGGCATCTTGATATCGATATTCGCGATCAGAACAAGATATTGGATCTCTTTGAACACTACAAAAGCAGCATAATGGTTGTGATACACACCGCAGCGCAGCCCTCGCATGATTGGGCGGCGAAGGCACCCTTTGTGGATTTTTCAATCAATGCAACTGCCACGCTCAATCTTCTGGAAGCAACACGCCAATATTGCCCGGGCGCAGCTTTCATTTTTACGAGTACGAATAAAGTATATGGTGACACGCCGAATCGATTGCCGCTGGTCGAGCAATCAACTCGGTGGGAGCTGTGTGACGATCACCCTTATAGCCGCCATGGCATCGACGAGACGATGAGCCTAGACCAAACAATGCACAGCCTTTTTGGCGCTTCCAAAGTTGCCGCCGACGTGCTCGTCCAAGAATACGGCCGCTATTTCGGCATGAACACCGTTTGCTTCCGCGGCGGATGTCTTACCGGTCCCGGGCATTCGGGGACGCAACTCCACGGGTTTCTGGCTTATCTGGTAAAATGTGCAGCTAGTGACACCCCTTATGTCGTGTTCGGATACGCCGGTAAGCAGGTGCGCGACAACATCCATTCATTCGATCTAGTGAACGCGTTCTGGCATTTTTTTGAGGCGCCCCGATGCGGCGAGGTGTACAACATTGGCGGGGGGCGTTACTGCAATTGTTCAATGCTTGAGGCGATCAATAAATGCCAGAGACTGACAGGCCGGGAAATGCGGTGGTCTTATAGCGATACGAATCGCGCGGGCGACCACATCTGGTGGATCAGCGATATTCGTCGCTTCAAGGCGCATTATCCCCGGTGGTCGATGCGCTACGACCTCGACGCCATTCTGGCTGAGATTTTCGACGCGGTAGACGGCCGGACATCGCAATCTGAGGTGGCGTAATGGCGCTCCAAGTAAAATCTTTAGCCGAATGGGAGCGTGAAGGCATACCCAACATGCTCTCCGTAGTGATCCCGGCCCATAATGAGGAGGGCCACATCCGCGGTACCGTCGAGGGAGTCGTCGCCGCGCTCGAGGAAGCACGGATCCGGTACGAGATCTTAGTGGTAAACGACAACAGCATCGATCAAACGGAAAAAATCGCCCGAGATCTCGGCCGTACAAATACCTCTGTGCGATGTGTCAACAGCGAGCCTCCGAGCGGCTTTGGGTTTGCTGTAAGACGCGGTCTTGCCGAGTTTCAAGGCGATGCGGTGGCGATCTTCATGGCGGATGGGTCGGATGCGCCCGCGGACCTCGTCTCCTTTTACCGGAAACTACAGGAGGGTTACGATTGCATATTTGGGTCGCGCTTCGGTCGCGGCGGCCGCGTGGTGGGTTATCCTGCTCCGAAGCTAGTCCTGAACCGACTCGGCAATCGGTTCATCCAGCTGCTGTTTCATATTTCTTGCGATGATATATCTAACGCATTTAAGATGTATCGCCGCACTGTGATTGCGGGCATCCAGCCCTTGTTGGCACAGCACTTCAATCTCACAGTTGAGCTTCCATTGAAATCCATCGTGCGCGGGTATCGATACGCCGTTGTTGCCAATAGCTGGATCAACCGGAAGGAAGGGGTCTCGAAGTTCAAAATCAAGGAAATGGGCTCGCGCTATTTTTTTATTGTACTCTATTGTTTCCTTGAGAAGAGCCTGGGACGACACGATCTCCGGAGTTCCCCGCAAATGCGGGAAACGCAGCTCCAGGTGTGGCATCGGTAATAGTATAGTGGGACGAACCCCTTATCGACTGCGTAACGAGGGGGCCTGCACCTTCGCCGTGTCTGCCCGGAATTTGGTGCTAGTTCAGATGGGGCTCTATCTCATCGTTGGGGGGATCTGCTTTGTTATCGATGTAGGTGGGTTTATCGCGCTTCGACTTTGTAAGCTTCCGATCTTGACTGCCTCCGCGCTATCGTTCGTAATCGCGACCCTCTTCAATTACATGTTGTGCTGCGGCTTAGTATTTCGTCGTGGACGCCTCTCGCGGCCGGAGGAAATTATCCGACTTTTCATTATTGCTCTTGTTGGCCTCGGGCTTAATACTGCAATAGTCTTGCTGCTGGCGATGATTTTGAAATTTGATCCGACCGTGGCCAAAACCCTGGCTGTCGTTCCTGTATTCGCATGGAACTTTCTGGGGCGACGCGCAATCGTGTTCGACGGTACTTCACCCGCCGCTACGGCTCTGCTCGCCAACGGCCTGCGTGTCGGAAGATTCTCCTGATTGTGAGAATGAAGACGCAACAGAAGGTCGCTGTCAGAAGACAACGCGCTGCTCCAAAAATTAATCTCGAAACGGTCGTCTTTTCAGCGATATTATTAATTGTAGTCATATCATTTTTTCTTGGGTTTCTCATGGGAGAGGACAGCATCGGGGGAGCACGTTTTGATTTTTATAAATTTCATTGGCCGATAATAGAACGATTTTCGACAACATCTTGGAGCATGGCTGTTGCAGACTATCCCTCTGCCACAAATCCGTTGCTTTATATGTTAGCTAGCTTATCGCCGTTTCATAATGATCCGGATACCTATCGCGGAATGGCGTTCGCAATTGCTTTCCTCACGTGGCCGCTTCTTTCATGGGCATACCACCGGCGTTATTCTAAATACGGAATTGATTGGTTATGGTCATCATTTGGGGCAAGCGCGATCCTGGTCTCACCGAGTTTTCGTTCATCCGCAATCTGGGGAACCACAGACTACCTTCCTTTCGTCTTGTGTGCTGGGACGTCCCTTCTATTATCAAGATTCCAGGATTTGGAGGGCCGTGAGGCTCGACCGATCGGCCCGTTGTCGCTGATTACTGTGGCCGTGGTGTCATCCTGCGCGTTCTACGTCCGCCAGTTCTATGCTTTCGTGCCGGCAATTGCTGCATATCTAGTGATAAGGCGTACCAGGACATCTCCCTTCGTGGTGCTCAGCGTTTTTTTCCTGGCGGCCCTGCCGGAGGTGTTCCTAATTTTCCTCTGGAAAGGGCTCAATCCACCGAGGTTTCACCGACAGTTTCATCCTGCAATGACCAATGTTCTGACGGTAGGAGCGATCATTGGCTTCTTGTCTACGCCACTTATCATTGGGTGTATTCGGCGCTCATTGGGTGACGTGCTCCCGGAATGGTGGGGCTTGCGGTCGACCGTGATAGCCTTTGCGGGGTTATTGATTCTCATGTTTGCCCTCGGTGCTACCAGCTGGCCCGAGGCGGGTGGGGGGATCGTTGTCAAGGCCGGCGTTAGGATGGGAGCACTCGGGACGCCCTTTATCTTAACCGCGTCCTATTTAGGCCTTCTCGCTGCTACCTTCTTCTCTATGCGGTCACCAACAAATGCACTGCTTGCAGGCGCGTTCGTTCTCCCTTTCTTTCTTGCTTTTCCCACATATCAGCATTACCTCGAACCTTCGCTAGCGATAGCATTGTTTCTATTTGCCGATGTCCAAACCGCCAGGGTGTTGTTCAATAAACGAGTTCTGACGTACAACTTTGCTTTTACGGTCTTAATTTTGGCAATCGGAATCGCTCATTATGACCTCTTCAATGATCTGCCTGAGATAAAGTAGCCCATGGGAATCGGAAGGAATATAGCCCGATGTTCGCTGAGTGATCGGCGGCCCTTGTCTCGAAATGCAGAATATCGAGGGTTGCGCCGGAGTGCCGGCACAGAGCCTCAGGCATGGGAGATGGGCCTGATGGATACTATCACCTACGTCGGGTTGGATGTGCACAAGGCGACGGTTTCCGTGACGCTTGCCGAGAGCGGTCGCGGCGGCGAGATCCGGCAAGTTGGGGTTTTCGAGAACCGTCTCGAGGTTCTGGCGAAGCTGGCGACGCGGCTGAAAAAATTGGAGCATCGCCTGAGCTTCTGTTATGAAGTCGGCCCCTGCGGTTATGGGCTGCACCGACTACTGACTGGTGCGGGCATGATGGCGTTGTAGTGGCGCCGTCGCTGATCCCGATCAAAGCGGGCAACCGGGTGAAGAGGTGAAGACAGATCACCGCGATGCGCTGATGCTGGCGAAGCTTCGCCGCGCCGGTGAGTTGACAGTTGACAGCGATCTGGATCCCCGACGCCGCCATGAAGCCATGCGCGACCTGGTGCGGGCTCGGGCGACAGCGAGCCGGATATTGTCCAAGTCGCGGCAGCTCGCGCTAAACGCTAAACCGTGGCGCATCGGCGCATCTATGAGGTTGGTATCGGCTATTACGGTCGCACTTACGACGAGGGGAAAAAATCAATCGGCCCGACGGATTGAAGCGGTCGTTTACCTTTTAGATTCAGGTTCCAATCGATACCCCCAAGCCACCCCCTTCATTTGGATCCGTCTCCTGAACCCAACCCATAACAAAGGCAGTGGAGTCCCGCTGCCAGCCATCGATGACGAGTATGTGCAAAAGCACACGAGCCGGGATCGGTTGTCGGTCGTAAGGTCAGTAATGCTGGGTTGAGGGGATAGGTCGATTGTTTTAAACAATGCAAAGGATCGCCCGGCGACTCGCGCCCGCCTGAGGTTGAGCGGCCGACGTGCGCCCGCACTCGCGGCGGCGCGATCCCACAAGAAGTCGCCAGACAGGCTGATGGGCTCAACAGCCGAGCGGCGACGTATGGGCGAGCCAGGCATCGGAGGCCGGTTCTCTGCAGCGCGCAGGTGAGCCACGGCATCGGCGATGTAGGTGGAGTTCAGAGCACGATCGGTAAGCGCTCGGTGAGTCCGCCTTGATGTAGGGTGGCGGGCATCGCCAGGTTCTAGAAGTAGCAATAGGCGGACTTCTAGGACGATGCATCGAGCCGAG
>Ga0187846_10002283_pt1 | contig 10590 bp, 7 predicted proteins | sample TC_taG_FD_161473 | JGI IMG/M metagenome (GOLD analysis project Ga0187846, IMG submission 161473) | Biofilm microbial communities from the roof of an iron ore cave, State of Minas Gerais, Brazil - TC_06 Biofilm (v2) | ecosystem: Environmental > Terrestrial > Deep subsurface > Cave > Wall biofilm ... | reverse complement strand
GTGTTGGGCTGCAACAATTACCAGATCATCGATCTGGGTGTGATGGTGCCCTCGGACAAAATCCTGAAGACGGCGCGCGAATTGGGAGCAGACATGATCGGCCTCAGCGGGTTGATCACCCCCTCGCTCGATGAAATGGTGCACGTCGCCCGCGAGATGGAACGCGAGGGATTCAGCCTTCCGCTGCTCATTGGAGGGGCCACCACCAGCCGCGTACACACGGCGGTGAAGATCGCTCCTGCTTACAGCCGGCCCGTCATCCACGTGCTTGACGCCTCGCGCGCGGTGAGCGTGGTGGGCAACTTGAAGAGCCCGGAACGGCGGAAGGCTTTTGCAGAGGAAAACCGGGCGGAGCAGGAAAGGACGCGGGAGGCGCACCGAGCACCCAGCGCACAGCCCTTGCTCAGCCTCGAAGAGGCGCGACGGCGCAAGCCGGTGTTCGATTGGGCCGAGGTTTGCATTCCCAGGCCTTCGTTTATCGGCGTGCGGGTGTTCGATCCCGTTCCCCTGGAGGAAATCGTCCCTTACATCGACTGGACTCCCTTCTTTCACACTTGGGAGTTGCGCGGCGTTTACCCCAGGATCTTCGAGCAGGAGGGGGTGGGCGCCAGGGCGAGGGAACTCTTCGAGGATGCTCAGGACTTGCTTAAGCAAATTGTTGCGCAGAAGTTGCTGACGGCGCGAGCAGTAATGGGATTCTTTGCTGCCGCGAGCGTAGGTGATGACGTGGAGGCGTACGCCGATGAGTCACGCACGCGCCAGCTCGGCACATTTCACTTCCTGCGCCAGCAGATCCAAAAACCTTCGGGCGAGCCCAACTACGCCTTGGCAGACTTCATTGCGCCCAAAGAGAGCGGTCGAGCAGATTACCTCGGCGCCTTCGCCGTGACAGCGGGCCTTTGCCTGGAGTCGCTGGTTGCCCGGTTCGAGAAGAGCCACGACGACTACAACGCCATCATGGCTAAGGCGCTCGCCGACCGCTTGGCCGAAGCCTTGGCTGAGTTGACCCACAAGCGGGCACGCGAGGAGTGGGGCTACGGTCAGGACGAGAAGCTGAGTCCCGAAGACCTGATCCATGAATGCTATCGCGGCATCCGTCCGGCGCCGGGCTATCCGGCCTGCCCTGATCACACCGAGAAGCGCCTCCTGGTTGACCTGTTGCAGGCGGAGAAGAACACCGGCATCCGGCTGACGGAGACTTTCGCGATGCACCCGGCGGCGTCAGTCAGCGGCTTTTACTTCGCGCATCCGGCATCACGCTACTTTGCCGTCGGCAAGGTCGGACGCGACCAGGTGGAGGACTATCACCTGCGCAAAGGCGTGGAACGGCAAGTGGTGGAGCGCTGGCTAGGCCCGTACCTGAACTACGATCCGGCCGGGTAGCTTCTCGAAGGTTGGGCTTTGACCGAGGGGAAAGAACGGATAGACTGAATCATCGAGGTGATAGCCACTAAGCAGATGTTCTTAAGTTACAGCCCTGCCGACCAGCGTTTCGCCAGGCAGTTAGCCTCGGAGCTGACCCGGCGAGGATGTGACGTATGGGATCCTAGGACTGAACTGTTTCCCGGCGACAATTGGGCAGAACAAATTGGCCAAGCCCTCAAGCAATCAAAGGCGATGGTCGTCCTGCTTTCTCCGGATTCGGTGAAGTCCGACTAGGTACGGCGCGAAATTGAATACGCCCTTGGTGACCCCAACTACGCCGGGAGGCTGTTCCCTGTCCTCGTTCGCCCCACCGAAAAAGCTCCCTGGATTCTGCGTAAGTTGCAGCTACTTCATGCGAAGGACAACCCGGCAGAAATCAGCAAGCGCATCGCGAGTGCCTTGAGACGCGTGGCGTAAACCGTTGGCCGAATGAGCCAAAGAGCCACTCGTCTTGTCAAATAAGCTGACTGACCTAAGCCGGCTTCGCTTCGTCACCGAGAAGGTGCTGCAGCTCAAGGCTCTTGTCAACAAGCAGCCACGAACTAAGCAGCCTTAGGTCTTCTCCCTTCGGGGTGGAGCACAGGGCCTGGGCTTGGCAGGCCAGTTTGCAGGCGCGCTCGAAATCGTTCGCCTGCAGGGCTCGGTTGGCGTCGAGGCGAAGGCCATAGGCCCTGGCGATGAGAGTCATCAGGGGACGAAGATCGGCGCCGCAACGCGGGCAGTTGCTCGATTCTCGGAAGCGTGCCTGGCAGACGGGGCACTTGGGCAACTCGCGGCTTTCGATCAATGACCCTCCACGAAGAAGATCAGTTCGCGCAGGGCCGTCGAGGCCTCCTTCAACGCTTCGGGGTCCTTCGAGGAGATGGCAGCTTCGATTCTCTCGTGCAGCCCGATCGCTTCCTCCTTATCCTCGGCATGCATCGTATCCAGCAAGCGACGCGAGTGCTCAACCAAATCGTTCGCTTCTCGCTCAGCCTCAACGGGAATCCGAGCGGCTGCAGTAGAGGAGCCCTCGGACTCATCGGAGGGCTCTTCACGGGTGACGGCCTTGCTTTCCAGATCGACTTCCTCATCCGCCGTTTCCGAGCTTTCTTCGGTACGCGAGGAGTAGAGGGCCTTCAGGCGTTCGCGCGCTTCCGCGATCTCCGACGATGTCCGGGCCTGCAGTGCTCGGGCAACGGTGATGTGCTTGGACTTGCCCGTCTCCTTTTCGATGGCGGTGACATGCAGGATGCCATCCACATCCAGGCTCATGCGGCAGAGCACTTCGTTCGGCTCCTCGGTCGGCCGTAAACCCTCGATACGGAAGTCACCCACCAGAATGTTCTTAAGCGCATCTTCATCCTCCCCTTGATAGATCTCAATCTGCACCAGGGTCTGGTATGGATGCGCCGTGCAGTAGCTGTCTGTCCGCGTCACCGGAAGCGGCGTGTTGCGATGAATGATGGGGTGGTAACAATGGGGGTAAGGAAAGCCGCCACGCTCCCCCAGATAAGACGGGCCGAAGGAAAAAGGAGAGACGTCGACCAGCACACGCTCCACCTCGTGCCCCCCAAGGCGAGAAGCGAGCACCCCGGCCCCCAGGGCTACGCACAGGTCGGGGTGTACGTCCTGCCGCGGTTCCAGGCCGGTCAACTCCTGCAACCGCCGGGAGATGAGCGGCGTGCGGGTGGAGCCGCCCACCAGAAGAATGGCGTCCAAATCGCCGGGGCTCTTGCGTGCATCGCCGAGCGCTTTGGAAACACTGTCGAGCGTGGACTCGATCAGCGGCCGGATCATCTCCTCGTACTCGGAGCGAGAGAGCTCGAGGTCGAGATGCAAGGGCTTACCCTGGTCCATCAACAACGCTTCCTCCCGCACGCGGGCGTAAGGTTCGAAGCTGAGCTTCTTCTTGGCGTCTTCGGCGGCCCACCATAGCCGGGAGTGGGCGGAAGGGTGCCCACGGCGCAGGTCAATGCCGTATTGCCGCTCGAATTCGCGCTCCAGACGCTCCAGCAAAAGGTCGTCAAAATCATCGCCGCCGAGCTGATTATTACCGTGACTGGCGAGCACTTCGGTGACGTCACCTTCAACGCTGACGATGGAGACGTCGAAGGTGCCGCCGCCGAGGTCGTAGACCATGGCGGTGTGGTGTGAGACATCGCCGAAGCCGTAGGCGAGGCTGGCGGCGGTCGGCTCATTGAGGATCCGCACCACTTCCAACCCGGCCAGCGCTCCGGCCTCGCGAGTGGCGTTGCGCTGGGCGTCGGAGAAATAGGCGGGAACGGTGATGACAGCCTTTTCCACGGACCGCTTCAAATCGCGTCCCGCCCACTCCACCAGCTCGCGAAGGATGAGCGCCGAAATCTCCTGGGGCGTAAGGCTCTTCTCCCCTAGCTTCACCGTCTCGCCCGAACCCATCTTGCGCTTGATGCTGCGGACGGTAAGCTCGGGGTAGAGCAGTTGCTGGTGGCGAGCCGCCTGGCCTACCAAAAGTTCGCCGGCCGGAGAAAAACCCACACAGGAGGGCAACATCTTGTTGGCATCAGGACCCAGAACCTGAACCCCGTCGCTCATGAAGGCTGCTATTTCGGAATTCGTGGTTCCCAGGTCGATGCCTGCGATCAGTTCATTCATCCTTATCGTCTCCGGGTGAGGTTTTCGCCGGGCTGCGCGCCACCTTCACTTGTGCTGGACGATGCACTGCGCCTTGCCATTCATAGCCAACCCTGTAAACTTCGACGACTGTCCCCTCGACGGCCTCGGTGGTTTCTTCGACATCCACGACGTGCATTGACCGTGGGTCAAAAGGCTGACCGCGACAGGGTATCTCCCGCACATCGAATTGGGCCAGAACTTCGTCCAGGCGGTCCAAGCTTATTCGATAGCCCTCTTCAAGCGCGGCCCAGGCTTCGGAGGCGTAGCGGAAGGAGGCGTGTCGCGCCAACCACCGAGCCGTCCAGGTGGACCGCAGGGATTCCCGCATCTTCGCCTGGCTGGCGTGGGCTGCGTCGAGCCCCCGGGCCAGGCGGTCGCGAAGGTCCAGGAGCACGTCCAACATTTCACGCCGGGCCTCTTCCTGCGCCTTGCGGTGCGCCTCCGGCAGCTGTGGGGCCAAATCGGCCACAGGAGCAAGCGTCTCGCTCAGTTGCTTGAAAGTCCGCCCTTGGAGTTTCACCTCCTGGGTAAGGGCTGTAACGGCCGCCCACATCGAATAGAGGTCGCATTGGCCATTGGCGCTGGCGCCGGCCTCGACCGTAAGGGCAGAGAGCAGTTCGGCAGCGATGCCCCGCGGCGGTTCCTCCGCAGCCAGCACTCCGTCCAGCCAGGCTTCGAAGCGGCGCAAGATCTCTTCGCGATCCACGCTTACTTCTCCTTTAAGACCGCCAACCAGGGGCCAGGCCCAGTGAACCTTCTCTCCGAGACTTGGGCCGGCAGCAAAGAAACCAGAGGAGCTTCCGGGTCCGCCGAGAGCAGCATGGTGAGGGCGCGGCGGCGCGGGTCCCGCAGGATTTCGTACGCGTCGCGAATGCGTTCAAAGGCGGCCGCCGAGCGATCGGGCGGGTTCTCCTTCACCTTTCGCAGATAGGCAGCGCGGATCTCCTCATCGCCGGCATTGGTCGCCACCCCAAGAATCTCTCGAGGATCTTCGTGTGCCCCGATGATCCCCTGTCGGTGCCTGCTCAAAACAAGTCTCCTTGCTCGGGTATTTGACAGCGGCCCTTCTGGCGTCGTTTTCTCTTCGCTGCGGCCTCCGCCCTATCCAGAAGAAGCCGGGCAATGTCTTCGAACGTGGCTTTGTCGTTGGCTTCCTCGGCTTCCTCATCGTTAAAAAACACATGCTCATCGAAAGCGAAGGGACCGCGAAATGGAGGGGGCTTATAAGCGGGAAACCTGGACGACTGCTTTTCGCGTTTTAGCACCCTACTTACCTGCTCCGTGCTCATGGAGAAAGCGTCCTCATCCGCCGTCGCCAACCAATCAAGGAAGTCCATGCGACGTCGGCTGCCGCCGCGTTTCAGCTCCACCGCTTCGCCCACGAGGGTCATATCGCGCCGCCGGCGCCCCAGTTCGGCCGCTGCCGCGATGCAGGCGGCCCGACGCTCGAACTCCCACTCCGGCAGCGCCTGGGCGCGCAGCAGCAGGAATCGCGCTTCGCTGTCGCCACCCTTCACCAAACCCGCGGCCGAAGCCGCGTAGGCCAGCTCCCGCCGATCCCGGCGCAGGGCTGCCTCCCCCAAGGCGCGCAGTTGGCGAGCCTCCAAGCGGCTGGGCTGATGCGCTAATTCCTTGAGCAGGGCGCCCTCCCAATCCGTCGGAATACTAAAAACCACGTCCATGTCGTCGCCCAGGGCGCACGCTCGGCCCACAGCCGCCGCCAAGGTATCCGCTTGGTCCACGTGGGAGACTCCCCGCGGCAGATGCAGATCGAAGTTATCCCGCTTAAGTCCGCAGGCCTCGGCCACGCTTCCGCAGGTCAGGATGGCAGCGGCTGGCCCTCCCAGCACTCGACTGACCTGAGTGAAGTGGCCCGAAGCACTCTCGGTATCTCCGCGAATGACGGAGCAGGTCCAGCGCAGTGCCGCCAAGAAGGCAGGACGATCGGCTTCCAGGGCTTGGGGTAGCGCTTCCAGGGCCGCCAGTTCTTGTTCCGCCAAGTGAGTCTTGTGCTGCTGGAGGTGACGGATAGCTTGAGCCACCAGGAGACGAAGCGCCGCGCGGCGAACCTCGGGGTTGAGAGCATCGAGCTTCTCCGCCTGCTCGAGAAAGCCGGTGGCCTTGTTCAGTGCGCCTCTTTTCTCCGCCGACTCCATCAGGTACAGCAAGGGCCGGCAGTCGTGGGGAAGTGCCCGGTGCCAACTCTCCGCCACTCGCTCGGCGGCTTTCCCATCGGATTCTTGTCTTGCCCAGTCCAGCCAACGCTCAAAGGCTTCCCGATGGGGATCCAGGGCGCAGGCCCGCGCGAACAGTTGGTCGGGGAAAAGGTAGTAAAAATCAGACGTGGTGTGCTTGGAGGCTACCCGACGGATGGCTGGTGGCTGGTCCTCGTAATAAAAGCTGTAGCCGGGGAAGCTTTCCATGAAGTTCCTCTGCGCACCATGAAGTTCTTCGCGTGGGATTTCTTGCAACAGCTCCGCCATGTGCAGGTAGAGCGTCGCTGCCTCGAGGCCCTCCTCTCGGAACCATCCTTCAGCGACGGCATGCCGGCGAAACTCTTCCCACAGACTACACGCTATCGGGGCGAGCGGCTCACTCGAAGTCTCGATGCCGCGCGCATAGAGGCGCCAGAAATAGGCATCCTTGATGGAGGGACCGCCCAGTGCGGCCTGGACCCGCTTCACCGGCAGGTTCAATTTGACCGCGCGGATCGAGACGTGTTGGCGCAGCCGCTCAACAAGCTCCGGACGGGCGATGCGGCAGGCAGAAATCGCAGGCTGAATGGCCGCAATGATCTTGCTTTGTGCTTTTGTGGCGAACGCGGCGTCAAGCGATTCGAGCGCGCGGCGCAGGGCTTCCATGTTTCCGCCGACCTGGAGGACCAGGGCAATCGAAGCGCCCTGAAGGCTCCCATCGTCGAGTCTCTGGACGAGCATAGCCCGCATCGCCGGAACAAGCCGCGCCGAAACGGAGTCGGGCTCGATGCACTGGAGGCATCGCTCGCACGCCACGTCCTCATGGCGGTAAAAGTGCGCAATGGCGCGCACCAACTGCTTCCAAGGAGCCAACGGTCCGCGATGGGAGATCTGGGGGAGGAGGAGAGCGCCGTCCGTGACGGGTCCACTCGTAACTGATACTAACGCCTCTCCCAAGGCCCGAGCGCCCACGCGAAGTGGGTGGTCGGCAGGGAGCGCGGCACACTGCGCCAAAGCGGAAATATCGGTCACCCGGCGCTTGATCGCGCTTTCGATGGTGATGCGCCTCTCCTTGGATAGGGCCGGATCGTTCAGCGGCCGCACCAGATCATCTAGGCTACCTTCGCAACTGCTGACCACAATGTCGATGCCTGCGAGACTCTGCCTTGCAGAGGAGTACCGTTCCCGCACTAATTCGAGCAAGGCCTTCGCTTCCGCCGTGAGACTGTGCTCAAGCAAGGAGCGAATTCTTGCCCCGTAAGCCTCCACCACCAGGGCTTCCGATGCCGGTGTGCCGCACCGCTTATGGATCTGTTTGGCCAGCTCGACGGCAGATTTCGTGCTGCCTCTCTCGAGCAGGGCGCGCACTTCCCCGCCCTGGGAGATGAGCACGTCCGGATCCGCCCTCCTGCTGGCGGGCGGCGGCGGAGTTTTCGCCTGCTGGTGTTTCCGGAACATTGGGGTGCTTCTCGCGTCTCCTTGCGGCTGGAACCAAACTACTCCAGTCTAGCAGGCTACCGAAAAAGAACAATGGTCACTCGAATCATTTATCCTGCTTGACGAACTGTCGTGTTCCGAGTTGTGGCGAGAACGCTTTCGCGAACCGATGATTCCGGTTCCCGATCAAAGGTAAGACGCTGCCAGAGTTCGATCATCAGGAGCGCCCAAATCTTCAATGAATTATCGCGCTTACTTTCGGCGTGCTCTCGAATGAGCCGGCTGACGGCGTGGGGCTGGAACATGCCCCGGCGTCCAATAACCTGCGGCGCCAAAAACTGGGCGATCAAAGGCTTCAGTTCACCGTTGATCCACTGAGGCGCGGGGGCATTGAATCCTACCTTCTTCTTGCGAAGCACCGGCTCCGGCAGAATGCCACGCATGGCACGCTTCAAGATCCACTTGGTATCAAAATAGCGCAGTTTGAGTGACGGCCGCAAGTGAAGGGCGAACTCCACCAGTTCATGGTCAGTGAAGGGGCAGCGGACCTCCAGCGAATTAGCCATCGACATTCGATCCGAGTACTCCAGGCAATTGCAAGCAAGAAATGACGCCAAGTCGACGTAGCCGAGCCGATTCAGGGGGTGGAGGCGCGTGGCGCGGCGAAAGAGGTCCCGAAGGAAATCGCCGGAGTCGTATCCTTTCACTTGTGCGCTGAAGGAGGGGGTGTAAAGCGCCTGCTTTTCTCCTTGTGAGAAATAACCAATCCAGCTAAGGTACATTTCCTGTTCGGCTTGCCAGGCAGACTCGGCGAACTCGCGTAGACGGCGGAAGGCGTGGCGTCCCGACGTATCGTCCCGAATCAACGTGGAGAGGCGGGCTATCCAACGCCGGGTGATCCAGTCCGGCAGACTCCGGTAGTATCGAGCGATCATGGCCCCGCGGTAACGGGGATAGCCCGCAAAAACTTCGTCCCCTCCATCTCCGGAAATGGCAACCGTTACGTGCCGGCGCATCAGCTTGGTCAGAATATACTGCAGGATGGCAGTGGGATTCCCGAAGGGCTCATCGAAATGCCGGATCACCTCCGTCAAGCATTCGACACAGTGGACATCAGCATGGAGAATATGATGGACGGTCTCGAATTTCTCTGCCACCATCCTGGCAAAGGGAAGTTCGTTATAAAGGTCGCTGTCGCGGAAGCCGATGGTGAAAGTCTGGAGTTTCCCCGTGCAACTACGGGAGGCCAGAGCCGTGATCGTGCTGGAGTCAATTCCACCACTAAGGAATACGCCCAGGGGTACGTCGCTCACCAGCCGAATTCGCACCGCTTGTTCGATCAACGACCGGGTGCGATCGATGAGATCTGCTTCCGGCATTTCGACCACCCCTGCTTCGCTCTCCAGGGGATCCCAGTATTTCCAGGCACATGATCGCAAATCACCGCCCGGAAGGACCTCGATTCGCATGCACGTCGCCGGCGGTAACTTGAGGATGCGCTTGTAGGCGGTGCGCGGCGGGGGGAAGTAAAGATAAGTCAGATAGTGGTGCAGCGACGCTGGATCTGCTTCGGCCTGAACCACACCCGAGGCCAGTATAGCCTTGATTTCAGAAGCAAGGACCAGTTGCTGGCCATCACAGAAGTAGAACAGCGGTTTCTTTCCTACACGGTCCCGGGCGATCAGCATCCGCTTCTCGCGGTCATCCCAGATGGCGAAAGCGAACATGCCGCGGAGTCGTTGGACAACGTCATCGCCCCATTCGTCGTACCCGTGGATGATGACTTCCGTGTCCGTTTTCGAACGGAAGTGGTGGCCGAAGGCTTCGAGCTCCCGGCGCAACTCCTGGAAATTGTAAATCTCCCCGTTGAACGTGATCCAGACGCTGCCATCCTCATTGCGCATGGGCTGGTGGCCAGCAGGCGAAGGATCAATGATCGCGAGCCGGCGATGACTCAAAGTAACCCAACACGGTGTTCCGGACACAGGGAAGCGCTCGAAACCGGAATCGTCAGGGCCGCGATGCCGGATGGTCAGGCTGCAGTCTACTGCCGCCGGTTCGGTGCCGATTTGCCCGAAAATGCCACACATAAGGCCTCAGACTTGCCTCGAACCTCCCGCTTGCAGCCACGCCACCATCCTGCCTTTTTCAGCTCCGCTGCTTTGAGTGGTTTATAGCACACGCCTGTCCCGCTCGCAATTCTACGCCACCGCGTTTTTGCTCGTGCCCGCAGCTTGCAGCCCAGACAAGTCAGTTTCGCCTCGCGGCCCTATTCATCGCCGCATTTTCTTAGGAGTGTCACATGCCTTCGGCCCGCCCATAGGGGCGAACCGGGATGTCACTGTCGACTGGTCAAGCGTGTTCAAGCGCGTGATACAACAACCCGGGTGGAGGAGGGTTTCGCAGATTATGAGGCGCTCGCTAAGTGATGGGAGACGGCAAACAGAACCAACTCGAGGCGGTTGGAGACGTCGAGTTTGACAGAAATATTGGTGAGGTGGCGTTTAACCGCCTGTTCGCTGATTCCGAGCTTCCTGGCGATATCTTTGGCCGTGTAGCCAGCGACCACAGTGGCGATAACCTGTAGTTCGCGCCGGGTGAGGCCAAAGGTCTTACCCATAAACATTTTGAGGGATAGAGATTTCCAGACGCGCGCCGCGCCCAGGCATCGAATCGATCACGAGTTCGCCACCAATGTACCGCACCCGTTCCTTGATAACCCGTGGTCCCTTGCAGATCGCCTCGAGTTGGGCATCGGAGAACCGCCCGGCGAATTCGAACCCTCGGCCATCGTCTTCGATGACAAGCTTGCAGTACCCCTCCGCTCGAGCCAAAAGCACGCGGACGTTATTGGCCAGGCTATGCTTTCGGATGTTAAAGAGCGCCTCTTGTGCGA
>Ga0187846_10002282_pt1 | contig 10590 bp, 11 predicted proteins | sample TC_taG_FD_161473 | JGI IMG/M metagenome (GOLD analysis project Ga0187846, IMG submission 161473) | Biofilm microbial communities from the roof of an iron ore cave, State of Minas Gerais, Brazil - TC_06 Biofilm (v2) | ecosystem: Environmental > Terrestrial > Deep subsurface > Cave > Wall biofilm... | reverse complement strand
GCTGCAAGCGGTCGGCCTCGTTAATCATCAGCGCCTTGTTCGGTCTACCCATCCCCGCCACCTCGTCTGCTACTCTAGCAGACGTTGTGGCTTGTGTAAACTTATTTATGGGACACTACACTAGCTTTCTCATACGCGCGCTTGTTGTGGGGTCGGCTGAAGAGCGCGAATTGCGGGGTTGGTTGGCTAGCGGCGCCGGCGTCGGCATTAGCGTTGTCGGGTGGACCGAATTCCTTTGTGGGCCACTGGATTGCGTCAACTGGCATTCCCAGCGCCGATTACCGGCGAACCGGTGCCGTTCCTCGCAGAGGATGCGGTTCGAAGTGCGGAATTATTCAATCAGGCCGGACGCCGCCGGGGCTCGTTCCTTGACTGCATGATTGCGGCGGTCGCAATACGAACGAATGCGAGTCTCGCGACAACTAATCGTGCTGATTTTCGGGGATTTCAAGGATTGCGACTCGCATAAGGTAGTCATGTCCGAGTGCACAGGACTAGTCCATGCCTGAGTTCGTGCTCGCGATCGATCAGGGTACGACCGGCACGACGGTGCTGCTGCTGGACGGGCGTGGCCGGATTCGCGCGCGCGCTTATGGCGAGATCCGTCAGCATTATCCGCGGCCCGGCTGGGTCGAACACGACGCCGAAGAGATTTATCGGTCGGTGATACGGCTAAGCCGCCGGGCACTAGCCGATGCCAAGGTCGAGGCTGCTGCGATTGCGTCGATTGGCATTGCCAATCAGCGCGAGACCTTTGTCGTATGGGAGCGCAAGAATGGGCGTCCGCTGTATCGCGCGATCGTCTGGCAGTGCCGCCGCAGCACGGACATCTGCGAAAGCCTGCGCGACGACGAAGCGGAGGTGACACGACGGACCGGCCTTTTGGTCGATCCCTATTTCTCCGGGACCAAACTGAAATGGCTTTTGGATCACGAAAGCGGACTCCGCCGCCGTAGCGAACGAGGCGAAATCTGCTTTGGCACGATCGAAAGTTGGCTGATTTATAAACTCTCGCGCGGCGCTGCCTTCGTCAGCGATTTCACCAACGCGTCGCGGACACTGCTGTTTAACCTGGAGTCCCGGGCCTGGGACGAGGTCATGTGCGACAAACTGGGGGTGCCTCTTCCGATGCTGCCCCAGCCAGTCAGCTCGCGCGGTCCATTGTGCGAAACCGCCGCCGGCACAATCGCCGCGCGGCCCATCCCGGTAGGCGCTGCTATCGGCGATCAGCAATCGGCGCTATTCGGCCAGCAATGCGTCAAGGCCGGTGATGCCAAGGTCACCTATGGCACGGGCGCGTTCCTGCTGGTGCATACGGGAACTGAGCGGGTCGATTCGCATAACCGGCTGCTGACCACACTCGCACTCGGCAAGACTGGCGAGTCGGCGTTTGCGCTTGAAGGCTCCATCTTTATCGCCGGAGCCGCAGTGCAATGGCTGCGCGATAAACTTGGGCTCATTGCCAGATCATCGGACACCCTGGCGCTTGCGCGCAAAAGCTATCGCCGCGCAGAGCTTTATATGGTGCCTGCGTTCGTGGGCCTGGGGGCTCCGTATTGGGACAGCCGGGCGCGTGGTGCGATCTTGGGAATCACCCCGGATACGAACAAAGCCGACGTGGTACGCGCGACGCTGGACAGTATCTGCTACCAGGTTCGCGATGTGGTTGCAGCGATGGAAATTGATAGCGGCCACCGCATCGCGGAACTGCGAGTCGACGGCGGCGCCGCCGCCAATGATTACCTGATGCAATTTCAGGCCGACTTATTGCAAAGTCCGGTGCAGCGCCGGCGAATGGCGGAGACGACCGCATTAGGTGCCGCTCTGCTGGCCGGTATCAGTGCGGGAATCTGGCACGACGCCAACGCGTCGCTGTCAGCAGCCAAAGGCGCCCGCCTGTTCGAGCCTAAGATGGCTGCCGGTGAAAGGGACCAACTCGTCGCCGGATGGCACGCGGCAGTCGATCGAGTTCGCTCGAAATCCAACGGGCAGCGGCAGAGCGAGAGCTGGGCATAGGGATGGGGCCTTTCCGACTCTCGTTTCTCAATTCTCTCCTACTCACTAATCTCTTCTTTGCCTGCCGGCTTGATTGTGGTGACCCGCAGGCCCTTCGACGTCCAACCGACGTCGAAGCCGACGTTGTCACCCTGGTGCAGTAAATCAATACCCGGAGCGCGCCCGCCTAGCGCCGCGCCCACAACGCGGACGAAGGGGAATTCGAAGCGAATTTCGCGGCCACTGTACGAACGGATTACGCCACGGCCGCGCACTCGCTCCAAATGCACAATAACGCCTGGATAGAAGCCGTCCGGAAAGCGCTCGCGATCGAATGCCTCCTTTTCGGCGTCTGCGTTCTGCGAGCCCTTGCGGGAACTCGAGTCGCGTGCAGCGGTATTACGCAGGGTGCCATCGAGAATGGCGGCGCCGTTCGACCGATGATGATTCATGCTGGTTGGGCCAATAGCATATCGAGTTCTCCGCTCTGCTCGAGCGCGTACAGTTCGTCGCAACCGCCGATAATCTCGCCGTTGATGAAGATTTCCGGCACGGTCTGGCGGCCGCCGGCCAGCTCCACCATTTTGGCGCGCAACTCAGGATCGCCGGTAACGTCAATCTCTTCGAACTCGACTCCCTTGCTTCTAAGCAGGGCTTTAGCGCGCATGCAGTAGGGACAGTAACTAGTGCTATAGACTTCGACCTTAGCCACTTATGAAACGTCCTCAACTTAATCTTTGCTGCTTGGACAGATAGTTTCAATGACTCTGAGCCACTTCCTCGCGGTTCGCTTTAGACATCTGTGGACTGAGTTGCGAGCCTCGGCCGCTTTGTTGCGGGAGTTGTTCATGGGTCTGCAACCCAACCACCACGCACGAATGAAAATCCAATCCCTCCCTCTGACCAGGGGGAGGTTCGGTGGGCGTCGTCTGCTGAGGCTTTTATTTTCACAACAGAGGGCAGCGTAAGGATGCTGAAATTACCGAATGTGGGCGTAATAGCGGTGCAGCCGCGCCGGCGAGACTCCCGCGAGAAACAGCGATTTAATGAGCCACATTTTAAGCACGGTGCGAAGTATTCCGTTCTGACGCCATCGCCGGGCCGAAGTAACAACGCACGAGTGCAGGCAGGCGACATCTCCCTTCCGTTTCAAGCGGCGCGCGAAGTCGACGTCTTCGCATAATTCAATTTCCTTGAATCCGCCCATGGCCACGAACGTGTCGCGACGAACAAAAATCGCCTGGTCGCCGGTTGCACTCCGCATCATCCGAGAGCGCAAGCTGATAAGTTTACCCAAAACGCGTGCGGGCAATGACGATTCGTCGAGTTCAAGATCGAATCGACCTCCCAGTACGTAAGGGTCTGCCAGGGCGGAGGCGATGTCGGAAGCGAACGTCGCTGGCACTACGGTGTCCGCATGAACAAACACCAGCGTGTCGCCATGAGCAACCGCCGCGCCAGCATTCATTTGGCGTGCGCGCCCGCGCGGCGCGATAAGGGTCTTCGCTCCCCGCATGCGCGCGATGTCGACAGTACGATCAGTGCTACCGCCGTCGGCCACAATTATCTCCGCCCCGGGCGCGCCGCGGCGAATCGGGTCAAGAGTCGCCCCTAGTGCCCGTTCTTCGTTGAACGTCGGAACAATTACCGAGAGCTTCACCGCAGCGGTGGATTGATTAATATCAGGTGCTCGTCGGCAAGGCTTGCATCGTCCACGAGCACCTTGCGGCCTTGCACCCGGAGCCTGCCTTCCTGGAAGAGGCGGATCGCATAAGGATAAATGCGATGCTCGGCGGCTCGAATTCTCGCAGCCAAGGTCTGTTCATCGTCGTTTTGCATTACCGGAACGGCCGCTTGCACGATTATCGGGCCGTCGTCAACGCCCTCGGCCACGAAAAAAACGGTGCATCCGCTGAAGCGCACGCCATAGTCACAGGCTCCTCGTTGGGCATCGACGCCAGGAAAGGCGGGGCATAGGGCGGGATGGATATTCATAATGCGGTTGGGAAAGGCACGGAGCATCACGGGCGACAACAGCCGCATGAAGCCAGCGCACGCGACCAGCTCTACTTCATGAGCGTTCAGTGCAACGACCAGATTACGGTCGAACTCTTCCCGCGAAGCAAAGCGGCGATGGTCAATGAACTGGGTCGCGATGCCGGCACGCCGCGCGCGTTGGAGTCCATGCGCGCCGGCTTTGTTGGAGATTACCAAACGAATATCGGTCTGCACTTCGCCGCGTCCGGCCGCGTCGATGATTGCTTGAAGATTGCTCCCCTCGCCGGAAATCAGGACGCCCAGCTTAACCGGCGGGCGCGACTGGGCTTCAATACTCATACGGACCTGAAAGAACTTGACGCGGTCGGTTGCTCGGCACAGTTCGCTCCCTCGCGCCCACAAGAAGTCAAGCGATGCGGCGAGCCAGCGCGGCAGCGCGCCATGCCTGTTTGCCGCCTCCGTAATCGACGATCCCCTCCCGATAACGAATCAGTTCCATATCCGCCAGCAGATCGCGAAGCTCATAATGACCCAACAGAAAGCGTGGGTCGCGCGGATGGCCGCGGGCTGATTGGTCGATCAGAAAAGTGTCGAACAGCAGCACAGCGCCGAGCCGCAGCACCGCCTTCAAAGGACGGAACAATCCGCGTTCCAGAAAGCTGATATTGAGCACCACGTCGAAACTCTGCGGCCGAAACGGCAATGACTCCTCCAAGTCCGCGATAACCGGCTCGATCGCAAGTTCCTCGTTTCTCGCGATTAGCGCCAACGAATTCAGCGCGTTCTGCGACCAGTCCACGGCGAACACGTGAGTACCGCCGCGTGCCAGTGCAATACTGTTGCGGCCTTTGCCCGCGGCTATGTCGAGCGCGCGCCCTCGCGGCAGCAGGGGCAGGAATTCGACGACCGAAGGCTCGACCTCGCCGATCTCGGCGCCCGAATGCCGCTCCTCCCACATAGCTCGATTCGAAACTAGGCGCACGTCGCTGACCGCTCTTCATACGGCACGGGCCAAGGTGAAGACGTCAACTCTCCGCGCACCCGCCGCGAGCAGCGTACGTGCGCACTCGTCGAGCGTCGCGCCCGTAGTCATCACGTCGTCGACCAGCAACAGCCTTCGATTGGCGATTCGATGGGGACGAGTTACCACAAAGGCGCCGCGCACGTTCTGCCGCCGGTGGTTACGGTCCTGGGAAGTTTGAGGCGGAGAGTTACGGATCCGCGCCAGCGCCGCGAGATCGCAGGTACAGTTTATCCGCCACGCGACCGCAGCTCCCAACAGGGCCGCCTGATTGTAACCTCGCCATCGTAAGCGCCGGCGATGCAGCGGTACCGGAATCACCAGGTCATAGTCGTTTCCGGTCACCGGCAGGTTCTCGCCGAGGCACTGGGCCAGGGCGCGGGACAGCGATTGATCGCGTCCATACTTGTGTCGCCGAATTATGGAAGGCACAACCTGACCATCCTCGCTGATTCCCGGACGATAGAGCGCGCGCGCGCGCGTCCGAAATGAGGCGGCGATTCGGCACATGCGCGGCAACAATCGGAGCGAGCATGGTCCACGGGCTGAAGCGGAACTCCGCAAACCCGGCAGATCGGCTCAGGGACGCGTTCGATGCGTGCGATGCAGGCAGCGCATACTCTGGCCGCACTATCGAAGGCCATTCGAGCCCCGCACGCGGCACACCGCGGTGGATAAATAAAATTGAGCAAATAGCGGAGCATCCGGCGACTATGATTAGGCATCAGCCAGCCAAGCGCAATCCTGGTTCTGAAGCCGTCCTTCAGTGTGGAATTCAAGTCGGGTGTCTAGGTCGGATGAGCCGGGGAAAAGAATTCCTAGGATCCTGTAAAACGGCTTAACTGGGCCCAGTGCGACGTCGTGAAGCTAAGTGTTGAGCGAGAGTTTCCTCGACTTTAGCGCAGGCCGAAAGCTTTACGGCCCTGCGCCGCCTGTCCACAAGGGCTTGGTCACCTGCTCCGCTCGGCAATGCTTAACTAGCGCGAAATCAGAGGCTGAGAACAGCCGTTGGTCTGCAACTGTGGCTACGTCGTGACCCGCTTGCAGGAGCAAATCTCTTCCCTGGTTACCAATGTTCTCATCGAGTTTAAGCTTCACGCCTTTGGTTCCAGTGGAATCTCGACGAAACGCTCACGAGCCATTTCCGCACCATAAGCAATACAGGCGTCTACGTCGGCGGCTTCGAGCTGTGGGTATTCCTGAAGAACCTCGTCTTTACTCATTCCACTGGCGAGGAAGTCGAGAATGAGGGAGACCCATATGCGGTGTCCTCTAATACACGGCTTTCCAAAGCAAACCTTTGGATCGATCGATATGCGGGAAAGCAGTTGCTCTCGAGGCGTTCCGTTAGCTGTTTTTTTGCTTTTCTTCATCGCGGAGTCTCGATTGAATCGGCCCGTGAACTGATTTCACTAATGCTCCTCCGAACCGACCCTTCTCCTTGGAGCTGCGGCGAAGCACCAGCGTCGCGTGTTGGAACGCAGGCGGCGCGCCTCGAAGTACTCGACGAGGCGAACCATATCGCGGACGCGCCATAGCAATCTGGCGACCATGATCGGGCATCAGCAGACCAACCGCAATCCGGTTTAGGACATTCTCTGAGCGCGAAAACTCCGAGGAACCCGGCAACCCGAGCGACATTGGCAACACTCAACGAATGCATGAGTTTGTGCTATAGGGCAAGCCTATGAACGGAGCACTTAAGGGGATCCGAATTATCGATTGGACGATCTGGCAGCAGGGCCCGGTCGCGACCGCGATGCTGGCCGATATGGGCGCCGAGGTGATCAAAATCGAGGAGCGCGGCAAGGGCGATCCGGGCCGTGCGGTAATGTCGATGGGCGGGGCCTCGGCCACCGCCAATAGCGGCACGAATTACTATTTCGAAGCCAACAACCGGCACAAACATAGCCTCACGCTTGATTTGAGCAAGCCCGAGGCACGCGAAATTGTGTACAAGCTCGCCGAAAAAAGCGATGTCTTCGTACAGAATTTCCGCAAGGGCGTGGCTGACCGGCTGGGACTCGGCTACCGTGAGCTGCGCGCGCGCAACCCGAAGATCATTTACGCCAATTCGACCGGCTACGGACCCTACGGTCCCGACAGCGGTGAGCCCTCCTTCGACTACATGGCGCAGGCTCGTTCCGGGCTTATGAATATCGCCTGCCTGCGAACCGATGAGCCTATATATTTGACCGGCGGTGTCGCCGATCAGATGGGGGCAATCATGCTCGCCTACGGCGTGATGACTGCCTTGGTCGCCCGCGAGCGTCAAGGAGTTGGCCAGGAACTGCACTCCTCCCATCTCGGTTCGATGATTGCGCTGCAGGGCCTTAACGTCTCGATGCGTACGATACTTGGCAAGGAAATGCCGCGCGCGCCGCGCGATGACGCCTACAATCCCTTATGGAACCATTACCGCTGCGCCGACGGCTTGTGGCTCTGCCTTGGCATGCTCCAGACCGATCGCTACTGGAAGGATTTCTGCCACGCCCTCGGCATTCAAGAATTAGTTGATGACGAGCGCTTCAAGGATATGCGCGCCCGCACCAAAAACCATCGCGAACTGGTCGGGATTCTTGACAGGATTTTCGTGACCAAATCGCGTCTGGAATGGCTCAAGATCCTCAAAGAGAGTGGCGACTTCATCTACACGATCGTCAACAAGATCTCGGACCTGCCTGACGATCCGCAGGTGACTGCCAACGAGTATGTGGTTGATTATGAGCACCCCACTATCGGCCAGACACGCGTGGTCGGTGTGCCGGTGATTTTGAATGAAACTCCTGGCAACCCGCGCGGTCGGGCGCCCGAGTTGGGCGAGCACACAGAAGCTATCCTTACCGGATTGCTCGGTTATAGCTGGGATGATGTTGCGAGATTGCAAGAAGCCGAAGTGATCTAAATTAATGACGCGGGCCTAAGCCCATGTTGACCGGCTCGAGGCCTGTCCCGAGAGACAAGCTGGAGAAGACACCATGCTATCGACGGGAACCTTGGAAGATCGCGTAGAGATCCGTGAGCTTTATGCCCGCTATGCCTACACTATCGATTACGGACCCTATGAAGAGTGGGTCAAGTGCTTCACCGAGGACGGTGTTTTCGAGAGCCCGCGGTTCGGGCGTCACGCGGGCCATAAGGCGCTGCTGCGCTTCACCGCGATGTACAAAGACTCCAACGGTGACGCCAAGGTCCGTCACATGATGACAAACGTGACGTTTCGAGTGAACGGCGACAGTGGGACCGGTGGCTGTTACCTGACTTATTATCATTGCAAGAATGGCAAAGCGATCCTCGAAGCGATCGGCCGCTATGAGGATGAATTGCGGAAGGTCGATGGCGACTGGCTATTCGCTCGCCGCCGCGTCTTCATCGATGGGCACGCTTAAATGGAAGCCGAATGCGCCACTGCTCTTACAATTCTTCTCCTACCAGAGACTTCGATTGCCTGAGGTTACGTCCTGCGGGGGGTAAGAGATAGGGATTCTTCGCGCGCCGCAGCCACGCGCACGAGAATGACAAAACAGAGAGAGCGCGCCTTTTCTGTCATTCCCGCGCGTGGCTGCCGCGCGAGGAATCCCGTTTCTTTCTCTCTCTTCTGGGGCAAATCGACAGCCTCGACCAGGTAGAGGGGGGTTGGGAGGCTGTTTTTTTGTCTGCGGCACCTCGGAACTACTTTTAACGTTAGAACGTGCGAAAAGTCTCGAGTCTTCATCAGGGGGAAAAATGAAAGAGCGCAATTTTCAGCGGATCAAAACCAACGGTATCACGCTGCGCACCGTAGTCGAAGGAAAGGGCCCACTAGTCATTCTCCTGCACGGGTTTCCGCAGTGTTGGTATCTTTGGCGTCACCAGATTGAACCTTTAGTAGAGGCCGGGTTCCAGGTCGCGGTGCCGGACCAGCGCGGCTATGCCGGCAGTGATCGACCGCAACCGATCGAGGCCTACAACATTATTGAATTGACCAATGATGTTGCAGGCCTCGCGAGTGCACTTGGTTACGAGCAATTCATCGTCGTCGGCCACGATTGGGGCGCGCCGGTCGCTTGGCACACCGCGCTTTTACATCCTAAACGGGTGCGCGCGGTCGTCGGCGTGCCCTACTTTCGGGGGCAGGCGGGCGCGATGACCCGGCAGGAGAATTTCGGCGACAATTTTTGGTACATGGTGTACTTCCAGAAGCCGGGAATCGCAGAGGCCGAACTTGAAACCGACATCCGGAAGTCTTTGCGGATCATCTACTTTGCCGCCTCGGGCGATGCGCCAGGGGGGTTGTGGTTCGTCCAAAAGCCGTCGACCGCGAAGTTCCTCGATGGGCTGATCGATCCGCCATCGCTCCCCTCCTGGCTCACTCAGGAAGATCTCGACTATTATGTTGCACAATACCAGGAGAGTGGCTTTCGGGGCCCCTTGAACTGGTATCGCAATATAGACCGCAACATTGAGCTGACACCGCACCTTGCGGGGGCGAAGATTGAACAGCCATCATTTTTTATCGCCGGCAGCAAGGATATCGTGCTGTCATACGGTGGAGGGGGCTTGCTGGCGGCGATGGACCCGTGGGTTCCGAATCTATGAGGGAAGGTGGTGATCGAAGGCGCGGGCCATTGGGTTCAAGCCGAGAAGCCAGCGCTGGTCAACGAGGCGCTGGTTGGTTTTTTGAAGGACTTATCCTGAAAGCTGTTAATTCGCCGACAGCCGCCGCATAACTGCGTCGAGGTCTGCGGAAAGCGGAGCAGTGACCCTAATGTAACCTCCGAACCGCGATTCGAAAGCAATCTCGCTCAGATGCAACCAAAAACGGCCGGGTGCCAGCTCGACAGCCTCTGGACCGCCGTAAAGAGCATCGCCCACCAGCGGATGCCCGATACTTGCCAAGTGCACGCGGACTTGATGGCGGCATCCGGTATGCGGCCGTGCTTCGATCAGCGAGAAGCCGGCAAAGCGCCGAAGCCGTTGCACCAATGTTGCAGCCGGCCGAGCGCCCGAATTAGCCGCGTTCAGCGCCAGGGTGATCATTTTGCGCCGATTTTTCGGATGATGCGCGATCGGAGTGGCTATCTCGATTGCATCCTCGACGCCTCCCACGCACAACGCGAGGTAACGCCGAGAAATGTCGCCCCGCCGAATTGCTGTACGCATTGCAGCGAACGCCTCAGGGGTGCGTGCGATAATCAGTGCGCCGGAGGTCCCGTTGTCGAGTCTATGAACTAGACCACCTTCTAGAGGTTTGTCGCCCGCCTTCACCACCTCGGGATAGGTGGCAACCACCGCGTTGATTACAGTGTCAAGTTCGGCTTGCTTCAGCGGGTGGCATGGAATCAAGCCTGGTTTGCTGACGACGACAACCGACTCGTCTTCGTAGAGTGTCTCGATTTTCAAGTGAGGATTTGGTTGCAGTAGCGCGGCCTCCGGGGGCTCACTAATCCGTATATCATCACCTGCCGTGACCATCGCCCCTTTGGCGGCATGACGGCCATTTACCAATACGCGACCGCCCTCGATCAACTCCCTGGCTCTGCGGCGCGACGGTGCCCATCCCAGCCGCACCAGCAAAACGTCAAGCCGGTGCTGGC
>Ga0187846_10002281_pt1 | contig 10591 bp, 9 predicted proteins | sample TC_taG_FD_161473 | JGI IMG/M metagenome (GOLD analysis project Ga0187846, IMG submission 161473) | Biofilm microbial communities from the roof of an iron ore cave, State of Minas Gerais, Brazil - TC_06 Biofilm (v2) | ecosystem: Environmental > Terrestrial > Deep subsurface > Cave > Wall biofilm ... | reverse complement strand
CACGAAACTTTTGAAGGTTCCGCTCGCTTCCGTTACCATTGCCTCCGGCCAGACGAGCCGCAATAAAGTGATTCGGGTGGCGGGCTTGTCCGCCGCCGAATTGCGCGCACGAATCGGACGGTAAGGCTCAGACCGACAAAGAGCGAGGAAGAACTTTGACCTTTTCCGAACGCCTCCAGGAGATCCGCACCGGTTTTGAGCGCCCTTTCTGGATCGCCAACATCACCGAGATTTTTGAGCGCCTTTCCTACTACGGAGCGTTCGCCTCGCTTGCCCTGTACCTGCAAGGGAAACTGAATTTCTCGACCGAGCAGACCGGCACGCTCACCGGAATTTTCGGCGGAATGGTGTGGTTCCTCGCCATTTTTGGTGGCGCTGCCGCCGATCGTCTCGGTTTTCGGCGTGCACTGGCCACAGCTTACCTTATCCTCAGCGTCGCCTATTTTCTGATTGGTTCGATTGCAGCGCCATGGCTCGCCCCGATCCGCAACGCCGTACCTTTGGGGATGTTTGTCGGATTCATTCTCGTTTTGCCTGCGCTCGGCATATCGCTGGTCAAGCCCTGCGTGGTGGGCACAACGGCGCGAGCATCGAAAGAGAATGTGCGCTCGATCGGCTACTCGATTTATTACACGATGGTCAACATCGGCGGCGCCTTCGGACCCTATTACGCTTCGTGGGCTCATCGTCACCTTGGCGTAGAGAATGTCTACCGCGTCGGCGCGCTTAGCGTCTTCGCCATGTTCTTTGTTGTCCTGATCTTTTTTCGCGAACCACGCAACGTGGGCGACGCGCCCACTCCTTCGATAGGCCGGGTCGCGCGAAACTTTTGCGTGGTGGTGGGAAACGCGCGATTGGTTCTGCCCGTGCTTGGCGTCGCGTTGCTGTTGCGAATCGCGCTTTGGATCAGGCCCGGATGGACAGTGCCTTGGTGGATATGGACACTGCTCTTGTTCCTGGTGCTGGCCGGCATCAATCGTTTCATGTGGTTTCTGGTGATCTTCACCGGCTACTGGGTCGTGTTCTGGCAGCAGTACATTAGCCTGCCGGGATACATTCACAACTACATCAGTTCCCAGGCGGACGTAGAAATGATTCTTGTCACTGACGGGCTGACGGTGATCTGCCTGACGCTCGTCGTCGGCGTACTCACGCGGAAGATTCCTCCGTTTCCAGCGGTCATTCTGGGGAGCGTCATCACTTCGGTATCGTGGATAATTCTCGCGCTACGCCCGACCGTTTGGGGAGCAGTCCTTTCCCTTTTTGTGCTGGCGCTCGGCGAGATCACCCAGGCTCCGCGCTACTACGACTACATTTCCCGGCTGGCGCCTGCCGATCAGCAGGGCACCTACATGGGCTTCGCCTTTCTGCCGATCGGGATCGGCTCGCTGTTTGGCGGACCGTTTGGCGGTTTCCTGGTCCATCACTTTGGCGAGGTGCAGCACCGCCCAGCGATGATCTGGTGGAGCGTTACGGGAGTGGGTTTGGCTACGACTCTCTTGCTATGGATCTACGATCGCTATGCGCGTACGGATACAGTTGCCGCCGCTTGACTTCGCCCCGCTCCTCTGGGATCATTCGCCCCCAGCTAGCCAATCGCAAGGGAGGCTCTATGCCACATTACCTGCAGCAAGTCGCGTATTCACGCGAAGGGTGGGAAGCGTTAGTCGCGAATCCGCAGAATCGCATCGAAGCCGTGCGGCCCGCGATCGAGAAACTCGGAGGCAGAATGGAATCCGCGTGGTTTTGCTTCGGAGATTACGACGTCGTCGTGATCACGGATCTGCCCGACAACGTCAGCGCAGCGGCCATTGCCATGGCGTTCGCGGCGGGTGGCTCCTGCAGATCGGTTCAGACCACTCCGTTGATCTCGCCGGACGAAGCGGTGCAAGCGCTCAAGAAAGCCGGCGAGTGCGGATACCGGCCGGCGACCGTCACTGCTCGCGCCGCGTAAAGGGGCGATCGGATCAGCGATTGCGGAAACAACACAAGAATCCAGAGGCGGCCTGATGGCCGCCTTTGTTTGATTGAAGCCAATGCCCTCGCCCAAGATCACGCCCCCCGAGATCGCGTCTCAGATTCGAAGCGCCTTGAAGCACGGAGGCTCTGCCGAGCATGCCGCCGGCGTGCAGTGGTTCTTCAAAGAGGAGATCACGTCGCACGGCTGGTATACGGCCGACCTTCGCCGCGCGGCACGTTGCTTCCGGCAGGAGATCCGCAAGGAGTTCGGCCTCAACTTCCTGGTTGCCGTAGCGGATCAGCTCTTCTCCGGCGACGTGCTCGAAGAAAAAGTGGCGGCGGTGTTTCTGCTGGAGGATCTCGATGCCGATTTCGGAGACCGCGAATTCGCAATGTTTGAATCGTGGCTCGACCGCATCAGCAGCTGGGCTGATCACGACGGGCTCGTTCACTACCTGATTGCGCCCATGGTGGCGGCGAAGCCGGCGCGCGTGCAGAATGTATTCCGTTGGGCGAAGTCGGAGCTCCGTTGGCACCGGCGCGCCGCCTGCGTCGCACTGATCCAGGGGACACGACAGAAAAAGTTCTTGCCCCACATCAGGAAATTGTCCGATGTCCTCCTCGGCGATCAGGACGACATGGTGCAAAAAGGCCTGGGCTGGCTGCTGCGCGAGACGGCCAAGCACGACGCTCGCGGCACCGTGCCCTACCTGATGAGGATTCGCTCGTATGCTCCACGGTTGGTGCTGCGCACGGCGTGTGAGACGCTGCCGCCGGCGACTCGAAAGCGGATTCTCAACACGACTAAGAAGCAGAAGATTCGACCCGCTCTGGGCCGTCTGACACGCCGCTGAGCATAGAACACTGCTCCTCAGAGAAAGTTGCGCGCAAACCGCTCCCGTCGTTACGTGGACACTATCTGCAATTCTTCATCAGGCATCACGACGGCGAGGTCACCGCATCCGACCTGACAGAAAGACCGAAACAATCCAGGATGCTTCGGCGCGGAGGTGGTTATGGGTCGGAGAATCATGTTTCGAAGTTTGAGAATTGCAGCGCTCGCAGCGGTGATCACCATGGGTTTGGCCAGCGTGGCGTGGGCGCACGGCGATGATGACTACTATTATCGCCACGACGAGACCCGCGAACATGGCTATCAGAACGGGTTTCGCGATGGCGTCGACCACGGGCGCTATGATCGCACGCAGAAATACCGCTACAACTACAAAAGCGATCAGTGGGAAGACGCCGACCGCGGCTATGAACACTGGATGGGCTCGCGCGGCCAGTACAAGAGAGCTTATCGCGACGGCTACGTTCGCGGGTACGAGCGCGGCTACAACTCCTATTCCTGGCGCAACGACGGCGACCGTGACGACTACCGCCGCCACGATCGCGACGACTGGCGCTAACCGGCGACGGCAGTCGGGGCGGCCAAGCCCAAACGCTCCCGCTGCGGTCACGGATCCTTTCTTGCTCGCATCGGGTTCAGGCTGATGGAGAAGCGGCGCGGCCCGGAGGTCGCTCCTGCCGCGCCTCTGTCAGCCAAGCGGGCCGCCTTTGCGGGTGTAAGATATTCAGGCAAGCCCTAATATCCAATCTCCCGGCTCGAAAGGATTACTCCTATGGCAACGTTGGAAGCCCCCGTCCGACCGCGCACGTCGCTGCATCAAGGTCCCTTTGTCAACGAACCTTTCTACGATTTCCGCAACGATGAAAACGCGCGCCGCATGCGCGCCGCCATCGCCAAAGTTCGCACCCAGTTGGGCCGCGAGTATGACCTCATCATCGGCGGTAAGCGCATCAAGACTGCCGACAAAATCAAGTCGGTGAACCCCGCGCAACCCGCGCAGATTGTCGGCCTCCACCAGAAGGCAGGAAAGGATCATGTCGAACCGGCCATGAATGCGGCCTTGAAGGCGTTCGACTCCTGGAGTCGCACCACCGTCGAAGAACGCGCCAGCCTGCTGTTCCGTGCCGGCGATCTGATGCGCCAGCGCAAGATGGAATACATGGCCTGGCTGGTGCTTGAAGTCAGCAAGAATTGGGCTGAGGCCGACGCCGACATTTCCGAGACCATCGACTTCTGCGAATTCTATGGCCGTGAGGCGTTGCGCTTCGCCAAGGCGCAAACGCCCGTGCAGTTGCCCGGCGAGCGCGATTCTCTGATTTACATTCCTCTGGGCGTGGGCGCGGTGATTCCCCCGTGGAATTTCCCCTGCGCAATCATGGCCGGCATGACGCTGGCTTCGATCGTCAGCGGCAACACCGTGATCCTCAAGCCGTCCAGCGATTCGCCCACGATTGCGGCGAAGTTCGTCGAACTGCTGGAAGAAGCCGGCATGCCCGAGGGCGTGGTGAACTTCTGCCCCGGCGCAGGCGCAAGCTTTGGCGATGCCATCGTGGCACATCCCAAGACGCGCTATATCGCCTTTACTGGCTCGCGCGAAGTCGGCCTGCACATCAACAAGGTTGCAGCGACGCAAGCTCCAGGCCAGGTCTGGATCAAGCGCACCATCCTCGAGATGGGCGGCAAGGACGCCATGATCATCGATGCCGACGCCGACATCGACGCCGCGGTGGAAGGCACGGCTCAGGCCGCGTTCGGCTTCCAGGGACAGAAATGCTCAGCCTGCTCGCGCGTTATTGTCGACGAGCGCATTTATGACAAATTTCTGGAGCAACTCAAGGCTCGCGTCGAAAAGATCACCGTTGGCGATCCTGCCGAGAACGCCAACATGGGCGCGGTGATCAACGAAGGTTCGATGAAGACAATTCTGGGTTACATCGAGCAGGGCAAGAAGGATGGCCGTCTTGTAACCGGCGGGGAACGCGCCACGGGTGCGGGCGAGGGCTATTTCATCAAGCCAACCGTCATCGCCGACATCGCACCAAAATCGAAGCTCGAGCAGGAAGAAATTTTCGGGCCGGTGCTGGCCGTGATCAAGGCCCGCGGCTTCGACCACGCGCTCGAAATCGCCAACGACACTGAGTTCGGTTTGACGGGAGCGGTCTACACCAAGTCGCGCGACAAGATCGAGCGCGCTGTCCGCGAGTTCCACGTCGGCAACCTGTACATCAACCGCAAGTGCACGGGCGCAATGGTGGGAGCGCATCCCTTCGGCGGCTTCAACATGTCGGGCACGGACTCCAAGGGCGGCGGACCGGATTACCTCTACCTGTTCACGCAAGCGAAGTCGGTGGGGGAAAAGATCGTCTGAGCCGTGTAACGGTTTCGCGGGAGACAGCCGACCTCGGCTGTCCTGTCTTCTCATTGCACTTCAAAGCGAGAGGCTTACACCATGAAGCTTCGTCTCGGAGTTGTGCTCTGTGTCACCTGCTTTTCTGTGCTTCAGCTCCATGCGCAAAATGCGTCCGATCAATCGGCGCTCGGAATCGCGCAGAAGACCATCCGTCCCGAGCAGATCCGCGCACACATTCGTTTCCTTTCCGACAGCCTGCTGACCGGCCGCGCGCCGGGCACGCCCGGATACGAGATCGCCGCGCGTTACGTCGCCGCGCAGCTCGAAGGCATGGGCCTGCGTCCGGGCGTGTCCGGAAGCTGGTATCAGCCCGTGCCGCTGCAGAAAGCCGTCACTGACGAAGCCGCCAGTTTTCTCACGCTAACTCTCAACGGCAAAGAACAGAAGCTCGTGGACGCCAAAGACTACATTCTTTCCACCTGGTTCGCGAGTCCGGCAGGCAAAGACGGTAGCCGCGCCCGGAGCGACGTCAGCGCGCCGCTGGATTTCGTAGGCTTTGGTGTCACCGCGCCCGACCAGAACTATGACGACTATGCGGGTGTGGACGTTCACGGCAAGATCGTCGTAATACTTTCTGGAGCGCCGTCAGTTTTCCCTTCCACGGAACGCGCCTATTACTCCGACGGCAACGTGAAAGCAAAAAATGCTCTGGCGCACGGCGCCGTCGGCGAACTGGAGATCTCGTTGCCGGAAGACTGGAAGCGCTATCCCTGGGAATGGTGGATTCCGCAGGTGCAGATGGGGGAGATGCGCTGGCTCAACAAAGCCGGGGTTCCCCACGATTTCTTTCCCGACCTGCGCGGAAATGCCCTTCTCAGCGAGCAGGGAGCGGCAAAACTCTTCGCCGGCGCTTCCAAGACTCTAGACCAGGTCTTCGCTAGCGCGCGAGCGAACAAGCCTCAGACCTTCGCGCTGCCGGGCAGCGCGCACATTCATACCGAAGCCGTTCAGAGCCTGGTCAAGAGCACCAACATCATCGCCGAGCTCGAAGGTTCCGACCCTGCGCTGCGCGGTGAGCATGTCGTCTTTACCGCGCACGTGGATCATCTCGGAATCTGCCCGGCGGTGAACGGCGACAACGTTTGCCACGGCGCGCTCGACAACGCGTCAGGCACGGCGGCGTTGCTTGAGATCGCGCGTGCCTATGCCAGCTTGCCCAAGCCTCCGCGCCGTTCGGTGCTGTTTGTGTTCGTGACCGGGGAGGAACTGGGCCTGCTCGGCTCAGACTACTTTGTGCACTACCCGATCGTTCCGCTGAAGTCTATCGTCGCCAATGTCAACATGGACGGAGCTCCCGGCGAATACTACGCGATGAAGGACGTGGTTCCTCTGGGCGCCGAGCATTCTACGCCGGGCGATGATGTGGCGGTCGCAGGCAGACTACTGGGCTACGACGTGAGCCCTGATCCCATGCCGGAGGAGGTCAATTTCATCCGCAGCGATCAGTACTCGTTCGTTTTGCAAGGCGTTCCGGCCGTGGACGTCACCGACGGCATCCATGCGATCGACCCTGCGATCGACGGTCTCGCTCTGCAAAAGAAATGGCTGCTCACGCGCTATCACACCCCGCTCGACAGCATGGATCAGCCTATGGACTTTGATGCGATGGCAAAAGGTGCGGTGATGAACTTTCTCATTGGCTACCGCGTCGCCCAGCATGACGCGGCGCCGGAGTGGAACAAGGGAGACTTCTTCGGCACGACGTTTGGGCCGAGACACTCCGCAAACTCCACTGGGGAGTAAGCAAGCCGGTACGTTGCAACAACAAAAGGCCGCCTGCGGGCGGCCTTTCTCACAGAGCTGAAGTTCTACTGCGCCACTCCTGCCGGCGGCTGCGGCACCGTGCCCGCCGCAGTGGCTGCCGCAGCTTCGTTCAGAATCCGGTGGTGGATGGTAAACAGCGCCAGTTCCAGCCGGTCCGACACACCGATCTTGTCATACACGTTGCGCAGATAGTTCTTGATCACCTGCTCGGTCGTGCCCAGCTGTGAGGCAATTTCTTTGTTCTTGTATCCCTGCACGATCAGCGCCACGATGCGCAGCTCCTTCGCGGTGAGCCGGTCGCGCACGCGCAGCCCGACCATATCGTTTTCCGTCAGTTCACTGGGCACGGCGACGTCCTGCACCCAGGTTTCGCCGCGCGCTACTTTGCGGACGCAGTCTACCAGCGCCGCGCTGGTCACGTTGCGATAGACCACGCCATGCGCCCCGTTGCCCATGTGGCGCTGCGCGCTTTCTCCCGTGTCGGCGAGCACCACCACGTGCGTCTTGGCCCGGTTCGCCGCCTGCACGATCGCGGCGAAGTCGTTGTGGAAGCCCGCCGCCACTACCAGCACTGCGGCACGGAACTTGTCCAGAGCCATGAACATCTGCTCGGGCGTTTGCGCCTGCGCCACAATGCGCATTTCATCTTCTACGGCAAGCACTTTGGCGATGCCGGCGCGGAAGATTGCCTGATTGTCGGCCAGAATCAGTTTGAGCATTTTTTGTTCGCTCCAAAAGTTAAGGACTCCAACTACTAGGAGTTCCTGACGAACTCATACGAGTCGATGACGCAGGCCACACCGCGGCCTTCGGCGCTTTTGCCGCTCGGGTCGGTACGCACCACGCGACCTTTGCATTGAATGACAACATTTTCTTTGCCGCCGGTGACATCAGGGGGGAGCGTGATCTCAAACTCCACCGGCGATCCAATTTCCAGGGATGCGTCGGCGCGGATGTAAACGCCGGCCGCGCTCAGGTTTCCTGTCGTGCCCTGCGATTCACCACTGGCTTCCGCCTGGTGAATCTTGATCGGCAGCTCCAGGGGAAACCTTTTTCCGGTCCGTGCTTCGGACACAGTTCCTCCTCGTTCGTGGCCTGGTCCTTTATCCCTCCGCACTGGACCAACGCCGTCAAAACCAGCAACGGGCAGGCGGGTAGCCTGTTTTGCTGCTCTCGGGCGGTTATATCACGGATGTAATCGGTATAAAAGCCTGATAACTGGTTAGTTACGGGTAGGAACTAGGTTCCCCCTTCAAGCTGCGGCCGCCCTGGGGCCGATCTAAGGCCCTCTTGACCCGCTCTACGTTTCGTATGCCGCCTGCATGATACCGTTTGACCATCTCATCTTTCGAATTAAGGGAGGCTCGTCATGCAGGCCATTCCCCTGTCAATCGCGTCCAGGCCACGCCGTGCAGGCTGCCTCGTCCTCGTCATTCTCGCCTGGGTGGTAGGCACCTCAGCCCAGGAACCCACTTCGCAAAAGCCAACACAGACCTCGGCCAAAACGCAAGCCGAGAAGCCGAAAGCGAAGGTCGACGAGGTGGCGGAATCCTCCCAGACTCTGGTCCGGCTCAACGATGCGCTCGAGGGCCTGGCTGCGAAGGTTTCGTCCGCGGTGGTGCAGGTTCTGGTTACGGGCTTCGGCCCTCTTCACGAGGAAAGCCGCTCCCAGACGGCTTTGATCGTGCGGCAGAATGCGGTCGGCTCCGGAGTAATTGTCGATCCGACCGGCTACATCGTGACGAATGCGCACGTGGTGGAAGGCGCGCAGCGAATCCGCGTGGCTTTGCCGCTGCCCACCGATCCGAGCCGCGTGGTTCCTGTGGGCAAGCGCCGCATCCTCGAGGCGCGGCTCATCGGCCTCCACAAGGACTCCGATTTAGCCCTGCTCAAAATCGAGGAAACCGACCTCCCGACCCTGACTTTGCTTACGCAACGTCGCCCTCGCGTGGGCCAGCTTGTGTTCGCCATCGGCAGCCCGGAAGGCTTGCAGAACTCGGTCACCATGGGAGTGGTCAGCGCGGTCGCGCGCCAGCCTGATCCGGACAAAGCCATGACCTACATCCAGACCGACGCGCCCATCAACCCCGGCAACAGCGGCGGGCCGCTGGTCGACATGAACGGTGACGTCGTCGGCATCAACACCTTCATTCTTTCCCAGGGCGGAGGAAGTGAAGGGCTGGGATTCGCCATTCCCGCCCGCGTCGTCGATTTCGTCTATCACAGTCTCCGCAAATACGGGCACGTGCACAGAGTCGAGATCGGCGCTGGTGCCCAAGAAATCACGCCCACGCTGGCCGACGGCCTGCACCTTGCCCAGCGCTGGGGCGTCATCGTCGATGACGTAAAGCCCGACGGTCCCGCCGGAGCCGCCGGCCTGCAGATTCAGGACATCATCCTGATGGCCGACGACCGCCGCATCGAAACTTTGCCGCAGCTCTCGGCCGCTCTTTATCTCCACCGCATCGATCAGGTGCTGAAGCTTGAGGTTCTTCGCGGCGACCAGCGAAAGACGCTCTATGTACCTGCGATCGAGCATCACGACCAGATGGATCAGTTGCTGGACGCGGCCAATCCCGACAAAAGCCTCGTGGCCCGGCTGGGCATTCTAGCCGTCGATCTGAACGGCGATTTGATGAAGGTGCTTGCCGGCCTGCGAATTCCTTCCGGCGTCCTGGTGGTGGGCCGCGCCGCGGATCTGTTTCTGCCGGAAATCGGCTTGCAATCCGGCGACGTGATTCACCAACTCAACCTCACGGCGATCGACTCTATGGAGACCCTGCGCGCTGCCGTCGACAAAATCAAGCCCGGTGACCCGGTCGCGCTGCAGGTGGAGCGCGACGGCGGATTGATCTATGTGAGCTTCGAGATCGAATAACGGATCACTTTGCGACAGCAGCGGCGAGGATCTCGAGTTCGTCGTGATGGGTTTCGGTGACCGGCGTCAGCGCCAGATCGGTGTAGTTTCGCGCTTCGGGGTCACGCTTCAGCCGCTTGCGCAATCTTCCATAACGCCAGATGAGCCACGCCAGCCGAACGTGCTTGGAAATCAGGTCGGCCACGTAGCGAGGGTAAAACACGAGCGGGCTCTCGACCGGAAGATCGGGCCGCCGGTCATTGCGGTACTTGCGGCGCAGGTAGCCGCCTTCGAGCGGGTCAATTTTCTCCAGCGTCACCATCGCGTAGTACCACAAAAGTAAGAACGGCATGTTGCCGGCATTGCTGGCCGTTGCGACCGAGCGCCGCATTACGGTTTCAAGATGCTCAGGCGAGTAAAAGGCCTTCCACGCATCGTGGTAAAGCCTCTGCCATTGCTCCTCCGACATGGTCGAATGCGTCGTCGTCACGTGCTCAAGATCGTACTTGTTCAGATCGGGATCGAGATATGCTCCTGCCTTAAACAACCTCTGATGATCTTCGGAGCCGGGCAGCGGCGTCAGGCAGTGTGGCTCCAGCAGATCGATAGGCAGCTCGCGCTGGATGATGCCGATGTCGCGGATTACCGACTCAGGCGTGTCGTTGGGGAAGCCGATGATGTAGCCGGCAAAAACGGTCGCTCCGGCTTTCTTCCACGCCAGCAGCATCTTGCGGTATTCCGCGACCTT
>Ga0187846_10002280_pt1 | contig 10593 bp, 11 predicted proteins | sample TC_taG_FD_161473 | JGI IMG/M metagenome (GOLD analysis project Ga0187846, IMG submission 161473) | Biofilm microbial communities from the roof of an iron ore cave, State of Minas Gerais, Brazil - TC_06 Biofilm (v2) | ecosystem: Environmental > Terrestrial > Deep subsurface > Cave > Wall biofilm... | reverse complement strand
GCCATCGCGTTCATCAAGCGCCTGAACGAAGTCGTGCACCAGCGGCACCCGGGCGTGCTGATGGTGGCGGAAGAATCGACGGCGTGGCCGGCAGTTTCGCGGCCGACTTACGTCGGCGGACTGGGCTTCGATTTGAAGTGGAATATGGGCTGGATGAACGACACGCTGCGCTACATGGCGCTCGATCCCATCCATCGCAAGTATCACCACAACGAGCTGACATTCTCGATGATTTACGCCTTCCATGAAAATTTCATCCTGCCGCTTTCGCACGACGAAGTCGTCCACGGGAAACGCGCTCTGCTCGACAAGATGCCCGGCGATCAATGGCAGAAATTTGCCAACCTGCGGCTTCTCTATGGCTACATGTTCGGGCATCCAGGCAAGAAGCTGCTCTTCATGGGCAGCGAGCTGGCGGAATGGAACGAATGGTGGCAGGACGTAGCGCTCGATTGGGTGCTGCTCGATTTTCCGTTACATCGAGGCGTGCAACGGCTGATGGCCGACCTTAACCGGGTTTACAACGCCGAGCCGGCGCTGCATGAAGTGGACTTCGATTGGCCGGGATTCGAATGGCTGGATTCGAATGACGCCGACTCGAGTGTGCTTTCCTTCCTCCGCCGGGCGCAGGACCCTTCGAATTTCGTTGTCGCCGTGTGCAACTTTACTCCCGTCGTCCGCGAAGATTACCGCGTGCCGGTTCCCGAACCCGGCTTCTACCGCGAGATTCTCAATACGGACTCGGCTTACTACGAAGGCAGCAACGTCGGCAATATCGGCGGTGTCGTAGCCGAAGCCGTGCCGATGCACGGGCGGCCCTACTCGCTCAGGCTGAGGATCCCTCCGCTCGCGGCGATGTACTTCAAGCTTCAGCGAGGATGATTCGATGCCAGCCCGCGTCCCTGGAGCCAATCCGGGAGCAGCATGGCTTGACTTCGCTTACTTCGAGAGCAACTCGCCCGGAATCGCCCGCGTTTTTCAAGGGCGCCTAAGTCTTCGCTTCCTTCGCGGGGATCCAGTAAACCTCTTCCTTCATAGCTTGCTTGGGGAAGCCGCGGCGCTGCAGGATGCCTTTGCCGTGCTCGATCATCTGCGGGTGCCCGCAGAGGTAACCAACGGCGTTGTTCCCGTCGAGCCCCCACTGATCGGAATATTTTCGGATCAAGTCTTCCACGCGGCCTGTTTCGCCTTGCCACTTCGGGTCCTCCCAGGGGCGGCTGATTGTGGGGACATACTTGAGCCAAGGCACTTCCGCAGCGATTTTTTCCACTTCTTCGTGGTAGCCGAACTCCCAGGAACGGCTCGCGCCATTGACCATGTAGAGATGGTGCTCGCCGGCGAATTTTCCTTCCTTCCAGTCCTTGTAGAGCCCGCGGACATAGCTGATGAACGGAGCGATCCCGGTGACGGTGCAAAGCAGCAGATGTTTCGTGCGCCCGCTTTTCGTTTCGAGGGTAAAGCGGCCCTTGGCGACCTTGCGCATGGTCATCTCGTCGCCTACCTGCAGTTTGTAAAGCAGGGGTGTCAGCTCGCCTTGCGGAACCAATTCGATAAAGATCTCAATTTCCTTCTCGTACGGCGCCGAGACGATGGAGTACGCCCGCTCGACGTGCTTCGCGGGCGTCTGCACGCCGAGCGTCGCGTACTGCCCGGCAACGAAGCGGAATTCTCCGCCGGGATCGATGCGAATCTTCCACAGGTCCGATGCAATGTCGGCACGATGCGTGACGCGAGCGCGGTAAAACTTTTCCTCAGCAGGACTCATTGGCGCGCACCTCGTTGGAATGGATTTCGAACGGCGGCAGGCCAGCAACTACAGAAGAAAGAAATGAGGCGCCCGCTCCGGCGAGCGCCCCGGCGAAACTCGGATTGCTGCGGCAGACGGACATCAGTTCGGCTGCTGCCGCTGTTGCATCATCCCCATGGGGCTGAACGGCACGGGCGTACCCGTGATTTTGTCCTTCGCTTCGGTGAGGACACGCGTCAGAACCATCGTGGTGTCCTTACTTGTCGATTTCACCAAGCCGTAGGGAGAAACATTCTTGGCGACCCAGACGTCGGCCGAGCCGTCCTTCATGCGGTAATGCTCGCACGTGAAAGTGCCCGCAGGCGTGGTCACAGATTCGCTGCCCACGTCTTCCGCATCGTTGCGGATGTCGGCCGGGCGCGTCATATTGCCGCGTTGCTGCATCATCATCGTGGGCATCTCCATCGGCGGCTGCCCCGGCATTTGCATGATCATCCGCTTGATCGCGACGTTCGAGCCGTCGAGAACGGTAAGGGACTTCATGACTATCTGTCCCTCATCCCGCGGACTTTGCATAGTCATTTCATACCAATAGCCATCCTTGCCGTCGACGCTCTCCTTGCCGACGATGGCAATTTCCATCTCCGATTTTTCACCGCCCTTTTGCTCGGTCGAATAGGCGGCGCCCGAACCTACGACAGGGTTCCACACACCGCGCATGCTCGGACCTCGCATGCCCATCATCTGTGCCACAGCAGTCCCGGCAAAAAGCATTCCCAACCCCGCCACAATCACAAATCTGCTTGTCGCTTTCATCTATCTCCCCTCTCTCGTCCCGATGTAATTTCGTTCTATAAATCCGTGCCTATTCTAACCAGAGATGGCGTCAATTCAGTTCAACGCCCTGTAATTCACCAGTTCGATGCCTTGCTGCTGCGCCGCGTTGCGAACCGCCGGATCCAGCAGGCCGGCAAGTTCTACTTCGCGCTGGTGCTTGAGCCGGGTTTCGGTGCGCTCGAGCTCATCATCGCACATACCGGGATGGCACATCAGTTCGCTGGTGCCTTCGGGCAGCGCATTGAGCACTCGCAGCACCGCCGGGCTGGCGAGATGCCCGGTCAGCCCCAGGCCGAAGAAATAATCCGGCGTCCGCAAGCCATACCGCGTAATGACGCGCTGGAAACGCGGCGCGCCGGTCCGGGCCACGGCTGCGGTAGCGCGCTGCTTTGCGGATGCCCTGCCATTGCCTCCGCCGCGGGGCATCCCGAACACGTTGCGCAGACTCTCAAACGGCTTTCGCACGCGTGTAATCCCGAATTCCTTTGCCACCCGCGCCAGCGCTTCCATCACCTTCGGGTGCGAATGCGTGTGTTTGTGCGTGTCCAGATGCGTCGGTTCGATCCCGGCCGCACGCACGCGCTCGATCTGCGCGCGAAACTCCGATTCGATATCCTTCGGCTGCACAATGCCACAAGCAAGATAAGTTACAAGAGCCAGCAAACCGTGCGGCAGCATGCCGTTGCGGTCCACCAGCGAGCCAGCTTGATTTGGTGCAGCGACGGCACGCCCGCCGACGAGCACGAGGTGGCAGCCTACCCCGAGCCCCGGATTCGCGCGGGCTCGTTCGACAGCATCTTCAAAGGCAGGACCATTGGCCATCAACGTGGTGCTTGTCAGAATGCCCTCGCGAAACGCCTGCGCGATGCCCTGGTTCACTCCGCGTGTGAGCCCGAAATCATCCGCATTCACGATCAACCTTTTCATGAAGAACCAGGTAAGACCGGCGGCGATGGGAAATCATATCACGTCAGGAAGCCTGGGCCCCTTGCCACATTCCTAGGCCGTGGCCGGGCATGGCGGCTACTCATAGGCCAAGGCATCCACGGGGTCGATGAGAGCAGCGCGGTAGGCGGGATAAAGCGCGCCCGCAATGGCGCCCACCAGTGCCAAGCCAATCGCCTTAAAAACCCAGTCCTGAGAAATCATGATGGTCAGCGTGGGAGTGGTGATCCGCAGTATCGCCTTCACGAGAAACGTGCAAACGAGGCCGAACACCGTCCCCATCGCCGCCATGAGCAAGGTTTCCTGGACGATCAGCTTCAAAATGGAGATCCGCGACGCGCCCAATGCCTTCAGAATGCCAATCTCGCGTGTCTTTTCCATCACAATGGTGTACATCGTAAGCAAAACAACGAGGAAGCTGATGGCTACGCCGACCACGACCATGGAGCGGATAAACGGCTTCAGTTCCGGCAGTTTCGAGGAATTCATCAGGCTGAGGTATTCCGCCATCGAGAGGATGCGATAGCCCGGCAGCAGCTCGGCCAACTGTTCCCTCGTCACATCTGTATCGCCAGCGCTGCGAATGTAGAACATCGAGACCCGGTTCTCGGCGCCGACCAAGTCTTGCGCAGTGCGCAGCGGGATATAGTACCGAGCGCCGCGGCCGTGATAGACGACGCCGCAAATCGTGAACTCGTGACCCAACAAGAAAATTTTGTCACCGACACTCAAGTGCTTCGTGGTCGCTTTCAGATCATCAATGATAACTTCATCCGGCCCTTCAAAAGGCCTGCCCCACAAATACTTGAAACCATTGGCGCTCAAGGCGTTGAAATGCAGGTAGTCGATCCCATAAATCAGGTCGAGGGTGCGGGTATCGGCGGCGACCAGAACAGGCGCCACCTCGTCCACGCTCTTCAGGCTCGAGATTTGCTGCGCGAGCGATTCCTGGAGTACCGGGCTCGTCAAGCCCAGGAAAATCGAAGAATTTGGCGGCTGGATCAAAATGTCGGCGCCCACACCTTCGACACGCTTCGCCCATTCTGTAATCACTCCGGTGGTCATCCCCACGATGAGAAGAATAAGAAGGACTTCGATGGCAACACCCAGGACCGCAGCCGCGGTGCGCAAAGGCCGCGCTTTCAAGTCGTTCCAGAGCAACTGCCAGACCGCGAAGCCGGTATAGGTTGTTTCCTGCAAAGTGTGAGGCCGCCAGATGGACACTATCTCTCTTGCACGGCTACAAAGCAAGCGCGCCTGCGGCTCGGTAGCCTCAGGCTATGGTAGATTGACGTGATCCTGGGGTTGTCAGGCTAGTCTGGAGAACGTCCACGCCTCCATTACAACGCATCCTCGTCACCGGGATCTCAGGGAACCTCGGCCGGCGCCTCGCGCCGCTGCTCGAGGGCTATGAGCTTCTTTCTGTCGATCTCTATCCCCCGGTAGCTGGTACTCCTGCAGGAAAATTCATCCAGTTGGACCTTTCCAGCAAAACAGGCCAGCAGGGACTCCGGCGGATTGTCGAAAATGAGCGGCTCGATGCGATTCTCCACCTCGCGTTCGTAATCGACCCGGTGCGCACGGGAATTTTGGACGTTGATCGGATGTGGCAAGCGAATGTGGCAGCGACGCAACACTTGCTCGAAGCCGTTGCCTCCCGAAACCGGGACGCCACACACCTGCAACTGTTTGTCTTTCCTTCCAGTGTGTCTGCCTACGGCCCCGAATTGCTCGATCGCGTCCGGGAAGACGCGCCGCTGATGGCGCATACGCTTCCATATGCGATTCACAAGCGGGAAGCCGACCTCATCTGCCAGCAAATGGTCCCAAAGCTCGGTGGCTGTGCAGTGTATATCTACCGCCCGCACATCTATGCGGGGGCAACTGTGGATAACTTCATCTTGAGAGCGATCCGCGGCAAGCCGAGCGGTCGCGGCTGGCTCGCGCGCGTGTATGAAAAGCGCGGCTGGAAAGTGCCAGCACTGCTTCCGAAATCGAGTGATGGCGGAGCTCTTCAGTTCGTCCATGTGGATGATGTGGCACGCATCTTGCTTTGGACTCTGCGGAATTTCCGGCCGGGCCAACTGCAAATTTTCAATCTGGCAGGCAGCGGCCCGCCGATGACTTTCGGGGAGTGCACTCGTTTGGCGGGCACGCCGATCAAACGGCTCGGCTCTATCAAACAAATCCATCGCGTTCTTACATTCTTTTGGACGATCGGGCTTTCTGGCGTTCCTCCGGAGAGCATTCCGTACTATCTGACGAACTACACGATGGATACGAGCCGGCTCGAAGCGGAGCTCGGACCCGAGCTTGAAAAAATCCTTCGCTACTCCACTCGCGATGCGTTGCTCGATGCTATTCGCAAGTGAGGAGAAAAGTTTTCAACAGTTATGTTGAAAACCTTGTGGAAATTCAATGCGCCGCCTCTTTAAGCGCACGGGAATCATGATTTTTGTCCGCTTTGCACAATTCTTGGGCAAACGAGTACCAGTGACGACGAAAAGAACTCGGAAACCAATAGCGCGGAGGAACTCCGGCCATTTTGGGAATTCATTTCACCGAAGCGGGACGCGGAACCACATTGAACTGAGCAACAGCGATTCAATACCAATGCGGTGGCTTTTCCAGTTTGATTTTGATCGTCTCTTCCTCTTTTTCGAGCGTGTACCACTGCCCGAATGTTTTCCAGCCGGACGCAATCACCTGAATCAGGACCTTGCCCCGAGGCACATCGGAGACCTTCGTCACACCTTCCTGATTTGTCCTCAGGTTCATTTCAACCTTCTTGTCTTTGTGCAGGCGCAGCAAGCTGCCCGGCCGTTCAAAACGGACATAAACGCTGGCGTTGCCGACGGGCTCGCTCTTATCTCCCGCCGTAACTTCGATGTGTAGGTTCGTTGTGCCTGATTCCTTAGGCTTATCCTTCTTGTCGTTCGACTGGGACTGTGCAACCAGAGTTGTGGTCTGCAGAAGGAAGGCACAGAGCACGAGCGGCAGAGCCCGGCCCGTCCCGAAAGCTCTCGAAAGACTGGAGTTCCTGTTCCCCACGGCCGATTCCTCGCTCTGCGGCGCCTCGCGCTTCAGCCATCGGATGCAAACAGGGGCTGGCGCGTCGGCTTGTCTAATTAGCAGACGCCGGCGAGCCCTGATTTGACTCGGAGCAACGTCTGCGCTAATTTCAACCGGCAATTATACGGCGCGCGGCCCGCTTGCGCGGCTTCATCTTCACTCATATACCGGCGGCGAAATTTCCGCAATCGGAAATCGCCGCAGGTACATCTCTTCGAATAGAAGTTGGAGCGCCGGTTCCCGTCTCAGGAGGTCACGAATGGGATTTTCGACGGACGCCATCCACGTGGGCCAGGAGCCCGACCCGGCCACGGGAGCCATTGTCGCGCCGATCTACCAGACTTCGACCTACGTCCAGGAGGAACTCGGCAAGAACAAAGGGTATGACTATGCTCGCACGGCGCACCCGAACCGGCGCGCGCTCGAGCGTTGCGTGGCGAAACTCGAAGGCGGGCAGTCCGCCTACGTTTTCTCTTCCGGGATGGCGGCAATCGATTCTGTTTTCCGACTGCTGCGCCCCGGTGACCATGCCATTCTTTCGCAAGCCGTTTATGGCGGCGTCTTCCGGCTAACCACGCAGCTCCTCGTCCAGTTCGGACTCGAATTCAGCTTCGTCGATACGTCATGCATGGAAAAGATCGTCCAGTCGCTCCGGCCGAATACGAAAATGATTTATGCCGAAACACCGACGAATCCGACGATGAGCATCACGGACATCGCTGCAGTGGCCAAACTGGCGCGGGAACGTGAATTCACTTTGGTCGTGGACAACACATTCCTCAGCCCCTATCTCCAGCAGCCCATCGCGCTCGGCGCGCATATCGTCGTGCATTCGATGACCAAATACCTGAACGGCCACAGCGACTCGGTTGGTGGCGCCGTCGTCCTGACGCGGGCGGAAGATGCCGAGCGCATCTACTTCATCCAGCGTTCGGCAGGCTCGGGACTCGCACCGATGGATTGCTTCCTCATTTCACGCGGGATCAAAACGCTGGCCGTGCGAATGGAACGCCATGACGCAAACGGAATGGCGGTCGCCAAGTTTCTCGAATCCCACACCAAAGTAAAGCGCGTCATCTATCCCGGCCTTCCTTCCCACCCGCAGCACGCAATCGCCAAGCGCCAGCAGCGCGGGTTCGGCGCGATGCTTTCGTTTGATCTGGGATCACTGGACGCGGCGCGGAAGCTGTTGAATCACGTGCGGCTGTGCTCGCTTGCGGAAAGCCTCGGAGGAGTGGAAACACTCATTTCACATCCTGCGCTGATGACGCACGCCTCGATGCCTCCGGAGGTGCGGCAGCAGATCGGCATCACTGATGGACTCGTACGGCTTTCGGTGGGAATCGAAGACGCGGAAGATTTGATCGCCGACCTCGATCAAGCCCTGAGCAGGGTCTAGCAAGACAATCCCAAGCGGGCTTACGCGTACACCGCTTTGGCCTTTTCCGAAGGGAGCAAATCGAGAGGCCGCATGCTGTCCCGTTGTTTTTGCGAGAGGTGGCGCTCCTTGGTTCGCCCTTTGGAGGGTGTGGAAATGCCGCCATCACGGCGCATGCTCTCTTCGACCCAACGGAGATATTGCGGCGAGCCATCGACAATCGGGATTGCAATCACTTCCGGGACATCGTAACTGTGCAATCGTTCGACCTGTTGGCGCAAGCCGTTAAACCTCTCACGCGATGTCTTGATGACCAGGAGATACTCCGACGCGGTCTCGATCTTTCCCTGCCAGCGGTAGATGGAGCGCACTGGAGTCTGCACGAGATTGACGCACGCCGCCAGCCGCTGCTCGACCAGCGTGCGGGCGATCTGCTCGGCTTCTCCGGCAGTCCCGCAGGTCACGAGCACGACGAACTTGTCATTTCTGGACATCTTCCTCCGCCTTTACTCTTTCCCATCGGGCACTCACCGATTCTCCCGCCACGGGCTTCTTCCTCAAGATACAATACGCGGCGGTGTCGAGCAACGCGATCCATTTCGGGACTTCGGGCTGGCGCGCGATTATCGCTGACGAATTCAACTTCGCCGGTGTGCGCCTGGCGGCAGCAGCGATTGCGGAGCGAGTTCGCAAGCAAAACCCCTCGCCAGTACTGCTCGTCGGCTACGACACGCGCTTTTTTTCTGAAGAATTTGCGCGCGCGGCGGCAGAAGTGCTGCGGAACAGAGGCGTTCGCGTCCTGTTCTGCAAGCGCGCCACTCCGACACCCGCAATTGCGTATGAGATCCGTCGGCGCAAACTCGATGGCGCTATCAACATTACAGCGAGCCACAATCCTGCCGAATACAATGGCCTGAAATTCTCCGGGCCTGACGGCGGCCCGGCCCTTCCCGAAGTCACGCGCGAGATCGAAGCGATTGCCGCGCGGCTGGGCGAAGTCGAAACACCGGACGACGAGCACAGCGACGAATTTGAGATGGTTGATCCGCGCGAATTATACCTGACACGCCTGGCGGAACTCGTCCGCTTCGATGTGATTCGGTCCACAAAGCTTTCTTTCGTCTGCGATGCGCTGCACGGCTGTGGTGCCGGCTATCTTGATTCCGCACTTGCCAGCCACGGAGTAGAAGTAACGGCACTGCGGACCGAGCGCGACGTTCTGTTTGACGGCGCTGGGCCCGATCCTTCGGAAGAAAACCTCGCGCCCCTTCGCAAAGCGGTGCTCGAACGCGGGGCGCAAGCGGGGCTTGCGACGGATGGGGACGCGGACCGCTTTGGAATTCTCGACCGCGATGGATCATTCGTCTCGCCCAATCACATCCTCGCTCTTCTTTTCGATTACCTGGTTGAGACACGCGGCTGGAAGCTCGGCGCTGCGCGGAGCGTAGCGACCACACACCTGCTCGATGCCGTGGCGCGGTATTATGGTTTGCCGCTGCACGAGACGCCGGTCGGATTCAAGTACATCGGCGCGCTCATCCAGCAGGATAAGGTCACGCTCGGCGGCGAGGAAAGCGCCGGGCTGACAATCCGCAGCCATGTGCCGGAAAAGGACGGCATTCTCGCCTGTCTGCTCGTCGCCGAAATGATTGCGGCGCGGCGAGCGCCGCTCTTGGCGCAACTCCATGAACTTTTCCGTCGAGTGGGCGGCGAGTATTGGCCGATTCGCGTGAACCTGCACTTGCCCGAGCCGATCCAGTTGCAACTGAAGGAACGCCTTGCGCGCGAACCCAAAGAATTCAGCGGGCGCCGCGTCGTGCAGATTGATAGTACGGATGGCTCGAAGCTGGTTCTCGAAGACGGCTCGTGGGTCCTGTTGCGGCCGTCCGGAACCGAACCGCTCGTCCGCATTTACGCCGAAGCTGCTTCGCCGTCGGCTTCGCAGCAACTCGCCGTGGAGGCGCGCCAGTGGATTTGCGGGTAGTGGTGCTCGAAAAGATTGTGCCGTTTGCGCGGCGCCACGCGCGCGAGCTTTTGATCCTTGGATTCCTTCTCCTCATCCTTCACGACATTTTTGGCCCGCACGGCGTTCTTGCGATGCGACGCTCGATAAAAGAGGCAGAACAGATCCGGCAGGATCTCCAGCGACTGAATGAAGAAAACCGCAAGCTTGAAGGCCACGTTAAGGCGCTCAAGACCGACCCGCAGACCATCGAGGGCATTGCGCGGGACGAGATGGGCCTCGTGCGGCCGGGCGAGCGTATTTTCAAGCTTCCGGCGAAGCCTAGTGATTCCGCAACACTGCCTCAAACAAGCAACACAACTCCTGCCGATTCCTCGAAGAAATAATCTGGCGGACTAGCCTTCGCTGACGGTGCGCGACACGCAGCGTCGCAGCCAGGAAAGGACCTCCGCACCTCGCCCCTTCAGCCGCGTACGCGCAATTGAAAGCAGCAGCATGGCCACAAAAATCGTGAGCAAGCCGAACGATGCTTTCTGGATGCTTACGCTGTGCTTTGAAAGAATGGAGAACCGGCCATACACAAACTCGATGTGCACCCAATAGACCAGCAGCGAAGTCTGCCCGATCTGGATCAGGGGGCTAAATCCCCAT
>Ga0187846_10002279_pt1 | contig 10595 bp, 10 predicted proteins | sample TC_taG_FD_161473 | JGI IMG/M metagenome (GOLD analysis project Ga0187846, IMG submission 161473) | Biofilm microbial communities from the roof of an iron ore cave, State of Minas Gerais, Brazil - TC_06 Biofilm (v2) | ecosystem: Environmental > Terrestrial > Deep subsurface > Cave > Wall biofilm... | reverse complement strand
GGTGCTGCCATCCTCGAGCTGGGATGCGGCACAGGTGGAAATTTCCCAATGCTCGCTCGGCGGGGTCTGCTCTACGCCATGGACGACGATGAATCCGCGCTTGGGTTTGCGGCTTCTCGTCGTCTGGCGAAGCTCGCACGCGGATCCTTGCCACGACAATTTCCCTTCGCCGAAGGGCGTTTTGACCTGGTGGTGATGACCGACGTGCTGGAACATCTGGACGATGAGCGTGGCTCATTATGCGCGGTGCACTCGAGTTTAAGGCCCGGTGGATGGTTGCTGATGACGGTGCCGGCGTTGAGCTGGTTGTGGAGCGAACATGACACCACCCATCATCATCGCCGCCGTTATCGGGCAATCGAATTGCGCCGCCTGCTCGGCGACTGTGGTTTCGCTATCGATTATCTCAGCTACTACAATTGTCTGCTGTTTCCGGCGATTGCCGGAGTACGCTTGTTGCAGCGCTTGCGTTCGGCTGCCCTCAATGGCAACGGCAGGCACGATCTCAAGATGCCTTCGCCATTCATCAACACGCTGTTGTTGCACTTGTTTTCTTGCGAGCGGTTTGTGCTGGGCCCGCTTCGCCTCCCGGTTGGTGTTTCGCTTATTGCGCTCGCGCACATCTGACCTCGGAACGACGGTGCTGGTTGTTCAGGGGAAATCTTTCCGGGCGCAGCACCTTCTGATCCAGGCCAGCGGCGTCTTCCTGGTTGCGATTGGCTTTTTGATCGCCCTCGCCCCTTCGGCCCCGTTTACCAAGGAACTAGGTGTATGTGAGTCAGGGGCCGTCCGCGACGTCCTCGCCGGAAATATCGTCCTGCCACGCTTTCTGCCAGGACCGATCGTTCACGTGCCGCCGCTCTATTGGTGGATAGCGGCGCTGTGCGTCAAAGCGCTCGGATGGAGCGAAGTTGCATTTCGCTTGCCCTCGATTGTCGCGGCGGCCCTGACCTGCGCGATTGTGTTTGCCTGGAGCTGCCGCACGCTGGGGCTGCGCGTCGGCTTATGGTCGGCTGCCGCCTTGCTGCTATGCCATTTTTTCCTCGACGCGGCCAGGCAACCGCGGATGGACTCAATGCTGGCACTGTTCGTGACCGCGGCGACCGCCAGCCTCGAACGCGCGATTGCAATAGCACCGCAAGCTGAACGACGTGCGACCTGGTATTTGGTTGCCGCGACCACGATCGGACTAGGCGCGCTGACCAAGGGAGTTCTCGGAGTCGTGTTGCCAGGGCTGGTCGTAGCGCTTTTCCTGTTGATACGCAGGCGGGTTGGTGAATTGTTCCACTTCAAAATGGTCGCGGCATTCATCGGGGGATTGGCGATCGGGCTTGCCTGGTTCATTGCTGGTTATCAGCTTGGTGGACGCCAATTCCTCGAATGGCAGGTGCGAATGAACCTGTGGAGCCGCTTCATTCCAGCGGGCGCCGGAGGCGCGGACTATTGTGCCCATCCATTCTGGTACTTCGCGCCACAGATATTGCGCGGATTTTTGCCCTGGAGCCTGTATTTGCCCGCTTTCGTTTTTGCCGCATGGCCGGTGGCAGGCCGCAGGATGCCCGAGCCGGTCGTATACGTACTTTGCTGGTTTGCCGCGGTGTTCATTTTCTTTTCGTCCTCACATGGCAAATGCCTAATTTATATTCTGCCGGCACTTCCGCCGCTCGCGATTCTCACGGGGTGGACAATCGTGCAGGTCCAACCCGGCACCAACGCTCGAAGATGGGTGAACCGGGTATTCACGGCCGGCAGCATAACTATTGCTATCGGTGCAGTGGTCATGGTGATCGCGGCGATTGCAGTGACCCGTTCCGGCATTTCGGAAAATTTAGCATTGCGGCTGCACCCGACTGATCGTCGCTTTCTCGAGCTGCTCGTACGGCAAGGCTTCAATTTCCGGTTGCTTGTCTGGGTGGGTTTTTCGATCGTGGGCTTCGGTCTCGCGGTTGGCGGGTCGATGCGAGCAGCGCCGAACTGGGAGACCTCGGGCACGCTCGTCATCGCTGCGGTTGGAGGATGGTTCTGGTTTGCGGTTATGAATCCGGCATTGGCACAAGAAGAAACGCTGAAGCCATTCGCACGCCAGGCCGCGGCGTCGGTGCCTGCCGATGCTCAGATCGGCCACTTTGGACTCGGCGATTGTGAGTTGAATTTCTACTCACCGCGGCCAATGGAACCGATTTCCAAGATTTCATGTGTCGAGGATGGCGCAACCAAGCAGTACATCATAATCCGCAAACTGGATTTCACCGCGATGCCGATTATGCGGCGTGCATGCTTCACTGTGGAATTGCAAGCAACGCCGAACGACAGCATCGGCCCCCGCCTATTGATACGGCGAACGGGTCCTTGACAGATCAAATCGGCGAAGCCGCGGCTTGCGCGACATAGTATTGCGTCCACAAAGTCCAACTCAGGGGACCATCGCGCAAGCGTTCTTCCAGCCATCGCTCGAGGCGCATACCCGTGATTCCCGCAAATTCGGCTACGAGCGGCAGGTAAAGGCCGGATTTGAATTGTTGGCGGATATGGAAGCCGGCCGATTCCAGCGCATCCGTCATCTGCCGCCCAGTCATCAGGCTTATATGGCCGGTCTCGAACACCGCTTCACCATAAACCTGCCGGACGAGCTTGATAATGCCGGGCATAAACGCGAGCTTGCAGGCTAGTTCCATAAGACTGTGGCGCTGCGGGGTCGACAGAACAAGCAAACCGCCAGGAGCGACTACCCTTCGAATCCCTGCAACGGCGCGGCCAGTATCAGGGATGTGTTCGAGCACTTCGCTGCACAACACCAGGTCGAAACTGTGCGCCGGCAACTTTGAGTCGGTGATATCGTCAATCAGAACGTGCAGATTAGCGAGGTCTGCAGTGCGCGAGCGAACATATTCAAGCTGGCCCTGATGGAGGTCGGTACCTACCACCTCTTTGTAATGATTTGCCAGCGCGCGCAGATAGACGCCGGTTCCAAAACCGATTTCGAGGGCGCGTCCGGGACGTTCGCGCGCGCATTCGGCAATTTTGGCAATCAGCCAGTCGCGGCGCGTGCAATGAAGCCAGCGACGCGTCGAATTACGCGAGTTGTATAATGTCTCCAGCAGCCCGATGAGCTGCGATTCCGAATCGTGCCCCACGGCTGCTGGTTGTCAAAGCATTTTACGGACTTCGCCCCGGCCCAATCCGTTCATCGAATGCTCTTTCGTTAATCGTTAGACGACGACGCTGATGACAGCCATTCCTGCGTTGGGGAGAACAGTTCCTGCGGTTCGGGTACTCCACGCAACTGATGTAGGCCAAGACTTTCTAGATGTTGGCGGGCGGCGGCGGCGAAGTGGGCGGATGTGACGATACTGCGGCCGAGTTCGGCAGAGAGCTTCTCCAATCTGGAGGCCTGATTCACCGCTGGACCGATGACGGTAAAATCGAGCCGCCCGGGCGCCCCGATATTGCCGTAATAAACCTCACCCACATGCAGCGCAATACCATAGCGGATAGCCGGCTTCCCAGCATAGATCCGCTCTGCGTTGCATTTCTCTGTTGCGGCAGCCGCATTGTGGGCGGCCCGCAGTGCAGAATTGCAGGCGTGAGCGATATCAGCGTTGTCGCCAACTTCGAAAATCGCCAACATCCCGTCACCGATAAACTTCAGTACCTCACCCCCGTCAGCCATAACTGCGCCTGCCATAATTTCAAAATATTGATTGAGTAGGTCGTTTAGGGCTTCGCTGGGAAGGCTGTCCGCCAACGCCGTAAAGCCGCGCAGGTCATTGGCCCAGATGACCGCACGGATTGTTTCACCGGTCCCTCGCCTGATTAAGCCAGACAGTACTCGTTCACCGGTGCGGCGCCCGATGTAGGTATCCAACAGGCTCTTGGCGATACGCCGCGATGACTGCAATTCGGTGAGGACCCCAAGTGCTTGGGCGATGTACTCAAGGCCAGCGACCTCGCGATTCGCGAACCCGCCTTCACGGTCAGTGAGAAAGGTGATGGCGTTGGTTTCGCCGTCCGAGCGAACCATCGGAATTGCGATGTAATCGGTGCCGCCTTCGGCCTTGAATTGCTGCAACACTGCAAAATCGAGCGGACAGTCAGAATCACATAGCCGTCGCCGTATCACTTCACGGATTCGTCTAACCGCGGCTATCGGGCTCTCAATAAATTCGGGACTGCTGGTGAGGTCATGCCCCGCGACTAACCGCATCGCGCCGGCTTCCTCGCGGCTCCAAGTATAGGCGGCGGAATGGATCTCGGGGTGCAGTGTGGTTACAAAACAGAAGCCACGCGAAATCGGGATGCCAGCGGCATAGATTCGCCGGCACATTTCGGCGCCGAACTCGCGTGCGCGAGTATTATGGCGGCCGTCGCTGAGCATCCATTGAACGACCTCCGCCGCGCCTTCATGGGGAATATTCATCTAAGCCGCGATGGCAACTGCCGCCTCTGCCGACTGTCTGCTTGGCTTCCATCGGCGACATGAAGCGGAAGGCCTGCCCAGTTACGGGCAGGCTCGCACGATCGCTCAGCGCTCGGGTGGCGCGAAGATTGTCAGGCCGAACAGCGGCTCGCTCCCGGTGCGCAAAGTATGCATTGCGCCCGCAGGAATCGTTACTACGTCGCCAGCCTTTATCTCCTGCTCCTTGCCCGATACGCGGGCGGTGGCCTTGCCATCGATCACATAGATTATCTGGTCGCCGCGATGGCTGTTTTCGTGGTCATTGCTGAAGTTCGCCGGAATGGTGAAGACCATTGCCTCGCTCTGCGGGGTTTTACCCAGATTGTGAGCTGATGCCTTTTCACCACCGCCACGATGAGCGAAGACGTTCTCAACCCCCAGGCCGCCTCCCGCGGCACCGCCGTCCGCGAGTTGCGTCATCTGTTTTTCGAAGAGCTCATCCGAGATTAAGCCCTTGCGATACGCCTTTAGGAGTTGCTGAACCTCGAAATCCTTGGTTGCCATGTGAGTTTCCTCCGTTTCTTACAGACAAATAAATATGACGAACCGCTGACCATTTGACCCATACCACGGATCGCGTCGCCGCCGCTATCGGCAAAGCTTGCTCATCTGGAGTACGTCTAGAAGCGCGCTGGTGAGAGTGTTTCGGCGTCGACGCCGAGATCGGCGAGGCCGCTGGGCACTCCCCTGTTGGCGGCGAGGCTGGCGCTCAATCGGCCCATGGCTGGTGACGTTTCTATACCATAGCCCCCTTGGCCCGCTATCCAGAAAAATCCGGCGACGCGGGGGTCGTAGCCGACCACCGGACAGCCGTCATTCACGAATGAACGCAGTCCCGCCCACTTGCGGTCAATATGGGTGACCGGCAACGATGCGCACTGCTGGATGCGATCGATGGCGGTAGCGATGTCGATGTCTTCGGGATGAACATCGCACGGTTCCATCGGGGTTTCGTCGGCAGGCGAAGCGAGAATCTTGCCCGCATCAGGCTTGAAGTAGAAGGTTTCGTGGATATCGTGTACCACTGGCCAATTTTCGAGCGATGTTCCGGGCGGTGGTTGGAACATAAATGCAGTCCGCCTCTTCGGCACCAGTCCAACCGGTGCGGCACCCGCAAGCGCTGCGAGGCGGTCGCACCAGGCGCCAGCGGCATTGACCAGGACGCGTGCCATTAACTCGGCGCTCTGCGTCCTCACTGTCCAGTATCCCTGTCCGCGCTCTATGCCAATGACTTCGGCATCGATTACGGTTTCGCCGCCCCGTGTGCGCAGTCCGCGTAAGAAACCGTAATGGAGCGAATGGACATCGATATCCATTGCTTCGGGATCAAACATCGCGCCGCCGAGATAGTCACTGCGCAGTACCGGAACCATCGCCTTGGTTTCGTCAGCGTTCAAGCGGCGGACGCCCTCGACGTATCTCCCACATTCCTCGGCGGCGCGATCCAACATGGTCGAATCGCCGTGTCCGCCGATAAGCAGTAACCCGCGCGGCTTCAGCAACGGGAATTCGGCGAATCCAACGGGGGGATGCAGGAAAAATGGTTTGCTTGCGCTGGCCAGTGCTCGGATGACGTCGGGGCCGTGGCTCTTCAAAAAAACTGCGGCAGATCGGCCGGTGGAGTGATAGCCGAACTGGGACTCGCGTTCGAGCAGTAGCACTGTACCAAACTTTGTCAACTCGAATCCGGCCGAGGCACCAGCGATCCCGCCGCCCACGACCATGAAGTCGTAAGTTTTCATAAATTCTGATCGAGCGAAGTGCCGCCTATCGCTCGGACTCTTCTCTTATGCGCTCCTCCCGGACTCGTCGGCTTCGCTCCGCGTAGTCACTGCTCTACGGTTTGACGCTCTATCGCCAGCATTTGTTCAAGCCCGATCGTGTGATGGAGCGCGTCCAGTTCCGACCTCAAACCGCCATCGCTGAGTACCGCCTCGGAGTCGCCGTCGGCAATCGCCTTATAACAGCGGTCAAGCGCCCGATGGAAAACCAGCACCGGCGTCACCGGATCGACCAGCAGCCGGAAACCCATCCCCATCAGATCATCCTTGGTCAACCCCATCTTTTTCAATTGACCATCGGTTGTAAGTGTGACCAGAGGTGGCGCAAGTCGTTCTCCCAGACGGCGGAAATGCTCTGGCTTGTGAGCCGTAATGAACAACATGTCGGCGCCGGCGTTGCGGTACAGCTCGGCGCGCCGCATCGCTTCGTCCATCGTCGATGAGCGGAGAGCGTTGGTGCGCCCGATTATCACGAAATTGGGGTCACGGCGCGCCCGCACGGCTTCACGGATTTTCGCCGTCATCAATTCGGCCGGGATCATGTGCTCGATTCCGATATGGTGGTGGGCGCGCTTGGGCAATATCTGATCCTCGATTTCAATCGCGGCAAAACCCGCCGCCTCAACCATATTGATGGTTCGATGCAAATGCATTGGATCGCCGAAGCCACAAGCACCGTCGAGAATCAGCGGGAGTCGGCAGACCGTGCGGATATCGATCCCAATTCGGACCATCTCAGTGACTGTCAGATTCGCCTCGGTGACGCATTGGATGTAGCCCAAGCCTCCGCCGCCCAGATAGAGCGCTGGGAAGCCCGCCTGCTCGGCGAGTTTGGCGCTGAGCGGATTGAACACCACCGGCGCTTCCACGAGAGAATTGCCGTTAATCATTTCACGCAAAGTCGCCATCGGGTCAGTTCCTCCGACGCAAAGAATCGTTAGTGTAACCAACCAAATCCCAATAGCTGCAATTTGCAACAATCAGATTGAAATCGATACCTAAGCAGCAAAGAAAAAAGTTTCGCGGCTTGACAAATTCCGGTTCTGACGATATTGAGAATCATTCTCAATACCATGCCCAAGCAGCTCATAATCGTCACATCGCTCGCAATTTTGCTGGCGGCGACGATGCCTGCGATGGCCCAAATCGACCCGTGGGAATTCGAGGTTTACCCATATGCGACTGAGTCCCGCGGCATGGTCGAACTGGAGACCGATAACGCGGTAGTGGCCAACGGCCACAGCCAAGGCGGCAACGGAACGGCCGCCGGAACCTTCCGTAGCCAAGGCATATGGTACAACGGCAACGAATTAACCTACGGGCTCACCGATCGGATCGAGGCCGCCGCCTACCTCGATATGGCCCAGCCTGCCGGTCATGGGTTCTGGTGGGCCGGCGACAAGTTCCGCTTGCGCGGCAGACTCTTCGATGAAGACGTGCTGCCCGTCAATCTCGGATGGTATGTCGAACTTGAGTGGCACAAGACTCCGCAGTTCGATGACGCTGACCTGGAACTTGAACTAAAGCCTATTATCGAGAAGGACTTTGGACGCCTGTCCCTCATGCTTAATCCAGTCTTCGAGAAGCCACTCTATGGAACGGGGCACGATCAAGGCTTCAAGTTCGGCTACCGCAACGCTTTATATTATGCCTGGAAGCCTTATTTGTCTCCGGGAGTTGAGTTTTATGGCGGGATCGGACTGCTCGACGACAGCGATCCCCTAGATCGCCAACAACACTATATTTTCCCGGTTATATGGGGCCATCTGCCGTACGGCGCCGAATTCAACCTCGGCCCCGGCTTCGGTCTGACACGCGGCTCCGACCATGTGCTCGTCAAGTTTAATTTTGAATTGGAGAGATTCATCGGAGCGCTCTTCGGCCCGTCTCCGGACAATGGATGGTTTTACTAAACCCCGGCACGTTTGCCGAGCTGTGGCTTCCGTGTAGATGGTGGGCTTACGCGGTCTTCTATAACGTCATCCAGCGATTGCGTCTTAGCGCGTAAAACAAGAGTCAGGCGGTAAGACGGTTAATCCCGTCCAACGCCGCATTCTTATAGCATTCGGCCAGGGTCGGATAGTTGAAGACAGTATTGACGAAGTAATCGATGGTGCCCTTCAGCGACAATACTGCCTGCCCAATATGAACCAGCTCGACGGCGCCGTCACCAACTATATGTACACCCAGCAATTCACGGGTCTCGCGATGAAATATCAGTTTCAAAATTCCGCTGAGATCGCCGATAATGTGACCGCGCGGGACTTCACGGTACACTGCTCTGCCGATTTCATACGGGACGCTTTTGTCGGTCAGCGCCTCTTCAGTGGCCCCGACGAACGAGATTTCCGGTATCGTATAGATCCCGTAAGGGAACAACTCCGGCGAATGTGATGCCGGAGTCTGGAAGGCACGGCAAACGGCGATTCTTCCCTGCTCCCTCGAAGTGGACGCGAGACTAGGGAATCCGATCACATCCCCCACGGCGTAGATGTGCTCGACGTCGGTCTGATACGAGATGTTGGTTTTCAAGCGGCCGCGCGAGTCGGTCGAGAGTCCAGCGGCGGCTAAATTTAAGTCGCTGGTCGCCCCTTTGCGCCCTCTGCTCGACAAGGCCTTATCCGTAACTATCTGTTTCCCGCTTGCCAGGCAGGTGCGCACCCGTTCGAGTCCGCCTTCCTGGAACACTTCTATCGACGAAACTTCTTCACCCAGTCGCAGCGTCACCCGGCGTTCGCGCAGGTGATATACGAGATTTTCCACCATCTCCGCGTCTGCGAATTCCAGCAGCCGACTGCGCAGGTCGATCAGCGTTACTCGCACCCCTAACGCGGCGAACATACTTGCGTATTCACAACCGATCACTCCTGCACCGATCACTGCGAGAGTCTGGGGGAGCTCCCGGAGTGTCATGACATCGTCGCTGGAAAAAATAGAGCGGCCGTCCAGCGGAGTGCATGCGTCGCGGATCGCTTCGGTTCCAACGGCAAGGACGATTATCTGGGCCGTGATCCGTCTGTGGGAGCCGCTCGCGCTGTCTTCGAGGTCGAGGACATGGGAATCGACAAAGCTCGCCCTGGCGTTTACCAGTTCAACCCCGTTGCGCGAGAGCTGATGGTGCAAGACATCGATCTCGTGGCGTACAACTGGCTCTACTCTGGTCAGCAGGTCCTGCAAAGTGATCTTTTGCTTCACGCGGTAGGAATCACCGTAGGTCGCATGCTCCCGATAACCTGACAAATACAGGATGGCCTCGCGCATCGTCTTGCTGGGGATGGTCCCGACGTTGACACAGATTCCGCCGATTATCGGCTTGCGTTCGATGATGATGACGCGTTTGCGCAGCTTGGCGCCCTGGATAGCAGCGTAATGTCCAGCCGGACCGGAACCGACTACCGCAAGATCGTAATCAAAATCGGGCATTGCAAATCTCGTCACCCTCGCTGTGGCTATGCTGTATTAGCGATCGTTAGCTGCAGCCTTCTCCGGATTGGGCACGTGTCGAGGCCGTGCGCAGTCGATGGCCACGCTCAGACGGCTACTGCCGGAAGCAGAGGCATCGTTGGGAAATTCATCGCTCATTGCGCGCAAGCCTGAACTGAGCATTTCCAAGCACACGCCGTACCGAATAAATTTTTCCCATCCAGGGCGACTAAGGGACTCCTTGGGCCGCGTCCGAAATATATTCCGAAAGTGGCCGGAATGCCCACCTGATGGCACATTGATAATCGTAGTGCGCGATTAAAGTGGCTTGATTAGCACGTTACGGACTGATGAATGTTGCTGTGGCCTATAGGGCTCTTACGGGTGGACATCAGCCCGAATTCGGGAATATTCTGGCCTCCATGGAGCGCCATACGGAGATCGCTGTCTTTGCCGGTGGATGTTTCTGGTGCACCGAGGCGGTATTTGAGCGGCTGAGGGGCGTTGTTTCGGTAATGCCCGGCTATACAGGTGGCACGGTGCCCAATCCCCGGTATGAGGAGGTGTGTACGGGGAGGACCGGACACGCCGAGAGTATCCGCGTCGAATTCGATCCAGCTCAGGTTTCGTTCCAGGACCTGCTGTCGGTATTTTTTGCCACCCATGACCCGACCACGCTCAACCGGCAGGGTGCAGACGTCGGCACCGAGTATCGTTCGGCAATCTTTTACACCAGTGAAGAGCAAAAGCAGGCAGCCGAAACCTTCATCAGAGAGCTGAACGCGCAACTTCCGCGCAGAGTGGTGACCGAAGTGGTTCCGCTGGGACGATTCTACGAGGCAGAAGATTACCACCAGCAATTTTACGATAACAATGCGTTCGCGCCATACTGTCAGTTCGTTATAGAACCCAAGCTCCACAAGCTCTTTAAGAAT
>Ga0187846_10002278_pt1 | contig 10598 bp, 8 predicted proteins | sample TC_taG_FD_161473 | JGI IMG/M metagenome (GOLD analysis project Ga0187846, IMG submission 161473) | Biofilm microbial communities from the roof of an iron ore cave, State of Minas Gerais, Brazil - TC_06 Biofilm (v2) | ecosystem: Environmental > Terrestrial > Deep subsurface > Cave > Wall biofilm ... | reverse complement strand
GCACAATCTGCTAATTTACATGGGCACGTTTCGAATCAAAGAAAAAGCCGAGACCGGCTCCAGACAACGATCTCGGCTAGATCAGGGCTTCAAAGTTCGGTTTAGGGGCAGTACGAGCCGGTTTCAGGAGCGATCAGAGCGGCCTGCACGCTCGAGTCGCCGCCGTGGGGCCCGGGCGCAGTCAGTACCGCAAGATCGGTCGCGGAGTCCGCCAGGGTAGGGGGCAGTTGCTGGTGCAACGGCGAACCGATTCGCGCGACCACCAGGGCACCGCAGCGCCGCAACGTGTCCCGGTCGATCCACGGCGCCTGGCGCCAGTCCCCGTTTGGGAGAACGGCCGGATGATCCGGCAGGTACAGCGCGATCGAGCCAGCCTCCCAATCCGGTCCAAGCACAATGCGGATCGGGCCGGTTTCGTGTTGCGACCAGCGGCGCTGCGCCAATGCGGCCAGGGTGCGGGCAGCGAAGCGATGGTGCGGTCCGGGGTCGATTCTGGCCGCTGTGACGTTCCAGGCGATCGCCCCGGCATGGCACAAAACGGTCGCGGCGAGCGCCGTGCGGACCGGAATCTGAGCACCCGGGCGCACGCGACTGACAAGCAGCAGCGGTATCAGCAGCGTCGAGCTGGCTCCCCAGTGATTTTGCGGTGCGACACCGACGATCAGTACGAGAAGCACAATGCCCGCTAGCGGTACCAGCGCAAGCATCGTCAGGGCGCGTTGGGCTTCTCTGTCCCCCGCGCGAGCTGCTGCGGTCCCAGCTTGTACCGTCTGGGTCGCCCCCGAATCGTGCGGGCGCGCCCGCGCAAGCCCATGCGCCAGCGCCAGCGCGAGCAGGGCGGGGGCGAGACGCGCCAGCTGCTGAGCCAGGAAACTGGCGCAGGCAACGGTCCGTGGACCGGGTGGCAAGTCGGCCAGCAGGCTGTGGCCAGCGTATTCGAAAGTGCTGAAGCCGTGATCGGCCACCCAGAGCGCGTGCGGAATCAACGGCAGCAGCGTGGCCGCGCTCGCTAGCGCCAGATGCGCCGCAAAGCGCGGCTGCCGGTGCGCTCCCGCCGCGAGCAGCGCGGCACCGTTCGCGCACAACACAAGCGCCATCTGGTACTTCGTCAGCAGCCCGAGCGCCTGCGCCAAGCCGAGCACGAGCCACGCCTGCCAGCCCGCACCTCGCGCGATCCGCAGCACCGCCCAGGCGCTGAGGGCAACAAACGGCAGCATCACGGTGTTGTGGTTCAGGAACGAACCGCGTCCCATCAGGTAGTAGTCCGCGCTCGACACGAGCAGCGCGACCAGTGCCCTGCCAGGATCCATCACTTCGTAGGCGCAACGCCAGAGCAGCAGCAGCGCCACCGCCACGCACGCCATCGCAAGCGCGTAGGTCAGCGTCGCGCTCGGTCCGAATACGGCGATGGCCGCATGCAACAGCCAGGTCGGCAACGGCGGATGCTTGAAATATCCCCATTGCAGAGCATGTGACCAGTTCAATTGCTCGACGTTGTCACCGTGCGGGGCTGACAGGAGGGCCGCCGGCAACGCGGTCCAGATCGTGGCACTGGCCAAAACGACGGCGAGCGCGAAGGCCGCTGCGCGAGGCTCGGGTCGAGTCAAGAGGCGCGCTGCGAACGGCGGACCGGTGCCGTCGTCTGCTTGGACAGGTGGCGTTTGAACTGTTCCACTTCGCCGACCACTGCGGCGCGCACCGGTGGCTCCCACACCGAATGGCCCGCTTCGGGCACGACGATATAGCGACAGCCTGGCCAGGCTCGCGCCAGATCGTCCGCGCTGACGAGCGGGCACACCATGTCGTAGCGTGCGTGCACGATCGATGCCGGCAGATGCCGGATCCTGTACATGTTCGACAGCAGCTGGTTCGGCGCGAGGAAGCACTTGTGAGCGAAGAAATGCGCCTCCAGGCGAGCCAGTGCGAGCGCATCGTCCGCGAACTGCCGGATCAGGTCGGGATTGGGAACCAGCGTGGAACAGCTGCCTTCGTACTCGCTCCAGGCGCGCGCGAACGGCAGGTGCACGCGCGGGTCCGGGTCGAACAGGCGCCGCACATAGCCGCGCAGTACGTCGCCGCGCTCGCGTTCGGGCAGCATCTCGACGAAGCGTCGACACGCCTCGGGATAGATGTGGCGCGGGCCGTGGAAGAACCACTCGACTTCGCTGGGCCGCCCGAGAAAGACCCCGCGCAGAATGAATCCCAGACACCGCTGCGGTACCGTCTGCCCGTACGCAAGCGCCAGCGTGCTGCCCCAGGAACCGCCGAACAGCAGCCACTGGCGCACTCCCAGGTACTCGCGCAGGCACTCCAGGTCCTGGATCAGGTGCTGCGTTGTGTTTCCCGTAATTTCGCCGACGGGCGAGGAGGCACCGGCTCCGCGCTGGTCGTACAGAATGATTCGGAAGAAATCCGGATCGAAGAAACGGCGATGCTCGGGCGAGCAGCCACCGCCGGGTCCGCCATGCAGGAAGACGATTGGAACTCCCCTCGGGTTGCCGCTGACCTCCCAGTACATCGTGTGGATGTCGTCGAGCGCCAGCATGCCGCTGTCGTACGGCTCGATCGGGGCATACAGGTCTGCGCGGGCGTCCATGCAATGGGAACCGTTCAATCGATGGTGCGTCGCGGGCGAAACAGACTGGAGCGCGGCCCGCTCGCAGGATTATGCCGGCTTAGCCCTCCTTAGCTAGCAAATGCAATCGGGGTCCGGCTCGTGCAGGGTCCCGAGACCCAAACATGGGGGGTAGGGCGGTTCACTCGGCGGGCGCCTTGGTCTACGATGACCTGGTCTCGGACGGGCCGGGATCGAACCGGTGCGGGGGGCACCGCGAGTCGAGGCCGCGCCGGGCGGCAGCGGCACGTTCGAGTGGCTCGCGCAGGGGGCATTGCGATGAAAGTCAGCGACATCCTGAGGGTGAAGGGCAACGTGCTGTACACACTGGGGCCGGATCACACCCTGTGGTCCGCCGTCGAGACGATGGCCGAGCACGACATCGGGTCGGTGGTCGTGATGGAAAATGGCCAGATGGTCGGCCTGCTTACGTTTCGCGAGATCATCAACACGATCCACCACAACGGCGGGCAGATCGGAAGTGGAACGATCCGATCGGCGATGGACCGCGATCCACAGACGGTGACGCCACACACCGACGTGAACGAGGTGCGGCGGCTGATGATCGAACGGCACGTTCGTTATGTGCCCGTTCTGGACGGCGGCACGCTGGCCGGAGTCATCTCGTTCTACGATGTGGCCAAAGCCGTGCTGGAGGAGCAGGGTCTGGAGAACCAGATGCTCAAGGCCTACATCCGCGATTGGCCGGAGCAGGAGAGCGTTAGCGGTTGATGGCATCGGCTCGGGCAGGCGGCCCGAATCCGCGTCGAGCGCGCGTTGCGGTAATCGGCGCCGGCGTGGCCGGGCTGGCCTGCGCGCGCGCGCTCGGTGAAAGAGGCCTGTCGGTACGGGTGTTCGAGCGAGAGGGCCATGCCGGCGGCCGTTTGTCGTCGCGCCGCCTCGACGGGCTGAGCTTCGATCACGGCGTTCAGTTCTTCACCACGCTCGATTCGCGTTTCGAGCCGGTCGTTCGCGCCTGGCAGTCTGCCGGAGTCGTTGTGCCGTGGACAGCCCGCACTAAGGTGCTCGCGGCGTATGGTCAGGCCGAGGAGTTGCCCCACCAGTTCCGCTACGTCGGCGTGCCGAGCATGCAGGCCGTCGCCGAGCACATGGCACGTGGACTCGATGTGCGCTTCGGTTTGGAAGTGGCGCGCCTCGATCGCCTCGAGGGGCTTTGGACGCTGTTCGATCGGCAGGGCGGGCGTGTCGACGACACCGGCTTCGACCGGGTCGTGCTGGCGGTGCCATCGCCGGTGGCGGCGGCGCTGCTCCCGGCCAGCTCGCGCCTGTCGCAGCGCGCACAGGCGGTGACATGGGACTCGTGCTGGTCGGTGATGCTGACATTGGCGCGCCCGAGCGCGGCCGATTTCGACGCAGCGTTTCTCCGCGACGACCCGATCCTGGGGTGGGCCGCACGGGAAAGCAGCAAGCCTTCGCGTTCCGGCAACTGCGCCGAGGCCTGGATTCTGCAGGCGCACCCTGCCTGGTCCCGGACCTACCTGGAGATGGACGAATCCGCGGTCTCGCGCTGGCTGCAACGTGCCTTCGCGGCGCGCGTAGGTCGGCCCCTGGCACAGGGGGCCGCAGCAGCCCACCGCTGGCGGCTTGCGTTGCCGGTCAATCCGCTGGCCGAAACGTTCCTGTTCGATTCGGAGCAGGGGCTGGGACTGGCGGGCGACTGGTGCGGCGGCCCCCGCGTCGAAGGGGCGTATCTGTCCGGCGCGTCGCTCGCACAGGTGATCGCCGCGTGATGGTGACGCTCGACACGGTCCTGGCCGGCGACAGGATTCGGGACCAACCGTGATCGGCCGCAGCCAGTTCACCCTGCTGCGGCAGCGCCGCTTCGCTCCGTTTTTCTGGACTCAGTTCCTGGGCGCGGCCAACGACAACGTATTCAAGTTCTCTTTCACGCTGCTGGTGACTTATCAGGGCGCGGCGTACGCGCCGATCTCGCCCGCGAGCGCAATCAATCTGATCGCCGCCGTGTTCATTCTCCCATTCGTCCTGCTGTCCGCCACCAGCGGGCAATTGTCCGACCGGTTCGACAAAGCGAGCCTGATGCGCGCCGTCAAATGCCTCGAACTGGGGATCATGCTGCTCGGCGCGTGGGGCTTCGCCGCCCACAGTTTCGCCACGCTGCTGGCGTGCGTGCTGTTGATGGGAACGCATTCGACGCTGTTTGGACCAGCCAAGTACGCCTACCTGCCGCAGCATCTGGACGGCGCCGAGATCGTCGGCGGCAACGGACTGGTCGAGATGGGGACCTTCGTCGCGATCCTGCTTGGGACTCTGACCGGCGGTGCTCTGATCGACAGCGGCCCGAATGGCCATTTGTACAGTGCGTTCGTGTGCGTGGCCCTTGCATGCGCGGGGCTGACAACCAGCCAATGGATTCCCGCCACGCCCGCTCCCGACCCGGGCCTGAAAATCGACCTCAACGCCTTTCGAGTGACCTGGCGCAGCGTGCAAGTCGCCCGGGAAAACCGGGCCGTTTTCCTTTCGCTGCTCGGGATCTCCTGGCTCTGGTTCTACGGGGCACTGCTGGTGACGCAGTTTCCGCTGTTCGCCAAGGGAACGCTGGGTGGAGGTCCGCAGGTGGCGAACCTGCTGGCGGCGGCTTTCACGCTCGGCATCGCAACCGGTTCGCTGGCGTGTGAACGGTTGTCGCACCGGATGCTCGAGATCGGGCTGGTGCCGTTCGGTTCGATCGGAATGACGGTGTTCGGCGTCGACATGTACTTCGCATGCCGGGGCCTGCCCGTGGCGAACATGCAGACACTCGGGCAGTTCGTGGAACACGCCCGGCACTGGCGCGTGCTGATCGACGTGTTCCTGCTGTCGGCCTGTGCCGGCCTGTACAGCGTGCCTTTGTACGCGCTGATCCAGACGCGCTGCGCGCCGACGCACCGTGCCCGCATCGTCGCGGCCAACAACATCATTAATGCGCTTTTCATGATCGTCGCGGCGGCGTACGCCGCCCTGCTGCTGGGGGTGGCGCGGCTGGGAGTTCCGGAGTTGCTGCTGTCGGCAGCGCTGCTGAACGCGGCGGTGGCCGTCTACATCTATGGTCTGATGCCGGAGTTTCTGCTGCGTTTCCTGTCGTGGCTGCTGGTGCACACGCTGTACCGGATCCAGGCCAACGGCGCGCTGCACATTCCGGAGCGCGGCGCGGCACTGATCGTGTGCAACCATGTCTCGTATGTCGATGCACTGGTGCTGATGGCGGTCAGTCCTCGACCGATCCGTTTCGTGATGGACGTGACGATCTTCCGCATTCCGGTGATGTCGTGGCTGTTCCGGGACGCACGCGCGATTGCGATCGCCTCGCGCCGGGTCGACGAACAGGTGATGGAGCGCGCTTTCGAGCAGGTGTCCGAGGCGCTGCGCGACGGTCAGCTGGTATGCATCTTTCCCGAGGGCCGGATCACCGACACCGGCGATTTGTACCCGTTTCGTCCGGGCGTAACGCGCGTGCTGGAACGTGACCCGGTGCCGGTGATACCGGTGGCACTGCGGGGTTTGTGGGGATCGGTTTTCAGCCGAGCGCCGGGGCCGGCGTGGCCGCTGCGGATCGTGCGGAGGATTTTCTCGCCGCTTGGCATCGAGGTAGGCGCCCCGGTCGATCCGGCGCTTGCCACGCCTGCGCTGCTGCAAGAGCAGGTTGCAGCGCTGCGCGGCGCCTGGCGCTAGCACTGCACGAAGCGCAACGGGGGGCTGCGTCCCGGTAAGCTTGCGTCCATGGCGGGTTCTACCTTCGGTCAGCTCTTGTGCGTGACTAACTTCGGCGAGTCGCACGGAGCGGTGATCGGCTGCGTCGTGGACGGCTGCCCGCCCGGGCTGCCGCTTTCGGCGGCGGACCTGCAGCCGGACCTGGACCGGCGCAAGCCTGCCACGTCGCGCCACGTGACGCAGCGGCGCGAGTCCGATCGCGTCGAGATTGTGTCCGGCGTGTATCAAGGGGTCACGACCGGAACGCCGATCGCGCTCCTGATCCGCAACGAAGATGCGCGCAGCTCCGACTACGCGGAGCTGGCCGAGACCTTCCGGCCGTCGCACGCGGACTACACGTACTGGCGCAAGTATGGAGTTCGCGATCCGCGCGGAGGCGGCCGCTCGTCCGCCCGTCTGACCGCGCCGATGGTTGCGGCTGGTGCAATCGCACGCAAGTGGCTCGCGCAGGCGTTCGGCACGCGCATCCGCGGGCACCTTCAACAGCTCGGCGACATCGCGGTCCCGTTCGAATCGTGGGACATGGTCGACGGCAACCCGTTCTTTGCCGCCAGCCTGGGGTGCGTGCCGCTCCTCGAGGAGAAAATGGACGCCCTGCGGCGCAGCGGTGATTCGTGCGGCGCGGTGGTGCGGGTCGTTGCCTCGCATGTTCCAGCCGGGCTGGGCAGCCCGCTGTACGACAAGCTGGACGCGCGCATCGCATACGCGATGATGGGAATCAACGCAGTCAAGGGCGTGGAGATCGGCGCCGGATTCGCGGCAGCAAGCCAGCTCGGCAGCACGCACGCCGACGAGCTTACGCCGGATGGTTTTGCTTCGAACAATGCGGGCGGAATGCTGGGCGGCATCTCGAGCGGACAGGACATCGAGGTGCGCCTCGCTCTGAAGCCCACCTCGAGCATCCGGCTGCCGCGCCGATCCGTCGATTTGAAGTACCGCGCGGTCACGGTTTCCACGCAGGGGCGGCACGATCCGTGCGTCGGCATCCGCGCGACGCCGATTGCCGAAGCGATGCTCGCGCTCGTTCTGATGGACCAGGCGCTGCTGCAGCGAGCCCAGAACGCGGACGTGCGGCATGAGCTTGCGCCGCTGCCGGGGGCGATCCCGGAGTGATGCAATTCGCTCGGCGGCACGCCGGTTGCGCCGGGCACGCATGGCATAATTGCCCGTTTCCGCCAAGGTCCGCTCGCGCATGGCAGGTCCGCGCACGCTCTACGACAAGCTGTGGGATGAACACGTCGTTCACGTCGAGCCGGACGGCACCACGCTGCTGTACATAGACCGGCACCTGGTGCACGAGGTCACCAGCCCGCAGGCGTACGAGGGGCTGCGCCTGGCAGGACGCCAGCCGTGGCGAGTCTCGTCGATCGTCGCCACTGCCGATCATAACACACCGACGCGCGGCTGGGAAAAAGGCCTCGACGGTATCGCCGATCCGGTTTCGCGCACGCAGGTGGTGACCCTCGATGCCAACATCCGCAATTTCGGCGCCGCGGCCTACTTTCCCTTCGGGCACCGCCGCCAGGGCATCGTGCACGTCATCGGTCCCGAGCTGGGCGCGACGCTTCCTGGAATGACGGTGGTTTGCGGCGACTCGCACACGGCCACGCATGGAGCATTGGGAGCGCTGGCGTTCGGGATCGGAACTTCCGAGGTCGAGCATGTCCTCGCCACCCAGACTCTGCTCTGTCGCAAAGCGCGCAACCTGCTGGTGCGCATCGACGGCCAGCTTGCTGCCGGGGTTTGCGCCAAGGACGTGGTGCTCGCGTTGATCGGCCGCATCGGCACGGCGGGCGGCACCGGCTACGCGATCGAATTCGGCGGCAGCACCGTGCGGGCGATGTCGCTCGAGGCGCGCATGACCCTGTGCAATATGGCGATCGAGGCGGGTGCGCGCGCCGGAATGGTGGCGGTGGACGAGCGCACGATCGAGTACGTTCGCGGCCGTCCGCTTGCGCCGGCGCGCGAGCAGTGGGATGCGGCGGTTGCGCACTGGCGCACGCTGCATTCGGACCAGCAGGCGCAGTTCGACCGCGTCGTCCAGATCGATGCGGGGGGCGTGGAGCCGCAGGTGACCTGGGGCACGTCGCCCGAGATGGTGTGCGCGGTCGGAGGCGCGGTACCCGATCCGGCACGCGAATCCGATCCAGTGCTGCGTGCCGGCATGGAGCGGGCACTGCAGTACATGGGGCTGGCCCCGAACCAGCCGATCACCGAGATCCGGATCGACAAGGTCTTCATTGGATCTTGCACCAATTCGCGCATCGAGGATCTGCGCGAGGCGGCGCGCGTGGTGCAGGGGCGACACATCGCGCCCTCGGTGAAACAGGCGCTCGTTGTGCCGGGATCCGGCGGGGTCAAGGCACAGGCGCAGTTCGAAGGGCTGGATCGGGTGTTCGTGCAGGCCGGCTTCGAATGGCGCGAACCGGGCTGCTCGATGTGCCTGGGAATGAACGAGGACCGCCTGGGGGCGGGCGAGCGCTGCGCGTCCACCTCCAACCGCAACTTCGAAGGCCGCCAGGGGCCGGGCGGCCGCACGCACCTGGTCAGCCCTGCGATGGCGGCTGCGGCGGCGCTCGCGGGGCGCTTCGTGGACGTGCGGCGGATGGCGCACTGATGCGCGAGCCGTTCACTCGCCACGCCGGGCTGGTTGCGCCGTTGGATCGGGCCAACGTCGATACCGACCAGATCATTCCGAAGCAGTTCCTGAAGTCGATCCGGCGCACCGGTTTCGGCCCCAATCTGTTCGACGAGTGGCGTTACCTGGATCGTGGCGAGCCGGGGCAGGATGCGGCGTCGCGCCGCCCCAATCCGGACTTTGTGCTGAACCTGCCGCGCTATCGGGAAGCTTCGATCCTGCTTGCGCGGCGCAACTTCGGGTGCGGCTCGAGCCGCGAGCACGCGCCTTGGGCGCTGTGGGAATTCGGCTTCCGCGCGCTGATCGCCCCGGATTTCGCGGACATCTTTTACGGCAATTGCCTGAAGAACGGCTTGCTTCCGATCGTCCTCGCGGAGGCTGTGGTCGACCGCCTGTTCGACGAAGTGCGGGCGCAGGAGGGATACCGCCTCACGGTGGATCTGGTCGATCAGAGCGTGGCGACACCGGCCGGTGAGGTGCTCCACTTCGAGATCGACCCGTTTCGGCGGCAGTGCCTGTTGAACGGATGGGACGATGTATCTCTGACGCTGAGCCACTCCGAGCGCATCCGCGCGTTCGAGAACGAGCGGCTTGCACGTATGCCGTGGCTCGCGCCGCCGGGCCGGCACGGCGGCGGCGAGCCATGAGGATCGCGGTACTGGCCGGCGACGGCATCGGCCCTGAGGTGGTCACCGAGGCTGTCCGGCTGCTGAAGGCCGCCGCCTTCGAGCACCTTCGCTTTGAATTCGAACATGCCCCGATCGGCGGCGCGGCGCTGGATGCCTGCGGCGACCCCCTGCCTGCGCAATCGCTTGCCACTGCGCGCCGCGCCGACGCGATCCTGTTCGGGGCGGTGGGCGAACCACGGTTCGATTCCGCCCCACGCGCCAAGCGGCCCGAGCAGGGACTGCTGCGCCTGCGCAAGGAGCTGGGACTGTTCGCCAATCTGCGCCCGGCGACCGTGTTTTCCGGTCTCGAGCAGGCCTCGACCCTGAAGCCGCAGATCGTGGAAGGGTTGGACATCCTGATCGTGCGCGAACTCACCGGGGACATCTACTTCGGCCAGCCGCGCGGAATCCGCGAGCTGGCGGGCGGTGAGCGAGAGGGCTTCGACACGATGCGCTACACCGAGGGCGAGATCCGCCGCATTGCGCGAGTGGCGTTCGAGGCCGCGCGGGCGCGCTCCTCGCGCGTGTGCTCGGTCGACAAGGCGAACGTGCTGGAGACGACGCAGTTGTGGCGCGAGGTTGTCAGCGACGTCGGCCGCAGCTATCCGGATGTGAAGCTGAGCCACATGTACGTGGACAACGCCGCGATGCAGCTGGTGCGGCAGCCGCGCCAGTTCGACGTGATGCTGACGGGAAACATGTTCGGCGATATCCTTTCCGACGAAGCGGCGATGTTGACCGGCTCGATCGGAATGCTGCCTTCGGCATCGCTCGACCAGGCGGGCAAGGGCCTGTACGAGCCGATTCACGGCTCGGCTCCGGACATCGCCGGCAAGGGCATCGCGAATCCGCTGGCGGCGATTCTGTCGGCGGCGATGATGCTGCGGCACTCCTTGCACTCCGAGACCGACGCCGCGCGAATCGAGGCGGCGGTGCGAGCGGTGCTGCG
>Ga0187846_10002277_pt1 | contig 10598 bp, 7 predicted proteins | sample TC_taG_FD_161473 | JGI IMG/M metagenome (GOLD analysis project Ga0187846, IMG submission 161473) | Biofilm microbial communities from the roof of an iron ore cave, State of Minas Gerais, Brazil - TC_06 Biofilm (v2) | ecosystem: Environmental > Terrestrial > Deep subsurface > Cave > Wall biofilm ... | reverse complement strand
GCTGCGAGCACCGCTTCCAAGTCCGCACGCGTGCGCCACAGCCCGTAGGTGATAAATTGATCAAACAAATTTGGCGGGCGTGAAAAATGTCGCGCCAGGTCTGCATGCTCTTCGGCCACATAAAAACGGTTTAGTCCATCGAAATAAACAAACCGGTAGCGGCGGCTCAAAAGCAGGTCCTCCCACTCCGCAAAGATTTCGTGATCGGAGTTGGGCTCGGTGGCTTCCACCACCACGAGCCACGGGCGGACAGTTTCAAATGAGCACCCTTCGAGCACCTCGCGCTCTGCACCTTCAACGTCGATCTTTAGAAAATGGACCGTTGTGACGACGTGGTCGGCACAAATTCTGTCGAGCGTCGTGCACGACACTTCACGGCGCTGCACTTGATAGCCAGCTTCCAAATAGTGTTGGGCATAGGCCGCGTTGGTGGTCGAAAGACCTGTATGAGCCACCTCATAGAAGCAGATGACGCCAGATTCCCGTCCAACCGCAGTCGGCAGGTTGAGGTCGTGCGGCCGCTCGTTCTCAAGCTTCTGGAAGTATTCCTCATTGGGTTCGATGCTGATGCCATGCCAACCGCGATCATAAAAGGCTTTGGTCACCGAATCGGTTACGGGATCCTGCGCTCCAACGTCAATATAAAAACCCTGCTTCACTTCCCGCAGAGCGCGGTAAAGCATCACATCTTCCTGGTTCTGTGCATATGAAACGAAAGTCATTGAACTCCCTAAGGCCGAGGACTCATGTACGGCAGACGAGCAGTCTTGCCGTGACGCACATGCGAAGCACGAACCGCTCACCCTGCCTCCATACGCGTGTCCCTTCAGTACCGCAATCGGCGGATCGCTGGCAAAAGAAGCATCGAATCAAGGCTAGGCCAGTGGATCGCCAATGTGAAGCCGCCGGCTAAGATTCTGCTGTTGCTGCCGGGCGCGATCATGATGACGATTCGCCGCAAGCGCCGGTACGGCCCAATTCGCCCACGGAGTGATCCGGTGAGCCGCTTTCCACCTTTCGCGCACGCGTGCACTCAAGTACCGCCACAAGGCTCAGTGGCGGCAGAGGAAGTATCGAATCAAAGCGGCGAACGATCGGCGTTAGCAGATTGAGCAGCCATAACTGAACCAGGCCGAAGCTCCGACGGCGCAGTATTTTACCGTTGAGAAACCATGCGACGCTCCCAATTCGGTTGAACTCGAGCATCTTGCGGACCTCGAATCCGCACTCAGACGCGAGCGCGGCGAGGCTCCGGTGTGTATAACGGCGCCGATGCCCGAGCACCTCATCGAGCGTACCCACGTTGCCTGGTCCCTGCGGAACTAAAACAATTGCGCGTCCCGACGATGCTAGAACCGTGCTGATGTTGAGTAGCGCAGCCCGGTCATCAGCAACATGTTCGATCACATTCAGACAGATAACCGTGTCATACTCCCCGTCGCTGGGCGGAAATGAGGACAGGTCGCTTATATCGCAGTACGCCGTCTCCATGTAAGGGCGCTCGATGCTGAGGTTTGCCAGCGTTTGCAAGTACAGCGGATTGATGTCGCTGGCGACGTATTTGACTCGCGGGATCAGCCTGCGAGTCACACTCCCGACCCCGCTTCCAATTTCGAGCACCCGTTGACCACAATACGGCCTGATCGTATCCGCTATCCAGGCGTTGAAGCGGGGAGCACGCGCCAGGCGTGCCAGCACTTGGTTCCCGTACTCATCGGCGCGGTAGATGTGGTCACTGATGGCGTATTGGAAAATTGCCCAGAGTGCAAAAATTCCGTCGCGCCAATTTATCTTTTTGCCCTCGTGGTAACTTCGGCCAAAGTAGCTGACGGGCACCTCGAAAATGCGCGCCTCGCGCTTGGCCAGCTTAATGGTTATTTCAGGCTCCACGCGGAAGTCGTTGGCGTTAATCGGAATCGACTTCAACAGGTCCGTGCGCACAGCCTTGTAGCCCGTCCATACATCAGTGAGGTTCAGATTTGTAATAAGGTTGCAGAGGAAAGTGAGGAATTTGTTTCCAAGCTGATGACGAAATAACAGCACTCTGCGTACTCCACCACTGGCAAACCGTGATCCGAAGACGGCGTCGGCATCGTGCTCGACGAACACAGCTAGTATCTTAATCAGGTCGCGGGGATGATACTCAAGGTCAGCATCCTGGATGACACTGATCTGACCGGTAGCCTGTTCGATGGCTGTGCGAATAGCTGCGCCTTTGCCGAGGTTTCGCGGATGCCGATGGAATGACCACTGGATGCGGCAGCCTTGTGACGAGCCGGACTCGGTTCGAGACCTTGCGTACTCGGAAAGGACTTGCGGCGTGGAATCCGTGGAACCATCGTCAACCACTATTACTTCGATCGACGACAGGAACTCGCATTGTGCGAGCAGCGTCAGGCGGTTCAAGCATTCGACCACCAGGTGCTGCTCGTTGTATACTGGCACCAATACCGACACCGAAATCGTACTATTGGGCATGCGCTAGTCTCCTCGCTCGACAAGCTCTCCATCTTATCAACAACCACCCTAAAAACGCCCACCGGTGTAGTCGGGTCGAAGCGTCTTCGGCCGATGGAATTCTCGGCTAATGCTCGGACAATTATGCCTACATCAACAGACGTGCCAGCACACCGATACACACCCGGCATCGTGGCTCGCGCTCTCGCTCATTTCGTCCTTAGACCCCCAGTAGTCTGGCCGCGCTCCATGGCAAATGGCCGAGGACCCTCGATCAAGCTTCGCTACTAGATGGGTCTTCATGTTACTCGATATTGGGGCGAACGACGGGTTTTACACGATCGCGGCGCTGCTGGCCGGAGCCTACGAAGTGACAGCAATCAACACGGCAAACGAGCCGACATATCCCGAAAATCTCCGGTTCGCTGGTAAGCAGTGGAACGTTGCACCCGAAGTCGTGGTTGATGATTTTCAGACCTAGCGGTTTGACGGCGGCTATGACGTGATCTTTGTTTTGGGGTGCTCTATCACCTGGAAAATATTTTTGCTGCTGCAAAACGCCTGCACAAACTGTTGAATGATGGTGGTACACTATACCTCGAAACTCAAATGTCGCTAATTGAGTCGTCCCTGCCCTTTTACGAGGCTGCTAGTGATATCTATCCGGACGGTTGCCAAACAGTACCAAGAACCACCTCCATGTCCCTGGGATCAGTAATTTCCTGTTCCCCGATGAAGCGGCGGTGCGCAACCTGGCCTCTTCGTATAACTTCAAATGTGAGCAACTGACGGGGACCCACACCCGTGACCATTCCGGCTGCGGTGTATTTCGACTGACGAAGCTGATGAAATAGGTGGGGCAATGCGCCCCCGTCCGTAAGGTGCGGTTCCGCCGAGGGTTCGGCTCATGTCCAGAGAATGTCCCGAAGCTCGGAGGCCCGGCTCGGCCGCCGTGCGAGTCGGCCCTCGGGCGATCCGCAGGCCAGACTCTCTCGATCTGCTGCTGTTCACCGGCACAGAGCCCGCTGCTCTGCAGGCCCTCCTGATCTGGAGGAAGCGGGCCGCAAGCTCCCCGGATGCGATTCAGATAGAGGATTAGCAAAGATGGCTAACTTGGAAAGTTTGGAAGCTCTTGTCGATGACATCAATCGTCGTGGCGGTATCTATCATCAAATTGAACTGGGTAGCGGTTTAGTAATCAAGGGCGAGTACGACATGACCAAGTATCTTGATTTTTACCGCATCCCAGCGGACCTCAGTGGGCAAACTGTTCTGGACGTCGGCACGTCCTCAGGCTTCTTTGCTTTCGAGTGCGCTCGCCGGGGGGCCTCTGTGACTGCGATTGATATTTGGGAGGGAAGGGTATTTAAATCTCTCAAAGAGGCGCTCGGTCTGTCTGCCCACTACATACGAAAGAGCATCTACGACTTAGACGCCTCGTTTGGACGATTCAATATCGTGATATGTACATCTCTGCTGGTGCACTTGCCCGATGTTCTAGGAGCTTTGCAGAGAATTTCCTCAGTCTGTGCTGGCATGGCTATCATTGCGACTGCATTCCTGGATGATGAGGCATGTCAGAGTCGTCCTCATATCGAATTTGTGGGCGAGATGGCTAAGGCTGCTGACGGTTCTGAATATTGGGCATATTGGTTGATGAGCCCACTGGCTCTACAACGCATGTTATCAGCGGTAGGGTTCTCACGAGTTGAGGAAATATCAAGGTTCTCTCTGGCATCGGAACCTGGCAGGAACAACTACAACACACCGCACATCGTCTGTCATGCCTCACGCTGACGCTAGTGCTTTTGTAGTTCGCAACAAACTGTTGAATGATACGCTATACTTCGGTCTCTTCGTATGAACTTCACATGCGATGGATTGAAGCGCTATACCCGCAACTATTGTAGCTGCAAAGTATATCGGCTTGCGGAGGCTGAAAGTATACGTTCACGATCCGTAATCTATGGGAAGGCAGTGGCGCTTAAGATCGTACCGCCTAACCGAGCGCTGCCCGGCCGGGCAGCTCAGAGAATTCGGGAGCGTAGAATTGCAGATCGCAGAGCTTGCGGTAAGCGCCGTCGAGCGCCATCAGGGCGTCGTGGCTACCCTCCTCGAGGATTTCACCATTTACAATTACGTAGATCCGATCGGAGCGCCGTACGGTCGACAGACGATGCGCGATTACCAAAGTCGTCCTGTGCTCCATCAACCTTTCGATAGCATCCTGAACGACGCGTTCGGCCTCTGAATCAAGGTTCGAGGTCGGCTCATCCAAAATCAAAATTGGCGCATTCTTCAACAGCGCCCGCGCTATTGCGATACGCTGCCGTTCGCCACCGGAGAGCCGGACGCCCAATTCACCTACCATGGTGTCATAGCGATTCGGTAAACGCATGATGAAGTCGTGTGCATTGGCCTGCTGAGCAGCAGCGATGATTTCGTCGACGCTCTTGCCAGGCCCGCCATAAGCGATGTTTGCGCGGATCGAATCATTGAAGAGAAAAGTGCTCTGCGAGACGACAGCAATCTGGGACCGCAGTGACCGGAGCGAGAAGCGCCTTATATCAACCCCATCGATCAGCACTTCTCCCTCTTCAGGATCGTAAAAGCGCGGAATCAGATCTGCCAAAGTGGATTTGCCACCGCCGCTCATGCCCACCAGGGCCACCGCTTCGCCGGCTCCGATCTTTAAGTTGATATTGCGCAGTACCAGTTCGCGCTCCGGCGCGTACCGGAAGTCGACGTTGTGCATTTCAAGGCTGTGAGGACCCGGCTTGAGTTCGAGCGCGCCGGACACCTCGTATGGTTCGGGAGCATGGTCTATCACTTTGAAAACGCGCTCGGCGGAGACCAGGCCCTGCTGAATAGAATTATTGGTGCCGGCGATGCGCTTGAAGGGCTTGTAAACGATTAGCATTGCGCCAATAAACCCGGCGAAGGTGCCGGGAGAGCGGGCTCCGGCTATCACCAGGTCGGTCCCGTACCACAAGGTCACGACCACGGCGAAGGCTCCCAGCACTTCTATCAATGGATCGGTGAAGGAGCCGATCCGCAACACCCGCCGCAGCATCCTGAGCTGGCGAGCGAGCTGGGTGCGAAAGCGGCTGCACTCGTATTCCTCCATTCCGAACGCTTTCACCACTCGGCATCCCTGGGTCGCCTCCAGCATCAGCCCAGTAATGTCCGCCAGCTTCTGTTGCGCACCCCGATACATCTTTCGTACGCGGCGGGCGACGCCGATCACCGGAAGCACCGCGATTGGAAAAACCACGAACGCGATCAGCGCAAACCGCCAGTCCATCCAGAAAAGTCCAACAACCAGCGCCAGCAGGGTGACGCTGTCGCCGATGAGCGAGAAAAGTGTATTGGTGATCACCGAGGAAGCAGCCTGGACATCACTGAGGGCGTGGGCGATAAGTCCCCCCGTTGATCTCCAGTTGAAAAACGATAGTGGCAGCCGCTGCAAGCGATCATTGAACTCACCCCGCATGTCCATCGCGATCTCCATCCCGAGGTACCTAGTCAGGTAATCGGCAAGGAAATCGGTGATGGCCCGTGCCACAAACACGATTAGGATTTCGACCGCCAACACGTGCATCGCATGAATGCTTGCGGCGGAAACTTTGGCGTTGGGAATCGCCGCAATTGTGTTGATGATCCTTTTGATTAGAAGCGGAATCACGCCGTTGACGGACCCATTCAGCAGCATCGCGGCCACTGCCAGCGCAAGCTGCGGAAACAAATATGGCCGAACATATTGCAGGACGCGTTTGTAAATGTCGAGATACTGGCCGATATCGGTTTCGCCATCTGCCGGGCGCCACCAGAAGAGGGTCTCTCTGACAGAACGCCGAAACTTATTCGTCATCGAGCGCGACCCCCACACCTTTGAGGATCGCGGTTGATCACGTCGTTAAGAACGATCGGACTATCCGCGCCTGCCCTCCTGCGCACCGGAATCGTAATCGAAAGTTGATCCATCCTAAGCACAATAGCCCAAGCCGGCCCGGTTTTAAACGGACTCTGTAAAGCATCAGTCACACTCATCACGGAGGATATCTTGAATTCGACGGCACGAAGCATGCTAAGCTGATACTGCTTCGAGTTCGATTAATCACGATCTATAACTTGATATCCGGACTAGCCTTTTGTTATCAGGGCGTCGTTCAACGGCAAGTCTCAACCGCCAATCGAATCCAGCCGCTCTACCTAGTTTGAATTTGCGAAAACCTTCTAGGGGGAGAATATGCGAAGGACGTTCTTGAGAACAGTTGTAGGATGCTTCTTGGTGATCAGCCTAAGCTTGGCAGTTGCGCTCGGCAGCCTTTGTGCCGTTGTGATGGCGAGCGACGCTCCACCGGCGGGAAGTATCGCCACCGATCAGACCCTTGCCCAGGGTGTGGTTGCATATCCACCACCACCCGCGAATTTTAATCCGCTTTCAGCATCGGACGCGGAACTGGAAGGCTACGGATTTCCCCCGCGCCCAGATACCGTTAGGGCACCGATGGCTTATGCCCATTGGAAAAAGCTTGTGTCAGTGCCGCGCGCCGCAAGTCCGAATTTGCAACAGACGATGCTCTATAATGGTCCCGCCCAACGGTTGTTGAACGGCAAAACACTTCGCAATGGCAGCGTTGCGGCGACCAGCATCAACTGGAGCGGCTATGCTGTCATCGGAGGCAGTGGCACGTTCACCAACAATAATAGTTTCGTTTTTGCAGAATGGGTGGTGCCGCGAGCGCAGCAAGGCTTTGGCGTCTGCGACGGCGGCTGGGATTACTCCACGCAATGGGATGGATTCGATGGCGTGACTTCAAGCGATGTCCTGCAAGCGGGCAGCGAGGCAGATGCGTACTGTTCAGCTTCTACCCAGCTCACCTTTTACTCAGCCTGGATCGAATGGGCCCCCCTGCCCGAGGTGCGGGTGAGCATTCCCGCCATCCGACCGGGTGATCTGATGTCTTCAGAAGTTTGGTTCACAACTAGTCCCCCTTTTGGACACGCTTTTCTCGCCAACTACACGCTACAACAAGGTGGGGTGTACGCATTTAACCCGCCAGCCGGCTGGGGTTTCACCGGCGATTCCGCGGAATGGGTGGTGGAACGACCCTCCGTGAACGGCGCTTTAGCCAATTTGACCAATTATGCGGCCGACCAGTTCAACGTAGATTATGCCTACAATGTCAGCAGTGTCTTTGTGCCTGGCGCAAGTCCGACTGGTACAACAACCTACGCGATAAGTATGGCATGCCCGCCGTGGACACCGAGTTCATCGTGTCCATCGACAGCGGCGATATCGACCCCGAGCCTCTACCCTCCATGGGCCTTGTGGTTCTATGATTCTCCGCCGGCGCTCTACTAGAGGGAATCGCCGCGGCAGTACCTTGACCTGTTCGACCCGCGGGCCGGGGACGTGATCTGCGATAACGAAGGGGAAGGAAGGCACTAGATTGGAACTTGCTGCGTTACAGCACAGGATCGATCAAATTCAGTGGTACCACGAGTTCGATTTTCCAAATGGCCTCAAGGCACGCGCCAAGGATCCGGATGTCGAACCACATCGAAAGCTTTGGGCCTGGATGCGGAGCGAACTCGACAAAATTGATTTCGGCGGCAAGACGGTTCTCGACATCGGCTGCTGGGACGGATACTGGAGTTTTTATGCCGAACAACGGGGTGCGTCACGAGTGCTGGCCACCGATGATGAGACACAAAACTGGGCAGGGAGTGCCGGTCTCAAGCTGGCTCGGAAACTCATGGGGTCATCCGTCAAGACTCGGACCGACGTTTCGATCTACGCGGCCGCCAAGCTTAAGCAACGGTTCGACATCGTGCTTTGCATGGGCGTTTACTACCATCTCCTCGATCCGTTCCTCGGGTTTAGTCAAGTCCGGCATTGCGCGCATGAGAAATCGATCGTCGTGTTTGAGGGCGACTTCGCTCCGGATTCCTTGGTGCGGCCACAGCAGGCCGCGTACCTCGATGTGGCGGACCGGTTGCACTGCTTCGTGCCGACCGTGACATGCTTGCGGCAAATGCTGGAAGCCAACTACTTTCGAGTTTCGACAGAATGCACCTACTATGGTCGGATTCTAGTCGCCTGCGCGCCCTTCGTTGGTAAGAACTTGCTACACGCCTATTGCCCCCCATTTGGGCTTCATGTCTACGATCCGCGCTTCTCACCCCGTCTAGAGGCGAGGCTTCTCCGTCACAATGCGCGGGTCGCCTTGCGCAGTGGTGACCGGGCTGCGGCACGCAGAGACTTCATCAAATCGCTGCGACTTGAGCCGCTCCGCGTGAAGGCCTATAAGGGCTTGATCCAGACCTTTTTGCCTTAGCCGATACTTCTCGCGTGGTCGGCGCAAACGGTCGAGACGCTCTCTATCTAGGCTCGCGCCCCTCGGGAACGAGTTGAGCAGGGCCATTGTAAATTTCCGTTGGCCGCAAACTCGGATTGGCGACGCGAGGCACCGATACCATTTTTCGCCATTGGTCGTACAACGCAGGCGCCTGGCGAGGGTCGGGCCGGACAGGAAACCCATATTTTGCCAGCGCGGCATCCGAGGCAGAAATCGGGTCGAACCCTCGCGGGGGTTGTGGATACGTGAACACTTTTCCGGGAGCGGTCTGAGGGATAGGAATGTCCGATGGGACAGATGTTTCCAGCGGCATTCCCATCAAGGACAGGCCGCAGAGGAGAATTGCGCAACTTGAGATCATTCTGACCAGCCACACATCGAGATATTGAGCGGCATTACCTGAGCATCCGTTCTAGTGAGAATCATTTTCTAACCCAAATGAACTAACCGTGCGCGCACCGATTCTTTTGTTCGCTACTCGCCGGAGTCCTTCAGGTGTGAAACTGAATAATAGCAAACCGTCGCGCCATTGCCGCCCTTTTTCCAGTCTCTTGGGAAACGGAAAGTAGATATCGGCGGCGTCTGGTCCATAATCATGAATCAGAAACTCGAGATCTTGATAATTGCCCGCAATACCGACACCAACGAGACGACCTAAAGTCCCGAGCCAGAGATTCTGCCACCAATTTGACTCGCCCACAGGAGGCAGCTCGCCCTCACTTAGAGTCAGGAGATTCAGGCGCCGGGCTTCGCCGGGAGCGAGCTTGGCGAGCGGAAAGCTCCCATCCATATATTTGTTTGCCGCAGTTACCAGGGTGCGAAACGAAGCAGCCACTTGTTTCTCAGCCATCTGGTGCGCTGTGGCACTGTGAAACGAGGCCAGCACGCCGGCCGGTACCTTGTAGAACAAAACCCCACCAACGGCGACTGCGCTCATGCCCGCTGCCGACAGCATGCCTGGCCAACGCCCGGTCGAGCTGGCGTTCACGATAATAGCTTTGACCTGGTTAGCCCCTAGAAAAGCGTTGAGCTGCATCGAAAAGTCCGGGATTTTATCGTTCGTCGAGAAACTCATGGTAATCGGCCAGCGCTGGTAGTCCGGTGGGGGTATGTAAAATCCTGTAACTAGACGAAAATAGAAATTGGTTTGTGCTTGCCAAAGCAGCGCCTGGCTCGTCGCATAGGGCAGGACCAGAATGGTGTCACCCTTGCAGATGTATCGTTGGTATTCTTCGGACGAAAAAAAGAACGGCGTATCTACACTAGTTGTTTCCGATTGCACGAAAGCCAGGTTGGGAGCGATAAACACGAGGGCACATGCTCCCAATAATGCTTGGGACCAAAATGGAAGCCCCGGCCTACTGAGATATATCGCTACGATAACCGCCGCTACCAGGGAGAGATACATTCCGAAACGGGCCGGCAAGGCCAGATCAATAAGTGGCAGCTTGTCAGCGATTAGCCACGGCAACCGGCTGCGCGCAATGCCTGCAATGTGCAACTTGGGACCTAGCGACGCCAGCGCGATCAGGCCAAAGCTCAGAAGCAACAGCTTGCCCAGTTTCGTGCGCCAATATTTTCCTGCAAAAAGTCCGACTATCAGCCACACGCCGGGTCCAAGATAGGCGGCCATTTCTCCCCAGGTAATTCTAAATTGGCCACTAACCCGTGCGAAAAGATTGCCGCCCAACAGCATAGGAGTAGGAACTGCGAAGGCGAGCAGGTCGTTAGAGTAGGCTTCGGCAGAGTTAGCTACTGCCGGCACTCCTCCAGCCA
>Ga0187846_10002276_pt1 | contig 10599 bp, 5 predicted proteins | sample TC_taG_FD_161473 | JGI IMG/M metagenome (GOLD analysis project Ga0187846, IMG submission 161473) | Biofilm microbial communities from the roof of an iron ore cave, State of Minas Gerais, Brazil - TC_06 Biofilm (v2) | ecosystem: Environmental > Terrestrial > Deep subsurface > Cave > Wall biofilm ... | reverse complement strand
GGCGCGTCGCGAGTGCGCCGGAACGAAATTGGGGTACAATCGGCGCATTCGCTTTGGCAAAGGGAGGTCGGCAATGAAATCCAACGGAACGCGGCTCAAGTTCGCGATACTTTTCGCGGCGGCTCTGGTATTCCTCTGTGGCCAGCTTGCCATCGCGGCGGAGAATACCTCCGCCGTCGAGGGCGTCGTTCAGGATGCCTCAGGGAAGCCTGTCACAGGCGCCTTCGTAAAACTGAAGAATAACGCGCGCCACCTCGAGTTTTTGGTCATCAGTCAGGACCAAGGCCGCTACTCCGCGAGCAATCTGCCCCCCGGCCAATACGTGGTGCAGAGCGTTGGAGGCGGCTATCAGAGCGGCGTTTCCGCGCCGGTTGAAGTTGCCGAGGGCAAGACCGCGAAACTGGATTTGTCGCTCACCGCCAAGCGCGGGGCCATGCTGGCGCGAGCCTGGCCGATGAAGACTCCCGAAGCGCTCATGGGCACTGTCTCGAAAGATTTGCCCGAAGGTGACGGCAAGCGGCTGGTCGCCGCGCGCTGCACGAATTGCCATAACACGGAGCGCTTTGTGGGCTTCCACATGCCGCGCGACCGCTGGGAGTTTACCGTGCGCAGAATGCGCGGCCGCATGGTGACTCAAAAGATTCGCGATCTGACCGAAGATGAGGCCAAGCTGGCCGTTGATTATCTGACAGCTCACTATGGCCCGTTAGGCCCGGCGGATCTCAACGACCGGCTGCCCCGCACGCTGCTCGATGGCAAGGCGCTGCACTACCGCGTCGTCCAATATGACATTTCGGACACCAACGTCGGCGCGGAGCCGCATGACGTCGCTGTCGATCCCCGCGGGAACGGCTGGGTCAGCCAGCGAGTCGGCAAGCTGGGCCGCCTGGATGGCAAGACATTCGAATACACCGAAGTTTCCATTCCCGCCGGGCCCGCCCCCGCCAATGGCCAAGTGCTGGGCAACCTCCAAATCGACGCCAAGAGCCAATTGTGGGTTCCCGACGGGCCCAACTACCGCTGGCTGAATTACGACATCAACGCGGGGAAATTCACGGCCTACGACTGGCCAAAGGACAATCGCGCCGATGCCGGCGGAAACTCGATGCTCATTCATCCGAATGGCACGATTTGGGAGACGGCCGGGAACCAGGTGCGCATGCTCAACACTTCAACCAAGGAATTCAAGTTCATGGACCCACCTTCCTTCGCCGCAACGCAGGCGCCCGTCGGCGCCTACGGCATCACGGTTGCCGGTGACGGCTCCGTGTGGTGGGCTGAGGACGCTGCCGACCGGATGGTGAGAGTGGACCCGGCTACGGGCAAGTCGGAGGAGTACAAGATTCCTTACGACGGCGTCGCCTACCCGCGCCGCATGAGCCATGACGTCCGCGGCGACCTTTGGGTCGGGTTGTGGAACGCGGGACTGCTGATGAAGGTGGATTACGAAACCAAACAGATGACCTTCTTCGCGCCGCCGACCGAAACCCCGGGCACCTACTCCGTGAGCGTGGACCGGAAGAACAATCTCATCTGGGTGAGCGAACAGCAGGCCGACAAAATCGCGCGCTACAACCCCAAGACCGGCGAGTGGGTCGAGTTCCCTCTTCCCGATTCCGAGTCTGACCCGAGAAGGATTGAGGTGGATCCCAGCAATCCCAATCGGGTTTGGTGGAGCGGAAACCTATCGGCGCGCATGGGATTCGTCGAGGTCCTCGGCGGAAATTAAGTTCGCTGCTTGAACGAATGGCTGGCCGACTGGTCCCGCGGTGTGGCCGGTTCAGAGACTTTCAAAATGTAGTGACGGTCCCCAGGCCCTGTCATCCCGAGCCCGCCTGCCGACGGGCAGGCGGAGCGAGGGATCTGCTTTTCGGCTTGCCTCGAAGAAGCAGATTCCTCGCGCCAAACCCAGGCGCTCGGAATGACGATTCGCTAGGGGGATAAGCGCCGACTCCTCGGAAAGTGCCCGCCCGGCGAGTGTTCCCCAGATCATCCAGCCTCTCCTGATTCAGCGTGGAGAACACCACCGATTTCATAAAGTCCATACGCACTAGAAATATTTGCGCCAGCGAGACACGGGTGGCGTACGATGGCCTAGGCAGGGCTCGAAATCGAAATTGTGATTTGAGAACTGGAAGTGGGTGGGCTTTTCCAGCGGGCCGCCGAACTCGATGGCACAAGAAGATCGCGATAATTCTCCCAAGTCCAAAACAAAGCCGGGATTGCTGCTCGGAGCGATTGCCGTAGGGCTTGTCCTCATTCTTGGTTTTTATCTGGTGCGCTCGCTCGAGCGATTGAGCCGGCAGATGGCGCGGGTCAGCCAGCAGACCGAGCAGCTCAACCGCCGCGTCGAAGGCGCAGAGCATCAGTCACAGTCTCTCGCGCAAGAAGCCTCGCAAGCTGCGGCCAACGCGCAAGCGGCCGCGCAGCAGCGCGATCAAGCGAAAGAGTCTGAGGCAGCCTCGGCGGCGGAGGCCCAATCAGCCCTCCAAGCGGCGGCTGCCGCCCAACAGCAGGCCAATCAAGCCGAGCAGAAAGCCGAAGAATACCGCAAGCAGCGCGACGAACAGCTGCAGTCGGCACAGCAAGCCCTCGGGATGATTGCCGAAACGCACCGCACCACTCTGGGACTGGTCATGACCCTGGGCGAGAAATCCATCCGCTTCGACTTCGACAAGTCGGACATCAAACCCCAATACCGCGACATCCTGAACCGCATCGCCGGCATCTTGCTGACGCTCAACGGCTATTCCATTTACGTTTTCGGCTATACCGATGACGTGGGCACGCAGGACTACAATTTGAAACTTTCCAGCCGCCGCGCCCAGGCCGTCCGCGATTCACTGGTCCAGGCGGGGATCGATGCAAGCCTGATCAGCACGAAGGGATACGGGAAATCCGACCCGCGCATGAAGGGCGACGCACCGCAAGCGCGCGCCGCCAATCGCCGAGTGGAGATTGGCATTGTCGATTCGACTCTTCTATTCGGGGACCGGTCGGTAATCCAAAAGTAAGCTTGATCACCGAAAAAAGCGGTCAGGAACGCGCGGCTGCTAGGCGTGCGTCACGCGCTTGCCGCCAAGCACGGTTGCGCTCGGGAAGAGCCGTTGGTTGCCGGTGATTTTGCCCTTGTAGTTGTCGAGGAATTCGAACTTCCCTTTTCGCAGCTCGAGTATCGCCACGTCGGCAGGCGCGCCGACGTTGAGCGTCCCGCGATCGTTGAACAGCGGGAAGATGCGCGCCGCATTGACGGTGGCGTGCGCGATCGCCTGGTCCACGGTCATACCGTAATTGAATAGCTTGGACATGCAATTGGGCAGGTCGATCACGCCCGTCTGGTGGGCGTTCGTATTCCAGTCGGTGGAAAACGTGTCGGGCCAGAAACCGGCTTTCATGATGGCGGCAATGGTGTCCCAACGCATGTGCCCGGCCTGCCCGTTGCCCACGTCGAACCACACGCCGCGGCGCCGAGCCGCCAGCACTTCGGGCACGATGTGGCCGCTGTCGTCCATGATGCTGTTGGGCGGCGGCGCGAACATGTGCGTGACGATGTCGCCGCGCTTCAACAGGTCCACCAGCTTGGAAATCGGCGAGACCGTCTGCCCCATGTGAATCATCACGGGCAGGCCAAAGGAGCTGGCCACTTCCTGCGCACGCCGCAGCACTTCGTAGTCGTTCTCACCCGCCACATTGTTCGACAGCCGCGCCTTGACGCCGGCGATGAAGTCGCGGTTCTTGGAGATCGCGTCGCGCGCCGCTTCGACATCGGCGTTCTTGATGTCCATGGTGTCGCCTTCTGGCAGGATGCCGCGGCGCCCGATATTCATCAGCACGCGGGCCTGCTGCGGCGACGAGCGCGCCACGGCAATCGTGTCCTCGATGTGATCGGCCCCTTGCGAGCCCGCATCAATCCACCCGGTCACGCCGTCTTGCAGCACAAGAGGGGGCCCCTCGGCGGAGCGCGCCGTATGCGTGTGGATGTCGAGCAGGCCAGGGACGACCAGCTTGCCGCGCGCGTCGAGTGTGTCGGCGGCGTCGCCCGCGATGCTTGCTTCGACGGCGGCAATGCGGCCTCCCGCGATGGCCACGTCGCGGATGGCATCGAGCCGGACCGACGGGTCAATGACGCGCCCGCCTTTGATGATCAAGTCATATTTTGCCGGACGCGCTGCGAACAGATTCGGAATCCGGGCGAAGATCGAAGCGCCGGCGGCTGCGCGGACAAACTCGCGACGGTTCAACATGGTAGCCTCCCCTGTTTGTATTGCCGAGATGTTGGGCGCGTCGAGCCTTCCTGTCAAGGTGGGATCGCCTGCCCGGGGGGCGGGCCGCGCGAGCAGGTCAAGAATTGGGGCGAAATTCAGCTTGCTGCTCTAGAGGCCGTTGAAAACTCGTACGCCTTGTGGGTCGTGTTTTCGGCCACGACATAGCAGGCTCCGTTTTCGCCTGGGGTTTCAACCCCGGAAGGTCTTGGAACGATTTTTCCGCAACCCTTCTACCCCCAACTTAGCTGCGCCTTCCCTTCTGTTCAGGCGGTGCTTACCCCTTCGTACAGTTTCCCCAAAGGAATGGCGTTGCCTCTCCGGCGTTGACGCAAAAGCGCCGGTGTCTTACCGTACGTTTAGCAGGCGACTTTCCATACAGCGCAAATCCTTGCGCCGCAAGTGTCTGCACTCCGGGGCACCCAGTCGATGCCGCCCCGGAAAGACTCAAGACAAATCAATGGAGGTATCATGAGGAAATTCATGTGGGTGGGGCTCGCTCTCTGCGTCTTTGCCATGACATCACACGCGCAAACCCCAGCGGGTGACATCTCGGCCGGATACTCCTTTTTCCGCGCGGGCGGCTCCGGCGGGGTGAATCTGAACGGCTTCAACTCATCCGCTGCTTTCCATGCGAACAGTTGGTTCGGGTTAGCCGGCGACGTGGGCGTATACCGCGGATCGCCGAGCGGGGTGGGCGTGACTGCCTATACGTACACGTTCGGTCCGCGTTTTTCCTACCGCAAGTCGGACAAAATTGTGCCCTTCGCGCAGGTGCTTTTCGGAGGGTCGCATCTTTCCGCGTCGTTCGGAGGAGCTAGCGGCTCGACCAATCCCTTCGCGTATGGCTTCGGAGGGGGCGTGGAACTTCCTCTCGGCAGCGGCAAAGTCGCACTGCGGCCGGAAGTTGATTACTTCGGACTAAGAGCGAACGGCTCCACGTTGAACTGCATGCGCATGTCGGTCGGAGTCGTCTTCCACATCGGACAAAGGTAGCAACCGGCGTTTCAGCTTGCGCCAGGCCGGGGAGATTATCCCCCCGGCCTGACGCAGGTCACTCTCACATCCACTTGGCCTCGTAACTCCCCCCAAACGGAACTGAACGAGAGTTCCTCGGGCCAAGCGCACTGCAAAGCCCGGCAAAAGAATCAGCCAAACCCTAACGCCCCGCACGCTGCAGATTCCGCTTCAACGGACACAAGCTTCCCATGGCCGGAGCCGCACTTTTGTCCGTGCGAGCAAGCGCCCGACAAAGTCAGGCCTTCGCGCCCCGGACAGCTGCACTGGCTCCCGCCAGCTCGACATCGCGTCCTGGACTACTACGTTGGAGGGTCGGTGCGAGGGCTGACCTCCCCTCGCACCGGTCGGCCGGACTGAAGTTCGGCGGGCTCCAAGTAGAGCCCGCACCCGTTTAGAACGAAAGCTTCAACCCGAGTTGCATCACGCGGCTGCTTCCCGAACCGATGAGCGGATTGCCGGCCGCGACGTCGGGCGTGGAGCACCCGCAGCCGAAACTGCCGCTTTTGCTCGGGTCAGCGCCTAAGAAGCTTGTATTCGATGAACCGAACGGATTGGCGATATTGGGGTGATTGAACAAGTTAAAGAACTCCACCCGGAACTCGGCGTTGAGCCGCTCCTTCCACTTGAAGTCCTTGAACACTGAGCAGTCCACGTTCTTGAAGGCCGAGTCCCGGAAGATGTTCCGGCCCATATTGCCGAAGGTTCCCGTCGCAGGAGGAGTCATCACCGAGCCCCCGTTTGCGTAACAGCCGGCCCCAACGAGATTGCTGGTAGGGTTCGCGCCGGTGGTCGTGCCGCCAGCGTGCGTCGCGCACGCCGACGCAAACGCGGCGCTATTGGCAAGGGGTGGGCTGGTGAGAGCATATATGCCGCTTGTTGTTGTGCACGTGACACCGCTCGTGTCGTACCCATTTATGTTGCCGGCCGCTTGTGAAACCGCGAAGCCGGAGCAAAACGGAATGGAAGTTGCGCTGGAACGGAAGTCGGATGGATTCCCGAAGAAGTCCCAGCGATCAGTTAAGTCACCGAAGGTGCTTCCTCCCGAGCTGAAATCGTGTGTGCCGTCAAACACGAGCCACGGCTGGGAGCCCTGAAGAGTCACGATTGTGTTGAGCTTCCACCCTTCCAGCAGCTGGCCGTAGCCTTTTTTCCCGGGAATGACGTAACCAGCCGTGACCGTGAAGCGGTGCCGAATGTCGAAGTCGCTGCTAGCGTACTCCCTCTCCTGATGCGTGCTGTCCTGTGGAGGGAGTCCCTGAAAATTCAGGGAACCGTTGTCGAGGCCATGACTGTAGGTGTAACCAGCAGTGAAATCCAGCCCGTGAGAAACCCGCTTGGTCAGGGTCGCTTGCAGGCCGTTGTAGTTCGAATGGCCAGCATTCGTTTGTTCGTTAATGATCTGGAGATAGGGGAATTTGAAAAAGAAGGGACGTGATTGGCCGGTTATACACTGTTGAGGGTCTATATTTGGAATACATTGATTGACGTCGCTAATAGCCAACAACTCATAGCCGTGATTTCCGACGTAGCTAACATCCAACGACAAGTTGGTGCCGAAGGAGTGCTGCACGCCGAGGTTGTAGTTCACAACGTAGGGGGTCTTGAGATGTGGATCCATCGCATAGAGGGGGCACGGCGAGGCTATCGTGCAAGAGAGTCCGGCCTGCGGAAAAGCAGGGCCCGGGTTGCCAGAAGTAGTCGGGTCCCAGTTGAGGGCTGGGGGAAGGAACGTGGCTTGGGCGAGATTGATCGTGCCGCCAAACTTCCCAGACGCCGGACATGCGCCCTGACCCGGAATGCAGGAAGCGCCCGACGGGTCTTCGGCGATGTTGCCCAGCGAGTTGTTCGGGGGCCCGTTGTCCATGAACGCCCTCGCAAATAATGTCGTGTACAAAACACTGGACCCGCCGCGGAGAACAGTGGTCCCCTTGCCAGTGACATCCCAGGCAAAGCCCACGCGAGGCGAGACGTTTTTGCGGTTGGGCTTCCAGAGAGTCGGGCCTACGCCTGGCTGGCCCTGCTGAACAATTCCAAACTGAGAATTCGGATCGAAGTTACCCAAAAGGTTGTTGACCTCTTTGATCGGCTGTGAATATTCGTAGCGCAAGCCCAGATTGAGCATCCACCTCGGCTTGATACGCCAGTCATCCTGGACGAATCCCGAGTAGTGCCACCAGACCATCTTGCGGACCCCGTCGCCGACGGTGACAAGTCCTTTATTGGGTGTCCCGAGGAAGTAGTCTTCCAATGACGTGGAAGTACAAGAGACATCGCCAGGAGGCTTGCCCGGTGCGCAGAAGTTCTGTCCGCCTTGAAAATTGATCTGAACGCCCCTGAAGTCTGTTGTGAGTTGATCGGCCCGGATGTGTGTGAGCTCCACGCCGAATTTGAAGGTGTGCTTGCCCCGTAAATACGAGACACTGTCCTGAAAATCGGAATACGGGCTGGGGCCGGTAACACCGGGACGAGTGCCATTGGGGTTGCCCAGGCCGCCGCCGAAATTCGCAATCGTGATATTCGGCAACCCACCCCCTTTCGTTACACCCGTATTGAGAGGATAGCCCTTGCCGCCACAACCGCTAGAGGTGCACAGACTGCTGCCTGAGCCATCGGGGATGATGCCCTCGTCGCCGATGGTAAATCCTTGGCTAAGGCGGTCGTAACCAAACCGGAATTCGTTGACCACATTAGAACTGGGGGTCCAAATCCAGTTCTCCACGGTTGACCACGAACGGATAAAAATTCCGCTCGCGAACAACGGATTTACCGTGGGGTGATCCTGGCCATTCGCTTCATAAAAGCCGGTCCACAACATCCCACTGATCCTGTGCTTGCTGTTGATGTTGTAGTCGATTTTTCCAATCCCATTGTCGCTGCGATTGACGTTAGGGAACGTAGAGGCGTAGCCGGTCGTATTCGCAGGGGCGTTCAAGATGAGTCCGCCTGTGCACGTTGTTGCTGCTGCGCTCGCCCCCACGGCGCATCCCAGCAATTTCAGGCTGACCGGGCTTAGCACCTGGGCCGAAGCAGGGACGGGAGAGTTCCCGCACGATGTGGCGGAGGGGAACGCGAGGCAGTTGACGGCATCCACCAGGCTTTTCGACGGATCCGCGGTGGGTGTTTGTGCGCCGGTTTCGGGCATCGGAAAGACAAATATGTTGCCAATTAAGGAACGAAGACCCTCGTAGCCGGCTAAGTAGAAGAGTTTGTCTTTCTTGATCGGTCCGCCCACCACGGCGCCGAACTGCTTCAACTCGACCGGTAGCTTATCGCATTGAGCCGGGAACGCCGTGTTCTGGATGCAGGTTCCATTGACGGGCGCCGCGTTGAATACATTGCGGGCGTCCCAACCGACATCGCGGCCAAACGCGTAAGCCGAGCCGTGAAGAGTGTTGGTTCCCGACCGGATTCCCACATTCACCACGGCGCCGGGCTTCCAGCCGTACTCCGCTTTCGGGTTTTCTTGCATGTTGAATTCCTGGATGGCGTCGATGGGCACAATGGTCGCCGCATCGGTGAACGCACTCGGCGCATTGCCTACGGGGCGGTCGTCATAGAAACTGACATTGATCACGCCATCCATCATCCAGCCGGTTTCATCGGGGCGAATGTTGTTGGTGCTCTGACTCCACGGTGAGCCGCCCGGCTGGACCATCACGCCCGGGCGCAGAGACATCAGATTCTGGTAGTTGCGGCCATTCAAGGGCATGTCGTTTATGTCCGCGTTGTTGAGGGTGCCGCCCAGGGTGGCGTTCGTGGTCTCCACCAGCGGAAGTGCTTCGGTGACCGTGACGGTCTGGGCTTGCTCCCCGGGCAGAGGAGTCAAGTCAACTCGAACCTCCTTGCCGACTCCCAGCTCGACGTTCTGACGGTCTAGCGTTCGGAAGCCTTTGGCCTCCACGCGGACCGAATAGGTTCCTGGAATCAAGGTGGGGGCGTTATACTCCCCCGCTTCATCCGTGGTCAGGGTTCGCGCGACACCCCTGTCTTTATCTATGATGGTTACTGTGGCGCCAGCGATGACGCCTCCAGTTTGGTCCGTAACGACTCCGAGAATGCGTCCAAAATTGCCCTGAGAAAACAGCGGCAGACTGAGCACAAGCACCCCCAGGGCGCCGGCCAGCGATTGCAGAGCTCTCCGGAAACGAACACCCCAAGGTCGCTTGCCTGCGGAACGTAAGGAACTCATTTCTGGACCTCCTGTCCAAAATCGTTAGTGTCGAATCTGGTCCTGAGCCTCAGCTGTGGTCTGTTCCCAATTACTCCAGGATCGAGGCAACTGTAAAAGCAAGCTTCCGCCGTGCGAATGCGCATGCATCCGGGCAGAGCAGGAACCTTCCCAATGTTGGAAATGAGCTCAATTGAAGAATTCGAACGCCTTCACCACCCGGAACATCCTCGCTTGGAAGTGACCTGTACGTCTTTCAAGAACGGATGTCAAGCACAATATTAATTATTGCGGTAAGGAAGGGCGGATCTCCTCTCCCTAAGAAAGCTGTGGGATCTTACCTTTCATCGCACGCGACGATTCGGCGGCCCGCTCGGGCGGAAGGGTAGAGTCCCGAAGATTTGCGGCCAAACGGCTGCCTGTCACTCCGTTCGCTGCCTCCGAAACAAGTCCTGATGAGTCCGCCTGTCGGAAACTCTGTCTATCCATCGTTTCATAGTCTCGGCTGGATTTTCGACTTAAACGGTCTCGGCTTCGCTTAATCGCCGCTTCAGCTTATAATCGCCAGCCTGTGAGGTGAAGCCATGGCGGCGCCAAAATGGAAGGTGAGCGGCCAGTACTACGAAACGTGCAGTTGCGACTTTGTCTGTCCTTGCCTGCCCGCGCAACTGGCAGTCAGACCCAGCAAGGGAACGTGCATCTTTGCGATGGCCTTCCAAATCGAGCGGGGAAGCTATGGCTCCGTGGCGCTCGATGGTTTGGGATTCATCGTCCTGGGGCTGACTCCCGAGGCGATGGGGAAAGGAAACTGGTCGGTCGGGCTGATCGTTGACGAGCGGGCCAGCGCCGAGCAGCGAGAGGCCATTACAGCCATCGCGAGCGGTGGGGCGGGCGGCCCCATAGCTGCCCTTTCAGCTCTCATCGGGAAATTCCTGGGCGTGGAATCCGCAACCATTCGCTTCGAGCGCAGCGGACCCAAGTGGTCCGTGAAGGCATCCGGGCTCGTGGATATGGCAGCCGAGGGCGCCAAGGGGATCAACCCCGCCGCCACCGAGCCATTGTATTTGGAAAATACCGGCCACCCCGCCGCCGACCGCTTCGCGTTGGCCCGCGCCTCGAAGAGCCACGTTCGCGCGTTCGGGTTGGCGT
>Ga0187846_10002275_pt1 | contig 10603 bp, 8 predicted proteins | sample TC_taG_FD_161473 | JGI IMG/M metagenome (GOLD analysis project Ga0187846, IMG submission 161473) | Biofilm microbial communities from the roof of an iron ore cave, State of Minas Gerais, Brazil - TC_06 Biofilm (v2) | ecosystem: Environmental > Terrestrial > Deep subsurface > Cave > Wall biofilm ... | reverse complement strand
GCCGCTGATGTAGACGCCGGCCTTGGCGTCGAGCGCGAAGTCCTTGGGCTCGCGCAGGCGCTCGCCCGCCTCGTCGTTTTCGACCACCGACAGGGTCTTGCCTTCGAGCGAGATGGTAGCGACGAACTTGCCGTCGAAGCAGGCTACCAGCAGCCCCTCCGGAACGCGTGCAAGACCCATGGGGCCACACCCGTCCCGGTGCCATATGACTTTCGCGAGGCTGTAGTCGGAGTCGAATCTTTGCAGGAACACGTCGTGCCTGGCGTAGTCCACCAGGTACAGGCTGCCGTCGACGAAGATCGGGCCGTCCGGCGAGGATGCCGCGCGCGAAATGATCTCGGCTTCGGCTGTCCCGGCCCCGAAAAAGCAGGCCGTCGCCAGCACCGCCAGCGCGGTTCGGATTCCCATCGACGAAGCGTAGCCTATTCGCTGCCCAAAGGCAGACTCAGGGGCAGCGTCAGCCACTCGTCCGACTCTTCGGCGACGACTGCCGGCAACTGCGGCGCCGGCTTCACGCCCTCCTGCGACGCGGCGTCGGAAGCTCCGTCAGGCGTGACGGCGGGCGCATCGCTGCGTGAGCCCGACCCGTTGCGTTCTCGCGCAAACTCCGCGATCTCGCTGGCCGACAGCGGCTTGCACAGCAGGAATCCCTGCGCCATGTCGCACCCGAGCGACTGCAGCAGTGCGAGCTCGTCCTCCGTTTCGACTCCCTCTGCGACGACTTCCTTGTGCAGCGCATGCGCCATCTGGATCATCGCCGTGACAATCGCCCCGCGCTCGTTGCCGCGCGCCGCGCCGGCGATGAAGCTGCGATCCAGCTTGAGCACGCGCGCCGGCACGCTCGTCAGGTTGCTGAACGACGAATAGCCGGTTCCGAAATCGTCGATCGCGAACAACACGCCCGCTGCGGCCAGGGTTCGCATCGCCTCGTTGGCCGCCTTGTCCCCCTGCAGCAGGATCGACTCGGTGACCTCGATCTCCAGGCCATCGGGCGGCAAGCCCGCCGTGGCGATCGCGTTCTGGACCGTTCGGACGAAATGCGAGCGCCGCATCTGTCCGATCGAGACGTTGACCGCGATTCGCTTGATCGGCACGCCTTCGCGTCGCCAGCGCTGGTGCTGCGCGCAAGCCTCCTTCAGGACCCACGTTCCGATCGCGTCGATCAGGCCGCTTTCTTCGGCGAATGGGACGAACTGATCCGGCAGCAACAGACCCTGCTCGGGGTTGTGCCAGCGCAGCAGCGCCTCGACCGCGCAGACCTTGCCGCTGCGCAGGTCGATCAAAGGCTGGAAGTTCAGCACGAACTCGCGGTGCTGCAGCGCCCTTCGCAGGTCGCCGTCCATCTCCGCGCGGCGCTGCACCTCGACCGCCATGTAGGACTGGAAGTAGGCCAGGCGGTTGCGTCCTTCGGACTTCGCCCGGTACATCGCCGTGTCCGCCTTGCGGAGCAGGTCCGACGGGTCGCTCCCGTCCTCGGGAAATACCGCGATTCCGACGCTGGCTCCGACGAATGCGACCTTGCCGTCGATTTCGAAGCGGCGCGTCAGCGCGGCGATCAATTCACGCGCCACCGCTCCCGCGTCACGCGAGGAGGCCAGGCCGGCCAACACGACGGTGAATTCGTCGCCGCCCTGGCGGGCGACAGTATCGCCCTCGCGCACTCCGCGCCGGATGCGCTCGGCGGCGTGCCGCAGCAGCAGATCGCCGGCGCCGTGGCCGAGCGTGTCGTTGACTTGTTTGAAGCGGTCCAGATCGAGGAACAGGACCGCAACGTGGCTGCTCTTCTCCGCCGCCTCGGCCAGCGTGCGAGGGAGCAGTTCCAGCAGCGCGTGACGGTTCGGCAATCCGGTCAACGCGTCGGCGTGCGCAAGCTCCTTGAGCCGGCGATTGCGCTCGGCGGTCGCGCAGGCGATCCGCAGGCGGCCGGCAAGGTCTCCGACCAGGTCCAGTTGCTCCGCGCCCAGGTCGGCGGCCTCGCGCCGGCCGAGGATCACGGCCCCGCGGGTGTGCCTCGAGCCTTGTATTGGAAACAGCGAACAGGCCGCCAGACAGGGGTGCGCTTTCAGCTTGGCGGCGACCGCCGCCGGCAGAGGCAGCGCGCCCTGCCAGCGAACCTCGGGGTGCTTCGGTAGCCGCGCGAATGCCTCGTAGTCGGCGGCGCTGCTGCTGCGGGCGATGTGGTCCGGGTCTTCGGGCAGGCTCATGTACACGAGCACGGTCCGCGGCCCGGCGATCTCATTGAGCAGAATGATGACCAGGTCGGCGGCGGTGACGAGGCGAAGGCACCGGATCGCGCTGCGCGCGATCTCGTCCATGTCCAGCGAGCCCAGGATCGTCTTGTCGATGTGCGACAGCGCGGCGTGGGTCGCAATGCTCAGCCCGAGATGCTTGGATACGTCGTGGAATGCCTGTGCGAGGGCGACCGGCCGGCGGCCCTCTTCGTCGGCCCGCCCGCCGTGCCGGCCGATCGACCTGAGCCCCATCTTGAGCCGGGTCAGCATCGAGACCGTGGAGTGCTTCCACAGAGCGACGCCGCCAAACGCCAGTACGACGCCAAGCGCGACTGCGCACACGATCGTGGCCGGGGTGAAATGCACGAGCTGTCTGCCGAGCGCAATGCTGGAGGTTCGATGATCGCCGCTCAAGTCCCTGTCCCGACCCTGGATTAGCGCCGCGAAACTGAGGTATCTCGCGTCAACACCGCCCTCATGAAAATGCGGCGGCGGCCGACGGAGAGGCGGCAGACCTTCGAAATCGCTAAGACGACCGCGATCTGCCGCGAAGCTCGTGCGATTCGTTCGCGCGACGCCGAATCGGTCCTTTCGCTGCGATGCGGCAACCCGCTCCGTTCCCCTTCCTCAGATCGGACTGCGGTGACTTTTTGCACTGCCCTCAGCTAACGATCGCGCGCACAGTGGGGCCATTGGATCGACGCGCACATCAACCCCACTTGGGAAAGGCCCAAAAATGAACCTGAACCGTCGCAGCCGCCGTGAAGACGCTCTTTTCGTGATTGCCCTGCTTGTGCCGGCAATCTTCGCGACCGCTCGCTACTTCGAGTCCGATCGCGAGATGACGCGCATCGCGCAAGCGCATGAGATCTCGGTAGCGGCCGCAGACCATGCGCCCAAGCAGCTCCTGCTGGCGGCGGCCGGAGACCGGGTCGGCCCCTGACGAACGAGCGCCCGCGATTCCGGCGGGCGCCGCCATCTATCCGGCAACTGACAATTGCGAATATGATCGCTTTTGTCGATTGCATTTTTGAATTGCGGAAGGGGCCGAACTGTCCTCCTCGAACCGTCCGCGCGTTCTGCCCTCGCTGCGCCAACTGCGCTACCTCGTAACCCTGTCGGAGCGGCGCAATTTCACGCGCGCCGCCGAGGCCTGTTTCGTCACGCAATCCACCCTCAGCGCGGGGCTGAAGGAACTGGAGTCGACGCTCGGGGCGCGCCTGGTGGAACGCGATCGCCAGTCGGTACGGATGACGCCGGTGGGCGAGGCGGTGGTTACGCGCGCGCGCGAACTGCTCGCCGGCGCTGCGGACCTGGTCGAGTCGACGGCCGCCGCAGCGGCGCCGATGTGCGGCCCGTTGCGCCTGGGCGTGATCCCGACGATCGCGCCGTTCCTGCTCCCGCAACTGGTGCCTCAGGTGCGGATGCGCTTCCCCAAGCTGAAGCTGGCGCTGCGCGAGGGTCTGACGGCAGACCTGCTGGTGCGGCTGGCGGAAGGCCAGCTCGACTTCGCGTTGATCGCGCTGCCATTTAACACCGTCGGGCTGCTGGTGCAGCCGCTGTTCGAGGACGAGCTCTGGATCGCGGCGCCGGAGGGCGATCCGTTGCTGGCGGCAAAACGCCTGACCGTTTCACCGCAGACAGCCGGACGCCTGCTGATCCTGGAGGAGGGGCATTGCCTGCGGGAACACACGCTGCTCGCGTGCGGGCGCGCGCAGGTTGCGAACGCCGACGGGCTCGAAGCCACCAGTTTGCTGACGCTGGTCGAAATGGCGGAATCGGGTTGGGGAGTTGCGCTGCTGCCGCAAATGGCGATCGATGGTGGCCTGCTGGAGGGGACTCGCCTGGTCGCGCGCCAGCTTGCGCCGCCCGCGCCCACGCGCACGATCGCGCTGGTTGCGCGGCACTCGACCGCACGAACGGCGGAGCTGTCGGCGCTTGCGCAATGCACGGTCGAGATGCACCGGCGCCGCCGCTCCAGCAGGCGCGCCTGAGCTTGCGCTAGCGTCGTACTCCTGTCAGAACGACGAGCCCGTCCGAAAGCTCTTCCGATCCGAACGACGCGCGAACTCGCGGATCGACTCCGTTTTCCCGAAGCACTCGCAGCGCCTCCTCCGGTTCGAACGTTACGTTGCGGTGTTGTTCGTCGCTGCGGCGCCACGCTCCCGCCACCTGTCGGAAGACCGTGATCGCGCGGTCGAAGCGGTGCGGCTGCGGGCGCGAGAAGCGCGTCACGATGACCCAGTCGTCCTGCACCTTCGCATGCACCTCGGCGAGGTCCGGCCGCCGGCGGTAACTCTCGGTCATCAAGTCGATCGCGATTAGTCCACCCAGCCGCACTGCCCGCGCAAGTTCGCCGAGCGCTTGCGCGATCTGTTCGCGCGTGTCGAGGTAGTTCAGAACATGACCGGTGGAAACGACCGCATCCGAGCGAGGCAGGCCTCCGGCGCCGCCTGCCGGCAACCCGGTCGGCAGACGCACCACCGCGAAATCGGCCGACGGCTCGTGCTCGCGCGCCAGGTCGATCATCGCGGCCGACGCGTCGACCCCGTGCACCAGGAAACCCTCGGAGCACAAGCGGTGCGCCAGCAAGCCGCTGCCGCAACCCACGTCGAGCACATGGGCGCCGCGTCCAATCCCGCCCTCGCGCAGAAGCTCCACGATGCCGGGTGCGACACGCTCCACATGTTGCGTGTAGCCGCTGTGGTGGACCCAGGCAAGGTCGCTCTGGTAGTACGCTTCGCTCGGCATGGCTGCGGGATACTACGCGAGGCGCGCACTGCAAGCGTCGTCCGGCCCGCTGCCGCGTCGCTCAGTCGCTCAGTTGCTCACACTGCGGATCGAACATGCCACCAGCGTTTCTGCAACACGTCGAAGCCGAGCTCGCGAGCCTGCGTGAGGGAGGCTTCCAGAAGCCTGAGCGCGTGATCGCAGGCCACCAGGGCGCCGGTATCCGGCTGCGCGATGGCCACGAGGTCCTGAATTTCTGCGCCAACAACTACCTGGGACTTGCCGGTGATGCACGGCTGGTGGAGGCTGCCAAAAAGGGCCTGGACGAATACGGGTTCGGGGTCGCTTCGGTACGCTTCATTTGCGGCACGCAGACGGTGCACAAGCAGCTCGAGGCGGCCATTTCAAGCTTTTTGGGAACCGAAGACACGCTGCTGTACTCGAGCTGTTTCGACGCCAACGGCGGCGTATTCGAAACGCTGCTGGGCGAGCGCGATGCGGTGATCTCGGACGAGCTGAACCACGCCTCGATCATCGACGGCATCCGCCTGAGCAAGGCGCAGCGATACCGTTACCGCAACTGTGACATCGCCGACCTGCGGGCGCAGTTGCAAGCGGCGGACGCCTCTGGCGCGCGTTTCAAGCTGATCGTGACCGATGGCGTGTTCTCGATGGACGGGACGATCGCCGAGCTGGCGGCGATCTGCGACGAGGCCGGGCGGCACGGCGCGCTGGTGATGGTCGACGACTCGCACGCGGTCGGCGTGCTGGGTGCGAACGGGCGTGGCACGCCCGAACGCTGCGGCGTCGCGCAGCGTGTGGATCTGTCGAGCGGCACGCTCGGCAAGGCGCTCGGGGGGGCGAGCGGCGGCTATGTGTCGGGCCGCGCGCCGGTCATCGAGCTGTTGCGCCAGCGCTCGCGCCCCTATCTGTTCTCCAATTCGCTCGCCCCCTCGATTGCTGCTGCCAGCCTTGAGGTACTGAATTTGCTGGAGCGCGAAGGCGCGGGCCTGCGCGCGCGGTTGCAGGCCAACGCCGCGCGCTTTCGCGGCGCGATGGCCGCTGCGGGATTCGCGCTGGCCGGTGCCGAGCACCCGATCGTTCCGGTGATGCTGGGCGACGCGGCAGTGGCCGGCACGATGGCCCAGCGGCTGCTCGATCGCGGCATCTACGTCATCGGCTTTTCCTTTCCAGTGGTGCCGAAGGGCAAGGCGCGCATCCGCGTGCAGATGAGCGCCGCGCACACACCCGAGCAGATCGACCGTGCAGTGACCGCTTTCACTGCGGTCGGACGTGAACTGGGCGTGATCTGAGCCGCGGAGCCACAACAAACCTTTCAAAAGAAGCTGAGCTTCCTGAATATGCGAGCACTGGTGAAGGCAGAGGCCGCTCCCGGCCTGACGCTGCAAAGGGTGAAGAAGCCCGAGGTGGGGCATAACGACCTGCTGATCCGGATCCACAAGACGTCGATCTGCGGCACCGACGTGCACATCTGGAAGTGGGACGATTGGGCGCGAAAAACGGTCCCGATCGGGATGCACGTTGGCCACGAGTACGTCGGCGAGGTAGACGGGATGGGTTCCGAAGTGCGGGGCTTCCGCATCGGCGACCGCGTCTCCGGCGAAGGTCACATCACGTGCGGATACTGCCGCAACTGCCGGGCCGGCCGCCGCCACCTGTGCCGCAACACGGTCGGGGTGGGTGTGAACCGGGAAGGTGCATTCGCCGATTTCCTGGTGATTCCCGCGTTCAACGCTTTCAAGATCCCGGACGACATCCCCGACGAAGTCGCCTCGATTCTCGATCCGCTGGGCAACGCCACGCATACCGCGCTGAGCTTCGACCTGGTCGGCGAGGACGTGCTGATTACCGGTGCCGGGCCGATCGGACTGATGGCCGCCGCGATCTGCCGCCACGTGGGGGCTCGTCACATCGTCATGACCGATGTGAACGAGTACCGCCTCGGACTCGCGCTGAAAATGGGAGCGAGCCGCGCCGTCGACATCGGCCGCACCGACCTGTCGTCCGTGATGCGGGATTTGGGCATGACCGAGGGCTTCGATGTCGGGATGGAGATGTCGGGCAATCCGGAGGCGCTGCGCAGCCTGCTCGCGTCGATGAACCACGGCGGAAAGGTGGCGCTGCTGGGGATCCCTCCGGGCGACGTCGCGATCGACTGCAATCAGGTGATCTTCAAGGGGCTGCTGATCAAGGGAATCTACGGCCGCGAGATGTTCGAGACCTGGTACAAAATGATTGCGATGCTGCAGTCCGGCCTGGACGTCACGCCGGTGATCACGCACCGCTTCGTGCTCGAAGACTACGTGGCGGGCTTCGAGACGATGCTGTCAGGACGGTCCGGCAAGGTGATCCTGGACTGGAACACGGCGTAGGGCTGAAACCGGCGCAAGGGCTCAGGAAGGCTCGCTGCCGGAGGAGAGGTTCGTGGCGGGTGTGTACCGGTTCGGCGCTGCCGAGCTCAGGGCGGCCGAGCGCCGGTTGCTGATCGGCGGCGAGCCGGCCTCGATTGGGGCACGTGCGTTCGATCTGCTGCTGGCGTTGATCGAGCGACGCGACCGCATGGTCGGCAAGGACGAGCTGCTTGACGTCTGCTGGCCGGGCCTGGTGGTCGAAGAGAACAACCTGCAGGTGCAGGTGAGCACGCTGCGTAAGCTTCTCGGCCCGCAGGTGATCGCGACGATCTCCGGCCGCGGCTACCGGTTCACGGCCGACTTGAGCGCGGAGCCCGCGGGGGACGCGCAAGGCGAGCCGCCCGCGCCGGCGCACATGCCGCAGCGAAGCCTGCCGGCCGAACGCGACGCCTTCGTCGGACGGGACGATGCGTTGCGCGAGCTCAGCCGGCGTTTCGAGCAGGGCGCGAGGCTGGTGTCGCTGCTAGGTATCGGCGGCTGCGGCAAGACGCGTCTGGCAATTCATTTCGGCTGGGCCAGAGCAGCCGACTTCCCGGGCGGCGTTTGGTTCTGCGACCTGGTCCCGGCCCGAACGCTGGAGGGCGTGCTGCACGCTGTCGCGCTGGGGCTGGACGTTCCGCTCGGCAAGGACGACCCGGTCGCTCAGCTCGGCAACGCGATCGCCGGGCGCGGCGCTTGCCTGGTAATCCTGGACAACTTCGAGCAAGCGGCGCGCCACGCCGAAGGAACGCTGGGCCGTTGGCTCGATCGGGCGCCCGACGCACGATTCCTGGTCACCTCGCGCGAGGTGCTGGGGATAACGGGCGAAGAGGCGCAGGCGCTCGCTCCCCTTGCGCCTGCCGACGCCGAGAGCCTGTTCCTGCGGCGAGCCGCCGCCGCCCAGCGCGACTTTGATCCGGCGCCGGAGGATCGGGCGGCCATTGCACGCCTGGTGCAGTTGCTCGACGGCTTGCCGCTTGCGATCGAGCTTGCCGCTGCGCGGGTGCGCACGCTCGCGCCACGCGCGCTGCTTGCGCGGATGAGCGAACGGTTCCGGCTGCTCACTTCTGGCAGCGGCCGGCACGACCGCCAGGCGACGCTGCGTGCGGCTTTCGACTGGTCGTGGGATCTGCTGGGGCCGGCGGACAAGCTGGCGCTGGCGCAGTGTTCGGTGTTCGAAGGCGGCTTCACGATCGAAGCGGCCGAAGCCATCATCGACCTGACGTCGATCCCGGATGCGCCATGGGTGGTGGACGTCGTGCAGTCGCTGGTGGACAAATCCTTTGTGCGGCCGTGCGGGGAAGGACGCTTCGACCTGCTGGTGAGCGTGCAGGCCTATGCGGCCGAGCACCTGCAGACGCAGGGCCGTTACCCTGGCAGTGGACCGGCTGCGCAGCGTGTGGCCGAGCGCCGACATGGAGACTGGTTTGCCGTGCTCGGCCCGAAGCGTGCCGTCGAGAACCGATGCGTGGAATTGAACAACCTGGTGGCGGCATGCCGACGCGAGGTGGCCGCTGGCAACGCCAAGGCCGCGGCAGGAGCACTCGAGGGCGCCTGGGCCGCGCTGCATCAGCAGGGGCCCTTCAAGGCAGGCGTCGATGTCGCCGAGGCGGTCTGCGCGATGCCGCAGCTGGAAGGCGCAGCGGCAGCGCTGGCGCGCACGGCGCTCGCCGACGCTCTCGAAGCCCTGGGCAAACCGGTCCAGGCGGCCGGGGCGTATGGCGAAGCTGCCGCGCAAGCGCACGCGGCCGGCGACCGAAGATGCGAAGCTGCCGCGATGATCGGTCTTGCAGCACTCGGCGCCCGCGCAGGCCATAGCGACGAGGCGCGCGCGCAGTACGCGCATGCTCTCGAACTCGCGCGGCAGGCCGGCGATGCCGACCTCGAATGCGCCGCGCTGAACGGCGTAGGCATCATCGAATTCGAGTTGGGCCGGATCGGCGAGGCGCAAGCCCGCTACGAGGAAGCACTGGTGCTGGCTCGCAACACCGGAGACCGGCTCAGGCAGGCAAAGCTGCTCGGCAACCTGGGAACCGTCCACCTCAATCTGGGGCGCATGGACGAGGCGCAAGCGAATTGCGAGCAGTCGTTGCAGATCGCGCGCGAGCTGGGCGACCGCCTGCTCGAGGGCAACACGTTGTGCAACCTGGGCCTGGTGCATCATCTCCAGCGCCGGCACAACGAGGCACGCGCCGTGTCGGAAGCGGCCTTGAAAGTTGCACGCGAGCTCGGCTACGCGCGCCTCGAATGCATCGTGCTGTGCAACCTCGGCCTGGTGCACGCCGCCGCGGGCACCCTGGAGCAGGCGTCTTCGACCTACGTGGATGCGCTGGCGGTCGCCCGGCGCATCGGCGACCAACGCACCGAAGGACAGGTGCTGGGCTACCTCGGGTTGGTGCACGCACGCCGGCGGGCCTTCGACGAGGCACGGCAGTGCCTGGAGCGCGGCCAGGCGCTGCTGGTCGAGGCCGACGACCGGCTGAGCCTGGGCGTACTGTTGTGCGGCCGTGCCGAATACGAATGGCGCGCCGGCGACAAGGCGGCGGCGCGCGCGGCGCGCCGCCAGGCGGCTGAGCTTGGCGCACAGGCGGGTTCCGGTCCGGGATCGGAACTCGGCGGCGCGCTCGCCGAGGTCGACAAGCTGTTTGGCAGCCCCGCGGCGTGAGCTCGCAGCGCGCCGCCGGCGCTTCGTCAGTGATTCTGGATGACAGGGTCGAGCACGAGCGGCGAGTTTGAACTATCGATCACTTTGATGTTGTAAGGGAACTGCTTATTTGGCGTGTGGTGTGCCTTGACGCACAGGAAGCCCCGCCCGCTTCCGAAGGGGTCCGGACCGCAGGCGTGATCTGCGGAGTTTGCCGCCTTCCCCTTGTCATCGAAGACAACAATGCCGTCTGTCGGAAACGTATAGCCAGGGTCCACGATGTACCAGGATATCAACACCTCCTCGGGGTAGATATCGATCTGGTTCACCGGTTGGATCTTGCCATTTGCCACATGGATTCCAACCTGTGGATGGAAGGGCGGGCGCTGCTGGCCAAGCGCCGGTGCCGCCGCGACCACGAGCGCAAACACGAAAGCTGCCTTCTTGTTCATTTGGCCTCCTCCTGTGCGCCGGTCAAACCGGCGAGGTGTTGTGAATGAAAGAGTCATACGGTGAAGGGCTAGCGACCCATGCCGGCCCCGAGTCATGCGGAGCTGCTCGCGAGGGCAGCGTCGAAGCGTTGACAG
>Ga0187846_10002274_pt1 | contig 10606 bp, 7 predicted proteins | sample TC_taG_FD_161473 | JGI IMG/M metagenome (GOLD analysis project Ga0187846, IMG submission 161473) | Biofilm microbial communities from the roof of an iron ore cave, State of Minas Gerais, Brazil - TC_06 Biofilm (v2) | ecosystem: Environmental > Terrestrial > Deep subsurface > Cave > Wall biofilm ... | reverse complement strand
CAGTCACCACCAGCCACTCGTCGGGACCCAGCCACAGCACCTTGTGCGCGGCCGGAGCCACGGCGAACGTGTTGGGCGTGCTCGGCAGGCCGCATCCGAGCGCGCGCTCGATCGAGCCCGCCAGCACGGAATCGGACAGATCGCAGCGCAGATCGATGTGTCCGAGAAAGGCTCGCTCCTGCAGGCGCATTGCGCCCGCATCGTGCCGAACCGGCGATGCGGCCTCGATCCTTCCGACCAGGGGGCTTTCCCGGCGCGAAGCCTCAAACATGTTGCCGGGCTCCCTGCGGATCGTAGAAAACCGGCTCCGCGATCCGTGCCGAGGCAAAGGAGCCATCGGCCCGCGTGACGAACACTGGCTGACCGACGCGCGAGCGGCCGGACTTCACCAGCGCGAGCGCGATCGACCGCTCGACCGTGGCACTGGCGTAGCTGGAGGTGACGTGACCGATCATCGGCACCGGCGGTGCGCTGCTCCTGGCTTCGACGATCTGGCCGCCTTCCGGCAGGACCAGCCCTGGATCGTCGGCCAGCAGACCGACCAGTTGCTTGCGGTCGGCTCGGCTCGTGTCGGGGCGCGCCAGCGACCGCTTGCCGAGGAAATCCTTGGTGCGCGACACGAAGCGCTCCATCCCCACATCGATCGGCGTGACCGAGCCGTCGGTGTCCTGGCCGACGATGATGTAGCCCTTTTCGGCCCGCAGCACATGCATCGTCTCGGTTCCATAGGGCGTGATGCCGTGCGGGGCACCGGCTTGCACCAGCGCTTCCCACACGGCGCGTCCATGGTCGGCCGGCACGTAGATCTCGTAGGCCAGCTCCCCGGAAAAGCTGACCCGCAGGAGGCGCGCCGGCACGCCGGCGACCGTGCCGATCCGCAGATGCAGAAAGGGAAAGGCTTCGCGCGAGCAGTCGATGTCGGACCCGGCCGACACCAGCACCTGGCGGCTCAGTGGGCCGGCCAGAGCGATCGCCGCCCACTGGTCGGTGACCGAAGTCAGGTGTACGCGCAACTGCGGCCACTCGGTCTGCCGCCACCGCTCCAGCCAGCCGAGTACCCGGGCAGCACCGCCGGTCGTCGTGGTCAGCATGAAGTGCCGCTCGCCCAGGCGCACGCCGACCCCGTCGTCCATCACCATGCCGTTCTCGTCGCACATCAGCCCGAGCCGGCAGCGCCCGATCTTCAAGTCCGACCACGAGCCGGTGTAGAACCAGTCGAGGAAGGCCGCCACATCCGGACCGTGCGCATCGATCTTGCCGAGCGTGGACACGTCCATGATGCCCACGCGCTGGCGTACCGCCCGGCACTCGCGGCGCACTGCCTGCTGCATCGACTCGCCGGCGAGCGGGTAGTACCAGGGCCGCTTCCACTGCCCGACGTTCTCGAACAGCGCACCGCGCCCGACATGCCACTCGTGCATCGCCGTCTTGCGCACCGGATCGAACAAGGCGCCGGTCTCGCGCCCGGCGATGGCGCCGAACGTCACCGGCGTGTAGTTGGGCCGGTACGTGGTGGTGCCCGTCTGCGCAATGCTGCTGCCGCTGGCCGCGGCGGCAATCGCCATCGCGTTGATGTTGCCCAGCTTGCCCTGGTCGGTGCCGAAGCCGACCGCCGTGTAGCGCTTGACGAGCTCGATCGACGAATAGCCTTCTCGCATGGCCAAGCCGATGTCGGCCGCCGTCACGTCGTTCTGAAAGTCCACGAACGCCTTCGCGCCGGGCGGCGTCGCCGGTACCTGCCACAACGGCGCGAGCGGCTCGATGCGCCCGGAATCAAGCGGCGCAACGGGCGCGCCGCCCTGGGGCGCGGCGGGCATTCCGGCGGCACCGGCTGCATCGTGACCGGCGCTCCACCCCTGCGCCAGGGCCTCCTGCAGCGTCGATGCACCGTTACAGGCGCCGGCCGAGCGTTCCGGCTGAACCGGCGGGCCCGGCATGAAGCAATGGGCGCCCTCATCCCAGCGCGGTCGACCGCCGGACTGCGCATGCAGGTGGACCACCGGAGAGAACCCGCCCGAGACCACCAGCAGGTCGCACGCCAGCGCCCGCACGGCGCCGCTATCGGCGCGCGCCACCTTGACCTGGCTCAGGTGCAACGATCCCGCGGTGTCGGCCACGACCGCGCCGGTCATCACTTCGATGCCGAGCGCGCGCACCGTGTCGCCGATCGCGCCGGCACCGCCGGCCCGGGCGTCGACCACGGCCGCCACAGTCACGCCGGCCGCATGCAGATCCACCGCCGTGCGATAGGCCGAATCGTTGTTGGTGAAAATGACGGCGCGGCGCCCGCAGCGCACGCCATAGCCATGCAGGTAGGTCGATACCGCCTGGGCCAGCATCACACCCGGCCGGTCGTTGTTGCCGAACACCAGCGGGCGCTCGTGCGCTCCGGTCGCCAGCACGACCTGGCGCGCGTGCACTTTCCACAGGCGCTCGCGTGGCCCGGCGCGCCGCCCCTCCGCCAGATGGTCGGTGCAGCGTTGCACGATCGTCAGCAGGTTGTAGTCGTGATAGCCGAACGCAGTGCTGCGCTCGAGCAGCGTCACTTGGGGCGAGCGGGCCAGCTCGCCCACCGTCTGCGCCAGCCATTGCCGCGCCGGCATACCGTCGATCGACCGCTCGCCTGCATGGAGGCTGCCGCCGAAGCGGGCGCGCTCGTCCGCCAGCACGACGCGCGCTCCGCGCCGCGCCGCGGCCAAGGCGGCGGCCAGTCCGGCCGGCCCGCCTCCGACGACCAGCACGTCGCAGTGCGCGTGCAAGCGCTCGTAGCAGTCGGGATCGGGCGACTCGGGGGCGCGGCCCAGGCCGGCAGCGCGACGGATCCAGCGCTCGTAAGCAGGCCAGGCGCTGGCCGGCCATTTGAAGGTCTTGTAATAAAACCCCGCCGGCAGCATCGCGGCGACCAGACCCGCCAGCGCCATCCAGTCGCGTTCGGGCCCCGGAAAGCAGTTCACGCTGTGCGCAACCAGTTCGGGAATCAACTCGATTTCGGTGGCACGCGCGTTCGGAACCGAGCGCGCGCCCTGCCCCAGTTGCACCAGCGCGTTGGGCTCCTCCACACCCGCGGCCATGATGCCGCGCGGCCGGTGGTACTTCCAGCTGCGACCGACCAGACGCACGCCGTTGGCCAACAAAGCCGAGGCCAGCGTGTCGCCGCGCACGCCGTGCAGCGCGCGCCCGTTGAAGCGGAACGCGAGCGACTCGCCCGGCTCGACCAGCGTTCCGCCTTCGTTGCGAAACGGCTGACTCATCGGGCGTCGCCCGGCGGTGGCTCGCCGCAGCGATAGACGCGCCGGATCCGGTAGGTCACGGTGTCACGCTCCACGTTGAACCACTGGCGGCAGCCCGCCGAATGCTGCCACTGCTCCCGGAGCAGGCCGCGCGGGTTGGACCGCATGAACAGGTATTCGGCCCACTGCGCATCGCTGGCCGCGTCCGACGGACTCGGGCGTGCGATGTGGGCCTGGCCCCCGTAGGTGAACTCGCTGTCTTCGCGCGGGCCGCACCACGGGCACGGGATCAGAAGCATTCGGAGTCCTCAGTGGGCGACCGCCGCGGCGCCGTGCTCGTCGATCAGATGGCCGGACGTGAAGCGCTCCAGCGAAAACGGCTCATTGAGCTCGTGCGGCCGGTCCTGCGCGATCGTATGTGCGAATACCCAACCCGATCCCGGCGTCGCCTTGAAGCCGCCCGTGCCCCAGCCGCAATTCAGATACAGCCCGCGGATCGGCGTGGTGCCGATGATCGGGCACGCGTCGGGGCAGATGTCCACGATGCCGCCCCACTGGCGGTTCATCCGCACCCGCGAGAAGCTCGGAAACATCTCGACGATCGCCTCGACCGCGTGCTCGATCGTATGGAAACTGCCGCGCTGCCCGTAGCCGGTGTAGGCATCGATCCCGGCCCCGATCACCAGATCGCCCTTGTCGCTCTGGCTGATGTAGGCATGGACCGCGTTCGACATCACGACCGTATGCAGGACGGGCTTGATCGGCTCGGACACGAACGCCTGCAAGGGGTGGCTCTGCAACGGCAGCCGCAGATCCGCCATCGCGGCGATCACGCTCGAATGGCCGGCGGCGACCACTCCGATCCTGGGCGCATCGATCGGCCCGCGCGTGGTGTCCACGCCCACCACCCGGCTGCCGTCGCGCCGGATCGACGTCACCTCGCACTGCTGGATGATGTCGACGCCGAGCGCATCGGCCGCGCGCGCGAAACCCCATGCAACGGCGTCGTGCCGTGCGACGCCGGCGCGCGGCTGAAACGACGCACCCAGGATCGGATAGCGCGCCGTGGGCGAATCGTTGATGATCGGCACCAGCTGCTTCACCTGCGCCGCGCTCAGCACCTCGCCGTCGACGCCGTTCAACCGGTTCGCGTTGACGCGCCGGACGATGTCGCGCATGTCCTGCAGCGAGTGACCCAGGTTCAGCACCCCGCGCTGGCTGAACATCACGTTGAAGTTCAGCTCCAGCGACAGCCCCTCCCACAGCTTCATCGAGTGCTCGTACAGGTGGGTCGCCTCGTCCCACAGGTAGTTCGAGCGCACGATCGTCGTGTTGCGGGCCGTATTGCCGCCGCCCAGCCAACCCTTCTCCAGCACGGCCACGTCCCGGATCCCATGCACGCGGGCCAGGTAATAGGCGGTGGCCAGCCCGTGGCCGCCGCCGCCGATGATCAGAACCGAGTACCGGCGCCTGGGCGCGGGACTGCGCCAGGCCTGCGGCCAGTTGCGGTGGCGCGTCAGCGCGTTGCGTGCCAGCGAGAATATCGAATAGCTATTCACCTTCACCTATCTAATGGGCCGTTGAGCCTGCCGATGTCATCGGCTTCGCAACCGAAAAGCGAGAGGATCGGCTTCGAGTGGGGTCTGCGACCCGCTCGAGCACCCCCCGCGGCCTTCACAAGCGTCACAATTGCGGACGATCCGGTCAGCACTCGATCACGTTGACCGCGAGGCCTCCGCGCGAGGTCTCCTTGTACTTGTCCTTCATGTCGGCACCCGTGTCGCGCATCGTCTTGATCACCTTGTCGAGCGACACGAAATGCTTTCCATCGCCGCGCAAGGCCATCCGCGCGGCATTGATCGCTTTCACCGACGCCATCGCGTTGCGCTCGATGCACGGAACCTGCACCAGCCCTCCGACCGGATCGCAGGTCAGTCCCAGGTTGTGCTCCATGCCGATTTCGGCCGCGTTCTCTACCTGCTCGGGGGTCCCTCCGAGCACCTCGGCCAGGGCGCCGGCCGCCATCGAGCAGGCCACGCCGACTTCCCCCTGGCAGCCGACCTCGGCGCCCGAGATCGAGGCGTTCTGCTTGTACAGCATGCCGATCGCGCCCGCGGTCAGCAGGAAGCAGGCCGCGCCTTCCGGGCTGGCAGCGGGGATGAAGCGGTCGTAGTAATGCAGCACCGCCGGAATGATTCCGGCTGCTCCGTTGGTGGGCGCGGTCACGACCCGCCCGCCGGCCGCGTTTTCCTCGTTGACCGCCAGTGCGTACAGGTTCACCCAGTCCAGGATCGTCAGCGGATCGCGCAGCGCCGCCTCCGGGGCGGCCGACAGTTTGCGATGCAGCTCGGCCGCACGTCGGCGCAGCTTGATCCCTCCCGGAAGCACGCCTTCACGGCTGCAGCCGCGTCGCACGCAGTCCTGCATCGCCTGCCAGATCTGCGCCAGTTGCGCCCGCGTCTGCGATTGCGGCCGCCATGCGGTCTCGTTCTGCATCATCACGCCGCTCACCGGAAGACCCGTGCTGCGGCAGCGCTGCAGCAGTTCCTCGGCGGTGGCGAACGGGTGCGGCAGAGTCCGATCATCCTCCCGTATCCGATCGGCGCCCGCCGCGCGCTCGTCGACCACGAAGCCGCCGCCGACCGAGTAGTACTGCTTGCGCACCAGCTCGACGCCATCGGCGCCGAGCGCGGCAAAGCGCATCCCGTTCGGATGGAACGGCAGGCTCTCGCGACGATGAAACACCAGGTGTTCGCGCTCGGCAAAGACGATGGAATGCTCGCCGAGCAGGCGGATCGTGCCGCGGGCGCGGATGTCGGTCAGCCGCGCCTCGATCGTGTCCGGGTCGATGAGCTCCGGCTGTTCGCCTTCCAGGCCCAGCATCACGGCCTTGTCGGATCCATGTCCGCGCCCGGTCGCACCGAGCGAACCGTACAGCCGAACCTGGACGGCTCGCGTGGCCGCGAGCAAGCCATCGTCGCGCAGGCCCACCGCGAACTGGCGCGCCGCGCGCATCGGCCCGACCGTGTGCGAGCTCGACGGCCCGATGCCGATCCGAAACAGCTCGAAGACGCTGATGACCAAGGGATCGCCGATCCGGTCAGTGGATACCGAGATAGGCGCGGACGGCGCCGGCGCCGTCCTTGCCGTCGAAGGTCTGAACGCCCTTGAGCCAATCGGTCAGCGCGGCCGGGTTGGCGCGCAGCCATTCCTGGGCGGACGCGATCGGGTCGCGCTTGGCCAGGATCGGCGCCATCACCTGGCTTTCCATCGACAGCCCGAATTTCAGGTTCCGGATCAGCGTGCCGACGTTGGGGCAGCGCTCCAGATAGCCGGTGGCCACCGCGGTGTACACGGCCGCGCCCCCGTAGTTGGGGCCGAACACCTTGTCGCCGCCCGACAGGTAGGTCATCTTGAAGCGCTCGTTCATCGGATGCGGTTCCCATCCGAGAAACACGATGAACTTGTGCCGGTCGATCGAGCGCTGGACCTCGATCAGCATGCCCGCCTCGCTCGATTCGACCATCTTGAACCCGCCCAGGCCGAATTCGTTGCCGCTGATCATCCTCTGGATCAGCGCGTTGCCGTCGTTGCCCGGCTCGATACCGTAGATCTTGCCGTTCAGCTCCTTGCGAAAGCGCGCGATATCCGCGAAATCCTTCAACCCCGCATCCGCCACGAAGGTCGGCACCGCCAGCGTGTACTTGGCGCCCGACAGGTTCGGGGCCGGAAGCACCTGGAGAGACTTTTCCTTCAGGAACGGCTCGATGATCGGGATCATGCTGGGGTTCCAGTAACCCAGAAACACGTCGAGGCTTTTCTTCTTCAGTCCGGTGAACGCGATCGGTACCGATGCGATCGTCGTGGTCGGCTTGTAGCCCAGGCCCTGCAGCACGACGGTCGTCAGCGACGTGGTGGCCGTGATGTCGGTCCACCCGATGTCCACCATTCGAACCAGGCGGCATTCGGCCGGCTCGGCCGCGCCGGCGCAAAGCGGCGCAAGCGACAGACCCGCGAAGGCTGCGAGCAGCCAGGCCGCGCGAACGACGATCATGGTCGTGGTCTCCCCAGGGCGGATCGGCCCAAAAGCGCTTTCGACTGTAGCGACGCGGCAGCACCCATTCTTGCTCCGGCACGACGCGCACCGGTCAAAACGCGTCCGTGCGACGATTGTGCTCTCGACGGATTGTGCCTCATGAGCCTGATCGGCAAGCCGCCCTGTGACGACGGCGTCATTCTGCAAGGCGGACCGGCATCGCCCGTCAGCCTGTGGTCGCAGCGATGGGCGCTCGTGGCCGCGATCCTCGGCTCCAGCATGACCTTCATCGACGCCTCCGTCGTCAATGTCGCGTTGCCGGCCATCCAGTCCGGTCTGCACGCGTCCGCGTTCGAGGCACAGTGGGTGGTCGAGTCGTATGCCCTGCCGCTGGCGGCGTTGCTGCTGGTCGGCGGCGCGCTGGGAGACCGCTTCGGGCGGTGCAGGATGATTGCGATCGGAATCGTGGTATTCACGCTGGCTTCGATGGCCTGCTCGTGGGCGGCCGATGTCCATCAGCTGATCGCAGCGCGGGCGGTCCAGGGTCTCGGTGCGGCGCTGCTGGTGCCCGGCAGCCTGGCCCTGATCAGTGCATCGTTTCCGGAGCATGAGCGCGGGCGCGCGATCGGCATCTGGTCGGGATTGACCGGTGTTGCGAGCGCGCTTGGCCCGATCGTGGGCGGCTTTCTGATCGAACACTATTCGTGGGCATGGGCATTCCGTATCAACGCCCCGATCGCGGTGGTCGTGCTGTCCATTCTGTGGCGGGGTGTTCCAGAATCCCGCGGGCGGTCATCCGACTCACCCCTGGATGCCTGGGGCCCGTTGCTCGCGACGGTTGCCCTGGGCGCCGTCGTGTACGCCTTCGTCGAAGCGCCGGCCCGGCATTGGAGCTCGATGCCCATCAGGGGCGCCTTGTTCATCGCAGCGGCGGCGTCGGTGGGATTCATCTCGGTCGAGTTGCGCTCGCGCGCGCCGATGCTGCCGCTCGCGCTGTTCCGCAATGCAGACTTCCTGGGCGCCAACCTTCTGACCCTGCTCCTGTACGCCGCGCTGGGTGGGGCGCTGTTCTTCCTGCCGCTGGAGCTGATCCAGGTGCAGGGCTATGGCGCCACCGCGGCCGGCGCGGCGCTGTTGCCGTTCATCCTGATCATGTTCGTGATGTCGCGCTGGGCCGGCGGTCTGGTCGATCGCTTCGGCCCGATGCGTCCGCTGATCGCCGGCCCGGCCATTGCAGCCGTCGGGTTCGCGTTGCTCGCAGTGCCCGGCATCGAGGCCGGCGTTTCCCGTTATTGGTCCAGCTTCCTGCCGGCCGTGGCGGTGCTCGGGATCGGCATGACGGTCACCGTTGCACCGCTGACCACGACCGTGATGAATGCGGCCGGCCCGGATTTCGCAGGCGTGGCGTCCGGCATCAACAACGCGGTCGCACGGACCGCTGGACTGCTGGCGATCGCGATCTTCGGCCTCGTCCTGGCCTCGGTATTCGGCGCCCAGCTCGATACGTGGTTGCGCGAAGCGCACGTGCCGGATGCGGTCAGCGCCGCCCTGCAAACCCAGCGCAACAAGCTGGCCGGGATCGAGTTGCCGCCGGGCCTGGATCCCGCTGCAGCCTCGGCGCTCGGCCGCAGCGTGAAGCTGTCGTACTTGTCGGGATTCCGCTGGGTCACGCTGCTGGGCGCGGCGCTGGCGCTGATGAGCTCCCTGGCTGCGTGGCTGCTGATCGGCCGGCAGCCTGCGCCGCCGAGCCACGAGGCCTGAAGCGCTCAGTTCACCGCATGGCTGCCGGCGCGCACCCTGCGGCGTTCCACGCTGGGCGGATAGCCGAACAAACCCCGGTAGCACTTGGAGAAGTGCGGCGGCGACTGGAAGCCGCATGCGACCGTGATGTCCATCACCGACAGGTCGGTCTGCAGCAGCAGCTCGCGGGCGCGCCGCAACCGCAACTCCAGGTAGTAACGCGTCGGCACGCGCCCCAGGTAGCGCTTGAACAGCCGTTCGAGCTGCCGGCGTGACACGCCCACGTAAGAGGCCAGCTCCTCCAGCGGCAACGGCTCCTCGACATTGGCCTCCATCAGCGTGGCCGCCTTGATCAGAATCTGGTTATGGGCGCCGACCTGCGCCTGCAGCGGAATGTGCTGCCGGTCCCTGGCGTCGCGCAGCCGATCCAGGATGAATTGATCGCAGATCGCGGTCGCCAACTCCTTGCCGTGCCGCTCGCGAACCAGATTCAGCATCAGGTCGATCGGAGCAATGCCTCCCGAACAGGTGAAGCGGTCCCGATCGATCACGAACAGCTCGGGGGTGAACACCGTATGCGGAAACTCCTCGCGGATGGCGGACATGTTCTCCCAGTGGATCGCGCAGCGGTAACCGTTGATCACGCCCGCGTGGGCCAGCGCATAGGTTCCGGTGCACAGCCCGCCCAGCGCCACTCCGCGCCGCGCAGCGTCACGCAGCGCCGATTGCAACCTGCGATCGACCGCGTCGCGCACATCGACGCCGCCGCACACGAACAGCACGTCCATCGGCGCGCATTCGGCCAGCGCGCGCGTCGGCGCCAGGCTCAACCCGTTGCTGGCCAGTGCCGGCCGGCCGTCCAGCGTGAGCACGGTCCATTCGTACAGCGTCGACTGGCCGACGCGGTTGGCCATCCGCAGCGGCTCCATCGCGTTAGCCAACGCGATCAGGGAATAGTTGGTGAGCGTCAGGAATCCGAAGTGCGTCGTCGCTCGCGCCGAACCCGGTTGTTTCACGCAGCCCCCTTCCCGGGGCCCAGCCCAAGCCTATCCCTCCTGCGCCGAGGCTTCGGAGGGCATGCCTGCCTCGGCCAGCCCCTCATGCAGCAGATATTGCCAGATCGCCCGAGCCGCCTGTTGAGGGTCCAAATTAAGCAATTTCGTCCCGGAGCCGGCGCGCATCGATTGGATGCTGCGCAGCCGCTCGGCGGCACTGCTCTGCACCAGGGCGCGCAGGCGGCGGGGTCGAACCCTGGCAGGCCGCTCGAGCCAGTCGGCAGGAATCGAAGGCGCGCTGCAATCGCCCGGTTCAAGCGCAACGGTCCGAATCCGCCCGCGCCGGGCCGCCCCGTAAGCGCTCATCCGCGCCGCCGCTGCAGCACGGTCGACCGTCAGCAACAGCGGCAGCCCGGCTTGCACAGCGCGGCGGCCGCCGCGTGGCAGCGCCTGAATCACTCGAGCTCCACCGTCGCGGGACGCGATCGACACCGCATTGGCGATCAACCGCCAGCCCAGCAGGTGCGCGAGCTGGTACGGCAGCATTCCGCTTGCCTCGCCGCACTCGGCGCGGCTGCCGGCCAGCACGACCGCAGGCCGCAGCC
>Ga0187846_10002273_pt1 | contig 10607 bp, 11 predicted proteins | sample TC_taG_FD_161473 | JGI IMG/M metagenome (GOLD analysis project Ga0187846, IMG submission 161473) | Biofilm microbial communities from the roof of an iron ore cave, State of Minas Gerais, Brazil - TC_06 Biofilm (v2) | ecosystem: Environmental > Terrestrial > Deep subsurface > Cave > Wall biofilm... | reverse complement strand
CCGCTTGGCCGAGCGCGAGCAGCAGCAGCGCCGCGTCGCGCGACACGGCCTTGGCGGGAAGCTTCGAGCCGGAGGGTGGAAGCAGAATCCCGAAAAAATCGGGATCTTCGTTCAACGGTCCGAACTGGTTCGATTGCGAAGCTTCGAGCCGGTCGTGGGGGATCAGTTCAAAGCGCGGATTCGAACGAAGCCGCGCGCGGCACAAATCGATCACCGTCGCACGACTTCCCTCTATTTCCTCGATCGACCGGCCTTCTTCGCGCGCGACTTCTTGGCCTTCTTCGCGGCCTTCGATCGTTTCGCCATCATGGACCGAACGCCGGTCAACGCCTTGGACAGCCGGCTCTCCCACCCCTTCAAGTCCTTCTGGGATGGATCCGGAACCGCCTTTCCCGTGCCTTGCCCGAGCTCGTTCTCGCGGCGCTCGACCAGCGTCAGCAGATCCTGCAACTGTTTTTTCAGCAGCAGCAGCTCCTCGGCGCTGGCATCCTCGATCACTTCGTGTGGGCTGACTCCGATCACGACGTCGGGCTCGGGGCTCGCGCCGCACGCAAAGTAGCCGGGCGCACCCGGTCCAGTCGGCACTTCCGCATGTGCCTCGGCCACGGTTCGATGGCGCTCCAGCGGCCTCGCGCCCGCCGATCCAGGCTCAACGGTGACGATCAAATCGCGGATCTTGAACGTCGGCATTTTTGGGCTCCCTCCAAGCATCGGCGCATCTTGCCGTTCCGACACTTAGACGATTATTGACATCCAAACACGACAAGTAAACCGCGCACACCGGCCAAGCGGCGTTCGTATCAAGATCCGCCGCGATGCAGCATGGCTAATCCGACTCGAACCCGTCCTCGACCTGCTCGGCGGCGCGCAGTACCGCGCGCGCCTTGGCCTCGGTTTCCTGCCACTCCTTGTCCGGCACCGAGTCGGCCACGATGCCGGCGGCGGCCTGCACGTACAGCACGTTGCCTTTGATGATGCCGGTACGGATCGCGATCGCCAGGTCCATGTCGCCGGCAAAGCTCAGATAGCCGACCGCGCCGCCGTAGATGCCGCGCTTGACCGGCTCGAGCTCGTCGATGATCTCCATCGCGCGCACCTTGGGCGTGCCCGACAGCGTGCCGGCCGGGAACGTGGCGCGCAGCACGTCGAAATTGCCCATGCCCGGCCGCAGCGCGCCCTCGACATGGCTGACCAGATGCATTACGTGCGAGTAGCGCTCGATCACCATCTGCTCGGTCACCTTGACGGTGCCGACGCGTGCGATGCGACCGATGTCGTTGCGCGCCAGGTCGATCAGCATCAGGTGCTCGGCACGCTCCTTCGGGTCGGCCAGCAACTCGGCCGCCAGCGCCGCGTCCTGCTCGAGCGTGCCGCCGCGCGGTCGTGTGCCCGCCAGTGGCCGGATCGCGACCACGCGCTCGCCCTGCCGCGTTTCGGCCCGCACCAGGATCTCGGGGGAGGCGCCGACCACGTGGGCGTCGCCCAGGTCGTAGTAGTACATGTACGGCGACGGATTCAGGGTTCGCAGCGCGCGGTACAGCGACAAGGGCGCGTCGGCGAACTGCTTGCTGATGCGTTGACCGATCTGGACCTGGAAGACGTCTCCCGCCTCGATGTACTGCTTGGAGCGCGCCACCGCTGCGAGGTAGTCGTTGCGCCCGAATTCGCGCTGCTCCGGACGGCGCACGCTGGCGCGTGTATGGGGCGGCTCGACGTGGCGTCCCAGGCGCGCGCGCAAGTCGCGCAAACGCTCGCGCGCGCGCGAATAGCCCTCCGGTTGCGATGCATCGGCGTACACGATCAGATAGGCCCGCCCGGTCAGGTTGTCGATGACCGCCAGCTCCTCCGTCAGGATCAGATGTATGTCGGGCAGGTCCAGGTCGTCGGGTTTGGTCCGTGCCAGCGTCTTTTCGATCAGGCGCACGGTGTCGTAACCGAAGTATCCGGCCAGGCCGCCACAAAAGCGCGGCAGCCCCGGTCGTAGCGCGACCTTGAAGCGGGCTGCGAAGCGTTCGATGAATGCGAGCGGGTCGCCGCGATCCTCCTCGACCACGCGGCCGTCCGTGACGACCTCGGTGCGATGTTGGCCCGCATCGCCGATCCTGGCCCGCACCACGGTGCGCGCCGGCAGACCGATGAAGGAATAGCGGCCGAAGCGTTCGCCGCCCACGACCGATTCGAGCAGGAACGAGTTGGCGCTGGAACTGAGGCTGCGCGCCAGCTTAAGGTACAGCGACAGCGGGGTATCCAGGTCCGCGAAGCTTTCCGCCAGCAGCGGGATCCGGTTGTAGCCCTCCTTGGCGAGGGCGCGGAATTCGAGTTCGGTCATGACCGTGGACCCTGCCCGATCAGGACGTACGTTGGTCCAGCCAGCAAGCCGCCTCGATCAGGCCGGGCACTATAGCATCGACGCCCGGCTGACCCGACAGTGAAGCGATCGATTCGCCCTCGTTGTAGCCGCATTCGACCAGAACGATGCGCACCCCAGCGGCCCGGCCGGCCAGCACGTCGTTGATCGAATCGCCGACGATGACCGCTTCGCGCGGCTCAACACCCAGGCGGCTGCACGCTCGCAGTACCACATCCGGGTACGGTTTGCGGCGTTCGACTTCGTCGCCGCACACGATCGCGTCGAACAGGACGGCCAGGCCCGCCCTTTGCAGCAGCGGTAACGTGAACTCGCGCGGTTTGTTGGTGACGCACGCCAGGCGCCAGCCGGACGCGCGCAACCGGCTCAAGGCCTGGGGCACGCCGTCGAACACGACCGACGCCGCGCCGTTGACCACCTGGTAGTGACGCAGGAACGATTCCCGCGCCGGGGTGAATCGCTCCGGTTCGACCTGCCCGTCCATCCGGTCCGTCAGGCTGCGCTGGACCAGCACATCGGCGCCTTTGCCGACGTACTGCGCGATACGCGAGGCCGGCAGCGATGGCAGTCCAAAATCGGCTCGCATCCGGTTGGCGGCCTCGGCCAGGTCGGGCGCTGTATCCATCAGCGTGCCGTCCAGATCGATCAGTGCGGCACGCAGACGTTGCATTGGCCTTCGCCCCGCCCTGTCCTCGAGGAGAGGGAATCCGGTTTCAGACGCTGTGCCGGCGCATGGTCTTGCGGCGCGATTCGGCAATCGCGTTGCGCATCGCGCCGATCGTGGCCTTGTAGTCCGATGAGCCGAAAATGGCCGATCCGGCCACGAACGTATCGGCGCCGGCCGCCGCGATCGCGCCGATGTTGTCGACCTTCACGCCCCCATCGATCTCGAGCAGGATGGTGCGCCCGGTCGCCTGCTCCCAGGCATCGATCCGCGCCCTGGCATCGGCCAGTTTGTTCAACGCCTCGGTGATGAACGTCTGGCCGCCGAAGCCGGGATTGACCGACATCAGCAGCACGATGTCGAGCTTGTCCATCACGTGATCCATCCAGTCGAGCGGTGTGGCCGGATTGAACACCAGTCCGGCTTTGCAGCCGTGGTCGCGGATCAGCGCCAGAGTGCGGTCGACGTGGTGCGAGGCCTCCGGGTGGAACGTGATGATGTTGGCGCCTGCCTTGGAGAACGGCGGCACCAGCGAGTCCACCGGCGTCACCATCAGGTGCACGTCGATCGGAACCTGCACGAGTGGTCGGATGGCTTCGCACACGACCGGCCCGACCGTCAGATTCGGGACGTAGTGGTTGTCCATCACGTCGAAATGGATCCAGTCGGCCCCGGCGTCGACCACGTCACGGACCTGCTCTCCCAGGCGGGCAAAATCCGCCGACAGGATCGAGGGCGCGATTCGGAAGCTAGAATCCATCTCTGATCTCCCCAGTCGTCCCCTGCGATTTTATTGATGCGGCACACGGCCGCAACCGATGGCTAAATACGAGTTCACCGTGAGCGTGTCTCCGCGCTTCCTGCCCGAGCAGTCGGACCCGGAAAGCGAGCACTATCTTTTCGCCTATACGATCCGGATCGTCAACAGCGGGGAAGTGCCGGCCCAGCTGCTGTCGCGCCATTGGATCATCACGGACGCCAATCAGCACGTCGAGGAGGTGCGCGGTCCGGGCGTCGTCGGTGAGCAGCCGCGGCTCGCCCCCGGCGAAGCGTTCGAATACACCAGCGGTTGCCCGCTGCCAACCCCGTTCGGATCGATGCGGGGCACCTATCAGTGCGTTGCCGAGGACGGCACCGCATTCGAGGTCCCGATCCCCGAGTTTCTGCTGTCGGTGCCGCGCACGCTGCATTGAGGTGTGCTCATCGCTGGCCGCCAGGCAGCGCCAGCTCCATGAACAGGCTCAGCGGATCCTCGCGGTAAGGCCCGAAGGGGGCCCGGCGCCGGAACCCGTACCGCTCGTAAAGCCGCAGCGCCTCCGGCTGCGACACGCCAGTCTCCAATCTCAAACATGGCAGCGCGCGCAAGCGCGCCCGCGCCGCCAGGGACGCCAGCAGCGCATGCCCGACCCCGGTCCCACGGCTCGATGGCCGCACATACATCCGCTTGATCTCTCCGTACTCGCCGCGCTGGTCGACCAGCGCGCCACAACCGACCACGTCCGGACCGAAGCGCGCCAGCAGGAAGTCGACGTTGGGCCGGCGCAGCTCTTCGATCGGCAGCAGATGGTTACTGTCGGGCGGATAAAGGGCTTGCTGGTACGCGTCCAACTCCGCGATCAGCTCCCGCACCGCGGGGCTATCGGGATCGGCGGGTTCTATCTGCAGATCCGGGCGAATCAGTTCCGTGCCTGCGGCTTCGCCGCCGAGTTCAACATCAGCTCGATCCGCTCCAACGGAATCATGCCCGGCGCGCGGCGCCCGTCTGCAAAGACCAGCGTGGGGGTTCCGTTCACGGCCAGCCGATGCCCCAGCTGCAACACGTCATCGATCGGCGTCTTGCAACCGTCGGCCGCTTTGTCGGGTTGCTGGCCCTCCAGCATCAATTTGGCCCAGGCGGCCGACGGATCCGGCGAGCACCAGATCCGGGTGGACTTGGCCACCGAATCGTCGGACAGGATCGGGTACAGGAACACGTAGATCGTCGTGTTGTTCAGAGTGCGGATGTCGCGCTCGAGCCGCTTGCAATAAGGGCAGTTTGGATCCTCGAAGATCGCCAGCTGACGGGAGCCGTCACCACGAACGACCTTGAACGCCAGATTCAGCGGCAGCGAGGCAAAGTCGATCCGCAGCACTTCCTCGCTGCGTTTGGCGGTCAGATCCTCCTGGGTGCGGGTGTCGAACAGGTGGCCGGTGAGCAGGTAATTCGCATTCTCGTCGACGTACACGATCTCGCTGTCGATCACCAGCTCGAACATCCCGAACGGCAATCTGCGCACCGAGTTGATCTTGCCCGGAATCTTCTTCGCGACCCGCTCGCGCACGATCTCCTCGATCGGCCGCGCCGCCGGCGCCGGCCCCGAGGGTGTCACCGCGAGCCCCGGCGCGGTCGCACCAGGCAGCGGCTGGCCGGGGGCGGGCGCCGCCTGGCCGGCAGCGGGCGCTTCGTCAGCCCGAGCGGCTCCGGCCAGGAGCAACAGCGACGCCAGTGCGGCGGTAGCGACGGTTTTCATGTTCGGTTCCACTTGGGCCTCGCAGCCCGAGGCAAGTTCCCAGTCTAACCGGGCCGGGTGACCGGCCGACTCCGAGCAAGCCGGTTGTCCAGTGCGAAATCATCCAATTGCGCGCCTTACCAGCAGGTTTTTCACCGGCGGCATGGCCTGGACACAATCCAGCCCCTGGTTGCGCAGCCACCGCACCGCGGGGTCGGGGGTTGCAAACAGGCGCGCGAGCGAGTTGACCGTCAACCGCATCAAGCCGACCGGTTCGGCGCGAGCCCGCTCGTGCCGGCGCAGCACCACCAGGTCGCCCGGGTCGCGCCAGGCCTCGCGCTCGGCCAGTACCTTGCACAGCTGCTCGACGTCCTGCAGGCCCAGATTCAGCCCTTGCCCGGCGAGCGGATGCACGACATGGGCGGCGTCGCCCAGGAGCGCGAGCCGGTCGGTCACGACACGCTCGACGCGCAGATCGCACAGCGCGAATCCGTGCGACGGTCCCACCTGGGTCAGCCCGCCGAGCCGGCCGTCGGTACGAGCGTTGACGCGCGCCGCCATCTCGTTCGCTTTCATCGCGAGCAGCTCGGAGGCCAACTCATCCGGGGCCGACCACACGAGCGAAACGTGCTGCCCGGGAAGCGGCAGCAGCGCCACCACACCCTCGGCGCTAAACCACTGGTGGGCCACGCCGCGATGCGGTTCGACACACGCGAAATTAGCAACGACCGCGGTTTGTCCATGCGGCTTTTCGACGGCGTTGATTCCAGCGGCCGCCCGCACGGGCGAATTCCTGCCATCGGCGCCCAGTACCAACCGCGTCTGGATCCAACGCCCGCCGGCCAAGCGCACGCGGGTGAAGTCGGCGCCTGGATCGAGCGCCTCGAACGCCGCATCCAGGTGCGACAGCCCCGGCGTGAAGCCGCACGCCATCCAAAGCACGCGCAGCAACTCACTTTCCTCGACAATCGTCGCCAGCCGATCCACCGCGGCCGCATAGGCATCGAAGCTGAGCGATCCGCCGGCGTCGCCATCGATCTGCATTCGAACCACCGCCTGGATGCGGGCCGGATCGACCTGCGACCAGGCGCGAACGGCATCGAGCGGCCGGATCGACGCATCGGCCAATGCGTAGATGCGAGGATCGAACGGTGCCTCGGTGGTCGGAACCCGCAGCCGCGCGGCCGGGCCGATCAGCGCGACTTTCAACCCCTGGTGGGCGCAGCCGAGCGCGGCTGCCAGGCCGACCACGCCGGCGCCGACGACGCTGACGTCGAATGATCCCGTATCGGCCGCCATCCGTGCACAGTCTCCCGTCAGGGGATCATTATAGGAACATGTACTCCCTGTTCGAGGCTCACCTGGTCAACGATGCCTTCGGCGACCCGGGGCTGTACGTCGACTTTCGGGACGAGCGGCGCGCGCTGCTGTTCGACCTGGGCGACATCGCCGTGCTGCCACCCCGCAAGCTGATGCGCCTGTCGCACGTGTTCGTCACGCACACGCACATGGACCATTTTTCCGGTTTCGACCACCTGCTGCGCGTCGTGCTGGGGCGAAAGGAGCGGATCGTTCTGTTCGGCGGACCGGGCTTCGTCGACAGCGTCGAGCACAAGCTGCGCGCCTATGCATGGAACGTGGTGCATCGCTACGAGGTCGGTCTGGTGCTCGACGTGCGCGAGATCGGAGTCGACGGCAGCGGGCGCCGCGCGCTCTTTTCGAGCCGCAGCGCATTTGCGCGCGAACCCTGCACCCGGCTCGAGCCGGACGGCGACGTGCTGCACGACGAGGCGACGTTCCGGCTGCGCGGCCGGTTCGTCGATCACGACATCCCGTGCCTGGCCTATGCGATCGAGGAGAAGGCGCGCTTGAGGGTCGACAAGGATCGGCTGACGGCCCTCGGCCTCGGAACCGGTCCATGGCTGCGTGAGCTGAAACATGCGGTCCTGACCGGGGCGCCGGACGTCACTCCGATCGAGGTGCAATGGCGCGATGCCAGCGGCACCCATGGCGTTTCGCGCAGCGTGGCCGACCTGCGCGATGTCATTCTCGATGTCGTTCCCGGGCAGCGCGTCGGTTACGTGACCGACCTGCGCTTCACGCAGGCCAACCTGGAGGCGCTGGCCGCCCTGCTGGAGTCGGTCGACCTGCTCTTCATCGAGAGCGTGTTCCTCGAGGAAGACCGGGATCAGGCGGCCTACAAGAATCATCTGACGGCGCGCCAAGCCGGCGAGATCGCGCAGCGGGTCGGCGCCAAGACGGTAGTGCCGTTTCACTTTTCGCCGCGCTACGAGGGCCGGGCCGCCGAACTGGCCGCGCAGGTGCAGGCGGCCTGGTCCGGAGCAGGCGGTCGGACAGCGCCATGACCCCCGCCGGGCAGCAAGGTCGCACGATCGTCGAGGTTCAGGGCAGTACGATTCCTTCCCGCACCGCGTAGCGCGTCAGCTCCGCAATCGTGCGCATGGCGAGCTTGCGCATCATGTTGCGGCGATGCACTTCAACCGTTCCGACCGAGATGTGGAGTTGTTCGGCAATCGCGGGAGAGCGAACACCGTCCGCGATCAGCCGCAGAATTTCGCGCTCACGCGGGCTCAGCCGGGGCACTTCGTCCCAGTTCGAGGCGCCCGTGGCTGACACGAGCGACTCGGCCGCTTCGGGGCAGATGTAGGTCTGCCCTGCCACGACCGCGCGGATGGCGCGCACGAGCTCGGCACTGGTCGATGATTTGGTCACGTAGGCCGACGCTCCGGCCCGCAACGCCGCGTTGACGAAGCGGCGATCGGTATAGGCGGACAACGCGACGATCTTGGCGCATCGGCCGGCGAACTGTCGCATTCGATCGGCGGCTTCGATCCCGTTCAGGTCGGGCAATCCGATGTCCAGCACGACGACGTCGGGCGCCAGGCTGCGCGCCCGCTCGATCGCCGCCGCCGCGTCGCCGGCCTCGCCGATCACTTCGATATCCGACTCATGCGAGAGCGTGTCGCGCAGCGCTTCCCGCAGCAGCCGGTGATCATCGACGAGCAGGACCGAAGTCATGCGTGGTGGTACTACGATTGCGCCCGGATTCGATACTATCGCGTCTCAGCGCGCTGTAAAGATCCCGTAATATTGAAGCATACCGCTCGTGCAGTTATCGATTTGCCCCAGGCCAAGTAGCTCAGTTGGTAGAGCAGAGGACTGAAAATCCTTGTGTCGGTGGTTCGATTCCGCCCTTGGCCACCAGTAACCTTCCCCCGGTCAGTGCAGCACAGTGCGCTTCAGTGACGATATGTCGCTGAATTGACGGCGCAATCTTCCCTCTCGTAGCGTCGCTGCGTGCGCTGTGGTGTCGCCTCAGTGCGACCCGATGCAGCCCAAAAACGGTGACGGGCCGGTGATCGGCGGGAGGTGGAAAACATGCCATTTCACGTGTTGAGTCCGCGCGAAGTGCAGCTTGCCGGCGCCGGCGATCACGCCGACGGTGGCGGGCTTTTCCTGCGCGTCAGGCTGTCGACCGAGAGCTGGCTGCTGCGCTACACGTCGCCGTCGGGCTGCCGGCGCGACATGGGTCTCGGCGCCGCGCACCGCGAGACGATTGCGGCAGCCGGCGAATCGCTGCGCCTCGCGCGCGAGAAGGTCCGATGCGCTCGCAACGACCTGGCGGCCGGCCGCGATCCGATCGAAGCCAAACGGGCCGCGCGGCGCGCGGATGCACAGAAGACCGCCACCGCGAAGGCCCGGCGCAAGGCCCAGGCGTTGACCTTGGCACGTGCAGCCCGCGCGTATCACGAGCGCGCGATCGAACCGGCGATGAACGCCAAGTACAGCCAGGTGTGGATTCGCTCGCTTGAGTGCCACGTCCCGGCGGCGATCTGGCACAAGCCGGTCGCCGAGATCGGAGCGATCCAGGCCGTTCGCTGGCGACAATAGCCTCGAGCAGTTCGACATGCGGCCAAGCTAGTGTCAGCGTCCCGTGCATGAGGTTCCATCGCCTCTTCCTGAAGATAAAGCATGAAGTTCTCATGTCCCAGGTCGTGAGTTCGTGCCAAGCGATCTATCTCCCCCTGTATGTACAGCGCATGACCATTCTTGGCATCGATCAAATTAATTGTTTCAATTAGATCTTCACTTATAGGAAAGTCCCCCCTCGTCCGATTCGCCATCATCGCATTCGCTTGCATCTCCCCTCGAAACTCGGCGCCGAGAAGGACTCCGGTCGTCTGAAGCAATGACGGAGATAAATTCTTGGAGAGAACATCGTGTAAATGGTGTTTCGCTGCCACAAGACGGCGGTCATGCTCAGCGAGTGTCTTCCTAGCCGTCGCTAACTCACTTTTCACTTCGTCCATCTGATGCGTAAGATCCACGGTCGGATACCATGCCGCCCATCCTGTAAGCACTATGGCAATCGCGATAATTGTCCATCGCGCCATCACGCTGTCGGTTCCAGAAATTCTGACCACATCTTTTCCGGAAATTCTGACCACCTAGCCTCGGCGGAGGTTGGGGGTAGAACGCCCGCCACTGGGACCCGTGGCGGGGGAAAGGATGCTGGACATGCTGAAGCGACACGAGATTCAGGTACTGCGCCGAGCCGGCCACACGCTGCAGGAGGTGGCCAAGCTCACCGGCGTCTCGCAAAGCAGCGTACAACGCGTCGAGGATGAGCCGGTGGTGACGACGCTGGACGGCTCGGACGAGAGCGCGCAGCGACGCATTGGTCGGCCCTCGAAGGTGGAGGTGTTTCGAGCCTTCATCGGCGCCGAGTTCGCAAAGCAGCCCGACGTGCGCGCCGTGGAACTGGTGCGGCGTGCACGGCTGAAGGGCTATCGGGGTGGCAAGAGCGCGCTGTACGAGCTGATTCGTGCGGTGCGGCCACACGAGGTGCAGCCGTTGGTGCGCTTCGAAGGTCTGCCCGGGGAGTTCTCGCAGCACGACTTCGGCGAGGTCGACGTCCATTTTCTGGACGGCAGGCGTCGGCATGTGCACTTCTTCGCCTCGCGGCTGAAGTACTCGCGCTGGTCGGAAGTCTCGCTCGTGGACGACCAGCGGGTCGAATCGCTGCTGCGTGCCCTGGTCGATCACTTCGACGCCATGGGCGGCA
>Ga0187846_10002272_pt1 | contig 10609 bp, 9 predicted proteins | sample TC_taG_FD_161473 | JGI IMG/M metagenome (GOLD analysis project Ga0187846, IMG submission 161473) | Biofilm microbial communities from the roof of an iron ore cave, State of Minas Gerais, Brazil - TC_06 Biofilm (v2) | ecosystem: Environmental > Terrestrial > Deep subsurface > Cave > Wall biofilm ... | reverse complement strand
GCGTCAAAGCTGCCGGCAAGGACGCCTTCCTCCTGGTTGAGAACCACTGCCCGATCTGCGCGGCAGCCAGCGCTTGCCAGGGCTTTTGTGTAACGGAACTCGACCTCTTCCGAGCGGTCCTGGGACCAGGAGTTACCGTCGAACGTGAGGAACACATCGTTTCGGGAGATCGCCGGTGCGCCTACCGTATCACACCTAGTCGCGCATAGAGCCTGCCATGACGGTTGCGGCTTCACTTGGCAAATCGTCGGCAACTGCGGGGGGCACGGCTCCCCTTGTCACTTACCATCTCTGAGGTGGAAGCTCCGCCCTCACCGCAGCATCGTCGCGCGGTTGACACGCGGACAATATCAGTCAAACCTGGGTTCGCTTTTTGCGCAAGGAAGCCAATCTGGTGTGGGCCCTGACTGAGCCGCGGCAGACGCGCTCACGGCGATCTGAACAGCCAGCGCGAACAAGCCTATACGTTTCAGTGACATTGAGATTTCTCTAATGACGCTAGGTCTATTTTTCATAAGAATCCTTCGTCTTGTTTTGTCCTTCCGCTTTGACGACGTTTGAGTGGCACGGCGGCGAACATTTTTCTTTCGGCCTTGGAGAGATCGACTCACTAAGCGCGGCGCGACGCTGTGAAGACGGCCTGTGGAACAAACTTGTTGGACTCGATCTCGTCAGCAATGAAGGCGGCGACGTCAGCGCGCGTCGTCAAGAACGCTCTAGGCTGAGGTTTCAGCGAGGCCACGTGGCCCCTCGCCGGGCGGTTGGTCAACGCCGACGGACGTACAATAGTCCAGGCCAATGCGCTGGCCCTCACGATTTCTTCGACACGGCGATGTTCAGCCAGAATGTGACGGAATATAAGTGGGACCAAGACGTATTTGAACAACGGTCGGTCGAGTGCCAACATTCCAGCAGACATGGCGATGTACCGATGTATACCAATTTCCTGCGCTGCTGCCATGGCAACCGCGGTTGTAGTGGACGCGACATCATTGCGGCGCAGGGTGCCGCCGCCGATTACGTTCACGAGCGCGTCCACCCCCTGCAGCGCAGGGGCAAGTTCTTTCTCGTAGCGCGCATCCGCGAGCCCGACTTCCACTGAATTTTCGATAGCCGAAACCGGAGGGCGGCGGACGACAGCCGAGACGGTGTGTCCCCGCGCCCCCAGGGCCCGCACAACCTCGCGGTCAAGTTGACCCGCTGCGCCCACAACGCAGCTTCGGCCGCGGCACGACCCGGAATCTCCATGGGACAGGAAAGAACAGCCTGAACAAGATCGCCGACTACATCGACTCGCACGGCAAGGATTTGAACGGGAAGTCACTAGGACCCTATTTCATCCACGGCCTCGGCCACTCCGTCGGCCTCAATGTGCATGACCCTACCGACTACAACTCCACGCTGGAGCCGGGGTTGGTCGTGACGCTCGAGCCTGGTATCTACTTCCCCGATGAGAAGCTCGGCGTCCGCACCGAAGACATAATCCTTGTCACCGAGGATGGTGCCGAACTCCTCACTCACCGCCTGTCTCAACCAGCTTCCAGTCCGAACTGTCGGCGAAGAACCTTGTCGAAAAGCCTGGTTGGAACAAACTTCCTCAAGCCGCTGATGAGCCTGGCTCGATACCCCACCGGGTAACGTAGTCGCGGAGAGCGACTGGTCAGTGCTTCCAGGACAACCGAAGCTACTCTAGCGGGGTCCTCGCCTTTGGCAATGCTTTGTCGGACGGCATCAATGACATGACCCCGCCCGGTGTCGTAAGCCGCGAGAGTTTGGCCGGCTACTTGAGCATTCTGAGCAATATGGGTTCGAGTGAACCCGGGCTCAATCACGGACACCCGAATGCCGAATTGCCTTACTTCATGATCCAGCGATTCGGAGTAGCCCTCGAGAGCGTGCTTGGTTGCAGCGTAAATTCCCTGGTACGGCATTGGTAGGAATCCTGCAATCGAACCGATGATGGCGATCCGACCTTGTCCTTGCTCCCGCATGATCGGCAGGACCGCTCGGTTCATTCGTATCACGCCAAAGAAATTCGTTTCGAAAAGGTCCTTCGCTTCTTCCATGCTGCTCTCTTCCAAGGACCCGATCAGCGCGTAACCGGCATTGTTGATGAGCGCATCGATGCGGCCGGCCTGATCAAGCACCGTCCGCACACAAGAACGTACGGACTGATCGTCGCGGACGTCGAGCTGAATCAGTTCCACGTCACCCGACCTCCCGTCCGCCTCCCCAGGCCTCCGCATCGTTCCGAAGACCCTGAATCCTTGCTCCAACAGTAGTTCGGCAATTGCCTTGCCGATTCCAGACGAAACTCCTGTAACTAATGCGACGCGCTTCTCGCCCATCTTCTTTCTCCTCTCGTGAAATTCAGGCTGCATCAGGACGCAGCAGGTTATTTCTTCAAGCTGGTCTTCAGGCGCTCCAATCGGGGACGAAGGGCTCCGATGCGATGTTCTGCTCTCCTTTCTTCGACATTCATCGCGTTGGTCATTTGCTGGTGACGAATCGAGCGAAGTGACGTTCACTACCTCGTGGACCACCAAAGAAGTCCGATGAAGAACACCTGCATGGGTGCGCGCAGCCAGAGCGCGGTGGCGGGTTTGCCGCGCAGCGTAAGACGATCCCGCGCAGCTTTCACGTTCGCGAGAAATATGGCGACTAGGAGCACTATCAGGCAAAATGCGGCCTCTGCCCGGAATTTCGGAAGCAACAAGCCTGCTGCGCCAAGAAATTCCAGGACCCCGGTTGCATAAATCACAAGCAGCGGACGCGGAAAGACGCTTGGCACCATGCGCGCCAACTCGTGCTTCATCTTGGTAAAATGTGCGAGACCGGTGAATAGGAACATCACCGCCAGAGCGTAGCGCCCTGACGGTGCCCAGGCAGCGAGGACTGGGACGCCCAACGCTCCCATCGCCCGAAATCCTAGCCAGGACACGAACAATACGATCAGTACCGTCATATGGAAAGCCTCCTTCTGTACGACCAATGGTTAGGTTGGTCGCCGGCCGCGAAGAAAAGCAGATCCCTCGCTGCGCTCGGGATGACATCTTGGGGAGCCTTGTCATTCCGGCGAAAGCGAGGAATCTGCTTTCTCGCCATCATACAAACCAAGAGCAGATGTTTCGCGGACTTTACCCTCGAGCGCAGCGAAGGGCTCACCTCGACAGCGTTTTTGGTTGCGGCTTCGTCGCTCTGCGTGAATCTCATGTCGCGAGCTCGGACGGGCGATTACTTCCCGATTCACGGCTTCAGCCTGTTCACGGACACGACATCGCCCGCACTCCAGCCTCCGCCCAGGGTACGATAGAGTGCGATGAGATCGGTAGTGACGCTGGTTTGGCTCTGCACCAACTGGTCTTCGTTAGCGTAAACTTCACGTTGCGCATCCAGCACCGACAGGAAATCGACGAGGCCTGCTCGGTACTGGTCGCTCGCGAGATCGACTGCCAACCGGCTTTGCTGCACAGCCCGCCTCAGCCGCTCGCGGCGTTCCTGTTCCTCCGAGTAGCTGACCAATGCGTTCTCGACTTCCTCGAGGGCGTTAAGGATGACTGCTTCGTAGCTAATGAGCGCTTGTTGCTGGCGCGAGGTCTCGACTTCGATGTTGGACCGAATGCGTCCGCCGGTGAAGAGGGGCAAGCTTATGCCGGGGCCAATAGAGTAGAAGTTGCCCAGTCCCAGCGTGAGATCATGAAGTTGGGTGGCTTGGCGCCCTGCCGTGCCGGTCAAGAAAAAACGAGGAAACAGGTCCGCCTTCGCCACGCCAATCCGAGCCGTCGCAGCCGCTAACTGGGCTTCGGCCCTTGCGATGTCCGGCCGTCGCTTCAAGAGGTCGGATGGCAGGCCGACTTCGACGTCAGGCCCGGCGGCGGGAATTGGAGTCGCTTTCTCGAGCTCATCGCGCAGCGCGTCCGGTTCTTCCCCGAGGAGAACGCTCAGGCGATGGATGGATACATCGATTCCGCTGAGAAGCGTAGGAACCACAGCCTTTGTGGATTCGACCTGAGCAGCGGCGCGCGATACGTCGAGCTCAGTCGCCAGCCCTGCTTTGGCTCGGGTTGCTGTTAATTCCAGAGTGTCCTCTTGCGTTGCGATGTTTTTGTTTGCTATCTCGAGCTGACGTTGGAAGCCACGCAATTGCGCGTAGGCACGGCCAACATCGCCCAAGAGAATCACCAGCACGTCGCGCCGATTGTCCTCGGCCGCTGCCACGTCCGCGGTGGCTGCTTCAACAGCGCGACGGATGCCTCCGAAAACATCGAGCTCCCAAGAGGCACTCAGATACCCCTGAAAAGCGTTGGTCTCGAACGGTGACGGCAAGCCTGCGGGCGAGTAGATTTGGACGCGCTCGCGCGTCGCGGAAACGTTGGCATCGATAGAAGGGAAATAAGCTGACCGTACGACACCTCGCGCCGCTCGGGCTTCCTGTACTCGTTCGAGAGCCAGCTTGAGGTCGAGATTTCGGTCCACGGCCCGCGCGATGAGTGAATCTAGCTCCGGGTCCTTAAAAGACAGCCACCAGGCGTCTGTCTCGGGTGGGTTGGTTGTAGTTCCGCGGGCCGGCGCGACCGTCCACTGCTGGGGGACCGAGACTTGGGGTCGCTTGTAGTTCGGGCCAACCGTACAACCGATCAGCGGAAGAAGTAAAAGCATGGTTGCGAGTGGAGCTATCCGTTTCACTGCCCACCTCCCGCTGCGGAACTCGAGTGCTGGCGGAACGTGCTCGGCGCGACGGGCGTTTCGATGTACACGTCCATTTGCTGCCCCACATGCAAGGGCGCGTTCTGGTCTTTCACGCGATAGATGACTTGGAGAACGCGTGTATCGACCCGTTCCGTGCTATCGCCGGTCAGGGACTTTTTGGGGATCACATAAGGCTCAAAGCGTACGAACTCCAGAGAGATTTTTGACGACCCGTCGCCCCGCGGGGATCCCTCAGCGGGGGCGCCTTCTCTCACCCGCCAACCGTTGTGCTCATCCACATCCACGCGAACATGCAAGGGAGTGACGCTTCCGACGATCATTAGAGGCTCACTGAGCGGGCCGCACTGGGCGTACTGACCCAGGCGTACTTTGTTCTGCAGAATGACTCCGGCAATCGGGGAGCGGGTGGTTAGACGCTCAATGTTGGTCTGAACCTGCTTGAGCTGAGCCTGGGCCTGGACCACCTCGGATTTCGCCACGGCAATATCGGGCGCCCAGGCGCCCGCTTTCAACAAAGCCAGTTGAGTCTCTGCCTCGCCCAGGCGCGCCTGCGCCGCTTTGTAGGCGAGTCTCCTGCGCTGAACGTCCTCCTCGCGCACCGCCCGCCTGTCCGTAACGCTCTCGATTAATCTCATTTGCACCTCGGCATCCGCCAAGTTTGTCTGCGCTTCGCGCACCCGCGCTTCTGCGGGTGGAACGTCTTCGGCGCGAGGCTCTCCTTCGAGCTTCGCCAAGCGTGCCCGCGCTGCCTCGAGTGCCGCGCGCTTGACTCCCAGGTCCGCCTGCAGGTCACGATCATCAAGCGAGAACAGCTTTTGTCCTTCCTGAATACGGTCGCCAGCTTTCACATAGACCTGTGTAACCATGCCCGAGACGGCGCAGCTGAGGTCGATATTCTCCGTGTTGGCCTCGACCAAGCCAACTGCACCCACCGCCGACACAAAGTTCGCGGCTGGAGGAGGGGATGGTGGGCGTTCGGAGTGGCGGACTGGTTTCATGGCGATCACCGCGCCCACCGCAAAAACCATCGCGGCGGCCGCCATCAAAGGTACGGTTTTATTCATGATCTTAGCCTCCTGTCGTCGCGTAAAAGCCTGCATCCAGCTGCGCCGATGATAATGATGCAGAAGCTGGGGCAAGACCGTTGGTTAGAGCTCCGTTCCTTCGGTCTTCCTCTAAGGACACGATCCGGCCATCGTCCATATGGGCGATCCTGTCGGCAAAATCGAAAATGCGGGCATCATGGGTGACGATGATGACGGCGCGGTCGGGCCGAACGGCCGTGGCACTCAACAACTCCATGACCGCATGACCAGTCCGTCCGTCAAGGGCCGACGTTGGTTCGTCACAAACGATCAACTTCGGCTCGTGAACCAGTGCTCGTGCCAAAGCGACCCGCTGCTGCTCCCCACCCGAGAGCTGAGAAGGCAACGCGTGGGCCCGATGGGCCATGCCCAAAGTAGCCAGGAACTCTTTGCCACGCGCGACTGCCTGCTGCCTTTTGACCCCACCGGCCAGCAACGGGACAGCCACGTTTTCCGCCGCGGTCAAGGCGGGAATCAGGTTGTACTGCTGGAAAACGAAGCCCAGATTCTTTCGTCGAAAGAGAATGAGATCTTCAGACGAAAGGGCCGCGGGACGCTGACCCAGAACGATCAGCTCTCCTGAGGTGGCATCAAGCAGACCTGTGATGACGCTGAGCAGAGTCGTCTTGCCGCTGCCGCTCGGCCCGACCAGCATCGTTAGCTCGCCTAGGCGCATTTCGAGGTCAATGCCACGCAGGGCGTAAACCTCGGTGTCCCCACGGCCAAACACTTTTGTCACGTCACGGGAGAAAACCGCAATTCCATCTGCAATCATAGGCTTAACCCCGGAAAACCACGGCGGGCTCGAGGACCAGTACGCGACGGACGCTCATCAGGCTGGCGAGTGCCACCACAAAGAGCACGACCCCCGCGATGCTTGCCATGACTTGCCACGGCAGAACTATCCCACGCGTCGGTCCATAGCTTAAAAAGCTGGAAAAGAAGGCCGCGGCCATGCCCATGCCGAACGCGTAGCCGGTGCCGCCAACAACCAGTGCCTGCAACAAGATCATCCCGATGATCCGCCGATTAGTCACCCCGATCGCTTTCAGGGCGGCAAACTGTTTCAGGTTCTCGATGGTGAAGATATAAAAGGTCTGCCCGGCTACAACGGTGCCCACAATGAGGGCAACCATCACCGTAATACCGAAATTCACCGGGATGCCGGTGTTACGCAGGTAGAAAAGGAATGCATCCCAGGAAAACTCCTTGCTGCTTCTTGCCCTCAATCCTGTAGCCGCCTCAATGCGATGGCACACCTCCAGGGTGAAGACGCCAGGGGCGGGCTTGGCCAGAACAAAGGAGAGCAAATTGCGCTCACGTCCCACAAACCCAAGTGCTTGGCTGTACCGGGTGTGAATGACGGGGAAGCTTTGAAACGGAGCTGATGCGTCGCTGATCCCCGCAATCAAAACCCGCCTCTCATTCATCTGCAGAGTCTTGCCCACTTGCAGGGGCTCGCCGGGGAAGAAATATTGGAATCCCGCCTTGTCAATGATGGCCGCGTCCGGCTGACGGAGGTCATAGATCGAACCCACCAGCATCTTTCGAGGGGCACCCACAAGGCTCGCATCGTCCACACCCAAGAGAATGACGGTGCGAAACCTTCCATCCGGAGCTTTCGCGCGGCCCGTCCCCTTGTAGAGTGGGACCGCCCACTCCACCCCGGGCACACTGCGAACTCGATACAGGTCGTAATCCCGCAGGGCGTACACTTCATCGCTATAGAGTGTTTGAGGATCCATCACCCAGATATCGGCGTCCACGACGTCCCTAATCTGACTGGCAGGCCGAATCATGATGCCAATGAAAATGCCAATCTGATTGGCCAGGAGAAATGACGCGAAGGCAATAGCAAAGATCAAGCCGAAATATTTGGCCCGATCAGCTACCAGCATTTTCAAAGCGACAAAGTTCATAGGCACCTCACTCTTTTGAACCTGAACTTCGATTTGCCGCCGTTCGCCTATTTGACGTTTGGCGTGAACGAAAATCGACAATCAAACGCCGATGGATTAACGAACAGCGTTCAATTCGAGGTCAAAAAAATTTTGCCTTCACGTGCAGTTCAAGGTTGCACCTCTTATGAGAATCTCAATGGTCCGGTCAATGAGTCTCTGGCGTTCCACAAACGGAAACCCCCTCTGAGTAATAAGCAAGGCCGTCAGTCCATGGATACCTGCCCAGAGCGCTTGACTTGTCTCCTCCAATTCGGCGTTCTTGATTCTGCCCTCTTCCATGCAGCGGCGGACAGCATTTCTCATGTCGTTAAAGCACTCTTGCCCCGCTTTACCCTTCCGCGTTTTGCAACCTTCCAGCTTTTCCGAAGCCGGGTTCTTCAAAATGAAGGTGACAATGTAATGGTCCGGGTGCTCAAGTCCGAAACGAATGTAGGTCTCCATGCCTTTCTTCAACAGTTCGAGTGCGTCACCCTTCATCTTGTGGATTGCAGCGAACTTGTGCTCATGCAGGTGGCGAAAGGTCTCTTCGCAAAGGCAGTCGAGAATTTCGTCCTTGTCCTCGAAGTAGGTGTAGATGGTTGCCGGCGAGTACTCAATCTTCTCAGCGATTTTGCGCATCGCCACGTTTTCGTAACCCTCGCGTACGAAGAGTTCCCGGGCAGCGTCAAGGATCTGTTGCTTCAGTTCTTCTTTCTCACGTGCTTTGCGTTCAGCGACTCCCATATTGACACTGTTTAGATGCTAAACGCAGTTCAAAGGTTGCAGAGAAATTTACTGTCCGGCGATCGACGTGTACCGCAACTGCTGCTTGGCGATGTCGCGCGGATAGGAAATCATCACTTCATCGGCTTTGCCATTGGATGCTTTACGCAACTCCAGATCGGGATCAATCCCCGCCCAATAGGTCGGTAGATCGAGTTTCGCGTAACGCTGCACTACCTGGTCACGCCATTCCTTATCGAAATGGATACCGTACTGGGTTATGAGCGTCTTGGCTGCTTCGTAGTCACCTTCGGCTTTGATGCGCATCAGTTCAGACAGCAGCATCCCCACGCCCTCGCGCATCTTCTGATAATTCGTCACTAGGAGGTAGACCTTGCCGTCGCGCAGCACCGGCTGTATAGTTCCGGTTTTGTCGCGAATATAGTTCACAATAAGCTGCGTACCGCGGCGGTGATCTTCCTCGATCGTATCGCCGGTAGGGACTTCCCGAAGTTGCACCAGGGCGGCGCGTGCTTCGGCGTCATAGGCGGCTTTGGCCACGTCATAGCTGGGCATAGCGCCAAGCTCGACCAGCTTCGGGTCAAAGAAATTCCACAGCGCCATCAGGTCGGCGCGGGTCTCTTCCAGGGTGGAGTAATATTCCTTGATGTAGAAGGCCGGTTCGCGGGTGAGCTTCGGATCCATTTTGCCGGAGCCGTGGCCGATGACTTCGTGCATGGCGGTAAAAAGGTCCTCGGCAAGGTCACCGTACTTGCGCGCTCGCTCCAGCTCCGGTTGCGAGTTGCAGAACTCCTGGGCCACTTTGTCACCTCGGGCCGCATTCAGAGCGCGTGTGGAGCCGGTAAAAATGAAGCTCTTGCTTCCGTATTTGTCGTGAATTTCCGCTTCGTTGGGCAGGTTCTCGCCGATCGTGTTCACGTTGAAGTCGCCGGTCTCAATGAGGGCCTCGACGGCGTTGGCCAGCGGGGGCTGCGGCTTTTCCAACTTGTACTGATTGTCCCAAGGGGCACGCTTCTCAAAATAGGCGGCGTTCTCAGCGAACCCTTTCATCAACTTGTTCATTCTCGCGTCGATGGTAGTTACGAAGGCCTGGGAGGCCCCTTTCATTCCTCGGGCGTCCTTATACACCTCGATGAAGCCGTTGGTGAAGTCGATGTCGGCATTGTCCCGGACCCAGTCGATGTTGAATTGTCGCCAATCAGCCGGGTCGCCCGTCTGGTAGTAGCGAACGAGGTAGTTGACAACCACCTTTTGCGAGTCCGATGTATACAGAACGGCCCGCTTCAAGTAGCGGATCGCGAGGGCCAGCTCAGTCGCATACAGCCCGGGAGGGATCTTGCCGTCGGGCGTGCCCGCCCGGTAGACTTGCTCCACCAACTTCCCATTCTGCTTCACCAAGCGTGAGTTGAGAGGATACTCCTCGGTGAAATCCTTCAAGTCCATCAGGCTTACGCCCTGGTAGAGATTATTCGCGCTCTCAAGGAGCGGATCCTCACCGTTGGGCGGGTTCTTGAGGGTCAGCATCGGCTCGAAGTTGGAGTCGAAGATGGGCCTCTCGAGCGCCTGGAGTTCTCGGGCCAGCTTGGCGGGTGTTCCGAGGCGTGCCCCATTCTTCAAGGCGCGCGCGGCCGCTGCCTTCAGTTCCGCGGCCGTAAACTCGGGCACGAACTTGCGCGAGGTAAAAGCGTTGTGGTTTCCACGGTTGCCCCAGAACAGCTTGGTATAGTCACTGACCTTCTTGAGTGTCGCCGGATCGATTCCCCGGGAGTGGGTCAGGATCTGTTCCAGCAAGTGCTTTTCCCTCAGGCCGTAGACGGAGTTCTGGTCGTACACAATAGGGTTGACGGCGATCGCCGCCATCGAGAGCCAGTAGGCCAGGAATTTCCGCTTCGACGGAAGACTGTTGAAGCTGTCCGCCTGAAGTTGGACAAAGCCCGTCTGCCCCACACGATCGACCAAGCTCTCGCCCGGAGCCGTTTTCTGGATCGGCTCTGCTTTCGCCGGGGAGGGGCCCGGCGCCCGCCCGGTTCCCAATGGTTTCTTTGTAAGGCAACGGCCTCCTAGAAGAGAAGGGCAACGCAATGGAAAAGCCGCGGGGTTACACTTCGAACCCTGCGCTACACTTGCCCC
>Ga0187846_10002271_pt1 | contig 10616 bp, 10 predicted proteins | sample TC_taG_FD_161473 | JGI IMG/M metagenome (GOLD analysis project Ga0187846, IMG submission 161473) | Biofilm microbial communities from the roof of an iron ore cave, State of Minas Gerais, Brazil - TC_06 Biofilm (v2) | ecosystem: Environmental > Terrestrial > Deep subsurface > Cave > Wall biofilm... | reverse complement strand
TGGCGGAAGCCTGGCCGACAGTATCGGCGGGGTGCACGGGTTCGCCGCGGTCTGTGCTGCACTGTACCATCGCGAACGCACAGGCAAAGGCCAATATATCGACCTGGCCTTGACTGATTCACTGATGCATCTGACGAGCGCGCTGATTACTACCCGCAGCTTGCTGGGCCCGGATTACAAACCGATGCGCAGTGGTGCCCATCTGCTGGGGCTCACCCCATGCGGCATCTTCAAAGCCCGCGATGGCTACGTCGCCATCACAGTGCTCCTCCAGCAATTTGACACGTTCGCACGGCTGATGGGTAAAGCGGAACTGTCGGCGGATCCGCGCTTCGACAGCCCGGCGCATCGTACTGAGAACCGGTTGGAGTTGATCAGGATCATAGAAGAATGGCTGCAATCGTTTCCGACTCGAGATGAACCGATTGCGCTAATCCAGGACGCTCACATCCTCTGCGCGTCCGTGCTTGACACCGAAGGCGTAATGAACGATCCGCATAATAGCGTGCGCAATAGCTTGGAGGAGATCGACCAGCCAGGGGCAGGCAAGCTCAGACTGCCCAGGGCGCCATTTCGGTTCTCCGAGGCCTCGGTGGCAGTGCGAGGGCGCGCGCCCCTGATGGGGGAGGATAATGAAAGGATTCTCAGCGAGGTGCTTCACTATCCGCCTGAGAGAATCGAGCAGTTGACGAAACAAGGAGTGCTGTTCAAGAAGCCGTATGACGAGTATCTGCGGCGCCGCGGAGAATCCAGTTAGAACGGAGGTGAGATATGTCCTATCAGAAAGCTGTACTCAGCCTGGACGATGCCCGCCGGGCGATGGATCGCATGCTGCAGGAAGCGCTCAAGGCGCCTGGCCGCCCGGTTGCCATCGCGATTTGTGACGATCAGGGCGAACTTGTTGCCTTTACCCGAATGGACAAGTGTGCACCACTGCCGCTGACCGTCGCCCGCAAGAAGGCTTACACCGCGGCTCGGACGCGAAGCGACACTAAAGCCTTTGCCGACCGGTTGAAGAGCATGGGCCGTTCTGCAGTCGAATTTGGTGATCCAAATCTGCTGGCGGTGCAGGGTGGGGTCACGATTATTGCGGCCGACGGCACCCCTCTTGGCGGAATCGGAGTAAGCGGCCTCGCGGCGGAAGAGGACGAAGCCATAGCCAGAGTCGGGTTAAGCGCCGTTACTGGCGGTTAACATTCTCCGAACCGAGGGTGTTGCCCGCCATCAATCATGATCGTGCTGTTCGCCTGACTCCAGCTTAATCCGCTGTTGGATCTCTGCGCCGGCGCAAACACCCTTGTCGACCAGCAGGCGCTCGAGAGCCGCAAGGAAATGTTCATAGTAAGCCAGGGGCGGGCGTGCAGAGTCTGTTGCCTGTGCGTCCGCGGATGCAATCTCGGCAATTAGCCGTTCGCGGAATTCGTCCCACTCGAACAATCCTTGCTCACACAGCGCCACCGCCGCGCCGAAAACCCGGCTCTCCCAAGGCTCATTGAAGACCGGTTCGCCGTTGCGCCGCGGAATCGCCGCGGGACCGCTGACATCGGCCGCAATTCGCCTCGCGATGTATCCAGCATTGCCGAACAGCCGGTCGTAGTGCTCCACGAGAACCTCCTGCTTAGGGCGCTTCGACGCGCGCGACTCCGATTAAGGAATCGCGCGTGATCAGCGACGCCAGCTCTGCCTCGGTCAAGTCGGCGGTCGCGGCGGGCCGCTGTGGTAAAACCATGTAGCGGATTTCGGCGCTGCTGTCCCACACCCGGATTTCGACCGATTCCGGCAGTTCGAGCCCCAACTCGCGCAGCACCGCGCGCGGTTCACGAACAATTCGCGAGCGATACGCCAGTGACTTGTACCATGTCGGCGGCAATCCGAGCACCGGCCACGGATAGCATGAGCAGAGAGTGCAGCAGACGACATTGTGGACTTTGGGCGTGTTCTCGATCACCACCATATGCTCGCCCTGCAATCCACCGAAGCCGAGTTCGGCGATCGCCGCAGTCCCGTCTTTTAGCAGCCGGCGCTTGTAGCCAGGATCACACCAGGCACGCGCAACAACCTTGGCGCCGTTAAGTGGGCCAACGTCCTTTTCGTAAATCTCGACTACTCGATCGATCGCATCACTGGCCAGCAGGCCTTTTTCGACCAGCAACGACTCGATAGCCTTTGCGCGCAGCGCGGCTTGAGACAGGGGCCGGGGATGGTGCCCGCCCTGGTCAGATTCGTGATCGCTCATCGGCTCCTCCTGATGGTTTTGCCCAAGTCTCGTCCACTGCGGCCCGAACCTCGCGCTGCGCTGGCGTTACCTCTTTTGACTTTCCCCGCAGCCCCAGCCGGGTTCGGGGCGGCGGAGGGAGGCTGTCCCGCAAGCGAGCGCCGAGCAGACGCGGCAGGCGCATTTACTTTGGCCGCTCGCGGCAAGGTCTTCGCCACGACTTTCTTTCTTGCACCTGGGTTTTTCGGTGCCCTGGATGCAGCCGCTGCTCTGTCCCTGTGCAGGTAACTTTCCCAGAGGTCGATAAGTACGCTCTCATTCGCCTCGGCGCTGTCGCCCCACAGCTCGCGCATTGCAATGCGTACCGTGTAAAGGTGCTGCGGATTTTCACCCAGCCCGTGCGCGTTGCTGTCCGGAAAGACGTGAGCCCCATGATGGGCGACAATGACGCCATGCTTGCCACGCGCATAACGCGGCAAGCGCGTATGGCCATGCGGATTGAGGTTGCGCGTCACGACCTTGTCGCCGGCGGCGAAGCTCGGTTTCTGCCGAATCTTCCGTGCAGCCGAACGACCGGTGCGCAAAATGCTCCCGATGCCGCCGGCCCGCGAGGGATCCTCCCGGCGCGGTATTGGAAGATCGGGTTGCGCGGCAAACACCTGCATCCGTTTGTCGATCTCATCCCGCGTTAGGGTACCAGCGTCCACGAGCGCGGCGTCGATCCTGGCAAGCCAACGTTCATAATAGGTGGAGGAAATGTATTGAACGGGGTTCAGACGCTCCGACTGATGGCGGCGGGCATCTAGCGGGATTGGCGCCAGGCCCGCGCCAAGCATGGACATCCCGAATACGCGGCTCTCCCAAGGCTCATGAAACACCGGCTCGCCGGTTTCACGATGAATTGGGCCGAAGCCGTCCATCCCGCCAATGTCGTGGACGCTGTTCAAGATTTGATTCCTCTAGAATTTTCAAGCAGGGTGCCTAACTGGCTCATCGATTCCGTCTCACGGTTCTACTGAGCCTCTTCGGCCTCCGGCCGCACCTCGCCCGGCTCTCATTCTGCCTGTCTTGGCTCTCCCTGCAACTCCAGCCGACGTCCGAGTGGGTGATGGAGGCGGCTGGGCAATCGAGCGCTTTGCGGAAGCGGCCCGCGCTTCTATTTTGGCTGCTCGCGGCAGGGTCTTCGCCACGACTTTCTTTCTTGCCCCTGGGTTTTTCCGAGCCCTGGATGTAGCCGCCGCTTTGTCCCTGTCCAGGTAGCTTTCCCAAAGGTCGATAAGTACGCTCTCATTTGCTTCGGCGCTGTCGCCCCAGAGCTCGCGAATTGCAATCCGCACCGTGTAAAGATGCTGCGGATTTTCACCCAGACCATGCGCGTTGCTGTCCGGGAAAACGTGAGCCCCATGATGGGCGACAACGACGCCATGCTTGCCACGTGCATAACGCGGCAAACGCGTATGGCCATGTGGATTAAGGTTGCGCGTGACAATCTTGTCGCCGGCGGCAAAGCGCGGCTTCTGGCGAATCTTCCGTATAGCGGGTCGACCGGTCCGCATAGTGTTGGCGAGCCGGTAAGCCCGTGCAGGTTCTTCTCGACGCTGTATCGGCAGGTCGGGTTGAGCCGCGAACTTTTGCACTTCTGCGTCGATTTCGTCCTGGTTCAGCGTCCCCATTTCGATAAGCCCGCTCTCCAATGCGGCCAGCCAGCGTTCGTAATAGCTGGAGGTGAGGTATCCAGCGGGCTCGAGTCGCTCTAATCGATGCCGGTCGCCATCGAAACGTGTCCGGGGCAAACCGGCGCCGGTGAGAAACATAGCGAACACGCGGCTTTCCCAGGGCTCATGAAATACCGGTTCGTCAGATTCACGATGAATAAGGCCGAAGCCGTCCATGCCCCCGATGTCGTGTACACCGTTCAAGATTCGATTCCCCTAAGGTCCTGCGAAACGGAGGGCCTTGCCTCAAAATCGCACCATGTGCCGTCCTTTGCAAAGAGGCGAGCTAGACGGCCAGCGGATGCGAGCGAAATCCGCAGAGTAGGTTCACCTCGCTGAGCTCACTCGCCGGGCTGGATCATTTTATCAGCGCGCACCAGCCGATCGAATTCAGCACCCTTCATGAAGCCCAATTCCTCGCATGCTTCGCGCAGGGTTGTTCCCTTGTCGTGTGCAAGCTTGGCGACTTTTGCAGCATTGTCATAACCGATATATGGACTCAGTGCCGTAACCAACATCAGCGAGCTTGCGACGTAATGTTCAATTTGGGCCCGATTCGGCTGAATGCCGTCGATGCAGTATTTGGCGAATGAACCGCAAGCATCGGATAGCAGCGTCAGCGATTGCAGCAGGTTGTGAATCATCACCGGTTTGAAGACATTCAGCTCGAAATTGCCTTGCGAGCCGGCGATCCCGATCGCGGCGTCATTACCCATCACCTGGACGCAAACCATCGTCATCGCTTCGGACTGGGTCGGATTTACTTTGCCCGGCATAATCGACGAACCCGGTTCGTTTTCCGGCAGCGACAATTCGGCAAGCCCGCAACGCGGCCCCGAACCCATCCAGCGGATATCGTTTGCAATTTTCATTAGGGAGCATGCCAAAGTCTTAAGCGCACCTGAGACCATTACCAGGGCATCATGCGCGGCCAACGCGGCGAATTTGTTCGCCGCCGCTGTGAACCGAAGCCCGGTAAGTTCGGCGATACGCGCCGCGCATCGGTCGGCGAACTCAGGGTGTGTATTTAACCCCGTGCCGACTGCAGTGCCGCCGATCGCCAGCTCGAGCACGTCGGGAAATATCGCATTTATTCGCGCGATGTCCTGCTCGAGTTGCACGACATAACCGGAGAACTCCTGGCCGAGGGTGAGCGGCACTGCGTCCATCAGATGAGTGCGGCCGATTTTGACGATCCCATCGATTTCGGCGCGCTTGCGTTCAAGTGAATCGCGCAGATTAGCGATTGCGGGTAGTAGCCGGTGAGCGATCTCCTCGGCCGCAGCTATATGCATTGCGGTTGGAAAAGTATCGTTTGAAGACTGTGACATGTTGACGTGGTCATTCGGATGAATCGGCTTCTTGCTTCCCATCTCGCCACCCGCGAGCTGGATGGCGCGATTGGAGATGACCTCATTGGCATTCATGTTGGTTTGGGTGCCGCTGCCGGTTTGCCAGATTCTAAGCGGAAATTCGGCGTCGAGGTTGCCGCTGATCACTTCCTCGGCGGCGCGTACAATCAGTTCGGTTTTGACCTGGTCGAGCTTGACTAGCTGGTGATTCACCTCCGCCGCGGCTTTCTTTAGAATGCCGATAGCGCGGATCAGCGAGCGCGGCATCGTCTCATGACCGATCGCAAAGTGAATCAAGGAACGTTGGGTCTGCGCGCCCCAATAGTGATCCGCCGGCACTTCTATTTTGCCCATGCTGTCGCTCTCGACCCGAACCTGATTCCCTTCGCCAGCCATGTTTTTATCTCCTGCCCTTGAGACTTAGAGTGAGAATGCATCTCCTGTGCTGTCAGTTCCGCTCGCGATGCTGCGCCCTCAGCCCCTCGCCCGCTCCGTTACGGGGGATGGCAAGCGCAGCTATGAGCCGCAAGAGGCGAGGGTGACGATCTATGTTATTTTACGCGTGCATTACCGCTCGTATCCAATATACGTGTTGGGTGTGCGGCCTTCGCGTGGTTTTTGGCCGAGGCCGACGATATCACAGACCCGTGGAAGAACGCTCCGGCCAGCGCAGCTTGCATGCTTTGCTGGAATATTGGGCCAAGATAAATTAAAGAATGGGCGGCGCAAATACGGGACACGGTTGCCGCCGCTGACGGCCCGGAGACTTACCGGCCACCTGTCGCCCAAAATGGAGTAAACGGGTTGGAAAGCCTGTCTTGCTGCGAATGAAGCAAAGGAACGACGCTACACAACAGCCACCCTTTCCCCGGCTCTCTCCTGCTAAAGCGGGAGAGAGAGCCGATGGAAAGGGAGCTATGTATAGAGAGGATTTGATCTTATGCCATGGACTATAACCCGGCTCTGCATCGATTGCGTCGACACCGGATGTGTCAGCGTCTGTCCGGTCGACTGCATTTATGAATATGTTGGCGACGATCATGAGAATTTTCCCAACATGCTCTATATTCATCCTGACGAATGCATTGACTGTGGCGCCTGCGAACCCGAATGCCCTTGGCAGGCGATTTTCGAAGAACCCGCCGTTCCCGAGGTTTTCAAGGACGATATCGAGTTAAACCATCGAACCGTCGATCAGGCAGACGTTTTCAAAGTGAGGACGTTCGAAACCAAGGAGCATCCCACCCCCGAGCAGGTTGCGGAAAATAAAATCAAGTGGGGTTGGACCGAAGGCTAGCGTCCGGAAACGTGTCTCTGCTCGGTGTATTCCCCCGAGGACAATCTTCGCAACTTCCGGCTTAACGGCTTTTGCAACTGCGAAGACCGGTCCACCAAAATCTCAGCGGCGGCAACACCATTAATCAGCGGAGTGAACAAGCGGAACCCTTCGCGCAGCGTGAGCCGACGCCCCGAGCTTTCGCTGAGGGGCACGCGCGAGGTTGACAGAAAAAGCGGTTTTTCCGGTTTGTCATTCCCGCGCAGTGGCTGCCGCGCGAGGAGTTCCGCGTTCTCGCTCTGCTCTCTATTGGCCGAGCGTTCGCAAAGGCAGAAGGCCCAGGAGTGTCCCGCCTCAGGGAGAGATCAGAGGAAAGCCAGCATTAGTTCGGTGAGAAGCTTCGGTCGTTCAATCTAGACTATTCTTTTCTGACCGTGTTTGAAGCCACCCTGTTGCCCCGGCGCGGTGCGCTCGCGTTGCTGCTCACTTTCTCCGGCGCGCTCTCGTCGCCGCTCGCGCCCCCTTCCTCCCGGTCCCTCGCGGCGCTCATCGACCGGCATTATCTCAACCGAACGGAGGAACCCCTCCCCGGACGACCGGGTCGTGACCAATGGATCATCCTTGAGCGCCAAATGAATTATCCGCCGGTCGCGAGGCGGCATCGGATCGAGCGCGACCGCAAGGTGCTCGCGTTTGGCCTGCTCCCCTTTGGCGAGCGCCATCCGATGGAGTTGGCGGCGCCGCCGGGCGCGATATGACTCGGTATCGATAGATACCGGTGCGGCGGCATCCTTGAGTTTGCGCGCGAGAATCCGGTTGACGATATATTCGAGCGCATCGAGCGTTTGCCCGTGACGCCCGATTAGCAGGCCGGAGCCGTCGCCTTTGATGTTCAGTTCGACGTTTTCTGCGCTCTTATCGTCGACCACCTCGATTTTGGTTTTTTCGCCCATCAACTCAAGAATTCGTACCAATACTTCGGTTGCTTCGCGCGCGAGCACCGCCGGTTCGGCGCGATTAGAAGGATAGGCCGACGGCCGCTCGACGCCGACTGGTATCGGCTCAATTTCGCCATCCTGCTCAGTTTCGGGGAGCTCATGCTCGCTCGACACCGTATCTGTAGGCATCAATTGGTCTCTGAACTCGGGGGTACTTGGTGTTATCCTCGGCGGAAAGGCAGCAGCCGAAGCCGCCACTGGCTCGCGGAGCACGGGAGGCGCTGGGGGCGGTGAGGTCACCCCACTTGAGGCTCCTTCTGCTGCGCGACGCGTCACCCGGACGCGGGCTTGACGGGCGCCCAAACCCAACACACCGGCTCGAGGAGTACTGAGGACCTCGATTTCAACGTCGTCCTGGTCCGCACCTAATTGCGCAAGCGCCTGGTTGATCGCTTTTTCGATGGTCGGCGCGGTTATTTCGATAGAATCATTGGGGTTCATGTCGTCGTTACAGGGCTATACTGCTTGAACTCGCGGTTGAGAATAAATTGCTGAACCACACCAAGCAGGTTGGAAAAGAAATAATACAGCGACAGCCCGGCCGGCAATTCTATGAAGATGACGCTGAATACAACCGGCATATACATCATCATTTTCTGTTGACTGGGATCAGGATTCCGCGGCGAAATCCACTGCTGAACGAAAGCTGTCAGAGCCATTAGTATCACGAGCACCGGAATTCCGTGCAGGTCGGTAAACGGCACCGTCACGCCTGGTATTGGGAGACAATCGGGTGCTGCCAGATCGCGAATCCAGCCGATAAACGGTGCATTACGCAACTCAACCGCGTTCAGCAGCGCTTCATAAAGACCGATGAACACCGGGAATTGAATCGCCATCGGCAGGCATCCGCCCAATGGGTTAACGTGATTGCGTTTGTACAGCTCCATCATTTCGTGATGGAGCTTTTCCTGTTCATTCTTGTACCGCTCGCGGATGCGCTCGACCTGCGGCTGCAAGCGCTGCATCTTCATCATCGAACGCTGTCCCTTTATCGACATCGGTAAGGTTAGAAGCCGCACAAGCACAGTCAGCAGGATGATAGCAACCCCATAGTTGGGCGCAATCTGGTAGAAGAATTTCAGCAGACGTAGAAAAGGAATAGCAATCACTCCCCAGAAACCCAGATCGAGCGCCTTGCTGAGCGCAGGATTGACTGCTTCGAGGGTCTGCAACTGCTTGGGGCCAAAGTACACCTGGCTGCTTACCGTAGTAACCGCAGGAAAGACGAGGTTGGCGTTAGCCTCGTTTCCGACATAATCCATCGCGAGCGTGCCCTGAAGAGGATTGATCGGCAGGAACGCTGAGAGAAAATAGCGATCGCCGAAACCGGCATAAGTGATGTTGCCGCTCAGCTGCTGTGGACCTTTTTGGAGCTGTCTTTCACCTATGCTTACGGCCTTGCCGTTTACGTCGGACTGCAGGGTCGGATAATCGCGATAACCTGACAATGCCGTTAACGGCTGACTCATCGTTAGTCCGATTCCGTCAGGCTCGTTGCCACCCCCACTCTTCGCTTCGGCAGCAAGACTGAAGACGTAGCTCGACTCTGTGAATGTGAAGGTCTTCTGAATCAAAAGGCCATCGCTGGTCTTGCCAGTAAAGGTAACCGTGGCTGGGTGACTCGCTGTCGCCTCAACCGCAGAAGGGGCCTCAGTGGTGTAGATGACGCCACCGTCATCCGTCGTCTTGCCAGCGGAGCTGATTAACACTCCCATTGGCAACCGCTCGGATGGGCGAACCATCTGGTAATAAGGGCTGTTTGGCTCACTATTCTGCTTGAATTTCTTGAGTTTGAAGCTTTCCAGCCTTCCGCCATAGCCGGTCAACCATGCCTCGTAGAGACTTGTATCGACCTTTATGGTGCGGACCGGCACTGTGGTTATCTCACCCCCGTTGGAGGCCCGCTTGGAATTACCGCTCTGAGGGGCAAGAGTGAGAGGTGCCGGTGCGACCGCGGGCCCGTGCGTCGCAATCGCGGAAGGCTTGGCGAGCCTCTGTGCTTGCTTGCTTTTAGGGCCGTAAAGATCCGGGTAACGCCACTGCAGCAGCTCCTGATACAGAAAGAGTATGCCGAGAACTACGACAATTGAGATGAGGAGACGGTTGTTATCCAACGCAATTCCGTTTATCGCGACAGGCCTCGGTGCACTTGAGTTTCAACGTGGTTTCTGTAGCGAGTCGTCGGTAGGGGATCGAAACCCCATCCACCGAGAGGTCTACACTTCAAAAGACGTTTGAGAGCCATCCATCCGCCACGGGTAATACCATATTGCGAGATAGCCTCGGCAGCATATGCCGAGCAAGTCGGTTCAAATCGGCAGGCTGGCCCCGATATCGACAACAAAACAGGCGATAAAATGGCTCGATAGACCGAGATGATCCCCAGAGCAACATATAACGCGACATATGAGAACCATTGTACCGCGTAATCGGGCGATGCCGCGACGCGCAGCTTGTGAGCAGAATGATTATTCATGACGCATATTCTGACGGAACCGAAGGTTCGTCACTGCACAGTCCAGCTCCCTCATTACAGATCCCGTCACAAGCGCTCCCGCACCCGCTCGCCCGATTACCACCACGCTGGTGCCTGCCGGAAACTTCAATCGCAGACCAAGCCGGAAGCATTCGCGGATCCGCCGCTTGATTCGATTGCGCATAACCGCGTTGCCGACCCGCCGCGAGATTGCAGTACCTAGTCGCACTGTTTGTCCGTCGGGAAATCGTGCGGCGTAGACCACGAAATGATCGGTTTGCGCCCGCGCACCTTCACGCTGGACACGCTGAAACTCGGTCCGCCGATGTAATCGATCGGAGGCGGTGAAGGTCGATAGTGGCCGTAGCCGCGTCTCGCCGGTTAGCCCGGTTGCTTCGGCGGTATCGCTATCGCCAACCGCTTGCGGCCCTTGGCACGACGGCGCTTGAGTACGTTGCGTCCTCCAGGCGTTGCCATCCGGGCGAGAAACCCGTGTGTGCGTTTGCGTCGACGATTGTGGGGTTGATAAGTTCGTTTCATCAGTCGCGGCCAATTCCAGTCCCGAAACTCGTGCTGAGGCT
>Ga0187846_10002270_pt1 | contig 10617 bp, 12 predicted proteins | sample TC_taG_FD_161473 | JGI IMG/M metagenome (GOLD analysis project Ga0187846, IMG submission 161473) | Biofilm microbial communities from the roof of an iron ore cave, State of Minas Gerais, Brazil - TC_06 Biofilm (v2) | ecosystem: Environmental > Terrestrial > Deep subsurface > Cave > Wall biofilm... | reverse complement strand
ATAGGCAAGCCCGATATTCAATTCGGCTTCTTCGGCATACGGGCTGAAAGGATACTCGTCGATGAGCTTTTGATAATCGGCGATCGCCGGCTGATAAAAGTGCGAATTGTACTCCTTGGTCGCCTGCACATAGTAATTCTCGCCGTTTGGTTGCTTGTGGGCGGCGCAGGCCGAAAACACGATCGGCATCAGCATGCTCGCCGCGGCGATCGTCCAAGGAGGCTTCATAACGATGGTCGAAAATTTATTGTTTGATTGCGCTCAAGGCAAGCGGGCTTAAGCACGGTTGATTCTCATCGCCTTCGTTGGCAGGGCCTCATTTCACGAAGGTTCGAGAATAAACGATTCGTCCTTCAGCGATGAATTTGCGGGCAAAGCCGGTCGCGTCAAAGCCGGCGAGCTCGCTGGTTGGGTGAAGGCTCTGCGCATTGACCATCGAGAAAATCGAGTCTGCATAATCACGCACGTCGGTCGCGACATAGAGCGCGGCGCCAGCGCTCATTGTCCGCCGCAGATTAGCTACGAACCAGGGCGTAAACAAGCGATGCTTGGCGTGACGCGCCTTGGGCCACGGGTCAGGGAAATACACGTGATAAGCGCTGACACAACCGCATGGTAGAAAGAGATTCACCAACGGCCTCGCATCCATTCTTACGATGCGAAGGTTTCGAAGCCCGGCGTGTACGGCACGCCCCGCAAGGAGTTGCACAAGCGGCAAGGAGAGTTCCGCTGCCAGAAAATTCCTTTCCGGCATCGCGGCGGCTCGCCCGATGATGAAGTCGCCGCGGCCGGCGCCGATTTCGACCTCTAACGGCGCTTCACGCCCGAACAACGAATACGGTTCGATCGAGAAATAGTGGGCGCGGGCTATGATTACGCAGCAGCCGCCATCCGCGTCAGCCCTGCGCCATGTTTTGCCTGTCTTCCGAAGCCGCGCCATTAGCCCCACTCCCTTTTGTTATCGCAATGGCTGTCATTCTGACGCGAACCCGAAGAATCTCGGTCGTGCGATGCTCCTTTTGCTGGTCGCCGGTCAGTCAGCGTCCGTTCGACCTATAAATGGCCGCTACTGGCTTCACCGTCCCCAGACCCTGCAAAGCAACCATCATTGCAATGAGACCTGCCTATCCCCAACACCAAGCCACGCTTCACCCAAAATTTTCCCGGCGACGTAATTGCTCTGACTATCGCTACCAGGATCACTATAGTCGCCTGTATCCCGTTCAAAACGCGGAAGACGCCAAAGACGGCTTCGCGCCGACTTACGAGCGGGAGTTTGACTTGTCACACTTCTCCTCGTCGTTTCTGCAGCCGACTCGAATTCTGCTTCTGCAGCCGACTCGAATTCCGCTCGAACCAAGCCGCTATCTCATCCTCGCCAGCGTCGCTTTCCGCCACCCGCACCATCATCTCAACGATCTCCACCTCCGGAGGTGTAGCGAGCCAGCCATTCAAATGGAGAAAGACAGCAGCGGCCTGATAACCGGCTCGCTCGTTTCCGTCTATGAAAGCATGATTCTTAGCTATGCCGACACAATAAGTGGCCGCGAGATCAAACAGCGAGCAATGCTCGTAGGTAGCCCGATTCTGCGGCCTCGCCACCGCGCTTTCGAGTAGCGGCCGATCACGTAATCCGCCAAAGCCGCCTGAATCCGCTAAAGCCTCGTCGTGCAGACCAATCACGTCAGGTGCATTGAGCCAAATCAGTTTTACCTTAACGCCGGGCAAGTTCGCGCATAGCATTGCGGTTGCGGCGCAAATGCTCCCGCCCAATCTCGATCACCTTCTCAAAATGCGGGTCACGCCGCGTGAGCTGAATCCCATCAGGCGTCCGCACTTCAAACAACTCGTCGCCCACGTTTACATTGAGCGCCGCAAGGGTCTCCCGTGGCAGAATGATACCCGAAGAATTTCCGAAGCGCCGAACCTTGAATGTCATGGCTAAACACCTAAATCAGCCTGCCGTCAGCGGTAGGCAGTCCAAGCCAAACCCATCTTTGCGTTTCAACAGAAGTTATAACGTCTTTATCTGGCAGAATCAAGCAATGACTTCGACAACAGGCGGGTTCGCTACCAGTGGCCGGTGCTCTCAGCGCTATCTCACAGGAACAAGACGGCGCCCGGACTAAAAGTTGCCACTCAGCAATGATGATGCAATCTGATGCTGTGATTCATTCCGCCAATGTGGTGCTATCTCGATATCCGATTCTCAGTCTGTATCGTTGCACCTCCAGTCCGGGCATCTTCAATCTAATCACCTCGGCCCCAGGCGTCGACCCGGATCGGATGGCAATTACGCATGTTTTGCCTGTCTTCAGGATCCGCACCATTGGATTGCAGTGTCAGAACGCCCTCCTAGGGTCGCGCTACATTCAGTCGCGACGATTCAGGAAATCGTCGATGCGTTTGACGAATGGCTTCAACTCAGTATTGTCGACCAAAGCACTGGCCATCCTGACCGGGTCGCCGAAGAAGAACCTCTCATATAAAACCTGACGGCCCCCAAAAGCGCTGCCGGCAACGTCCCAGGCGAGCCGATAAAGCGCGACGCGATCCTTGGCCAACGCTCCCGAAGTAGCGAAGTAGCGGTCGAGGTCCCCAGTTAGTGGGCTCTCGAAGTCTGTTTCGGCCGGAGTCGCCATCAGGCTGGACGACGAATTGAGCTGGATGATTTCCACCAATCTAGGATAGAGCCGTGGAAAGAGATTGCGCGCGACGTCAAGCGGCGCCCGCGCAGGAACAAACTCGCCCCACTGATCAATATGTGCGTCTGCCTCGGATGCCCGCAGCGATGAGCGCATCAGCTCAGCCGCGATAATCATCTCCGCAAGTCGCTCACGTACATGCGGCAAGCTCAGGGCGTCGCTTACCTCGGCGATTTTGGCCGCCAGCCCGAGCATGAACTCGGCCTTGACAGTATTCTTCACCACCACCTGGTGCATCATGTTGACCACCGCGTTGGTTTCCCCATACAGGGCGTTGCAGCGGACGACATCACCGCAAAGAAACACCCGCTCCCGCGGTACGAGCACCTCATTGAAAATGACGACACAATCCATTTCCTCGAAGCGCGAACTGAGCGGGGCATCGAAATGCGAGCGGCCGAGGTCGAAGCTGTCACGGCAGATGAATCTGAGGCCCGGCGCATTACAGTTGATCGCGAAAGCGAGCGCAAACGGTTCCGCCGATGCTTCCTCCTTCAGCACCGTGGAGGGAAAAACCAACAGCTCTTCGGCCAGTGGGCCGAGCGTCGCCAGCATGCGTGCGCCGCTGACAATTATCCCTTCATCGGTCCGTTCGACCAGTTTAAGAGCGAGGTCGGCGTCACTGTGGCCGGCCCATCCCGCGGCGCGGCTCGCCTTGGGGTTAACCAACGTATGGGTGGCGCACCAATCATGCTTACGTGCTTCACGGTAATAGTTTTGGATATTGTCGCCGAAACGCGGGTCACTCGCGCTGAAAAACTCCCAAGCCGACGCCATCGCGGCGATACTCGTATTAAGATAGTCCGGAGTTCGTCCCAGCATGCCACCGCTAAATTCGGCCCATCGGCGGAACATCAGACTGCGTTTGCGCACCTCTTCAGCGTTTCGGGGCTGGATAAACGAGATGCCGGCGCGATCGCCGTCGTCGAGCCGGAAGGTCATCGCCTCCGGATGTTCCATCTGCATGTCGTAGAGCGAAGCGATCGAACGCGCGCAATGGACCAAACCCGGATGGATAGTCGGATCCTCGATGCGCCGGCCCCGGAGCCAAATTTCGGCTTTAAGCCGACGAAGGGCACTGAGATAGTTGTTACCTGAACGCGCGCCCATATTAGAGCTCCACTTGCGCGCCTCCGCGTTCGCCGTATGGTACAGATTGACGTAATCTTACTTGATAATCAGTCTGCGCCAGGGTTCTCAGCTGAGCAAGGGCAATGTCTGTGTTCTGGCGATCCGGGGTTGGCGGTTGTTAGACAACTCCGTGTGCTCTGAGTCGCTCCAGTTCTTCAGTTCCGATGCCAATCGTGCCGAGTATTTCAGCGGTGTGTTGCCCCAACGCTGGTGGTGGATGCAGCGGAATGCAGCTGTAATCAGCGTCTGATAGTTTGATCGGAGAACCGATCACAGAGATCGGTCCGCGGGTGGGGAATTCGCTACCGAGCAACATGCTGCGCCGCTTGGTTTCGGGATCGGCAACAACCTCTGCGACCGACCGCACCGGCGCGCATGGTACGTGATGTTCGAGCAGTATCTGCACCAACTCGTCGCGTCGATGAGCCCGGGTCCATTCGCTGACGATCCCGTCGACTTCGTCGGCGATGGCGAACCGCGCAGGATGATCCTTGTAGCGCGGGGATTCTAACAGCTCTTCACGATGCATCAGACGCACGACCGTCTGCCAGTGCGATTCACTCACACAGAAGATAAGGATTTCACCATCGGCGGTTTCGTAGACGTTGGACGGACAGGCGGCGCGGTGTCGATTGCCCATGCGCGTGTATGGTTTGCCTTCGAGTTCGTTGGCAATCAGACCGCTCATCGAAGGAAGCGCCATGTCCAGCATTGCCACTTCGACCTTTTGTCCATGTCCCGTGCGCCCGCGTTGGATGAGCGCGGCGAGTATCCCGCTAGCGAGATGGCTGCCGGTCCCCATATCGATGAAAGTAGTTGGCGTGCGGGTACCGGCACCATCAGCAAATCCCGTGACCGATATAAATCCCGACGCGGCCTGAATGGTACTGTCCATCGCGCCCAGGTTCGCCCACGGCCCATCGGAGGCGTAACCTTTGGCGGAAGCGTAGACCAGTCGTGGAAGACGTTCACACAAGTGTTGGTAGCCGAGCCCCAGACGCTCCATCACGCCGCTGGAATAATTTTCGACCAGCACGTCGGCATCTTCGAGCAGACGCATCAGGACTTCGCGTGCGCGCGGCAGCTTGAGGTTCAGCGTGACCGACTTTTTGTTGGCATTGAGCATCAGGAAAGCATAGTTGACACCGCCCGGCGACAGGTCGGGACGGCGCAGCATCTCGCCACCGCGTGGAGGTTCAATCTTGATGATTTCCGCACCCATATAGCCCAATTGGAGTGTGCAATAAGGGGCGGCGAAGATCTGACCCAGATCAATAACACGAATCCCTTCGAGCGGTAGAGCCATCAGGCATCTCCTACCAAATTCCACCGGTTCGCTGCTTTAGCGCAACTGCGGTGCCAGCCCGGTACTGTCGTCTGCACCGTTCTAGTCTATAGTGTCCGGAAAACAAGTTTACACGCGAAGCTGCCGCGCTTGTCACTCTCGCGCGTGGCCGCCGCGCGAAGAATCCCGATCTTTACCCGCTACAACGCGGTGGTGCACCCGAAGAAAAATTAGCGCCACTCCAGTGGGTCTTATCGCAACAAGTTACGGGCGATTACCATGCGATGGACTTCCGAGGGTCCTTCGCCAATTCGGCGGATGCGTGCCTCCCGATACCATCGCTCCAGCGGAAACTCCTTGCTGACCCCGTATCCCCCATGGATCTGCACGGCGCGGTCAACCACCCGGCCAAGTACTTCGCTGGAGTAAAGTTTGGCAATCGAGGCTTCCATCCGGGCGTCTTCCTTACGGTCGCTCTTCCACGCCCCTTCCCAGGTCAGCCAACGCGCCGCACGCAACTCCACTTCCGAGTCCGCCAGCATCCATTGAATAGCTTGGCGCCGCGCGAGTAATTCTCCGAACGTTTTGCGCTGTTTCGCGTGCTCAATCGCCATCCGCAGCGCCGCGACCCCAACGCCAACATTGCAGGCTGAGTAGGGAAAGCGCAGGCCGGTCAGGAGGTCGAGGCATAAATTTAAACCTGTACCTTCCGGCCCCAGGCGCTGTTCCACCGGGATCCGGCAATCCTCCAGGTGGATCACGTTGGGCAGCGCTGAGGTGCGCAGCACCTTAAATGGACGCGCGGTAAATCCTGGCGTGTCCTTCTCAATTATGAAGGCGGTGATTCCGGCGCGTCCGGCTTTCGGATCAGTGCGTGCGAAAACCACCCCCCATTCAGCCTCGTGCGCGTGGGAACTGAATATCTTGGTGCCGTTGAGTACGTAATGGTCGCCGTCGCGCACCGCCCGGCATTGGATGGCGCCGGCGGGATCGGAGCCGCCGGAGGGTTCGGTTATGGCAAAAAATGTGTATGTGGCGTTTTTCAGTGTGGGCACCGCGTACTTCTGGATTTGATTCTCGCTCCCAGCCCAGATAACTGGCGGCGGTGTCCGCCCGAAAACCCCCGCACCCGGATTGTAGAGACCCATGCGATGCTGGCACATCTGCTCCTGGAGGACGCACATATCAAACATGCCGAGTCCGCCGCCGCCATATTGCTGAGGCGAACCCATGCACCACATCCCAGCCGCCTGGGCTTTTTTTGGCAGTTGCCCAATAATCGTCGTCGAGAATTTCCGCCGCATCGGGATCGACGCGGCTCTCGGCGGGTATTACCTCGTCATGAATGATGCGCCGTACCTGTTCGCGCACCGAGATTAATTCCTGAGGCAGTTGGTATCCGATGGTCCCGGCGTCCATAAGCTTGTCTCCTTGCATCGGCGCAGACCGCCTTAATTGTAGTGCACGTCGATGGAATTCGTCGAAGCGCCGTTAAAGCGGTTAGGCTCATCGGCAATTTTTCCCGCCTACTCGGAATGATAACATTTGTCCAACAGGCTGGCGCGTCGAACTCCCATTCGCCAGCCGAATTTAGTTGCATGCCGACACCCCAGGAAATCCTCCAACAGCTAAAAAAAATCCGCTACCCGGGCTTCACGCGCGACATTGTATCGTTCGGGATAGTCAAAGATGTCGAAGTCGCTCAACCCGGCGTGACTGTCATTGTCACTGCTACCCCCAACACGAAGCCCGAAATCCTCGCCCAGATCTCGGCGGATATCGAGCGCACAGTTGGCACCATGGCCGGTGTGCCTGCCGTCAAGGTGGAAATCGAGCAGGCCGCACCGCCGCGCGGCGCAGCAGCAATGCCTGCAAGGCGTTCTATTCCCGGTGTTGAGCATGTGGTCGCAGTCGCCAGCGGTAAGGGTGGTGTGGGTAAGTCCACGGTTGCGGTCAATCTAGCGCTTGCGATGGCGGCTCTGGGAATGCGCGTGGGTTTGATGGACGCCGACGTTTACGGGCCCAGTGTCGCTATGATGGTCGGAGCCGGGCATCAGGTCCGTGTTACGCCCCAGCGCCGGATCGTTCCGCTTCAACGGTTTGGCATCCGCTACATCTCGATGGCCTTGTTTGTTGGCGACGAGACCGCGGTTATTTGGCGGGGCCCAATGGTGACCAAACTGGAAAGCGAGTTCCTGTTCAACGTTGAATGGGGCGACCTCGACTATCTGATCCTCGACCTTCCGCCCGGGACCGGCGATGCGCAGCTAACAATCACGCAGCGCGTCGTGCTCGACGGCGGGGTCATTGTCACGACGCCGCAAGAAATCGCGCTGCTTGACGTCAAGCGGGGGGTCGCGATGTTTCAGCAGGTCGACGTGCCGGTGCTCGGGGTAATTGAGAACATGAGCTACTACCTGTGCGGAAAATGTGGCCATCGCCATGAAATCTTCGCTCATGGCGGCGGTGCGCGGTTCGCAAACGTGCTCAACGTTCCGTTCCTGGGTGAGATTCCGATCGTCAGGCAAATTCGCGAGGGAGGCGACACTGCCAATCCGATTGTAGTTGTCGAGCCTGGTCATCCAGTGAGCGCAACCTTTAAGTCGATTGCTGCGGGTATAATCGCCCATCTGGCAGGCTCCAGGGCTCGTCCGCAGGCATGACGGCGATGGAGTTCGCCATTTTCGATATCGAGACGCGCGTCGATAAAGAATTGCTGAATCGAGTCTTTTTTGCCCATGACAACATCAGCGACGACGATGCATATTTGCGATTCCGGGAAGAATTAAGGAATCGCGGTGGTGATTTCTTTCCGATCACGCTCCATGTGCCGATTTCGATAGCGATCGGCAAGGTAAGCGGTGATCATATTTTGCGCGGCATCGATACTCTTGGAGTTCCTCATGATTCGGAAGAGGCCGTCGTCCGTAAATTCTGGGCGCGGGTGGAAGACTTCCGCGGCTGTCTCGTCACCTTCAATGGGCGCCGCTTCGATCTGCCAGTGCTCGAACTGGCGGCGATGCGCTGGGGGATTTCGGCGCCGCGCCACTTCGGCGAAGGCGATTCGGCACGCTCGCGTCATTCGCTCGAGCGTCATCTCGATCTATGTGAATACCTGACCAACTTTGGCGAAGTCGGCCTGCGTGGCGGAATGGATCTTCTTCTCAAGATGCTGGGATTGCCCGGCAAGCTCGCGATGAATGGTGCGATGGTGCAAGAGTACTTCGATTCGGGAATGTTGGACGAAATCCATCATTATTGCAGGACTGATGTGATTCAGACTTATTTCCTTTTCCTGCGTATCGAGCTGATGCGCGGGCGCCTTGATCAGGCGAGCTATGATGCAGCCTGCGCCGCGGCCTCGCCGTTTCTCGCGGAACTGAGTGCCAAATGCGGAAAGACGGGAGTTTTCGAATGACAATCAGCCCCGACATATCGGCGCTGCTGGTCGCGTTGCGGGAGCGGAAAGAAGACGACCCCCACCTTGATCCTCCCCCTGGTCAGGGGGAGGGCTCAGAAAGCCCCAGCTTGCGCCTGGAACGTGGAGGAGCGCTTCCTCGCGAGCCTGAGCCGACAATTCCTCCTCCTGACCAGGGGCATCAGGCGGAGCAAAGCGGAGCCGAGCAAACGAGTCTGCGAGGTGCGACACGAAAGGTAAGGAAGGCGTCCCCTGAGTACATATCTGCCGAGCTTCCTTCGGTTTCGTTGATTGTTATCACTCGCGACGAGGAGGCGGTGATCGGTCAATGCCTGGCAAGCGCCAGAACCTTCTGCCGCGAATTGGTGGTGGTCGATTCCGGTTCGACTGATCGCACGGTCGAGATTGCGCGCAGCATGGGTGCTATGGTAGTCGCCCACGAATTCACCGATTATGTCAGGCAAAAGCAGATCGCGCTCGATCATGCGAGTTCCGAATGGGTGCTGCTGCTGGATGCGGACGAGCAGGCGACTTACGAATTGGGGCGCGAAATCGAACGCGCGATTTGCTCAGCACATCCCGCCGACGGCTATCGGATTCGCCGCGTGCTGTATCATCTGCGCCATTACTATACGCGAGCAATTTACCCCGATCGGCCGGTGCGGCTGTTTCGGCGCACGAATGGCTACATTGGCGGCATTGATCCCCATGACAAGGTGGTTGTCAACGGCCGCGTCGAACAGTTACGCGCCCCCATTCTCCATTTTAGCTATCGCGATATCGCCGCTCATGTAGATACGATCAACCGGTTCAGTACGCGCAGCGCGGCGCAGGTGCGGCCGTCGCCCCTTACAGTTGTGCGGATGTTCACGCATCCGCTTTGGTACTTTTTCAACTTCTACGTCCTGCGCGGAGGCTTTCTCGAGGGTGCTCCCGGATTCTACGCGGCCACGACTGCAGCATTCTACGCGTTTGTGAAATACGCCAAGGTTTACGAGCGGCGCCTCTCAATGGTGCGTCCGCATTGAATCCGGCACCGTAGCGCGCCATATGGGCCCCGACGTTCGATTACTGGGATCCGGTCGCTAAGAGCACTGTGGTCGTATCCTTCTGCTTCAGCGCATCAATCTCGCGCTGCTGAGCCGCGAGGTGCTTGCCTTTCCTCTCCAGCTTCTGCGCGAGCTTTCGCACCTCGTTGAGGAGCAAAACGGTGAACTCCAGGTAACGCACGCTCTGAACCTTGCCGTCTGCCCCGCGGGTCACCAGCTGCTGATACACCTGCTCGACTTGCTCAGCCGTGCGCTTGACGCGGAAGGCGGCCGCTATCTCTGCGCCAGCGAGCCGAGGGGTCCCGGCCTTCCCGTCGCGGTCAGGCGCTCAAGCGCGGCAACCCGTTCGCTGAGTGCGTCGAGGCGGGCTTGCTTCTGCTCCAATGCTTCAATCCGACGGTGCTGGTTCGCAAGCTCGACATCCTTGGCCTGCAGTCGTGCGGCTTGCTTTTGCAGCTCGTTAAGCAGCATCGCGGTCAACTCCAGGTAGCGTACGCTTTGGACCTTGCCGTCGGCTGCGCGGGTCACCAATTCCGGGTAAATTCGCTCAACCTCCTCCGCCACCAAGCCATATTGCAGTTCGCCCTTTGGGTCGCTCTTGTAGCGGAAGATCACGGGCCGCAACTTTATGAGGCCGGCACTTGCCACGCCCATGTCGCGGATATCGTGCTTGTAGCGAGCAGACGACAAGGTGACCCCTAGTTGCCCGTCACTAGTCACCTCGACCACCGTGCCCGTCACCCCAGTCGCGCTGATGCCCCCAATATAGGCGGTGTTCTGCGTGCTGTTATCGCCGATGCGGATGGTGTTGGACTCATCGCCGGTGCCGGGGGCGCCAATGTCAATATTGTAGCTTCCAGCTACGATGGTCCGCCCGGCGCCGACTCCGAGGCCAGTGTTGTAAAAGCCTGTAGTGTTGCTGCCGAGAGCATTGCGTCCGATGGCGGTATTGCCATAGCCAGTAGAGTTGTTAAACAGGGCGTTTAAGCCATTGGCGACATTGCCGTTCCCCGTGGTGTTGGAGTACAG
>Ga0187846_10002269_pt1 | contig 10619 bp, 10 predicted proteins | sample TC_taG_FD_161473 | JGI IMG/M metagenome (GOLD analysis project Ga0187846, IMG submission 161473) | Biofilm microbial communities from the roof of an iron ore cave, State of Minas Gerais, Brazil - TC_06 Biofilm (v2) | ecosystem: Environmental > Terrestrial > Deep subsurface > Cave > Wall biofilm... | reverse complement strand
GGCGATATAGCCGCCACGATCGCAGAGTTCCATCGCCAAAACGACGGATGGCTGACGCTCGACGACCTGAAGGACTTCCGCGTGGCAGTCGAGCCTGCTTTGCGCACGCGCTTCGCCAACTGGGAGGTCTACACATGCGGTCCGTGGTGCCAGGGGCCGGCGCTGATTCAAGCCCTCAATCTGCTCGACCCCGCCGAGCTGAAGTCGCTAGGCCATAACTCGGCGGACTACGCGCACGCGGTGGTCGAAGCGATAAAGCTCGCCTTCGCCGATCGCGAGCGCTGGTACGGCGACCCGCGCTTCGTCGACGTACCCGTGGAGCGGCTGATCTCCGTCGAGTATGCAAGCGCGCGCCGCGAGCTCATCCGCCCGAAACGAGCCTGGCCGGAGATGCCGCCCGCCGGCGACCCGCGAAACCCGTCGGCCGTTTCGAGCGCGAGCGACAAGCACCTTGCGGCGCCGGGAACCGCGCCGCACGCGGCGCCGCGCGACACCTCGTATGTGTGCGTGGTCGATCGCTGGGGCAACGCGTTCTCGGCGACTCCGAGTGACACGTCTTTCGACACCCCGGTGATTCCGGGAACGGGCCTGTCAGTGTCGACGCGCGGGTCGCAGTCCTGGACAGCCCCGGCTCATCCGAGCTGCCTCGCGCCGGGCAAACGGCCGCGACTCACGCCGAACCCCGCGATCGCAATCCGGCGCGGCGAAGAGGTGCTGCCTTTCGGAACACCGGGGGGCGACGTGCAGGTCCAGGCCATGCTGCAGGTGTTTCTCAACCAGGTGCTCTTCGACATGGATCCGCAGGTCGCCGCTGAGGCGCCTCGTTTTGCCTCTTACAGCTTTCCGGACTCCTTCGAGCCTCACGATTACTTTCCCGGACGCCTTCAAATCGAGGACCGTTTCGACCCGGTAGTCGGCGACACGCTCAAGGATTACGGGCACAAAGTCGAATGGTGGCCCGCTCGGACGTGGCGGGCTGGTTCGGTTTGCTCCATCCGGGCGAACCGCCGCTCCGGCGTGATCGTCGGCGGCGCCGATCCCCGCCGGCCTACCTACGCCGTAGGTTGGTGAAGCATCGGGGGAGGCGATGTGACCGCCGGCGCTGCCGGTTCGGTCATCGACGCGCATCACTTGAGCTCGACGGTCACCGATCCGCGCCTTTCGAGTATTTCGACCGCCGGCACTTCCAAAGTGCGGCGCACCAGGAATGAGACCGCGCCGTCGCCAATCTTGAGATTGTCGATTCTTATCCAATCGAGCCAATCCGGCATCGCGGGCGAGTCGATTGTCAGCTTGCGCTCGAAACCCCGGACCTCTATGCCGAGCATCGCCTGGACGATCGTGAAAACGCTCGCCGCAGACCACGCCTGCGGATGGCACGCGACGGGGTAAGGGACGGGACCCATCCGTTCCTCGCGCGGGAATCCGCAGAAGAGCTCGGGCAGGCTTCCGGTATGGAGATGCACGGCGGCCTGGAGCAGCCCCTCGAGAATTCGAATAACGCCCCGGCGGTCTTTGACGCGCGAAAGACCGGCGGCGACGATCGCATTATCGTGCGGCCATACCGAGCCGTTGTGGTAGCTCATCGGGTTGTAGCGCCGTTCCCGGGAACTCAGAGTCCTGACACCCCATCCCGTGAACATCTCCTCGCTCATCAGGCGCGCGGCGAGCGTTTGCCCCCGGTCCCCATCCAGCAAACCAGTAGCCAGACAGTGGGCCGCGTTTGAAGCCGCGACGCGGCATGGCCGCTTGTGCGCATCAAGGGCCAGCGCGACGGTGCGCTCCCGTTCCAGCCAGAAATCGCGCAAGAACGCGGACTTGAGCGCTGCGGCACGCTCCTCCAGATTGTCCGCGAGGTCGCGAGAGCCGAGCCGCCGGGCTGTATCGGCAATCAGCGTGTAAGCGGCGTAGACATAGCCCTGAACTTCGCACAGGGCGATCGGCGGGCGCGCGAGCGTGCCATCAGCATGCGAAATCGCGTCGAAAGAATCCTTCCATCCCTGGTTAGCAAGACCCTTCGGCGATTCACGCAGATACTCGACGTACATGTCGCCGTCGCGATCGCCCCATCGCTCGATCCAATGAAGCGCGGCTTCAACCGTCTTCCAGAGCTGCGCTGCGAGCTCGAGGTCGCCGGTCGTAGCGACATAGCGTCCGAGCAGCCACAGAAAAAGCGGCGTTGAATCGACGCTCCCGTAGTAGCGACTGAAGGGCACCTCGCCGGTGGCCGCCATTTCGCCGGCGCGGATTTCATGCACGATCTTTCCGGGCTCTTCGTCGCGCGGATGATTGACTTCCGAGCCTTGCAGGCGAGCAAGCGTCTTGAGCGTGCCGACGGTGAGCGCGGGATTGAACGGCAGCGCGAATAGCGCCGTGAGGATGCTGTCGCGGCCGAAGAGCGTGGCAAACCAGGGGATGCCCGCCATCATGAACGTGCCTTCGGGCGCGAGCTTTATAATTGACGTCAGATCGGCGCAGGAGCGGCGCAGCAGCGAATCGAGCGGCGCGTTGCTGGCGCTTATCCTGCTCCATCCCGGATCGAAACAGGCGATCTCCGCACGGCGCTGTTCCAGGGCCTGCTCGAAGCGCAGGACGCGGCGGCCGCCGTTTCGGCCCTGCTCATTCTCGCAGCCTGCGGCTATCCGGACCTCGAGTTCTTTCTGCTGGTCAGGCTCGAGAGTATGCAGAAAGGTCGCACGGCCTGCTCGGAGCGTCGTCGGCTGTGGGTCAAACGTGAGATGGGTGAAGCGTCGAACGCCGTCGAGACCGCGGTAGGAGAATCGGACATTGTCAGGGCCGGCGTCGGGCTCGGAATATTCGCCGCGCCGAATTCGCCGGAGACCGCGGACTTCGAAAAGGTCAGCGAAGTCAACGCCGAAGAGAAAATCCAGCGGAATCTCCACTCTTTTGCGCGAGTAGTTTCGGATGACCGCCTTGTGAAAAAGCGCGAACCCGTCAAGGACCCAGTTACGCTCGATCTGGATCGAGTTCCGGGGAAGCTCGATAGCTTCGCCGCGCAACCCCAGGTCGGGATTGCTCAGGTTGATTCTGATTTGGGCGTTCTCGCTGCTGGGGGACGAGTTAAGGTAAGAAGGCGTCTCTCCGGCGACTTTCAGCTCGAAGCGGCTTAAATAACGGGTGTCGCGATGGAAGAAGCCCAGTGCTTCGAGAGGTGATTCCAGCACATCCCCGCCGATCTCGAAGACCGCAAAGCTGTCGCCGTTTGCAAGCACCCTGGTGGCCCGCCGCCAGGCCAGCGACGCGGCCAGGACGTAGAAATCGGGGCCAACCTTGATGACGGTGTCGGCTTCTTCTTGTGGTTCACGCCGCCTTAACGTCTGCGCGCTGACGCTTCGCCGGTTCACTCGATGCCCCCCTGCCGCCACCCCACGCGTCCTTCGCACCGCACCTCGCCAGGTCCGCGTTCGAGCCGCGCTTGTAGATTGACAAATATACACGTACTCGGCGGCCGTCACATCTACCGTGAACAGGAGATGTGAGCTTTTTCCAGGACGCGGGATGAAAGCGAAATTGAACTACACACCGGCGCCCCCACCCACATCCGCCGTTTCATCGTGGCGAACTTTACTTTCGCATCGCGCTGGGGTTACGGTCGCTCTTGGGCGGCCGCGATTCGGAATTTTGCCCTAACCAAGGAGAGGCATCGATGGACAGAGCGACTTTCATGGCCGAGGTCAAAAAGATCGTGGCCGAGCACGAATTGGTGAACCATCCCTACGTCGAGCTCGTAAGCCGGGGCAAGGCGCCCCGGGAGCAGCTCAAAAACTATCCGGTCGAGCATTACGCGATGACGGTCAAGGAGTCGGCGCCTCTCACGGCGGTTGCCTTCCTCAAGATCCGAGAACTCGACCTCGAGGCAGGCGACCACGCCGCCCAAAATTTCGCCGAGGAGGCGCTTGGCGTTTATAGCCACAGCGCCAGTCACACCGAACTGCTCTTTGAGATGTGGGAGCGCGCGATGGGGATGCCGCGACAGCAGCTCGCCGAGTCAGTGGGCTCAGACGACTCGCGCGCCTTTAACGCGCTCTTGTACCGTATCGTGTACCTCAAGCCCCGCTTCATCGGCGCTATCGGCCTGATGGAAGAGCTGGAGGTGCAGGCGTACAAGAAGCTGATGATCGGGATGCAGGAGCACTACGGCATCAAGGCCGCCGACCTGCGCTTTTTGGACGTCCACTACGAGGCCGACAAGGACCACAGTGAGACGGGCCATTGGCTCATCGACCGCTTCGTGACCGGGACCGGGAGCGAAAAGGAGTTTCTCGCCGAGGCGCTATGCCTGGCGCGCTTTTTCTGGAAAGGCTTTGATTCGATGCTGGCCGCCTGACGTCAAAGACCCGAGCCGAACCCGTCGGCCCGGGGCGCGCACTTGTCATCGAGCCGCGGACGGAGCGCGGTACTATCGGCGAAGGAACGCGTAGGACCGCACGCTGTTCTTGGACAGGTACTCCCGCAGCGAATCCAGGCCCCTGTCCTTGGCCAGCGTCTCCCAGCCGGCGGGAGATTTCTCCTCTACCCACCACAGCGCCTCGTCGAGCTTGATGTAGACGATCCTGTAGCCGCCAATGTCGGCGTTTCCGCGCCGACCGAAGTGGCGCAGCTTGAAGCCTAACTCGTCAAGAAGATGGTCCCAATAAACCCAGCTCATGCGGCTAGCCGGACTTGGAGCCGACGGAACCTGTTCTCCCCGGACTGCATATCGATCCATCAGGATTTTCTCCAAACGCGCCGCGTTCTCGGCTTCGGGCTCGAAGGCGCCATTCTCAGGCTTCACCTTGCGGAGTAGCTCGATCTTTCGCAGTACATCTCCCGCGTTCATCTCGGATGATTCGCAACGATGCCGGGCCCTTCGCACTCTCCTCCCAGGCATCTCTCGGCCCGCCTTCGCAGCGCGGGTCGGCGCTCTCTCTTTCACCCCTTTGCCATTTCGGCTTGACCATAATATACGCGAATAGCGTGAATGAAGTCAATATAGATAGTAATAGCTAATAATCAGATGATTACAGATGATTACGGGCTTGATTGGTTGTTTAACGATTCATTAGATAAATTCAAATATTTATAGCCCAGTCAAGATGGAGCCCACGTGCGTCTGAATCGAAACTGCACGCCTTTGTTCCGCCTGTCATTTTTCAACCCCGTTCAGGGCAATGGACGGACCGGGGTCAGAAGCGGCCCCGGCCTCAGGACAGAAGCGAGTGACGCCTCTTCCTTCGGCAGGGCGTGGCGATACGGGTTTGGCGATGCGCTACAATCGCGCGTTCAGCAGGAGGGGAGCGATGATTCTGAAGGTAGCCCGCCTCGGTCATCCCGCAATTCGAGCACGAGCGCAAAGCGTCGACCCGGAGAAAATCAATTCGCCCGAATTCCAGCGCCTGCTCGATGACATGGTTGACACGATGCGCGAGTACAACGGTGTGGGACTTGCCGCTCCCCAGGTGCACCTGCCTTTGCGCCTGGCGATGCTCGAGGTCGAGCATCATCCGCGCCACCCGGATATGCCCTCCGTCCCACTGACGTTCCTGATCAATCCCGAGGTGGAAATTCTCGAGCGCGGCATGGTCGACGATTGGGAGGGATGCCTGAGCATCCCGGAGATGCGTGGGCTCGTGCCGCGCTACCGGCGGCTGCGCGTGACGACGCTTGGGAGGCACGGCGAGGCCCTGGACTTCGTCGCGAGCGACTTCCATGCCCGCGTCGTGCAGCACGAGACTGATCATCTCAACGGCGAGGTCTATCTCGACCGCATGCCGAACATGCGCTCGCTGGCGTATCTGGCGGAATGGCAGCGCTTCGCGCCGACGCCGTCGGTCGACAAGAAATAGCCGCAGCCACTCGCAGGCGCGGGCGCGCCGCTTACTTGGGCGGGTATGGAATCTTGCTCGGTATTTTCCCGGTCAGGCGCGCCTGCTCGAGAGTCTTGGTCAGGATCTGGTTCTCAGCGACGGCCCGGTTTGCCTCAGCCTGCACCTTGGCCAGCGCGGCACTGAGCTGATTATTCTGATCTTCGAGCTGTCGGACGCGGTTTGAAAGATCGGCGATCTGCGCCTGCTGGCGCTGCTCGGAGGCCCGCTCCTGCTGATACCACTTCCATCCGATGGCCGCGGCGACAATCGCCACGACGATCGCGCCGATCAGGTTTCGAAACATCGCGATTGCGCACTACGGCCCGGTACGTTTTATTTCTCGTGGGTCCTGCGGAGGAGGCGGCGGGCCGAGGGCGGTGATGCGCGCCTCGAGGTCGCTGACGTCGACGATTCCTTTACGCTCGAGCAGCGACGTCAGCGCGGCGAGCCAGTGACTGTAATAGTCGGCGCCCGAGGCCGCGGCGCGGCCGGCCGCCTGCGCGCGGTCGATCTCGTCGGTCAGGCTTCGCTGAAATTCCGGCCATTGAAGGCATCCGGCCTCGCACAGGGCAACGGCGACCGCAAATGCGCGCGCCTCCCACGGTTCGCTGAAGACAGCCTCGGGCGACACATCGTGCGCCCTGGCCTTCAGCTCTTCGACCGATCTTGCGGACAAACGGCCGTCTCCGGCGCGCAGCCTACCGCGCTACGCCGGCCGCCTCGCGCCCGCGAGCGGCGGGCGATTTTGGCAGGCCGGTGCCAATCATTGAGTCACGCGTGACTAATTCGGCGAGTTCGTCCTCGCCGAGGCCCTGCGTAGCGGCGGGCTGTTCGGGCAAGACGAAATAGCGCATCTCGGAACTGCTGTCCCAGACACGGACTTCCTTGTCGCCGGTCTCCACACCGAACTCCTTGAGCAGGCCGCCAGGGTCGATCACCGCGCGCGCCCGGTAGGCCGGGCTCTTGTACCACACCGGCGGCAACCCCAGCACCGACCATGGATAGCACGAGCACAGCGTGCAGACGACCAGGTTATGAACGCGCGGCGTGTTCTCGACCACCATCATGTGTTCGCCTTGCGGGCCAGGCGGAAAACCCAGCTCCTCGATCGCCTTCGCCGCGTTCTGTGACAGCCGCTTGCGGTATTCAGGATCGACCCACGCGCGCGCGACGACGCGAGCTCCGTTGCGCGGCCCGATTCGCCGCTCGTAAGTTTCGACCAGTTCGTCGAGAGCCTGAGGATTGATCAGCCCCTTCTCGACCAACAGTTGCTCGAGCGCCTTGACGCGCTGCGTCACTTCGGATGGCGGAGCATCGTGATGGCTGTGTTCGTCGCTCATCGTTTACGCCTCTTGCTGCCGGACGGCTTCGCAGGCCGAGCCTTGGCGCGACTCTTTGCGGTGCGCGGCGCCGCGGAGCGGGGTGCCGCGGTGCGAGATGCGGCAGTGTTGGACGCCGCGGCGCGATCGCGTTCGAGATAATCTTCCCAACAGTCGAGATATACTGAGGTGCGCCCCCTGCGGCCTTCGCCCCATAACTCTTTACCTTCGAACGCGACCGTGTAGACGTGCTGAGGCTTCGCTCCGAGGCCGTGGGCGCGCGTATCGGGGAAGGCAAAGACGCCTTGATCGTAACGGACGACGCCGCGCCTGCCGCGCGCGTAACGCGGCAGGCGCGTATGGCCTGCCGGGTTGATGTTGCGCGCGACCACGCGATCCCCGGCCTTGAACCGCGCCTTGATGCTTTTGTCGAAGCGCAGCTTGACCGCCGCGGGGTCAAACGAATCATCGCGATCGCCGTCGGAAAGCGATCCGGTGGCTTGCTTGGGGGCCGGTGACGACGCATGGCCGTTCGCCAGCTCCTGGCGCGAGGCCAGTCCGCTCTCGACGAGCAAGGTCTCCATCGCGTAGAGCCACTTTTCGTAATAGGAGACGCTCAGATAGCCCGCCGGCGGCATCCGCTCGATGGCGTGGCGAAACGCGTCGATATTGCGCACGCGGCGCGCAAGCGCCAGATTGATCGCGAAGACCCGTTTCTCCCAGTCGGCATGAAACACCGGCTCGTCCAACTCGCGGATCACCGGACCGAGGCCATGCATCCCACCGAGATCGTGGACGCTGTTCATCGAGGATCGCCGCTCCTTTGGAGTGCCGCCGGAATTCCGATGTAGGTTAGACTTGGGCGTCGCGGACAGTCAAGGCGAAGACGGCTCGGCATCGCCGCGACCGCGATTCAAAATTTTTGCGAAGCGCAGGCGCAGTCCGGATGAAAAAGCGGTTCACCCTCGCGGTGATGGCAGCAATTGTGAGCGCCCTTCTGCCCATGGCGGCCTGCGTTCGGCGGCCGGCCACGGCGACGGATTATTTTCCTTTCCGGCAGGGCGTGACATGGACATTCCGATTCACCTCGTCGACCGGGACCACGGGCGAGCTGACGATCACCAACCTGGCGCCAGGCAAGCTCTATGGCTACAGAGTCGTCGCGCAGCAAAACACCGGGGGCGCGAATCCGTATCGGGAATACTACACGGACGACGGGGCCGGTATCCGCCACGTCGCGATCGAGACCGCGCAAGGTCTGAGCTCAAAGATGGACGACCACGCTTACGTGATCAAAAACCCGGTCCGGATGGGAACCACGTGGCGCGAGGTCGAGCGCACGCTTGATGGCATGATGTTCGACGCCAGGACCACCATCGAAAGCACCAGCGACAAGGTCTCGGTGCCCGCAGGGACGTTCAGCGGATGTGTCCGGGTCAGGAGTAAGGGCACGGCTTCGCCGGTTAAGCATGTGAGCGACGTGAGACGTGTTGCCGAAGGGACGGTCAATGTCGAGGACTATTACTGGCTTGCTCCGGGCGTGGGCCCCGTCAAAGGGACTCACCAGGAGACCGCAGGCGAAGGTGAGTTGGCCCGCTCGATCGGCATTTCCCTGGAACTGGAGCGCTTCGAGCAGTAGCCGAACGACGATTCGTGGACTCGGATTACCACGCACCGGCCATCAGCAGCCCCAGCCGGGCCGGATCGCGTTCTGCGGCATCGACCGGACGCAGGCGGCCCCGGCTAATCACCGCCAGCCGGTCACATAACGCCAGCAGTTCATCGAGGTCGTTGGAAACGAGCAGCACCGCGCCGCCCGACGCGGCGAATCCGGTTATCAGCCGTCGAACTTCGGCGGCGGCGGCGACGTCGAGACCGCGCGTCACGTTGTGCGCAACGAGCATTTGCGGTGCGCTGGCCAGTGCTCGGGCAACGCACAGGCGCTGGCGGTTGCCGCCCGAAAGCTCGGCCGCACGCGCCCGCGGGCCGGCCGCTCGAATCTGGAATCGGGCGAGCAGTTCCGCGCACAATGCCACAGCGCGGCGCGCGCGCAGCCATCCCATCCGCCCGACGAATCGCAAGAGCAGCGGCCGCGCGAGCAGGAGGTTTTCCCATAACGGCATGTCGAGCACGAGACCGTCCAGGTCGCGATTCTCAGGTACCAGCGCCATCGCTTCGTAACCCGCGCCATCAGCACTCGCTACGATCCGAATACACCCCGATGCCGGACGGCGCACCCCGGCCAAAGCTTCGATTAACTCGAGCTGGCCATTCCCATCGACGCCGGCTATCCCGGCGATCTCGCCTGAGCGAACGGCGAGGCTGAGATGGTCGAGGGCGCGGCGCCCGTCCACTTCGACGACAAGGTCTTCGATCTCGAGTGCGGCTTTGCCGCGCGCCGTGGGTGTGCGCCGACTCTCCGGGGCCGGCACCAACTCGCCGATCATCAGGCGGGCGAGTTCGTCGCGGCCGACCTCGCGAGCCATCCGCCGCGCTGCAACACGGCCCTGGCGCAGGACGGTTATCCGATCGGCTACGGCCAGTGCCTCATCCAGCTTGTGGGTGATCAGGATCACAATTCGGCCCTCGGTCCGCAGCCGGCGCAGCATCCCCAGAAAGGCTGCCAGCTCGGCAGGGGCGAGCAGCACCGTTGGCTCGTCCAGAATCAGCACGCGCGGTTCGAAACTGAGAGCGCGCAGCACCTCCAGCCGCACACGCTCGCCCATCGAACGGCGCTCGATCCGCGCTCCCGATGGCGGCACGGCAAAGCCAAGCTCGCGCGCGGTTCCCGCTGCACGCGCCGCTACCTGCGCGAGATCAGCCCTGAACCCCGGCTTGAGACTGAGGCGCGCGCCTGCCGAGCCGAAGCCTCCAAGTGCGAGATTTTCCTCCCACGTCATCCGCTCGAAGAGCGCCGGGCTCTGATGCACTGCGGCCACGCCCGCCAGGAGCGCGGCGGCAGGCGAGCCCGGGCGCAGCGCCCGGCCGAAAAGCGTGACCGAGCCATCGTCGGGCCGCAGACGACCGGCCAGGATATTCATCAAGGTGGTTTTGCCCGCGCCGTTCTCGCCCAGCAGCGCGTGGATCTCCGCCGGGTAAGCGTCGAAGTCGACCGCGTCGAGCGCGACGACGCGGCCAAAGCGGCGGGTGACGTGGTGCGCGGCGAGCACCTGGGCGCCTTCAGGCGGGCGCAGAAGCTCCGTAGCGTTGGCGGACGAACTCGAGGGCCTCATCACGCGAGCGCAGCGCGCCGTCGAGCTGGTGATCCTCGACGTCCTTGAGGATCGTCTTGAACCGCGGCCCCGGCGCGAAGCCCATCGCAATCAGGTCGTCGCCGCCGAGCAGGCGCGGCGGCCTAATCTCCTCGCCCCCCATGTCGTTCAGAGCCCTCTGGCAGTAGTGGTAGAAGCCCATGTAGGAGCTGGACGCAAGC
>Ga0187846_10002268_pt1 | contig 10624 bp, 9 predicted proteins | sample TC_taG_FD_161473 | JGI IMG/M metagenome (GOLD analysis project Ga0187846, IMG submission 161473) | Biofilm microbial communities from the roof of an iron ore cave, State of Minas Gerais, Brazil - TC_06 Biofilm (v2) | ecosystem: Environmental > Terrestrial > Deep subsurface > Cave > Wall biofilm ... | reverse complement strand
TCATCACGATCGCCCGGTAGCCAGCTGCCGCGGCGCGCTTCACCAGTGACTCCGATATCTCCAAACCGCCATAGGTGTAGAGCTGGAACCACAGCGGACCGCCTGCCGCGGCTGCAATTTCCTCGAGGCTGCGGTTCGAGGTTGTGCTGGTCACCATCAGTACATCCGATGCTCCGGCAGCCCTGGCGGTCTCGCACTCAGCTTCGGGATGCGCAAGGCCATGGAACGCCATCGGCGCCACCAGGAAGGGCATGCTCACACCGGTACCCAGCACGGTAGTACGTAGATCACACGTGCTGACATCTACCAGCACGCGCGGCCGCAGCTTGATGCGCTCAAAGGCCGCACGAGTGGTTCGCAGCGTCACCTCGTCATCGCTGCCACCCGCGTAGAAGTCCCAATCTACGGGCTCCATGCGCGCCTTTGCAAGCGCCTCGTATTCGCTGATATTGACCGGTTCCACACGAACTCCTTACTCATATGCAGCGATTGCGCGTGACAATCACTACTTTAGCCTTAAATTTTTCCAGGGGTGTTAGTAACATTAATATAGTATACATCGTATTTAAAGGGTCTGGTGAAAGCTATTTTCATGCCACGTAGCCCCAGAAGGTCAAATAGAACACTGAGAACTTTTCTTGACACAGATGGGCGTAATCAACTACACTCGGGTGTGGCGAGTCTGTTTATCAAACCTACCGCGAGAAAGAGCATAGTTCATGTCAACACTGGTCTTTTTGATCGACGTGGATAACACGCTTATTGACAACGACAATATAAAAATCGACCTGGATGCACATTTACGGTCAGAGGTAGGCCCGGCATTAACTGAGCGCTTCTGGGAACTCTACGAGCAGGCGCGTAAAGAAAGCGAAGTGGTGAATATTCCGCTTGCCCTTCTATGGCTGCGCGAACAAACACCGCTCTCAGTGCTCGACCAGCAGACCTATCTTCACATTCACTCGCTCTTCGATAACTATCCTTTCTTCAAAGCACTCTACCCACACACACTGGAAACCCTGCATTACCTGCGCACTCTGGGATTGACCGTCATTGTGAGCGACGGCGACATGTTTTTTCAGGCCGAGAAAATCTTCCACAGTTACCTGGCAGAGGCCGTTGAGGGCCGTGTATTGATCTACACGCATAAACAGCAGCATCTGCAGGAAATTATGCAGTTGTATCCCGCCGATCACTACGCAATGATTGACGACAAGCCGCAGATTCTCGCCGACGCCAAACCCATTATGGGCGATTGCCTGACAACCGTGTTTGTCCAGCAGGGCAAGTACGCTGCTGGCCAGAAGCCTGCAAACTTTACGCCTGATATCAGCGTTTTACACATAGCCGATCTGATGCAAGTCAGCGCGGAGCAGTTTGCTAGTAGCTACAAGCTCTAGATGAGATCGGAAAGTTCTTTGAGTGATTGCTCCGGGAAAGCACGCAGTAGGGAGGATTTATCATGCATGAGGCTGGGGTGTCGGTCCTGACTAGCTGGCAAAATTTTTACGTCATCATCGGCTCCGCTGCTGCGGCGCTGACGGGATTGCTGTTCGTGGTGGCAACCTTGATCGCGGGGGTGCGGGTGCGCGAGTCGCTGCCGAATGAGGCGTTTGCAACCTTCAACACGCCTAATGTTGTGCATTTTTGCCTCGCGCTGCTGGTCGCCGCGATTCTCAGCGCACCCTGGCAGGCGCTCTGGCCTGCATGCCTGCTGCTGGGCCTCACGGGTCTCGGGGGGATGATATACGGGGTCATCGTGCTGCGGCGGGCGCGCCGTCAGAGGCACTATCAACCGGTGCTGGAAGACTGGCTGTGGCATACGGCCTTTCCGCTGGTCTCCTACACTGCCCTGCTCGTCGCGGCGATCGTGCTCCCAGGCCGGGCGGCACTGGCATTGTTCGTAATCGCCGCGGCTACGGTGCTGCTCCTGTTCATCGGCATCCACAACGCGTGGGATAACGTGACCTACATTGCTCTCGAACTCTCCCGGTCTGAGAACAAGAGCCAGGACTAGCGTTTAAAGTTTGTTTTTGCACTTTGAGGTCGCGTACAATTTATTATTATTTCTATCCGTCAAATTTTTTTTGGAGGGAATCGATGCCAACTCGTTCAGAGATCCTGGACACTCTTGCTGCATCGCAAGAGAAAGTCACCGCGTATTTTCAAGGGCTGAGCTCGGAAGAACTTGAGCGTCCATGCACGGCGAGCGGACTTCCCGGCGCAGCAGCCTGGCGAGCGAAAGATCACTTTGCCCACCTGGCAGCAAATGAGCGTAATATCCAGATATTGCTGCGCCTCACGCTCAATGGCGAGACGAGCCTGCCCGGCAACCTGGGCGCGATGAGCAGAGAGGAAAGACTGGCGTTGTCAAACCAGCGCAATCAAAGCTACGTCAATGCTCACCGCGACGACAGTATGGAGACGCTTGTAGCGGACTTGGCGGCAGCGCGCCAGGAAACCCTGGATCTCCTTGAGCAGTTCACCGATGAACAACTGGCCGCGCGTGCGTCTATATCCTTTGCTGCTGATAGGACTGCCGGTGATCTGTTCGCCGCGAACGCTCAGCACGCGGCAGCGCATATGACGTGGATTGAGGAAGGATTTCGCCAGGGTCTGTAGGGCAATACTTGCTTCCTCAAGGTGTAAATGTTGCTTAAACACTATCCTCGCGACCCGCGAAAATTACTTCCAAGGCTGTCAACAGGCGCTCGACATCGGCAGGGCTGTTGTACCCCTGAAGCGAAAGGCGGATGAGGCGACGACCATTCCAGGAGAAGATCGGAATCTCAATACTCCACTCTTCGCGTAAGCGCTCCTGCAGGGCAGCAGCGTCCCCATCAGGCAAGGGAATGGCACACATCTGTCCCCACCACTCTCGACTATCAGGACAGATCTGTTCGCTGCCAAGCAGAACGCTGATTTGCTGGCGTGCGGACGCGGCTAGCTCGTGACATGCCAGACGCACAGCATCCCAATCGTGTTCGCGCTGGAAGGCAATCGCGGCAGGGACACTGAGGTAGGATGCGGGATCAGCGGTGCCGGTCCATCCGAACAAATCCTGAAATGGTGAGATCCCTGGTGTCAGGCTTTCCCAACCCCAACTGACAATGAGCGGTTGTAAGAGCGCCTGCCGCTCGGGACGAGCGTAGAGAAAGCCTGCTCCCTTGGGAGCACAGAGCCATTTATGGCAATTTCCGACATAAAAATCAGCGCCAAGGGCGTCGAGATGGAGTGGGATATGACCAGGAGCGTGCGCACCATCCACGACTGTCATAATCCCGGCTGCTCGCGCACGCTGGCAGAGCTTCTCAAGCGGAAAAATCAGTGCAGTAGGTGAGGTAATATGACTGATGAAGAGCACTTTGGTGTGTGGAGTCACGCCTTGCCAGAGCTGTTCGATCATCTGCTCATCGCTCTCAAGCGGGAGTGAAATAGGTTGATTGAGATACTTTATCCCGCGCTGCCTGCAGAGAAACCGCCAGGTGCGATCCGCCGCGCCATATTCATGATCGGTCGCCAGCACTTCGTCCCCTGGCGCAAGAGCAAGCATCAGCGAGCGTGCGATAATATTGACCCCATGCGTTGCATTCTGCACAAAGACGATCTGATCACCTTGTGTGCCTATGTAGGCAGCAAGAAGTTCACCTGCTTCACTGAGCATACCAGCGAGCTGGCGTCCCAAAAAGTCAACCGGGTCAGCTTCAAGCTGGCGCTGCCATTGCTGGTAAGTTTCGAAAACCGGGCGCGGGCAGGCGCCGAAACTGCCATGATTCAAAAAAGTGATATCAGGGCGTATCTGAAATTGTTCTGCCGCGACTGGAAGAATGCCTGTGCTGCTCATATGGGAGCGTCCTTGTGTCTTTTCCTTTAACTGTAGCAGGTCGGCTGCTTTTTTACAACCAGCCAAATACACAGTATACTTCATACAACACCTGTTCTGAGGGCCCCCTCCGACCCTTGACATCTAGACAGGGTCGGTCGGGGGAGAGGAGGTAGTATTATAGTCGCAGAGGCGCCGAAGCCGGTCAGCGACAGCGGGGACAGTCTCGGCGAGGATTGAGAGATTCCGACTGTCCTCCAAGTAACTCGATTGCGTCACAACCCTGCGATTTCCACCGTACCTGTAGAATAGAATGAGCACGAAGTTCCCGAAAATGCCCATTTCAACCGTAGAAAAATCCATCATAAGCGTAGAAAAAGTCCCAAAATCCATCGGAACTGCGGAAAAAGTCCGTTTGTGGATTTTTGGGCGAAAACGGACTTTTTTGGTGAAAACATCCAGGTAAGCGTAGAAAATTCCATCGGAACTGTGGAAAAAATCTGGAGCGAGCTTTAGCACGTCCGTTTCGAAAAAATGGAGTGCAAATGAAATTATAGATTAGTTGAGCTTTCAAGTTCACTGACTACATGAAAACATGTTTAGATCATTGAGCACGCCAGGTGCAGGAGAACCTGCCAATCGTGTATAAAGGTTCACCGGTTCATAAGCTTGTTTGTTCCATGAGTTTGCGCGCATCCGTGGTTGCCAGGTGAACGTAGATAAGGGAGGTTTCTACCTTCTCATGACCCAAGAGGTCTTGTAGCTGACGGGGGGTAAAACCTTTCGCCGCTTTATGCGTGGCGCATGTGTGTCTGAGCGAGTGGCAGCTAAATCGCTTGGCGATGCCAGCCAGGTTGCGGTACTTCTGCACAATATCCATTACCCCTCGCGCAGATAAGCCAGTGCCCTGATAATTTAAGAACAGGTGATGATCCAGGCTTGGCGGACGGTCTGCAAGGTGCGCACGGAGAGCCTGAGTTGCTTTCTTCTCCAAGTACACCGTCCGTTGTTTGTTGCCCTTGCCGTGAATGAGCATGGTGTGGCCGTCCAGGTCAATGTCAGTCAGCAGGAGCTTCGTCAGCTCCTCGACACGAAGACCGGTTTGTAGGAACAGCTGTAAGATGGCATAATCCCGGCTATGGCCTGCGGCGGCTTGCAAGAGCCGCATATATTCATCCGCGCGCAAGAACACGCGGCACTTGCGTTCCTTTTTGGGCATGGGGATAGTGGCCGCAGGGGAAGCAGGGAGTCTATTTTCATCGACCAGGGACTTGCAATACTCGCGGATCGCCGCCAATTTGCGTGCCCTGGTCACCCCAGAGCGACCCTGGTCTGCCAGGTGGGCGAGATAGCCGATGATGTGAGAGCGGCTGATGTGGTGCGGGGTGGTCACCGTGAGATCGTTCTCAGCGAGCCAGGTGAAGAACTGCGTCACATCAGTGCTGTAAGCGATGATGGTATGCTCGCTCGTATTGCGGGCCTTTAAGCTGTTCAGGTACCTGGTGAGTGTGGTCGTGAGTGCTGCTGAGATCTCCATCGTGCGTATCCTCCCTCTGTGATCTATTCGGAGTATGCCTGTTTTTCGGCGCTCTGGCAAACGCGAAATATTGCGTTTTTTGGTTCGTATAACCAGGGCATATTTGTGTTCTATTGAACCAGGCATGGGCGGAAAGGAGCGGAGCGGTCACAGGGGTGGCTCGTAGAATTCCTCATTCTACGAAGCCACGCTTGGTAACTTTCCCATAAAGCACTATAGCTCTTTTAGGGGGTGATCCCTCAAATACAAGAGCACGTTAGCATGATGAAATTGATGCTTTTGCTCATCTCTATCAGATTCCTCTTTTCTGCTTCTCCTTATGACTAACCATCAGCAGATCAATCCCGCTGGTGATCGGGCTAATCCAATAAACGTGTAAAGGCAAACCGCAGGTACATCCCCATTCCAGACGAATCATCATGGCTTTCCGATGACTCTCCTTAGATGGAGCAGATCACTATCCTGCGCGATTTTGCCGCCGGTCAGCTTGACATGACAAAGCGGGGCATAGTAGTGCTTTACGCCGTGCGGCGGCAAGCGGTCTGGCTGGTTGTTGTGTCGCGGCCATTCAATGGTGCCAGATGCCGTGCGCGCGGGAATGAGCCAGTAGTCGCCGGTTCTAAAGGTTGTCGCTTGATCAGAAAGAAACTGAATCTGGATGCCATCCTCCAGCGTGAGCCAGCCAGGAACGATCTGCAACGCGCCGCTCTTAGCAATTTTTGGCGTATGTCTATCGGCGGGGTCGCCCGCGTGATAATCCCAGCGCCGTAGGAATAATATACTATCCGGGTCGGCGTCGAGTGTGATTCCATTGTCGCTGACGAGCGTAACCTGTCTGCTGGCAAGTTCGACGCTCCGCACTCGCATGAGCGATCCCGGCTTGCCCTCCACCTCTTCTGCTTCTCCTACGTCGACGATCTCGACCCAGTCATCGACATTGAGGCCAAAGCGACTGTCGTCGCGTCCCAAATTGCCCAATGTCAGTACCAGAGATGTCTGAGGCTGACCGCCGATGCCAGCAAGCGAGCTGATGATGGGGAACATCACCGCGCCATTCTCCCGCGACCATTTGAATGTCGCGGATGCGGGATCACCTCGATCGTGAATCTCGACGCGGTAGAGCTGGTTTTCCATGCCGCGATACCGCGAGGTCGGCGGGACAACACATGGCTCTTTTGACGATTGTGCAACGTCAACTGGTTCCGCCTGGAGATAACCATGATCTCCCTCCTTCCAGCTTTGCAAATGCGTTGTCCAGTCATAGGCAAAGCGCGACAGTTGAAACTCACCCTTCTCATCGAAGTATTTACTGTCGTCGTGATCAGGCGGGTTTTCTCCTGCGTCCTCCACATTCACCACATGTATTTTACAGACGACCTCAGAGCGGGTGGTCGTGTCTGGTCCGCCCAGCGCGACCTCGCGGATGTGTGGATCTTCAAGGTATGTGACTTCACGCTCCCATACGTCCAGGTAGATGCAGTACGATGCTTGCGATTCGTCTTTCTCATCTTCAGAGTCGCGAGCCGTCCTGGATTGCGCTGCTGCTGGTCGCATGGAGTGAGGGATGCTAAAGACATGCTCGTCGCGATCGTTCTCGCAGAGAATGCCATGTACATAGTAATGCCCGCGACGAATTCGAAAATGGTACGGCACGTCAGTTGTGCGGGCAGTATCAGACGCTTTCTGCTTTGTTTTCCTGGCTCTCGTATCCTGCACCTGCTCGATTCTGGTATATTTTTCGACTATGAACCCGTCGTCAAAGCAGCCATGAGGCCCGATCACATCGGCTATGAATGTGCGCAGGTAGTGCAAGAAGATATCGACCTGTTCGTTCCAGTCGCTATCGAGCTGGACGCGCCCTTGTTGCATGAGGACGCGGGAATAATGCTTGTGCAGCCGGAATGTGTCGCGTGTGATATCTGGTTTGAAGTCGCCGTTCATGTGTTTGCTCCTAACTCATGTAGATGATGCCGGTTTCCATACCTGCTGGTGTATACTCGTCAAGGCGCGCGCGCAGGTTTGCCTCGCGCTGTGGCTGGAAGAGATCGTGAAAGACGCCCATCTCCGATTGATCGTCCGCGCCGCTCTTGATCTCAGCAGCGCAGTTCTGTGCCAGTTGGCAGTACGCCGCGTTGCCATAGCGCACGCTGGTGAAGCGAGGGCGCACCCTGTCGATTTCCTGGTGAATATAGACTTCTCTGGCGTGTTCATTCTGCACATAGCGCTCGTGCTTTTCTGCCGCCAGAATCACCAGGTCGGGCTGGCAGTGAAAGCGGCGTGGCGTGCGCGAGCCGCGGACGAATGAGCAGAAGGGCATACAGCCCAACTGACGGCGCGCGACGGTGATGCGACCCGCGAAGATACTGTTCTCCGCCAGTTGGATGTCGTGAACGCGCACATGCCCGAAGATGGTGCTGCGCAGGATACGCAGCGTCGCATATGCGATATCATCGACGGGCTGGCTCAGGGCGCTGCGCTCGAAATTCGTCGCATCGACGATGCTGTCGCTGATGGTGATGCGCAGCGGGTCATTCTGCGTCTCGTTCTCGTAAACCAGGATCGCGCCTGTGATGCAATGCTCGATGGTGACGCACTCGCAGCACAAGAAAAGTTCCAGGCTCGGTTCAGCCGGGCGGCGCGGCTCGCAGTTATCATGCAGCCCCCAGCCGGGTACGAGCGTGCAGTGACGCAAGTGTACGCCAGTCAGCGTTCCCTCGATCTGGACTGGACGCCCGGTGATGAGCAAACCGTCCAGTGTAAAACGACTGCGCTCTTCGCCCCTGACGCGCAGGGAGTCGGGCCGGTTTTCTTGCCAGTCGATAAGGCGGATCACCGGGCGCTGCCGGTCGGCAGCGCGGATGGTGAGATATTCATCTTTCGTGAGCCTGATGTTGAACTGCTCGGTGTAGACGCTGCTATCGACAATCTCGAGGATTGCATTGAGTGTAGGCGCATCTTTCTTTGCCTGATTCCAGGCTTTGAGCGCGTCCTGGATGGTATTAAATTTGCCATCCTTTGGAGAATTGAGGTGTTTGCCTACCGAGTAGAGCGTGAACATGGATGGTTGTATGACAGGTCGGTGGTATGTGCCGCCGCCCATATCGGCGCTAAAGCCATAATAGTATGAGACGATGACCTCCTCCGGCGGATGCGTTAGCGGTAACATGATGCGTCCCAGCACGGGATCGACCGCGACCTGTTCGGGCAGTGGACGATAGTGCCAGTCGCTCAAGTCAGCTACGACGATACGCTCCGGCTGCACCAGTTCGGGCTTCGCCTGTTCTTCGGAGCGAGACGCTGCCGACGCAGGACGATTGTGTCTCCGGCGCTGCGAGAAACGATCACCCTGGGTGTGAGGGCCAGTCGGGTGCTGTGCAGCGTGTTGCGTGCCCGACGTTGGCTCTGGGCTGAGCCGTTCCTGCCCCTCGACCATCCAGATTGCAAAACTTTTGTCTTCGCCATAATAGTCTTTGAGGTGTTTGCGCAGCGTGTGACGCCCGATTGGGACGGCAAAATTCAATTCGCTGGCAGGCTGCCTACTCGTCTGTGGGTTGGTATAGAGCTGCGCATCATTGCCCAGCACACTGAATGTGTAGCAAGAAGGACTGACTTCTTCCATGCAGTAAGCGGGAACATATGTAATGGGATACGCTTTCAGGCGCCAGATGAACAGGCCGACACTGGGTAGATTGTAACGTCCAGGTGTGTATGGAGACACGATATGGCGCACATCGACGTTATGGGCTTCGCGCACGAAGGGGCCTCCAACGTGCGCTAGCGCCGCGTTGTCGCGAATATCGACGGTGCGCCCACGCACCAACTGGCGGGCGTTGATATTTTGCGTGATATCGAGCAACTTGAAGAACTCGACGGCGTGAGCGGGCCATTTGGCTACGTCCCATGCAAGTTGTTCCAGCAGGGAGAGCGTGCCTTTGCGCCGCCGGTTGTGGATGGTGTTCCCCACTTCGCGGCGCGAGATGGTGATCTTGTTCTGCGCCAGTTCTTCAGCCAGTAGTGTATCGCCGGTCTCAGCGATTTCAGACACGCTCTGGTAGCCGACGAGATCGCCGATATAAGGGATCACCCACTGCTGGCAGGTCTCGATGAACCAGTTTTCGTAAAGCTGGGCGATATCGGCCTCCACATTATTGACCTGCTCCGCGATGACGCGCAGTAGCGCTTTGAGCTGTCCTTGCTCGTCCGCGTCGCGCTGGCGATAAATCGCGGGTAAGAGGTTGAACAGGCGATCAACGTCTTGAGATGGTATCATTAGCGCCTCCTATGCGAATGAACAAGATGACCTACAGGCGAAGGTGGCTTGAAAGTGAGCGCAGTCAATTCGTTCAAGATCAGCGTATCCTGCACGTCCGGGCTGAGGAAAACCAGCTGAGCGGGCAGAATCTGCCCTGGGTGCTGTTTGTCGGGCCGGGCCAGCAGGGATGTCACGACGCGGCGCTCCGTGAGACGAAGCAGTTGTGCCAGATCGGAGTGTTTAGGTGCGGGCTGGCCGGTATTGGCGGTGAATAATGAATCCGCCTGAATCAGTTGCAGAGCGTTGGTCAATTGCTGCTGCTCGATGGCGTCCAGGATATCGATGTCAACGTAAGCAACGCCGACCACCTGTTGCATAACGCTGAACACCTCGCTCTCGAATACAGGCTGGCCGAGATTGCGGCGCGCGAAGCTGAAGGCATCGAGCAGAGCCGAGCGCAGTGCTGCGGCTACGTCGTCGAACAGGTAGTCCGCCTGAATACTCACGCGGGCGCTGATGACGAGCAGTTTGACATCGGCCAGGTCCAGCAGTAGCGGCTCGCCTGGGTCGCCATAGGTATGCAGGGATTGCAACAGGTCCAGGTACAGGTTGGACGTTGGATCAATGGGTATATTGTCCTGCCCGGCGATGGTCAGATGCACCACTTGCTGGTGGCCGTCCGAGAGATAGGCGGAGCTGGCTTTACCAATACCGGCGAACCCGCGCGCGAAATCGGCGTAATCCTGTACGGAGACGATGCGCCCCAGCGAGGTCGCGGCGAGCGGCACATTGGCACGTGCCTGGTCGCGGCTCTCGCGATCTGCGCCGCCTGTGGCTGCAATGGGATTGTTGACTGCCTTCACACCGAGCGGCTTGGAGACAAGCTGTGAAATCTTCCCGGCGTCAACGTTACCCGATGTCCCGATACCTGTGCGGTAGATCGCCTTCACGTTTTCGTTGCCGGTGGGCAGGCGCGCGCCGTGAACGCCGTTGCCGAAGGTGATCGTCACTT
>Ga0187846_10002267_pt1 | contig 10626 bp, 6 predicted proteins | sample TC_taG_FD_161473 | JGI IMG/M metagenome (GOLD analysis project Ga0187846, IMG submission 161473) | Biofilm microbial communities from the roof of an iron ore cave, State of Minas Gerais, Brazil - TC_06 Biofilm (v2) | ecosystem: Environmental > Terrestrial > Deep subsurface > Cave > Wall biofilm ... | reverse complement strand
GCGCAGCCGCCGCCCTGAACATATCGGCCAGCCCGAGTCGTGACGGCGTCATACGCATCCATCCATAGTGCGCCAGCTTCGATCGTGACCGCTGGCGACGGGTCCTCGAAGCCTTCGCACCCTTTGCCGACAAAACGATCGTGGAGGTTGACCGCGCGCATCGGATGCGTCCAGATCAGCAGTGAATCAGGCGCGTTCGATGTGCCCTGGTAGCTGTGGCCTCCACCTTTGACGACCAGGCGCAGATTTCGCTCGCGTCCGAAGTTGACTGCGGCGACCACGTCCTGCGCTGTTCGACACGCGACCGCATATCGACTGTTTGCCGGCTCCCATGCGTCCAGCCATCCGGAAAGCTGGGTGCCGGATGCCTGATCACCCAGGAAATATGGATTGCGCAAATGACCGAGCGTCGCCGCGCACGATGCTCCAGCGGGCGCCTGGATACAGTCGGCCAGCAACGGTGCCGGCTCAAACAGATTTCCGTGCACCGCCCGACGCAGCACGTCCCATTCGGCAGCGGACGGCCATGCAGGATCGGAGGGACGCACCCGGCTCTTCGGCCAAGGCGTCACCACCAGAGCCGGCCACGCGCCGGTTGCGCACCCCAGCGAAAGGAGCAATGACCTCCGGAGTGCATCTCGACGCCGCATCTTGGACAGAAACCCGCTCTCCACTTCGCCGGACGCCGATTCTAGATTTTCCGACAGTGAGGGAAATCGCGAGGACGCTGTCCACCGCGGATGGCAGAGCCTCCTTGACGTCTTTGCTCCTGCTCTTTCGATTGGGCCGGACCAATTTAGCTTGCAACAAAAGCCCGTCTCCTTGACACAAACTGTGACGGATATACAATGGATATCCACACTGAAGGATTTGGAATGCTCGTCGAAATCGTGAAATGGGGTAACAGCACCGCAGTGCGCCTGCCGGCTGCAATTCTGAAGCAGGTTCGTGTCGCCCTTGGCGACCGCCTGGAGCTGAGGGCTGAGGGCAGCCGCATCGTGCTCGAACGGGCCCCGCGCGAGTATTCCTTGGACGAGCTCGTCTCGGGTATCACCAGGAAAAACCGTCATTCCGCTGTTGATTTCGGCAAACCCGTCGGTCGCGAGGCGATGTGACGGCCAAACAGGCCGCACCCGAGCGCGGCGACGTAGTGTGGCTCGATCACGACCCACAGGCTGGACACGAACAGGCGGGCCACCGGCCGGCGCTCGTCTTATCCCCCAAGAAGTACAACGCCGCGGCCGGTTTGATGCTGTGTTGCCCGGTCACAACCCAGGTCAAGGGCAACCCGTTCGAGGTGCCGCTGCTTGGCACGAAGGGGCTCGAAGGCGTCGTCCTGTCCGATCAGGTCCACAGTTTCGACTGGGCCGCACGCAGGGCCGTGCTGGCCGGGCGAGCCGCGGACGACGTCGTCGCTGACGTAGTCGCGAAACTGAAGGTGTTGCTGATCGCCCGATAGCGACAATGCCAGCCAATCGGGGGCCAACGGGCTAGCGACCTCGCTGCGAAGGGCCCCGCGCGTTGCGCCTGGCCTTCAAGCCCTTGGCGAGCCTGGGCCGCAGTTCAATGTAGGCGGCCTCCTGGTCAGTGAATCACTTTTGTCCGGCGTGAGGCCAAGTTCTGCTGGTGCTTCAGACTGGTGTCCATTGTGAGCAGCAGTTCGAAGCCACTCTGATTTGCCGTTTCAAGAAGCTCGCCATTCGTCAGAGTTGACCAGCCTCTTTCGTAAGCGGTGGCAAGTTCGTGCTGCGTGAGGAAGGCCCGCAGGGCTCATGATTCGTCTTGCGCGACTTCTCTCGAGAGCTTCCTGGCCAGCCAGGAAGGGACGTCCGAAGGCATAGCCGCATAGGCTCGGATGGCAGGAATGGTCAGCTCGACCTCCGTGCCGGCATTCACCGCGCTCCACACGGTCAGCTTGCCTCCGATCAACCGGGCACGCTCCCGCATGCCGTGGAGGCCGAAGTGCCCGGCGCGCCCCTGCTCGCCCAGGTACGCCGGATCGATCCCCTTTCCGTCGTCGCGTACACGCAGGCGAAGCTGCCGGTCGTCGTAGTGCAGTTCGACTTCGATCTGCCGCGCGGCTGCGTGCCGGAATGCGTTGCGCAGCCCCTCGCAGCCGACGCGGTAGATCTCGTCGCGCAGGATCGGGTGCAGCGTGCGCGACGCGCCCTCGACCAGCACGGTCACGGCAGCGGCATCCGTGCCGCCTTGATCGAGAGCCAGCCCCTCAGCAAACGTCTTCAGGGCCAGCGCAAGATCATTGGTTTCCACCGCGGATGCGCGCAGCGCCTGCACCGCGTCGCGCCCTTCGGTAATCGCCTGCGCGGCCTGATCGATCGCACTGTCGAGCTGCTCCTTGATCCGGCCCGGCTGCATATGGTCCGAGACGGCCTGAAAACGCAGCAGAAGGCCATGGAAGCTCTGCAGCAGCGTGTCATGCAGATCGCGCGCAATACGCCCACGCGCGTCTCCAGCGTCATGTTGAACTGCCGTGCCAAGTGCCGCACCCGTAGCCAGTACGCAAGCGACAGCAGCGCGATCAGAGCTGCCAAGCAGATTCCACGGAACCAGTTCGTCTGCCAGTACGCCGCAGCGATGGAGAAATCCAGCGAGTCGCCCTGTTCGTTCCACACGCCGCTGTTGTTGCTGGCGATGACTCGAAAGCGATAACGACCGGGAGGAAGGTCAGTGTAGAGGGCCTGTCGCCGATTGCCCACGCTCTGCCAATCGTGGTCGTGCCCTTCCAGCTTGTAGCGGAACATCACCTTCTCGGGTGCAACCAGGCTCAAAGCCGTATAGTCGATCTGCAGGTCGCGAACCTGCGGAAGCAACGTCGAAAACTGCGGCTGCCGGTCGAAGATGTTGACCCCGCCAACCCCCACGGCCGAATGTCGGAGCCACTCCGACCCCGGGCTCAAGTGGTTCGCGCCGCAAATTTGGCGGTTGCCAGTGCAATCTTCGATCTACCCTCTGACAAGTACGTAGAGAAAGCGGTCGCACACGGTCGACACCCGCGAACATTCCTTGCCGACCCTATCCGGACTTCCGTATCGTGAATGCGGACACGGCTACCACCGTCGCAACTCTTATCGAAGTCGTGCGCCACACTCTCCACACGCTTTTGGAGCTAGATCGACGCCGTCCTCAAAACCTATTCCGCCGCCTCCAATGAACAGATTCCCACTCATTGGGATCCTATTGCAATTTGGGCATCGGTAATTCTCGTCCACGGTGTGCGAGATTCTTATGGCCGCGATTAGGAACACAAGGAAAGTCCCCAGCAAGATCGTCAAGCCAGTGACGCTCGCGTTCTGTTCGATAGTCTTCACGAAGAGCCAGGGAGTTGATGCGACAAGGATGGCCAATAGCCAAGGCTTCGCCAGCCGCCAAGTCTCACTTCGTCGCCTTTGAAACTCCTCGGATACATCTACAACAGGCTGCTCGCGAGGTCGAGGCGCACTCGTCATTGATCCAACCTCAAGGCGACGTCCGGATACGGTGGACTCTTCCGCGTGGAGCAAATGTCGGCAGCTGGCCGGCGACGGCAGAATCGTATGCCACCGTGTCGACGGCGGCAATGCACCGTATCGCCAACCTGTGCGCCCTGCGCCTATTGCAGCCGCACTCCGCTCATGCCGACCCGTTGCGGACGCCCGTGAATCGGGGTTGCTTTCGCCAAGCCGTCGAGACAAATTTCGCTCGGTCGATCAGTGCGCCAACCGTTCTCGCTCTGCCTGCCTTCTTGTCTCTTCAATCGCCCCAGCGCATTCTTGTGTCTTGGCTCTCTCAAGGATCAATGCATCGTCATACGCCTCACCGGCGCACCGGCCGAGCGCGCGTCCCCATTTTCGCCCCGCTGGAGTTCGAGGCGATGCGAATCGCCTCATGATCGTGTCCACCGTTCGTGGGCAAGATCACATCGACCCAAACCGGCTGTTGAATGCCAAGGCAGACCGGACATAGGGAAATCTCGACGGCGATCAGTGTCTCGCAAGATTGCGCCTCCGACCTCGCCGGCGTCGGAACATCATCACGGCGACGCGCCCGGGTCGAGCTGCGCCCGCCCATGCTTATGGCATAATATGCCAGTGTCCGCGCCAAGGAGCCATGGGATGCCGACCCGCAATATAGTGCTCACCGACCGCCAGGCTGAGCTGATCGAGCGCCTCGTAAGGTTGGGGCGATATCAGAACGCCAGTGAGGTCCTGCGCGAGGGGTTGCGCCTGATCGAGGATCGGGAGGCGCGCGAGAAGGCACATCTGACGGCACTGCGGGAGGCTGCTCGCGTGGGAGTCGCCGATATCGAGGCAGGGCGCTTCCGGACCTTCGACTCGCAGGAAGAATTCGAGCGGTACCTATCCGAGATTGCCGACGAGGCGATCAGGGCCGGAGCCTCTGAAACGCCCGCAAAGTGAGTGGCGCGCCACGCGCCTGGCCGGTACGCCTGACGGCTGCCGCAGACGCCGATTTTCGGCAGATTCTGGCTTGGACATCGTCTCGCTTCGGCGAGAAGCAGGCGCGCACCTATAGCGAGACTCTCTCGGCGGCGCTGCGCGCGCTGACAGCCGGCCCGATGAGCGCGAGCACGCGACGACATCGGCAAGGGAATGTACACCCTTCACGTGGCCCGCCACGGTCGCAGGGGACGGCATTTCGTGGTGTTCCGCGTAGGACGCGAATCCGATCACGGAGTGATCGAAGTGCTGCGCCTGCTGCACGACTCGATGGACCTGCAGCGGCATCTTCGATCGGACAAGGAGCACGGATAGGCCGGAGACCGCAGCAGCAATCGAATCTTGAGATAACAGGTCGGTTCGCCACCGCCGTGGCCGAGCGTGCCTTAGCTCTCGCGACCACCTAAAGCGATTCACGCTTTGTTCAGGAAAGCAGCTGATCGTTCGACGCGCCGGGACCCGACCGCGAATATTCGAGACCGACCCGTTGGAGTCCGTCGGCTCGCCGCAAAACCGGCCGTTCACAGGCTTCCCCTAAGCCTTGCCGGTCCCGGCTTCATCCGAACCCCGACAGCGCGCGCCTTTTCCGACGCCTAGTGTGCTTCCAACTTAATATGCCTAAGTCTTGGTATCATCCGACTCTCCGAAAGGGGGTGCTGGATGGCCAAGACCTTGCCGTTGCGTCGGCCACGACCGGCGCCTCACGGTGTGGACCGAGCCTTACGCGATTCGGCCACGCTGCTCATGATTCGTCTTGTGCTACCTCCCTAGAGAGCTTCCTGGCCAGCCAGGAGGGTCCGTCCGAAGGCAAAGCCGCATAGGCTCGGGTGGCAGGAATGGTCAGCTCGACCTCTGTGCCGCCATTCACTGCGCTCCACACGGTCAGCTTGCCTCCGACCAACCGTGCCCGCTCCCGCATGCCGTGAAGGCCGAAGTGCCCGGTGCGCCCCCGCTCGCCCAGGTACGCCGGATCGATCCCCTTTCCGTCGTCGCGCACACGCAGCCGAAGCTGCCGGTCGTCGTAGTGCAGTTCGACTTCGATCCGGGTCGCGGCGGCGTGGCGGAATGCGTTGCGCAGCGCCTCGCAGCCGACGCGGTAGATCTCGTCGCGCAGGATCGGGTGCAGCGTGCGCGACGCGCCCTCGACCAGCACGGTTATGGCAGCGGCATCGACGTCGCTTCGATCGGGGGCCAACCCGTCTGCAAATGTCTTCAAGGCCAGCGCCAGATCATTGGTTTCCACCGCGGATGCGCGCAGCGCCTGCACCGCGTCGCGCCCTTCGGTAATCGCTCCCGCGGCCTGATCGATCGCGCTGTCGAGCTGCTCCTTGATCCGGCTCGGCTGCATCTGGTCCGAGACGGTCTGAAAACGCAGCAGAAGGCCATGGAAGCTCTGCAGCAGCGTGTCATGCAGATCGCGCGCAATACGCGTTCTTTCGCCCACGCGCGTCTCCAGCGTCATGTTGAACTGCCGTGCCAAGTGCCGCACCCGTAGCCAGTACGCGACCCATAGCAGCGCCAGGAATACAGCTGCGCAACCCGCGCGGAACCAGTTCGTCTGCCAGTATGCTGGAGCGATGGAGAAATCCAGCGCGTCGCCTTGTTCGTTCCACACGCCGCTGTTGTTGGAGGCGATGACCCGGAATCGATAGTGGCCCGGAGGAAGGTCGGCGTAGAAAGCCTGCCGACGGTTGCCGGCGTGGTGCCAATCGCGGTCGCGACCTTCGAGCTTGTAGCGGAACTGTACTTTCTCCGGCACCGCGAGGCTGAGCGCCGTGTAGTCGATTTGCAGGTCGCGAATCAGCGGCGGCAGGCGCAGGTTTGCAGATGGCTCGTAGGTTTGGCGGTCGGCGGTGATCTGCTCGATGTGCACCGGAGGAGGTAATGTGTTGAACGACAGGTGGCGCGGATCGATGACGCTGACGCCGCCTAAGGGCAAAGAGAACCACAATCTGCCATCAGTCGACTTGGCGACCAGTGGACTGTACTGGCTCGTCAGCGCGTTGACACTGACCCCATCGGCAGTGTCAAAAACGGTCGACGGTACCTGTCGCTTTGGGTCTGAAGTCCAGGCATCGAGATCCGCCCGCGAAATCCGCACGAGTCCGCACGTCGTATACAGCCAGACGGTATGTTCGTTGTCCTCCATCGACCAATGGACGGTCTCGCAAGGTAAGCCGTTCTTCGTTGTCAGCGTCGTAACGCGACCGTCCTTGATCCTACTCAGCCCACCCTGAGTTGATACCCAGACTGCGCCATCGGAATCAAAGCGCAGGTGGTCGACAATGCCCTTGCCGAGCCCATCCGCCTCGCCAAAGGCAGCGCGGATCCGGCTGTCCTCGAGATATGCGACGACGCCCCCTCGAAAACCTAGCCAAAGCCCGCCACGGGAGGGCTCCGGAAGCAGGGCAACGAGAGCACCCTTTCCCCCCAATGTCGCCCATGAAATCTTCTCGACACTGCCGTTGCGCAGGCGATATAGGGCGTCGTCCTGGCTGACCCAGATGTCGCCGCGAACCTCACTGATCGACCAAACATTTCTTGCGGGAGGCACCGGCGCGACCGGCGAGAACCGGCCCTCCTCGAGGTAACCGATCCCCCTAGGCGTGCCGATCCATATTCGCCCCCTGTTATCTTCGTAAAGGGACAGGAACGTATCGTCTGGCAAGCTGCCATCGACGACCTCGCGAACTTCCCTGCGCCGGTTGAGCTCTACGCCGCGGCGCTTGCGGTAAACGGTGAGGAGTCCGTCCTTCCATCGATTCAATCCATTCGCAGTGGCAAGCCAGATGCTTCCATCGCGCGCCGCCAAGACCGACAAGACGGTGGAAGCGCTGAGACCCTGTTTGGCCGAGATTGTGGCGACGGCGAGGTTGCGGAAACGATCAAGGCCGTCGAGCGTCACCGCCCAGATGTCACCTTCCGCATCTTCAAATAGCTTCCGCACCGACTCACCGGAGAGTCCATCGGACTGCCGGAACACATCTATCTTTCCCTCGTGTACATGCAAAAGGCCCTGGTCCCTGGTCCCAACCCACAAGCCGCCATCGCGATCCCGAAGCAGACTGTAGACGAGCCCTTTCGCGTTGGCGACCAAGGGGAAATAAGCTGCCGAGTTCTCCGAAACAACCTGCTTAAGTCCAGTTGGCGTGGCAACCAGGAGCATGCCCTTGTCGTCTTCCGTCAGACCGATAATCGGCTCGTGCACGGAATAGAGCTTCGGTGGTCCAGGCTTCCATCGCCACAGTCCTGTCTCAGCGCCTAACCAGAGGCGGCCGGCGCTGTCCTCGTAGGGTCGTACTGAATTGCCAAATTGACCATCTGCTCCATCGCAGTGAATACCATCCGCGCGAATGGCGCAAAGCTTGCCAGGTAGGTACTGACCCGCCCAAATGGTGCCCTGGCGATCCTGAATCAATGAACCCACCGTTTGGGTACTCTCGGTCACCAGCTGGCCGTCCTTCCAGCTCGCAAGTCCTCCGTCAGTGTCAATCCAGAGGCTCCCATCGCGGGCTACGAAAAGGGAGCGGACGAAAGCGTTGGGAAGTCGCTGACCCGTCGACGGGTGCCACGGAACAGCACGGACACCATCGAACCGAGCCAAACCGAACTGTGTACCGAGCCAAAGATAACCATCGCGGCCCTGAGCCATCGACGTGACTCCGGCGAAGCCGTCGCGAACCTTCCACGCGGTGTGGCCGTACTGACTGACGTCGAGGGACGGGTCCAGGGCAAGAGCGCCCTGACACCACATCAGTCCCATTGTGAGGCTGGATGTGGCCGCAAGCCTGAATCGCTGCTTCGCGTCAAGTAACGTCAGCATCAGCCGTCACCGCGGGCGCTCTTCAAGGAGCCTAGCCGAGAATCTTACAGACGCACCCTGACCTGCGCGTAGAGCAGCCGACCCACGATGTCGTACTGCGCCGGGTCGTATCCCGGATACCCGCCGTTGAAGTTCGAAAACACCGGCTGTTGATTCAGCAGATTCGTCCCTCCCAGCACGATGTCCAGGCTGGACACCGTCGAAGAATATCGGCCAAGCAATTCCTTTACGGAAAGACGCAAGTTCGCGTCCAGGTACCAGAAATTGCCAAGGTGGCGCGTCAGGCTGTTGTAATCGAGATAAGAGCTGACGTAGCGACCATCTACACCGGCTTTGACCGGACCCTCGCGCCACTCCAAAGCGACTGTCCCCTTCCAGCGCGGAGCGTATCCGAAGGAATCCGCTCGAGAAACCCGATCCACGTTCTTGCCGCCCGGCACGTCCTCGCCGCGATATCGGTACGTCTGGGTCGCCACAATGGAAGGTTCGAACTCTCCAAAGTCCGTTCGAACTTTTCCGCGCAGCAAGTAATCGAAGCCCGCCAGGCTCTGCGAGCCGAAATTGAAATAGAGATCCTTGATAGAAACGATCTTGCCGGGCCGTCCGGCCGCAATATCGGCCGGGGTCGGCGGCGCTCGCACCACGAAACCGGGGAATTCCTCCTCGTTTGCCAGGATCGTAGGCACGTTCGGGACGGCGATCCCATTACGCAGCGTCAAAAACCACCACGTAACACTCGCCTCGAGCCCGCGGACCTCCAGATCCCTATACGCGAAGTCCAGTGCATGCGAGCTACCGGTTTCAGCCTGCAGATTCGGGTTTCCGCCAGTAGTGGTCGGAACCAGCGAAACCTCATTCCCGCGCTTCGGATCTACGGCGAGCCCAGGCAGGGTAAGTTGCGGTGTGTACGTGGAGTAAAGGGAGGGTGGTTTAAACGAATCCGCGTAGGAAGCGCTCAATGAAAGGGGTTCACTCGGCCTGAAAATTGCCGCAACCTGCGGCGTCCACCGAGAGCCGAAGTCGCTGTAATCGTCGAAGCGCGCAGCCGAAGTCACCGTCAGCCGCTGCCACAGGGGAAGTCGAACTTCACCGAAGATGCTTCGATCTTCGCGCGCTCCATCGAGAAAATTGGTTCCCGTAAACCTAGTGCTGTTGGCGCGATCGTGAACGTACTCCCCTCCAAGAAGAACCTCGAGGGGTCCGCCGGGCAATGACGCGATGGGCCCTCTGACGAATCCGTTCGCAGCACCGAGTTTCGCTTCATAGTGGCTGTAGTTTTCCGGCGCCAGCGATGCGAGCAGCGCCGGCGAACCTCCTGGGCCGTCCTGAAAGACGTTCAACACCTCTGAGGGGTTGGTCGCTGCGAGGGAAGCGTTCGCCAGCGCCCTGTTAACGCCATTGCGTCCTGTCTGAGCGTCACGATCGGACGAGACCCATCCGGCAAGGTCCCATGCCCATCGTTCGGCCAAGGAACCTCTTGCGCCGACCAACGAACGAAAGAATGTCGAGCTGTCGTCGGCGACCGTCGGGGGAAGGCCTTTCGCAAAGTTGTAATCGATACGGACGCTTTCGCCAAAGGGATTAAAGGGATTTGTCGCCGGTACGATGCCGGAAAAGATCGATGGATTTTCGTTGAAGGATTGGATCGTGTGCGACGTGAGCACCTCCGTGTACACCTCGATCGAGGGGGTGAGTCGCGCCGTCCCATAAATGGAGCCGCCGTACCGATCGTATTCCGGGCTCAGTGAGAAGTACGGATCGATCAAGGACGCCTTGTCCAATACACCCGCGGTCGATGCGAAAGAGGCGGGCGTTAGGCCGACGCCGCTACTGCCGGGTGGAACGCTCGCTTGGGGGTAATTCAAGCCCGGAAGGTTCGCCCCGTTGACCGAGAAAATGTTTGCCGGATTCGCGAAAGGTAATCGGAGGTCCGGCCCTCCTTGAGGGACGTGATTATCAGAGCGGGTGATGGCGCGAGACGAACCGGCGAGTTCGGCTTGCATGGAGTAAAAACCGATGGCCGACAGAGAAAAGCCGTCGCCCTTCCGGCCCAGCGCGAGGTTCGCTTGCTGTCTGTTCTGCCCGATGGCTTGGCCGTACTGCTCGCTTACCTCGAATCCCTGAAAGTCCTTACGCAAAACGATGTTCACGATTCCCGCTAGCGCATCGCCGCCGTAGACCGCGGAAGAGCCGACTGGCACGACCTCGATGCGCTCAACCGCCGCCAGCGGTATGTTGTTCAAATCGAAGAAAGAGCCTGCCAGTGCCTGAGACCCGGATGTACTTTCGAGGCGTCGACCGTTGATCAGTACGAGTGTGGAGCCAATGGGAAGACCCCGCAGTGCCACG
>Ga0187846_10002266_pt1 | contig 10628 bp, 10 predicted proteins | sample TC_taG_FD_161473 | JGI IMG/M metagenome (GOLD analysis project Ga0187846, IMG submission 161473) | Biofilm microbial communities from the roof of an iron ore cave, State of Minas Gerais, Brazil - TC_06 Biofilm (v2) | ecosystem: Environmental > Terrestrial > Deep subsurface > Cave > Wall biofilm... | reverse complement strand
CAGGTTGCGGTCAACGCCGCGATCGCGCTCGAACGCCCGCTTCTCGTCAAGGGTGAGCCCGGCACCGGCAAGACGATTTTGGCGCACGAAGTCGCCCGCAGCATCTCCAAGGAGCTGATCACCTGGCACATCAAATCGACGACAAAGGCGCAACAGGGCCTCTATGAATACGACGCGGTGTCCCGCCTACGCGACAGCCAGCTCGGCGACGAACGCGTGCACGACATCGCCAATTACATCATTCCGGGGAAGCTGTGGGAGGCGTTCGAAGCCCACGCGTCCCCGGTGCTGCTGATCGACGAGATCGACAAGGCCGATATCGAGTTCCCCAATGATCTGCTGCTCGAGCTCGACCGCATGGAATTCTATGTTTACGAGACACGGCGCACCATCCGGGCCCAACACCGCCCCGTCGTCATCATCACCTCGAACAACGAGAAGGAACTGCCGGACGCTTTTCTGCGCCGCTGCTTTTTTCATTACATCCGTTTTCCCGACCGCGAGACAATGGGCCGCATCATTGACGTTCACTTTCCTGATCTGAAGCACGAACTGGTGCACGAGGCGCTGACAATCTTTTACGATATCCGCCAGGTTCCCGGATTGAAGAAAAAGCCTTCGACCTCCGAACTCCTCGACTGGATAAAGCTGCTGCTGGTCGAGGACATTTCACCCGAAGTGCTGCGCCAACGCGACCCGGCAAAGCTGATCCCACCGCTGCACGGCGCGCTGCTAAAGAACGAAGAGGACGTACATCTGTTCGAGCGGCTGGCATTTCTCCATCGTCGCGAGCGCGGCTCCTGACACCATGTTCTTCTCGTTTTTCACCGAGCTGCGCGCGGCCGCGATACCGGTCTCGCTTCGCGAGTACCTGACATTGATGGAGGCCATGCGACAACGTGTCGCTCAATTCTCGATCGACGATTTCTACTTTCTCGCGCGCACCGCTCTGGTCAAGGACGAGCGGCACCTCGATCGGTTCGACCGCGTGTTCGGGCATTGCTTCGAAGGCATAGAGAGCCTGTCCGATCCGCAAACCGCGTTGCCGGAAGCCTGGCTGAAAAAGCTGATGGAACGACACCTCACCGACGAGGAAAAGAAGCTCCTGGAAGCGCTCGGTGGCTGGGAAAAGCTGATGGAAACCCTGCTGCGGCGCCTCGCCGAGCAACGGACGCGGCACCAGGGCGGCGACAAGTGGATCGGCACCGCCGGCACGTCGCCCTTCGGCGCGTTCGGCTTTAACCCGCAAGGCGTGCGGATTGGGCAACACGAGAGCCGACATCGCAGCGGCGTGAAGGTTTGGGACCGCCGCGACTTTCGCAATCTCGACGACACCGTCGAACTCGGCACCCGCAACATCAAACTGGCCTTGCGCCGCCTGCGGCAGTTTGCGCGCGAGGGCGCCGCCGAAGAACTCGATCTCGACAATACCGTGCGCTCGACCGCGCACAATGCCGGTTGGCTCGATCTGAAGCTCGTGCCCGAGCGGCACAATGCCGTCAGATTGTTGTTGTTCCTCGATGTCGGCGGGTCGATGGAGGATCACGTGCGGGTCTGCGAGGAACTGTTCTCAGCCGCGCGCAGCGAGTTCAAGCACCTGATCCACTTCTATTTCCACAACTGTATCTACGATTCGGTGTGGCGCGACTCGCGGCGCCGCCAGGTCGAGCAAGTGCCGGTGATGGACCTAATCCACACCTGCGATCGGCAGTACCGCATCGTCCTCGTCGGTGATGCCAGCATGAGCCCCTACGAGATCGAAAAGGAAGGCGGCAGCGTCGAGCGCTGGAATGACGAACCCGGCGAGGTCTGGCTGCGCCGTCTGCTCCAAGCCTACCCGAGAGCGGTGTGGCTGAATCCGGTTCCGGAGCAATACTGGAACGGCACCGCCAGTATCGGTATGATCCGCCGGATCATCGAGGATCGCATGTTCCCGCTGACCCTCGACGGCATCGATCGAGCGATGTGCCGCCTCAAGCGCCGCGGCTGACGCCGCGTGCGGGAGACGCGCTCAGGCGGCCGATTTCTCCTCCTTCGGCCGTAGATAAGCGACGGCCGCGTGGTCGGCGCAATAGGGCTTGCCGGCCAGCGGCCTAGCGCCGCAAAAGTGGAAGTTCTCGTCGGTAGGATGACCGTACGGCCACAAGCAGCTCGGCCCGTTGAATTCGAAAAAGTTGCGTTGCGGCACCAGTTTCGGACCTGGGTCTCTGCGCGTCATCGAGCTGCGATGAAGCTTGCCGATGACGGCGTTTTTGGTCAAACCCAACCGCCGACCGATCTCCGAGGTCGGCAGCCCTTCCTCAAACAGCTGAACCAACTGGTCCAGGCGTTCGGGTGTCCAGGTGATTTCCATCGTTTTCCCCCGTATTCTGTGGACCCCCCAGTCCACCACTACCAGATACGGTACCACTCTTGTGGTCTCGTGCCAAGCACTATCTATATCTAGCGATTAGCCTCCTTCTTCAGTGATCGCGCCGGTAACTCAGCACCTTCGAGAAATACGCCGGAGACCGCTCCAACAAGGTAAAGCCGGGGCTCCACAGCGCGTCGAGATGCTCGCGCAGGTAGCTCGCATAATAAGGCTCGTGAAAGGCGACGGGAAAATATTCGAGCATAGCGTCGTAGTCAGGCTCGTCACCCGGTTGCAGCGAATCGACAAAAATCAGGGTCCCGCCGGGTCGAAGCACACGCCGAATCTCGCCGACTACGGTCCGTCGGACGCGGGGCGGCAGCTCGTGGAACAGATAGATGCAGGTGACGGCATCGAATTGTGCGTCGCTAAAGGGCATGGCTTCGGCCGCTCCCTCGACGAGCCGGTTGCGCGACCAGGGGGCAAGCGCACGCCCCGCGACCCTGAGGTAATGCACGGAGAGGTCGAGCCCGGTCACGTGAAGCCGCGGGTAGTTGGTCTTGACCTCGCGCAGGAATCGCCCGGTGCCGCAACCGACGTCGAGCAACGTCGCACTGCGATCCTCGGACATCCGGCCGGCGAGCGCGATTTTGAGCGGGACCAGCGCTTGACGTCGCATTGCCGCAGCGCCTCCACCGAACAATACTTCGACCTGGTGATCGTAGCGCTCGGCCGAGGGGCCGCTCAGATAGCCGTCGCTCTGGAAATGGAACTTCTGCAGATAATAGGGCGGGTAACGGCCGGGCTCGGCGCTGGTCAATAGACGATCCTCGCGCCGGCCATGCCGCCTCTCTTCGACGGCGCGGAGGTCGACGAAAAAATCGATGGCGCCGCGCAGCGCCGCGAATGGGTTGCCACGCCCATCCGCGGGAAGCGCGTAGTAGCCGGCCTGGATGTTGCGCCAGTCCTGCTCGATCAGAGCCCGCAGGTCGGCGAGAATGCGCCGCTTGTCCGGCATCGGACGCCCGCGCAACCGCTGCGGCAGCCGGACCGGGCGGCTGAGGCGTGCAGCCAACAGCTTTTGGCCGAAGAACCACGATACTCGCGCGGCCTGGGAGGCGTCGAAAGCGAACTTTTCGAAAGCGGAAGGCATGTTGCACAGGAATTACCGCGCCGGCGCGGCTTTGCAAGAGAGCTGCGACCGATCTTGCTCAGCCGCAAGCTGCCAGCCTATTATCGACTTTGACGCAGCGATCGATCGTTTGAGATGCCGCTGACCACCATACTATGTCGTCCTCCGTGTCGGGGCCGCGTTAGAGGGGGGCCGCGAACCCGGGTCGTGATCTAAACCGACCGGTCGCTCGCGATATAGATCGGCGATGTCCGACGAGAACCACCGCCGCGGCCCGTCGGTTCCGGGCATCCCTGAAGGGGATACCCGCCAGCGCATGATTTGCGCCGAATGCGGGTACATCCTTTACGATAACCCGAAGATCGTCGTTGGCTCGGTGGCCCGTTGGGGCGAGCGCATTCTGCTGGTCCGCCGCTCGATCGAGCCCCGTTACGGGTATTGGACCTTGCCCGCCGGCTTTCTCGAGCTCAACGAATCAGCCAGCGCCGGGGCCGAGCGCGAGGCCTGGGAGGAGGCGCGGGCGCGGATCGAGATCGAAGGACTGCTGGCGATCTACGACATCCCACGCATCAGTCAGGTGCAGCTGATCTACCGCGCCCGGCTGCTCGACGAGGCGATCGAAGCGGGCTCGGAGAGCCTCGAGGTGGGGCTGTTTAATTGGGAGCAAGTCCCCTGGACGCAGCTGGCTTTCCCCTCGATAGGCTGGGCGCTGCATCAGGAGCGCGAAGCGCGGGCGACGCGCGATTTCACGACCCGCATGAACCCGCTCGGCTTTTGAAAAAGAAACACTGTGCTACAGAGGACGTGAAGGGGCTCTATTCTTTGCGTCCTTCGCGCAACCGTTGCGGCCGTCCCTAGGGTTCGAGCCCGACCAGGCTGCGGGCATAAGCTCGCGCCTCGAACGGGCGCAGATCGTCGGCGGTTTCGCCGACACCGATAGCGTGGATCGGGATGCCGTATTTTTCGGCGAGCGAGACGAGCACGCCGCCCCGCGCCGTACCGTCGAGCTTGGTCATGATTATGCCGGTGACACCGACCATCTCGCGAAATGTTTCGGCCTGGGCATGTGCGTTCTGGCCGGTTGTCGCATCCAGCACGAGCAGCACCGAATGCGGTGCCTGCGGGTCGACCTTTTTGAGGACGCGAACGATCTTTTGCAGCTCGGCCATCAGATTGGCCTTGTTGTGCAGCCGTCCGGCCGTGTCGATCAAGAGGACATCGCTGCCCTCGGCATGCGCCTCAACCAACGCGTCATAGGCGAGCCCGGCCGCATCCGAGCCGTAGGGCCGGGTCACCACCGGGCAGCCGGTACGTTCGCCCCAGATCCGCAGCTGCTCGACCGCCGCGGCGCGAAACGTATCGGCGGCGGCGAGAACCACCTTGTACCCTTCGTCGCTGTACTGCTTGGCGAGCTTGGCAATGGTCGTCGTCTTGCCGCTGCCGTTGACTCCGACCACGAGAATGACGAAAGGCTTGCGCTCGCGATCCAGGCGAAGCGGCTTCATCACCGGCTCTACCAGCTGGACCACCCGGTCAGCGAGCGCGGTGCGGACTTCCTCGGGCGAAACCTCCTGGTTGAAGCGGGTCTTGCGCAGCGTCTCGGTAACCTCGGCGGCCACGCCGATGCCCATGTCGCTGGCGATCAGCAGCTCCTCGAGCTCCAGCAGCGCCTCATCGTCGAGCCGGCGGCGGTTGAAGATTGCGTTGATCCCCTGGTTCAGCCGCGCTGAGCTGCGCGCCATACCCGCCTTCAGGCGGCTCAACCAACCCCGGCGCTCCCGATCCTCGGGCGCCTGGACGTCCGGCACCGCCTCGGCTTCTAATGTCTCGGCCTGCGTGAAGCTTTCCGTCTCGTCGGCGAGGGCTTCCGAACCGTCGTCCGCGGGTACTGGCGGTGTCTGCCGCCAAAACCTCATTGAGCCGGGACTCCGATTAGGCTGCGCCCGTCGCTACCGACCAGCCGCATTCGACTGAGCGAACCCGCGGCGCCTGATGTCGAAAATTTCACCGCTGCGTAAAAGGCCGCTCGGCCCATCCCGGGGCGCTCGATCAAGACCTCGGTGTCCGCGCCGACCCGAGAGCCCAGCTCGGCGGCCAAGGCCGTCTCACCTGCCGCCCGCAGCCGCGCCGCGCGCTCTTTGATCACGGGATCGGGGAGCTGGGGCATGCGGGCAGCGGGCGTCCGGCTCCGCGCGCTGTAAGGAAACACGTGCACGAAGGCGAGGCCGCATTCAGCGATCAGCTCGAGGCTGCGGCGAAAAGCTCCCTCGGTCTCGGTCGGAAAGCCAGCGATCAGATCCGCGCCGAGCGCCACCTCCGGGCGCAATGCGCGGGCGCGACCGGCCGCGGCGAGCGCGTCGGCTCGCGAATGCCGCCGCTTCATCCGCTTTAGGATCAGATCGTCGCCGGCCTGCAGCGATAGGTGCAGATGCGGCATCAACCGCTCTTCCTCAGCCAACAGGCGCCACAATTCGGCGTCGATTTCGGCCGGGTCGAGCGAGGAGAGACGCAAGCGCTTCAGTTCGGGAACCGCGGCAAGCAGTCGGCGAACCATCTGGCCGAGGTTCGGCTTCCTCGGCAGATCTGCCCCATAGGCGGTCAGATCGACACCCGTCAGCACGATCTCGCGATAACCGGCCGCTACCAGCCGACGCGCACGTTCGACGATTAACCCCATTGCCACCGAGCGGCTCGGACCGCGCGCATAGGGAATGATGCAAAAGGTGCAGCGGTGGTCGCAGCCCTGCTGCACCTGGAGAAACGCGCGGCTTTTGCCCGGAAAACCATCAATAGCCCCCTCCGCGCGGAGGGTATGGGTTGGGCTTGCGGGGCGGCTACCCGCTGCAACATAGCTTTCCGGGTGCAGCTTTGCCCGGTTGTCGAGCACACAGTCGACCTCCGGCAGAGCCGCATACCGCTCGCGCGCGATTTCGGCGGCGCAGCCTGTGACAATGATGCAGGCTCCGGGATGTTGGCGGCGGGCACGGCGGATCGCCTGGCGCGCTTGGCGCTCGGCCTCGGAGGTGACGGCACAGGTATTGACGATGACCGCCCCGGCAAGCCCGGCATCCGCGGCGGCGCGGCGAATGACCTCCGATTCGAGCGCATTCAACCGGCAGCCGAAGGTGATGATTTCATTCTGCGCCGTGGCCATTTATCTGCTTCCGGCAAGCAGCTCTCGATCGAAGGTACCTTCGAAGCTGCAAGCGGCCGGCCCGGTCATGAGTACATGCCCGTTCTCGCGCCAGACAATGTCGAGGGTACCGCCATCGAGCTCGACGACGGCCCGGCGCTCGGCGAGCCGCCGCCGATGGGCGGCGACCAGCGCGGCGCAAGCACCGCTTCCGCAAGCGCGAGTAAGCCCGGAGCCGCGCTCCCAAACGCGCAACCGAATGTGCCGGCGGTCGCGGACCTCGGCGATGCCGATGTTGGCGCGCTCCGGGAACAGCGGGTGACGCTCGAGGATCGGTCCGAGTTCTACAAGATCGATGGCTTCGACATCATCGACGAAAAACGTCGCGTGCGGATTGCCGATATTGGTGCACACTGGCGCGGAGAGCGGGCCCAGGGCGAGGCCGACACGGTCGGTCTGCGTCGCATAGGCCAGCGGTATCTCATGCCAATCCGTCCGCGCCGGCCCCATATCGACGGCGACGCGGCCGTCCGGCATCACCTCGGTTTCGAGTAGCCCGGCGATGGTCTCGATCCGCACCCCGACATCGCCGGTCTGGCGTCGTATCAGGTCGGCGACGCAGCGGGCGGCATTGCCGCAGGCCCCGGCCTCGCCGCCATCGGAATTGCGGATGATCATCTTCACCCGCGCCGCCGGATGGCGCGGCGGCTCGATCAGGATCACCTGATCACAGCCGATGCCGGTATGCCGGTCCGCGAGCTTGGTGGCACCCTCCGCGCCGAGAGCAATGGCCTCGCGGCGGCCGTCGAGGACAACGAAATCGTTGCCGAGGCCGTGCATCTTAACAAAAGGGATCTTTCCCATACCGCTCTGCTTATAGTGCCGTGCCGTCAGCGCTGTCCAATTTTCGGACACGACCGCCAGAGGCCAGCGTCGCAGAGCCGCTACCCCCGGTGGCTTGCAGCCGTCGACGCGTGCTGGGCACCTGGCCTGCCGTGTTTCCCACCCTTGGTCTTCGCCACCGCCTCGGTTTTGGCCAACCCCCGTTCGGGGGAAAATATTGTCCCGGGGGCAAACCGCGTCGAGACGCCGTGGCCTTTCACTCTGCCCAGGCTGTGCCGCGCCGAGTGTGCGGTAGCGAACCTGGAGTGGCCACCTCTACGGACATGCGCCGAGGGTGCGGAGTCGGACTCCGATCGGACCGCAGCCGCCGCAGCGTCGTCGGCGCTGTCGAAGACCGCGGTTGTGTCGGCGACCCTGCCCGACACCGGAACGTTCTCGTTGGTGAAATAAGAGGGCGTGCCGCCTGACGGAATGAAATTCTTGGAATCGTCGGCTGGCATGTTCGCGGCGAGGGCCGGGAAGCAGGCAAGGGCGAGGGCCGCGGCGAGAAAGGCAACCGTTGGCATGTTCAGCATCAAGTGTTCCCCCAATTGCGTAATTAATATCCGAGCCAGAGACAGAGCGCCAGTTTTCGCAATTCGTCCGCAGGCGATGGTGCTCGCGAACATCGGCGGTCCCGGCGACCGAAGGAATCGACCAGTTAACGAGCGCGGCCCATTCGGCCACTCGATCCGGGCGCGGAATTGACAGGGGGCCTGGTCGAAACTACGTTACAGCCGCCCTCCCGGGGGCGGTAGCGACGAACCTCGATCAAATCCGAGGCGGCCAGTCCGCGAGTTTCGCGCACTGGTTCTTTTTGTCGCCGTCTGCAGCTAAGAGGACTTTGGATGTTCGACAGCCTCAGCGATCGTCTCGGCGGCGTTTTCGACCGGCTGCGCCGGCATGGCGCTTTGACCGAAAATGACATCGGGGCCGCCGTGCGCGAAATCCGCGTCGCGCTGCTCGAAGCGGATGTGGCGCTGCCGGTGGTCAGAGACTTTGTCGCCGCGGTCCGCGAAAAGGCGCTTGGGCAAGAGGTTCTGCGCTCGGTAACGCCGGCGCAGATGGTGGTCAAGATCGTCCACGACCACCTGGTCGAGGTGCTCGGTGGCGATACGAATGGTGCCAGAGCGGCGGATGGGCTCGATCTGAATGCCGCGCCCCCAGTAATCGTCATGCTGGTCGGTTTGCAAGGTTCTGGCAAGACCACGACCGCGGCAAAGATCGCCAACCGCCTCAAGCTCCGCTTCCGCAAGAAGGTGCTCCTCGTCTCGCTCGACGTGCAACGGCCGGCGGCGCAGGAGCAGCTCGCCATGCTCGGTCGGCAGATCGGTGTCCCGTCATTGCCGGTCACACCGGGCGAGGGGCCGGTAGCGATCGCCCGACGCGCATTGCACATCGGGCGCACCGAGGGCTACGACGTCGTCATCCTCGACACCGCCGGACGGCTTCATGTTAACGAAGAGTTGATGCTCGAAGTCGCAGCGGTTCGCGAGGCGGTCTCGCCGCACGACACCTTGCTCGTCGGCGACGCGATGACCGGGCAGGATGCGGTCAATGTCGCCAAGGCCTTTGGCGAACGGACCGGCATCACCGGGATCGTGTTGACCCGGGTTGATGGCGATGCCCGAGGCGGAGCGGCCTTGTCGATGCGCAGCATCACCGGCAAACCGATCGTGCTGATCGGGGTGGGCGAGCGGATCGAGGCGCTCGAGCCATTTCACCCCGAGCGGATTGCCGGGCGCATCCTCGGCATGGGAGATGTTGTCAGCCTCGTCGAGAAGGCGGCCGAGACCGTCGACCGCGACGAGGCGGAAAAACTCGCCGCCAAGTTGGAGAAGGGCAATTTCGACCTCGACGACCTTGCCACACAGCTGCGCCAGATCCGGCGGATGGGCGGCATGGGCGGAATGCTGTCGTTGCTGCCGGGGATTGCCAAGATCAAGAGGCAACTCGGAGAGGCCAATATCGATGAGCGCATCATCAAGCGCCAGGAAGCGATGATCTCATCGATGACGAAACGCGAGCGGCGCAACCCAAAGGTGCTGAACGCGTCGCGGCGGCGAAGGATCGCTGCCGGTTCCGGAACCTCGGTACCGGAACTCAATCGCCTCCTCAAACAATATCAAGATATGGCTGACATCACGAAGAAGATGAAGAAACTCGGGCCGAGGGGCTTGGCGCGGCACGGGCTTGCCGGGCTGTTGCCCGGCGGCTTTCGGTAGCAGAGGGAAACAGTATATGCCGCTAAGGATTCGCCTTGCGCGCGGCGGCGCGAAAAAGCGCCCGTATTACAGCATCGTCGTTGCCGACTCGCGCAGCCCGCGCGACGGCCGCTTCATCGAAAAGCTCGGAACCTACAATCCGATGCTCGAGCGCTCGCATGCTGCTCGGGTCACTCTGAAAGCCGAGCGGATCCAGCATTGGCTCGGCGTCGGGGCATTGCCGACCGAACGCGTCGCGCGCTTTCTCGGCGACGCTGGTTTGATCGAAAAGCCCCCGATCCGCCAGACCCCGATCAAGTCGCAGCCTAAGGCGCGGGCGCAAGAAAGGATGAAGGCGGCCGCGGAAGCGGCAGGCGCGGCCGCCGGTCGGAGCTGAGCCGCTGCCGAGACGGCCGTGACAACGACAACAAAGCGGGTCTGTATCGGTGTCGTAACCGGCCCGCACGGCGTGCATGGAGCGGTGCGGATCAAGAGTTTCACGGCAGAGCCGGAGGCGATCGCGCGCTATGGGCCGCTCACCGACAAGACCGGTCAGCACCGCTTCGAGCTCACTTTGCTCGGCGCGACGAACGGGGCGTTGATCGCTCGCTTCTCGGGAGTCGAGGACCGTTCGCGTGCGGAGGGATTGCGCGGGCGCCGCCTTTATCTTCCCCGCGCAGCACTGCCTCCGGCCGGCGAAGAAGAATATTACCACGCCGATCTGATCGGGCTCGAAGCAGTGCTGGGTGACGGGACACCGGTCGGGCGGGTTTGTGCAGTTCATGATTTCGGCGCCGGTGACACGCTCGAGCTGGCGCGGCCGGGCGCGCCGCCTGTGATCGTGCCGTTCACGCGCGCGGTCGTCCCGATCGTCGAGATCGACGCTGGGAGATTGGTGCTCGACCCCCCGCCCGGGTTGCTAGACGA